>OJKQ01000772.1_pt1 | contig 18242 bp, 18 predicted proteins | sample 1596641 | NCBI WGS metagenome assembly OJKQ01 (sample SAMEA4350167, study PRJEB24818) | metagenome | biome: human; feature: gut; material: faeces | place: Denmark | collected 2013-09 | reverse complement strand
GGATAAGAATTTAGAAAATTTTCCTAAAAAGGATATAGAAATAAAAAATAGAATAAGAAATTCAAGTTATGATTTATTAGAGCTTGCTTATGAAGCTAATACAACTGAAGATGATGGAATAAAAATTTCAATTATAAATAAATGTATTGCAAAAGCAAAAATTATAGACTTTCTAGTAAATCTAAGCTACGAAAAGCAGATTATTAATAATAAACGTTATATTAAATTTGGAGAGTCCATAGATGAAATAATAAAATATTTAGTTGGTTGGAAAAAATCTATTAAGAACCAATAAAATAAAAAAAATTAATTTGGGCACGGTTGTCGGTTTGCGGACAGTGTTTTTTAGTATTTGGGTTCTGGGTGGCTGCGCGTTATGTCAATACTAACTCAAGTAATGCTAACTTTGGCCTTCGCAATGCGAACACGAACACTAACGGCTACAATATGTTCAACTCAGATGGTAACACGAACGGCAATAACTACGCTCTTCGCCCCGTAGATTCTATACACTGTGGTTATGCAATTATAAATTGCATAAGAGATAATATAGAAACAAACCGTTGTCCAGTAGCTTGTAAAAGCTATAAATGTAAAAATAGATAAATATTTTGTTAGTAGGGAGAAATCATCGAAAGGAAATTTGTTTTAGAACTATTTTTAGAGCAGTAATTCACTTAGATTACTGCTCTTTTAAAATTTTAACTTATTATTACACAAATTTTTGTAACATATTCTTGAAGCAACAACACTATTTAATGAGAGTTTACCAATACTATATAAGTACATTTTCTTTTTTAGCCTTCGTTTCACTGTTCTGTATTTTGCGTAATTTCCGTATTTGTTCCTACCAATAAAAATAAAATTATCTGTACTTTTAAAAATTCTGGTTTTTTTATTTAATCTTAAGTCCTCTTTTTCCAAAAAAATTGTAAGCTGTTCTAGACAATATTTTAAGTATTCTTTAGACTCATGAAATAATAAAAAATCATCTTGATAACGAATTACTCCTTTTATATGTAATTCATTTTTTATAAAATGGTCCATGTCATTTAAGTAAAATACGGCTAGTACTTGACTTGTCATGTTACCGAATGCTTAGACCTTCGGAATCACTATCTATAACTTTAAAAACTACATCAAGAGCTTTTTTATCTTTAATTTTTCGTTCCAATTTTCTTTTTAAAATGTCATGATTAATACTTGCAAAAAATTTGCTAATATCGCATTTTAAGATGTAATAAGTACCATATTTCTGTTTAAAGTAGTTACGATAATATGTATAAAGTTCTAATCCTCTTTTCATTCCCATGTCTTTTCTACTTGCAACATTAAAGTTTAGTAAACAAGGCATTAGAGCAGGGTAGAGTATATGCCTAGAAATTAAATGGTTTATAACTTTGTCTTGCATATTTTGGCTTACAATTCGTCTTTCTTTTGGCTCATAAATTGTAAAAATATTATATGGTCCAACTTCGTATTCCTCGTTTTTTAAGATGTTATAAATACGTGAAACATACACACATTTATACTCTCTAAAAAATTCGACTTTTCTTTTATTTTTAGTATTTCTACAAACTTCATTATAAGCATCAACAATATTGTTAAAATCATAGGTTGCTTCATACAAGTGGCCTTTTCTTTTCATCAGAGACCTCCTGCATAACTTGTTTAAAATCATGTTGCAAATTAAAAAGAGTATCAAATGCTTGGCTTATTGACAGCATGTCTATGTTTAAATCTAAAAAATTATTTAGAGTTTTTTCAAATAACTGATTATTAACAAAAAAGTTCAAGTCAACAGAATTTGAAATTGGTTTGCAATCATCATCGCAAACAATATGAACTGGGCAACCAGCAATTTTAAATTTTTCTATATATTTATCTAATGAATTTGTTGGAAAGCCACATTTTACAACGGAATTGTTTAAATTGCTCAATTTAAAACCGAACTGTTGAGACATAGAGCGTGCATCAGCATCTAAGAAAATATAGAAAATACCACTCTTAAATAAATAAAATTTATTGCAATCCTGTGATTTTAGCAAGATATAGTTATTAAATAATTTACTCATAAAATTTTTCCTTTCATACCACATTTAATATTCCATAAGATAAAAAACGATTTAACATTTTTTAGAAAAATTACTGGAGATATTTTACAAATTCATCAAATAATTGTATATTAGATATAGGAAAAAATTAACCACTAAAAATGGTTATTTTATGAATCTAATTTAGTGCTTACAATATATGGTAAGAAAATATATAATTTTAACAAAGGAGAAAGAAAAATGTCATGTTTTAGCAGATTTTGTAAAAAAGGAACTACAGTAAACAAAAAATTGAGTATTGATGAGAATCTTTATCAAGATTTAACGGAGCTCTCTAACAGTACGTATGATGCGTCAATCAGTAAGCTAGTAAATGCGGCAATAGAGGATTTAATTACTACCAAAAATGTAGCTCTTTATAAAAAAGAAAACACAAATCAAGTATCTAGGTCTTTTTTAATAAGGGAAGACTTCTTAAATGGACTTTATGAATTAAAAGAAAATTATTCTGTTTCTATAAATTCGCTTGTAAATATTGCAATAAGAAATGCTGTAACAGAAGAAAAAATGGAATCAGAAGGATTAGACAAATTGAACTAGTAAAAAAATACCATGAGATAATTATAAAATATTATCCCATGGTTTCAATTATATATTTAAAAGTTATGTATTAATGTAAATCACTTGCTACATCTTGCAAAGTTACTTTTACTACTGAACCTTCTTCAACGGTTGCACCAATACGTTTGACCTAATAATTAATGCTGGGTTACAAGAGCTTTCTAAAGAGTTTCTTAAAGATTAGCTACATTTTATATTTCTCCACTATAAAGCGTGTTCAATGTCTTTTGAAGAGTTTCGTTTGGTTTGAAAGGTGTATTTAAGTTATAACCTAGATATGTAGCCATTGCTAGGATATCACCATGCCATTGAACCACCATTAAAATAAACGAAAAAATGTTTGCAAAAACTATTGACAAATTCTAGAAAGCGATGTAGAATATACACGAAATGCGAACATACGTTTATATAATGAATTGATAGGAGGATAACAAAATGAATATTCTAAAACAAAAAAATAATAATATAATTGATTTGACAAAACCAGTAGAAATAAAAACATATTTAACGGTTAGCGTTTTAGGAAAAAGTTTAAATTTGAATATCAATTTTAAAAATATCAATGTTCCAGAATTAGATATGAATGATAAAGAGGTAAATTTATTTTTACCAGTAAGATATAAAAAAATAGGGACAGTTGAAATTGTAAGTGAAGCTATAAAAAAGATGTATTCTGAGATTGCAGAAATAGAGATTGCAAATAGTATGGAAAAAATAAGAGTAATGCTAGGTTTTGCACCAGAAGATTATGCTATAAAAAGAATGCCAGATACATTTATAAAAAATGCCAGAAATAAAACAATAATAATAAATCCAGATATTACGAAATATAGTAGAAAAATAATTGAAACAAGTTTGATACAAGCCTTTTGCAAAACAAAACATAAAGAAAATTCAAAAGAATATAAGGCCATATTAAAAAATGCAATAGAAAAATATGAAAATTATGAGTATAGAATAATTAAGGTATCATAACAATTATATTCTAAATACATTACGAGAGTAAATTGCTAAAATAAAAATTGTTGCTGCTACATAATAAGGCAGGATATGAAATATTAGAACAATTAGATGAAGGAGAATATAACAAAATACCTTCTGAAGTAATTATAACAATAAGAGAAAACAGAAACACAGAATATGAATTCGAATTAGATGAGGAATTAGAACTAAAAGAACAAGAATTATTACCAGAAACAAAGGCAATTTTATTTAACATATTTAGAGATTATTTATCAACACAAGAGCAAAAAGAAAAAATAATAAAAATGCAAGCAGTAGAAAGACAAAAAAATGAACGAAAGAAAATAGAACAGTATCATTCAGATTTATTTGCTAACAAGCAAATAAATCGAGACATTAAAGAGGCACATATAGCGTTAATTGAATATAAAGGAAATATGTTTAAGAAAATATTTAATAGAATAAGACAATTTTTTCGAGTATGAGGAGTATATAGAGAAAAATGTTTATTATGTTTTAGGAAGATATTACGAGCAATCTTTCATAAAATTGTTGTTTTTCTAAAAATTTTAGAGTATAATGTTTTTATCCTTTTCAAAGGAAATCTTTGAGAAAGGAGGTGAACACTTTGAGTTCATTTGACTTAATATGGCGTCTTATTGTGTTATTATTACTTAGCTTAAGTGATGACAATAAAGATGACAATTCTCAAAACTAGTGAAAGCTAGGAGGCGGTCTGACCAACTGCCTTTATTTTTATATAAAAAAAGAGATATGTGACCAACATATCTCTGTGAACATTGAGTTCTTTGACTTATTCTCTTGCTTAAGCTAAATATAGTATACTACTTTTTTTAGTATATGTCAAATGAATTTTAAATATTCAAAAAATTATTGACAGGCATCATAACTGTGTTGAAAATATATTATGAAAATTTTAAATAAAAAATATTTCTGCTACATAATAAGGCAGGATATTAAATCCTGCCTTATGTATTCTATCTTTTCCAAAATAAAATATATAAAACGAACTTAAAATCCTGTCTAATAATAATAGCCAATAATTAATTGTAAATAATTAATCACTAAAAATTAATAATAATTTAACTAATTAAAAACTAAAACTATTTCATTTGGCTTTCAGCTTGTTGTATTAACTTCTTAACCATGTTTCCACCAATTCTACCAGCGTCTCTTGCAGATATATCACCGTTGTATCCATCTTTTAGATTTACTCCAACTTCGCTAGCAACTTCGTATTTGAATTTGTTTAATGCATCAGCAGCTTCTGGAACTACTTTGTAATTGCTATTGCTTGATGAATGTGCCATAATTTTCACCTCCTAGTGAGTATTTAAAAAGCGTATGTGCTCTTTACAGTATATATAATGCCTCGAATTTTCAAAAATAAACTGGAAATTTTATGAAAGAAAAATAAAAAAATGTTTAAAAAGATAAAAACTATGTTATAATATTGCTGTTAAACCGTAGAAAAATTTAAAAAACTTAATTTAAAGTGTTATAAATACGTCTTAAATTATATATTTTTGAAAGAATAGAAAGGAAATTAATATGTATAAATTAGTAGCAATAGATTTAGATGGAACTTTATTAAATTCATATGGAGAAGTATCAGAGAAAAATAAAGAAGCAATACAAAAAGCAAAAAATAAAGGTGCAGAAATAGTAATTGCATCTGGACGACCAATTTCATCTGCAAGAAGTTATGCATATGAAGTTGGAGCAGATAATTATATAATTTGTGGAAATGGTTCTGTATTATATGATATGAAAAATGAACAAATAATATACGATAAATTTATAGAAAGACAAAAAGCTTTACAGATTATTAAAATTTGTGAAGAAAATAGTATATTTTTTAATATATATACAGAAAAATTAACAATTTCAAAATCACTAAATTATAACATTTTATTTTACAATAATGAAAATAAAAATATTCCAGAGGATAAGAAAACCAACATAAAAATAATAGATAATATATATAAATATGTTGAAGAAAATCCAGATTTACAAGTTCTAAAAATTACTGTTTGCGATGAAAGCAAAATAATTTTTGATAGTATAATTAGAAAACTAAGAGAAGTAAAGAATGTAGATGTACTTGATTTACAACATATGGCTAGAAAGTATATTAAGCTTGGCACAGAAGAAAAGAAAGTTGAATATTATTATACAGAAATAACTAGCAAGGATGTTGATAAATGGGGAGCTATTGAAAAATTAGCTGATAGATTGCAAATAAATAAAGAAGAAATAATGGCAATTGGCGATAATATGAATGATAAAAGAATGGTTGAAAATGCTGGGCTTGGAGTTATGATGGAGAATTGTGCTCCATACATGAAAGAGTTTGCAGATGTGATTGTTAAAGATAATAATAATGATGGTGTTGCTGAAGCAATAGAAAAATATGTGTTAGGTGAAGAATAATACTAAAAATGAATTCATAATGTAGTGGAAAAATGTATTCTTAAAAGAAATATCTATTGGAAGGATAATATAGAATAAAAGAAAATAAAATGCACAAAATAACTAAAAGAGGTGCATTTTATGTTTAAAGAGAAAAATATTGAAAATAGAAAATTAAGAAATTTACAAAAACAAAATTCTGATATTGTAAAAATAGAAGGCTTATATAAAAATGATAGTAGTACAGATGAATCCAATAATTTTCATTTAGAAGAATTACTAGGAGGAGAGGGAACAACAAAATATGGAGAATTTGTTTCTTCATATTTTGCATGGATTGGACTTAATAGGCAAAAAAATAGGGCAGATGAGTTAAATGAGATGACTAGAAAAAAATATACGTCTAAAAAATATTAAGTTTATAAATAATGATGTTAACAGATTAATTAACAAAAGAAAAAATATAAAAATAAAATGTAAAAGCAAAAGAAAAGTTAAAAATTAAAAATTTAAACCAGCATCAAATTAAGGTCAATTGAAAAAAATATAAAAATTAAGACCAATTGGAAATAAAAATTATAAAAAAGCTATTGACATAAAAAATAATGGTGCTATAATAAGAATGTAGGTCAAAGAAAGTCAAAGTCAAAAAACGATTGAAAGCAAAATTTAATATGATATGAAAATAGTAATATAAATAGAAAAGAGGCGGTAAAAGGTGAGAATATCAGATATGATAGAAGATTTTATAAAGGATTTATTTGATGATGAAGATAGTATTGAAATACAAAGAAACGATTTAGCAGAAAAGTTCAACTGTGTGCCATCTCAAATAAATTATGTAATATCTACAAGGTTTAAACCTACACAAGGTTATTATGTTGAAAGCAGACGTGGTGGTGGAGGACATATTACAATTACTAAAGTAAACATTACAAAAAGCAATTACTTAATGCATATAATATCAAGTATGGGAGATGCTGTAACGGCACAAGAAGTTAGCATATTTATTAGTAATTTTTTATCATATGATATGGTTACTAAAAATGAGGCAAAACTTTTAAAGGTTGCAACTAGTGACAATGTTCTCACTGTAGATCCAAAAGACAAAGATAAATTAAGAGCTAACATATTTAAAAATATGTTATTAAATCTTGTTGAAGATTAACTAAAAGATTACAGAAGAAAAGTGTATTTTAGCAAAACCATTAAATTATGTTTATGATAAAAAGCTAAAATATTAAAAGAAAAAAATTAAATTATAACAGTAAAAAGGTAATGAAAAACTGTTAAAAAGACGACTAAAATAAAATCTATTATAGGAGGATGATTATTATGGTATGTCAAAATTGTGGAAAAAATGAAGCTAATGTTAAATATACTCAAATTGTTAATGGAGTAAAGAAAGAGATGGTATTATGCGAAGAATGTGCCGAAAAGATGGGAATATCAAATTTTAAGGTTAATATGCCAATCCATTTTTCAAACTTCTTCGATGATTTGTTTGATGATGAACAATTATTACCAAGTTTTATGAAGGAGAATAGCAATACGTGTACAAACTGTGGAGAAGAGTATGATAATTTTATAAAAACAGGATTATTAGGATGCGCTGATTGCTATGATATGTTTGAAGATAAAATTGATCAGGTTTTAAAAAATATGCAGGGAAGTATAGAACATGTTGGAAGAAAACCTTTAAACATTGAAGAGAAAATGAAAAATACTGGTGAAAATAAGGCTAATGTAAATTCTCAAAATTCTAAAGCTGAAAAAAATAAAAAAGTAAGTCAAGTTGATGAGTTGGAGTCTTTGAAAAGAAAATTAAATGTTGCAATACAAGAAGAAAGATACGAAGATGCAGCAAAAATAAGAGATAAAATTAAAGACATTGAAAAGAAAAATGCAAAATAATAGAAAGAAAAAACAAAGAAAAAATTAGTCAATTTGAAATTATTAATGGAGAAGGGAAGTAGTAAAATGTCTAATTGGTATTTACAAAATGGAAAAGATTCTGATGTAGTAATTAGTACAAGAGTAAGGCTTGCACGTAATATTAAGAATTTTAACTTTGAGAATAAATGCTCAAAAGATGATAAAAAGCACATATTAGAAAAAATAGAAGGCGTTCTTCCAAGTATTGGATATGATTTAAAATTATTAAGATTAAAAGACATGGATAATCTAACAAAACAATCTTTAGTCGAAAAACATATTATCAGTCCAGAGTTTGCAAGTAGCAAAGATGAGAATTGTGCAATTCTTATAAATGATGAAGAAAATATTTGCATAATGATAAATGAAGAAGACCATTTAAGAATGCAACTTTTCGGAGAAGGAATTGCAATAGAAGAGTTAATGAATCTTGCAATTGAAATTGACCAAAAACTAGAAAGATTAGTGGATTATGCGTTTAGTGAAAAATATGGATATTTAACAGCATGCCCTACTAATGTTGGTACAGGTCTTAGAGTTTCTGTAATGGTTCATTTACCAGGGCTTGCGGAGACTGGTAACTTAAATAAAATACTTCATATTGTAAATAATTTTGGAATGAGCGTAAGGGGTGTCTATGGAGAAGGAAGCCAAAGCATGGGAAACATGTACCAAATTTCTAACAATCAGACTTTAGGGCTTACAGAACAAGAAATTGTAAAAAATATGAAGCTTATAACAGATAAGATTATAGAACAAGAAAGAGTAGCAAGAAAATATTTGGGAAAGAATCAAATTGGACTTGCTGATAAAGTGTACAGGGCCTTCGGTATATTAGAAAATGCCAGAATTTTATCGAGTAATGAATGCATAGATTTGTTATCAGATGTAAAACTTGGTACAGATATGGGGATAATAAGTGAATTAGATGATACAAAAATAAAAAAATTATTCTTATATACGAAACCAGCAAATTTACAGAAGTACTATGGAAAAGTAATGGATTCTAATGAAAGAGACTTAAAGAGGACAGATATTATTAGAAAAATTGTAACAGAATAAATATAAAAAGCTAGGTTGAAAAGTAATTATAATTTTGGCTACGTCAAATACTATTTCAAACGTAATTACATGCAAAAAGTATGTGCTTATTACATTTGAAACTCATTTTAATTGCCAAAATTCAATACTTTTTCAACCTAATGTATGAATGAAAGGAAAGTGGTGAATTATGGAATATAAATTTACAAATAGTGCAGAAAATGCTCTAGAAATTGCGAACGAATTAGCTGCAAAGCTAGGGCATAATTATATAGGGTCAGAACACATTTTATATGGTTTAGTAGAAGAAGGAACAGGTGTTGCAAGTAAAGTTCTTGCAAACCAAGGTGTTACTGCAGAAGCTGTTTTAAAGGAAATTGAAGAACTTATAGGTGTAAGTGAAAATGCTCCAATTGTAAATGCAGATAGTATTGGGCTTACGCCAAGAAGCAAAAGAATAATTGAAAATTCTTTTATAGAAGCACGTAGATTTAATAGTGAATATATTGGAACTGAGCATATTCTTTGTGGAATTATGCGCGAGGGAGATAGTGTAGCTGTTAGAATTATGATGGATTTGAATGTAAATCCAAAAAAGTTGTACAATGAACTTGTGAAAATGATTAATGAAACAAAAGGTCAGGAATCTGAGAGCAAGAGGACAAGCAATGGAGGAAGTTATAATTCTACTCCAACTTTGAACCAATATGGTAGTGATTTAACTAAAAAGGCAAGAGAAGGAAAGCTTGACCCAGTTATAGGAAGAAGAACTGAAATTGATAGAGTTATTCAAATTTTATCAAGAAGAAGCAAGAATAACCCTTGTTTGATAGGTGAACCAGGTGTTGGTAAAACTGCAATAGCTGAAGGGTTAGCAGAAAAAATAGTTGAAGGTGATGTGCCAGAGACTTTAAAAAATAAGAGAGTTGTAAGTATTGATATATCTGGAATGATAGCTGGTGCAAAATATAGAGGAGACTTTGAGGAGAGAATAAAAAAATCTCTTGATGAAGTAAAAAAAGCCGGAGATGTAATTCTATTTATAGATGAGATTCATACGATTGTAGGCGCTGGCTCTGCAGAAGGTGCTGTTGATGCAGCAAATATTTTAAAACCACTTCTTGCAAGAGGAGAAATTCAAGTTGTTGGAGCAACTACAACAAACGAATACAGAAAATACATTGAGAAAGATGCAGCTCTTGAAAGAAGGTTTAGCCCAGTAATGGTAAACGAGCCATCTGAAGAAGATGCAATCAAAATATTGGAAGGGTTAAGAGATAAATATGAGGCTCATCATAATGTAAAAATTACTGATGAAGCAATAAAATCAGCTGTTGAACTTTCTACAAGATATGTTAATGATAGATATTTACCAGATAAGGCGATAGATTTAATTGATGAGGCTGCGTCAAAAGTTAAGATGCAGACATATACGAAACCTGACTCGATAAGAAACTTAGAAGATGAAATCGAAAAGGTTCGTAAAGAGAAGGAAGAAGCTATTGCAACTCAGAACTTCGAGAAAGCAGCAAAGCTAAGAGATGAAGAAAAAAATAAGAGACAGGAATTAGAAGATGCTCAAAATAAATGGAAAGAGGGCAATACTAAAAAAGTAATGACTCTAAAACAAGAAGATATTGCAGGGGTAATATCAACTTGGACAGGAATTCCAGTAAGCAAAATATCTGAGACTGAAAATGAAAAATTAAGACACCTAGAAGACAACTTGCATAAAAGAGTTGTCGGACAAGATGAAGCCGTTTCGGCTGTTGCAAAGGCTATAAGAAGAGGAAGAGTTGGATTAAAAGATCCAAACAGACCAATAGGTTCATTCTTGTTCTTAGGACCAACTGGTGTTGGTAAAACAGAGCTTGCAAAAGCCTTGGCAGAAGCATTGTTTGGCAACGAAAATAGCATGATAAGAGTTGATATGTCTGAGTTTATGGAGCCACACTCTGTTGCTAAATTAATAGGTGCTCCTCCAGGATATGTTGGATATGACGAAGGTGGACAATTAACAGAAAAAATTAGAAGAAGACCATATTCTGTAATCCTATTTGATGAGGTTGAAAAGGCCCACCCAGATGTAATGAATATGTTATTACAAATTCTTGAAGACGGAAGATTAACAGATGCTCAAGGCAGAACCGTAAACTTTAAAAATACCGTAATAATAATGACATCAAATGTTGGAGCTAAATTAATAACAGACAAAAATAAACTAGGATTTGCTGGTGGAAATGCCGAAGAAAACAAGAATCAAGAATATGAGACGATAAAGAAAGAAGTAATGGGAGAATTGAAAAAACAATTCAGACCAGAACTTATAAACCGTATTGACGACATAATAGTATTCCACAAGCTAGAAAACGAAGATATCAAGAAAATAATTGATATAATGTTAGTACAAGTTCAAAACAGATTAAGCACACAAAATATAAAAATAGACATAGACCAATCTGTAAAAGACTTAATTGCTAAGAAAGGCGTAGACACAAATTATGGTGCAAGACCACTAAGACGTGCTATACAAAATATGCTAGAAGATAAAATTGCAGAAGCAATACTAGATGGCGTTATAAAACCAAAGAAAAAAGCAAAAGCAGTTGTAAAAGACGACAAAATTGTAATTGAATAAAAACAAATAAGGGAAACAGAACACAATCTGCTTCCTTTATTATTTGTAAGATGATTTAGATTACAATTTTACATAAGTATATGAATAAGAATTCTGTGAAAATTAACGTTGAAACGTTTGTGATTTTGTGATAGGATATTTTTATAAAATCTTGCCTCAAAAGGGGTGTCCCTAATGGGCGAAGGATAAGGTGATAATGATGAATGAAAATATTAATTTAAATGCTTTAAAGCAAGGCTCTGCTACTCCAGAAAATTCTAAATGGAAGCAAATGATTGCAAGAAAAAAGCCGTTGTATACGGCTAATACAGAGATAAGGTCTGAGTTTGAAAGAGATTATACTAGAATAATTTATTCTAATGCGTTTAAAAGAATGAAACATAAAACGCAAGTGTTTTTTTCACCAACAAATGACCATATTTGTACTAGAATAGAGCATGTAAACTATGTTGAATTTATTAGTTATGGTTTAGCAAAAGCGCTTGGGTTAAACATAGAGCTTACTAAAACCATTGCTATTGCTCACGACTTGGGGCATAGCCCGTTTGGACATGCTGGGGAGAGGGTATTAAATAAAATTTTGTTAGGGGAAACAGGAAAAAACTTTTGGCATGAAAGAAATGGTTTACTTTATGTTGATAATATAGAGCTTTTGGATAATAGAGAAGGATATAAAGAAAATTTGAATTTAACATATGCAGTAAGAGATGGCATAATTTCGCATTGTGGCGAAATTGATGAAAACAGCATAAAGCCTAGAGAAGAAGCAATTAATCTAGAAAATTATACAAAGCCTAACGAATATGCTCCATTTACTTGGGAAGGATGTGTTGTAAAAATTTCTGATAAAATTTCATATCTTGGCAGAGATATAGAAGATGCACTTAGATTTAAAATACTTACAGAAGCAGATATTCAAGAGTTACAACATAGATTAGATGTTGCAAATACTGGGTATGATATATTAAACACAACAAATATAGTAAATTATTTAATGTCAGATTTATTGAAAAATACTACATTAGAAAAAGGTTTGACTTTTTCTCAAGAAGGCTTAAATTTTATAAATGAATTGAAAGCATTTAATTATGAAAAAATATATTCAAATGATAAAAATAGATTGGCAGACCAATATTTTAATTTAGTGTTAAATACAATTTACGAAGTGTTAAAATCTGCTAAAAATCAGATTTTACAAGAAAACATAAATAGTTTATATGCAGAAGTAATAAAAGAATTTGCTTGTTGGCTTAAAAATTATTGCATAAATGAAGAAATTGGAGAAAATAAAAAGCTAAAAAACAACAAAATATATAATATAAATAAGCCAGAAGATTATGCTACTGCTGTGGTGGAGTACATAGCTGGAATGACAGATAATAAAGCGATTGATACATACAACAAAATTATAAGCTTTTAGCAAAAATTTATTAAAATTCTAATATATTATTATTAAAATAAATACTAATGACAGTTTTAAAAACTTTATAATTGTAAAAAAAATAAAATTATAATACTGAGATTGGAGAAAAATATGGTTGCATTAGTTACAGGAGCATCTTCAGGAATAGGAAGAGATATTGCAATAGAACTTGCAAAAAGAAAATATGATATTATTGCAGTTGCAAGAAATGAGGAAGCATTAATAAAATTAAAAGAAGAAGTAGAAAAAACTTATAATGTAAAGGTTGAGGTAAAAGCCATGGACCTAACCGATAGAAACGGTTGCATTAAATTACACGAAGATGTAAAAGCAAAATATGGAGCAATAGATGTATTGATAAATGATGCAGGTTTTGGAACATGTGGAGAGTTTACTAAAACAGATTTAAATAAAGAAATTGGAATGATAGACACAAACATAGTTGCACTTCATATTTTAACAAAATTATTTTTACAAGACATGGTAGAAGTAAACAGAGGGCATATAATGAATGTTGCATCAATAGCAGGTTTTATGCCGGGACCATTAATGGCAACTTATTATTCTACGAAAGCATATGTAGTAAGGCTAACACAAAGCATTAGGCAAGAGCTATTTATGAAACATTCAAAAGTTAAAATAAGTGCTCTATGCCCAGGGCCAGTAAATACAAATTTTAATAAGGTGGCAGATGTAAAATTCAATTTAGCGGAAGCTAACAGCAAACAGGTGGCAAGATATGCAGTAAGAAAAATGTTTGCAAATAAAATACTTATATTTCCAAGTTTTACAATGTGGTTAGGTAGGTTGTTATTTAAAATAATACCAGACCAGCTATCAGCATTTTTCTGTTACTTTGCACAGAAAAGAAAAATAAGCTAAAGAAAAAATAAAGAAAAGAAGATTAGAAAATAGGTAACAGATAGATAAAGAAAATAAAATGTACCAAAGTTATAAAAAATAATAACTTTGGTATATTATTTTTGTTAAAACTGAATAAAAAAAGAGAAAAGGGAAGAATAATTACAAATATGTTACAAATGAAAGAAATAGTTGAAATGTACACAAAAAATCATGTATAATAAAAGTACATAATTTATTATGTATGAAAACAAAACTAAAAAAATTTAATAATAACTATCAAAAAAATAGCACAAAAATTAAGAAAACAAAACTGAATTTTAAGGTAGTAGAGTTAAATTAAAAAAGAAAAGCCCAAAAACAAGAAAGGGCAAATCAAATGAAAGAAAGAGAGGAAAGAGAATGAAAAGCACACTGAAGAAAACAGAAAAACGGAATTACATTAATTACGTTAGTAGTAACAATAGTAGTACTGTCAATACTTGCAGGTGTTAGCATTAATACAGTTGTGGGAGATGATGGAATAATACAAAAGGCAAAAGAGCAGGCAGAAGCAACAAGACGAGCAAGTGCAGAAGAAGATATGAACAGATTGGTATTAGAATATCAATTAGCAAAAAGTGATGAAACATTGGAAAGTTTCTTGCAAGAAAAAGTAACAGAAGGAAGAATAGACGGAGTAACAGATAATGGAGATGGAACAATAACAATAACAAAAAAAGTAGAAGGAAAAGATTATACAATAACAGTAAAAAAGCCAGTAGCACCAACGCCAAGTGTAAAGGTAGGTGCAATAAGAGTAGTATCAGATAATACGGGAGCAGGCTCAAGTTTGGGAGAAGCAAGTACAAGAAAAGGTACAACATTATACATAATGATTGAAAGTACAATATCTGGAGGAACAACATCAGTAAGTCCAGAAGTGCCATATGCAGTAACAGAAAATGGAACATATAAATTTACAGTAACAGGAACAGTAAATGGAACAACATATACAAAAGAAGTGAGTGTAACAGTAAATCAATTTAAAAATTCAATATTAGAAGATATAAATATCAAAATAGGAGATAGCGTAAACTATACATATGACACAGCAAGTAGCAGTTACACATTAGAATCAAAATATAGTGGATATAGTAGTAATCAAACAATAGCCCAAACAACAGGGTTAACATGGAAAGTATTAAATGTAGATAAAGAAAATGATACAGTAGATATAATAAGTACAAACCCAACAAGTAGTACCGTAAATTTTTATAATATATTAGGCTATAATAATGGACCATATTTAATGAATGAAATATGCAAAGCTCAATACAGTAATAAAACATTAGGAGTAAACGCAAGAAGCATAAACTTGTTAGATATGGAAAAGCACTTAACAGCAGCAGGGATAGCAGCAAGAAATGCATATTCAAGTAATGTAAAATATGGAACAACAAAAACATATACAAGTAACACAAAATATCCAAGTTTATATGCAAACCAAAAAGGAGCAGGACCAAATGTAAGTTCAATAACACCATCAGATACAACAAAAGGAAATGACCCATATGAAGAGAGTAAACCAATAGCAACAACAGAGCCAACAACTGATAACACATCAGGAACAGGAGATCCATTAACAGTAACGCAAACATATTATAATATACCAATAAACGATACTAATTATGGAACTGCATCAAGTATACTAGTAAATGGTACGCCGTTCTGGGTGGCTGCGCGTTATGTCGGTGCTTACTCAGGCTATGCTCGCTTTGGCCTTCGCTTTGCGGACACGGGCTCTAACGGCTTCGTTATGTTCTATTCGAATGGTGGCACGGACGGCGATGACTATGCTCTTCGCCCCGTAGTTTCTCTACCATCTAGTCTCCTAACAGGAGAACAAACAAATGGAGCTTGGAACTTGAGCAAGTAGAAAAAATGAATGAAAAAACAATGAGCTAGGGAGGTGGGTGGGAGAAATACCCACAGAGTTTACATAAGAAAACGAACCGCTACCAAGACTAGCAAGTTTACATAAAAACTAAAATAGCTCAATAAAGAAATAGATACATAATAAATAATACCCCAAATCTGCCAATGATATCACAGATTTGGGGCTTCTTTTATATAACTATTTTTCTAACAACCAATCTATTACATTTTTGTGAATTATGCCATCATGAGAAAAGTCAAATTTATCAAGTGTTAAAACATATTTAGGGTAATTATCTTGAATTGACTTAAATGCACCAAATTTTCTTTCTACAACAGCTTCATCAGCTAAGATATACGCTACTTGAATGTAGATTTTTTCGTTAAAATTGACAATTATACGCAATTATCTTTGATTTTGTGTAGATAAAAGCTTGAACTATCTTTGATTTCGTGATATTATATAAAAAATATTAAGCTTTTGTACATTTAAAATACAAAAGCTAGGAAGGAATATTTTAAATTATGAAGAGAAAAATTTATAATGATATTATTAAATGGAAAAATGAGAGCAATGGATCTACTGCACTGCTAATTGAGGGCGCACGAAGAGTTGGAAAAAGCTATATAGTAGAAGAGTTTGCAAAAGAAAATTATAAATCGTATATTCTAATAGACTTTTCAAAAGCACCAGAAGAAGTTAAATCTTTATTTGATAATTATTTAGATAATCTCAATTATCTATTCACGTATTTATCACAATATTATGGTGTAAAATTGTATGAAAGAGAAACACTGTTTATTTTTGATGAAATTCAGTTTTGCCCTAGAGCAAGAGGAGGAATTAAACATTTAGTTGCAGATGGAAGATATGATTATATAGAAACAGGCTCGTTAATTTCTATAAAAAAGAACGTAAAAGATATATTAATTCCATCTGAAGAAGAGAATTTAAAGATGTATCCATTTGATTTTGAAGAATTTTTATGGGCTATGGGAAATGATACACTTATGGATTTTATAAAAGATTGTTATTTGAAAAAACAGCCACTTGGTCAAGCATTACATCGTAAAGCAATGGATTATTTTAAAGAATATTTAATTGTTGGAGGAATGCCTCAAGCTGTAGAAATGTATTCAAAAACTAGAGACTTTGAAAAGGTAGATAGAATTAAAAGAAATATTTTAAACTTATATAGAGAAGATATTAGAAAACACGCAGAAGAATTAAATTTAAAAGTAGAGCAAATATTTGATACAATTCCATCTCAATTACAGAAGCATGAGAAAAAGTTTAATATTTCAAGTTTAGACGAAGAAGCAAGGTATAGAAATTTTGAAGGTGCTTTCTATTGGCTAAATGATGCGTATTTAGTAAATATTGCATACAATACGACCGAACCAAGTATTGGACTGGGGCAAAGAATGGACACAAATGCATTAAAATGCTATATGTTTGACACTGGACTATTATTATCAATGACTTTTAATGAGAAAAATCTAGTTAATGAACAAATTTATAAAAAAATTTTATTTGATAAATTATCTTTCAATGAGGGAATGATACTAGAAAATATTGTAGCTCAAATGCTTGTAAGTTCAGGACGAAAGCTGTACTTTTTTTCGAGGAATGAAAGAGAAAATAGTAGTGAAACTATGGAAGTAGACTTCTTAATTTCAACAGATAAAATAACATCAAAACACAATATAATACCAATTGAGGTAAAATCTGGAGATAGATATACATTTACATCATTGAACAAATTAAGATTAAAGTATAATGAATATTTAGCAGAATCGGTAATTATACACACAAAAGATTTAAAAGAAGAAAATAATATTTTATATATACCAATATATATGACAGACTTGTTATAATTTAGAAGTTTTTTACACAAAATACTATAAAACCGCTTGAATAGCGGTTTTATCTTTGCAAAAATTTGTACTGCACACTATACAAAAATGATTAAATATTGAATTTTGTTCACTATGCTATACGAAAATAATGAAACAGCGGAAGTTAGCATTAATTTTTAATAGTTTGCTCTTTTATAAATTAATATTATAGTAGAATTTTGTCGAACGAATTTTCTTGATTTTTCTGCTAAAAGATAATATAATTATTAAATAGATTATTTCAAAAAATTTTTGTTATTAAATTTTATTCAAAAATTCACCATAGTGAATAGTTTTAATTCTTAAATAATACCAATAAGTATATTTGCAAAAAAATATTGACCTATAAGTTAAATAATTGTATAATTAGGAGGAAGATTGATGGAAGAAGAGAAAATGTTGGTTCCATCTGGATTAAAAACTGTAGATGGAAAAGATATCATGTGCTATACTGGAG
>OJKQ01000753.1_pt1 | contig 18663 bp, 15 predicted proteins | sample 1596641 | NCBI WGS metagenome assembly OJKQ01 (sample SAMEA4350167, study PRJEB24818) | metagenome | biome: human; feature: gut; material: faeces | place: Denmark | collected 2013-09 | reverse complement strand
GGCATATGTATTCAACTCACTTTCTTTATTGTTTGATCACTTTAATTGTAGAGGATTTGAGTGCATATGCCTATTTTTTTATTGAAAAAAAAGTAGGCGCTGAGAGGACACGCATCTGGACGGTCACGTTAGCGCCCCAAAATAAATTATAGAACCAAATAAATTATAGAACCATTTTCTATGTCTATATGAAGATAATGGAAGATGTCATTTTTTTAGTACTTCAAAAGATTGCTTTATAAGATGATTCCTTATATAATGAATAGACAGTAAATACAGTCAATTTCAAACAGCAATGAAAAAAGAAAAGACCTGCCTAAGCAGGTCATAGCACACACTGTGCTGCCGGACGAACCGGCGACTTCGTAAAAACGTTATTTGAACTCGATATGTAAATTAAAGGATATTTACATGTTTACTCTAGCATAATCTTAAGGAGATGTCAACATGGGAAAAATGTATTATCTTGGTCTGGATATAGGAACAAATTCTGTTGGATATGCCGTAACCGACCCATCGTACCATTTGCTCAAATTTAAAGGCGAACCGATGTGGGGTGCCCACGTGTTTGCTGCGGGGAATCAATCAGCTGAACGGAGAAGCTTTCGTACGAGCCGCAGACGCCTTGACCGCAGGCAACAGCGTGTCAAACTGGTTCAAGAAATCTTTGCTCCCGTGATTAGTCCCATTGATCCACGTTTTTTTATCAGACTTCATGAGAGCGCTTTATGGCGGGATGATGTGGCTGAAACGGATAAACATATTTTCTTTAATGACCCGACCTATACGGATAAGGAATATTATTCTGACTATCCAACCATCCATCATCTCATTGTGGACCTTATGGAAAGCAGTGAAAAGCATGACCCGCGGCTTGTTTATTTGGCTGTTGCCTGGCTGGTTGCTCATCGTGGTCATTTCCTCAATGAAGTGGATAAGGATAATATTGGGGATGTCCTGAGTTTTGACGCCTTTTATCCTGAGTTTCTGGCATTTCTTTCCGATAATGGGGTGTCACCTTGGGTATGTGAGTCAAAAGCACTCCAAGCGACCCTGCTTTCACGAAACTCCGTCAACGATAAGTATAAAGCCTTGAAGTCTCTGATCTTTGGCAGCCAAAAGCCGGAGGATAATTTTGATGCCAATATCAGTGAAGATGGACTTATCCAACTTTTAGCAGGAAAAAAGGTCAAGGTCAATAAACTTTTTCCTCAAGAAAGTAATGATGCTTCCTTTACACTCAATGATAAGGAAGATGCAATTGAGGAAATCTTAGGAACGCTTACACCGGATGAGTGTGAATGGATTGCGCATATTAGGAGGCTGTTTGATTGGGCCATCATGAAACATGCTCTCAAAGATGGCAGAACAATCTCCGAATCGAAAGTAAAGCTCTATGAACAGCATCACCATGACTTGACACAGCTCAAGTATTTTGTGAAGACCTATCTAGCAAAGGAATATGATGACATTTTTCGAAACGTAGATAGTGAAACAACCAAAAACTATGTCGCATATTCCTATCATGTAAAAGAAGTCAAGGGTACATTGCCCAAAAATAAGGCAACCCAAGAAGAATTTTGCAAGTATGTCCTTGGAAAGGTAAAGAACATCGAATGCAGTGAAGCTGATAAGGTTGATTTTGATGAAATGATTCAGCGTCTTACAGACAATTCCTTTATGCCGAAACAAGTATCAGGTGAAAACAGGGTTATCCCTTACCAGCTTTACTATTATGAACTAAAGACTATTTTGAATAAAGCCGCTTCTTATCTGCCTTTTTTGACCCAATGCGGAAAAGATGCCATCTCCAATCAAGATAAGCTCCTTTCCATTATGACCTTTCGGATTCCGTATTTCGTTGGGCCCTTGCGCAAGGACAATTCAGAGCATGCCTGGCTGGAACGAAAAGCAGGGAAAATCTATCCGTGGAATTTTAACGACAAAGTTGACCTTGATAAAAGTGAAGAAGCGTTCATTCGGAGAATGACGAATACCTGCACTTATTATCCCGGTGAAGATGTTTTGCCACTTGACTCCCTTATTTATGAAAAATTCATGATCCTCAATGAAATCAATAATATCCGAATTGATGGTTATCCTATTTCTGTAGATGTAAAACAGCAGGTTTTTGGCCTCTTTGAAAAGAAGAGAAGAGTGACCGTAAAGGATATCCAGAATCTCCTGCTTTCCTTGGGTGCCTTGGATAAGCATGGTAAATTGACGGGAATCGATACTACCATCCATAGCAATTACAATACATACCATCATTTTAAATCGCTCATGGAGCGTGGCGTTCTTACTCGTGATGATGTGGAACGCATTGTGGAGCGTATGACCTATAGTGATGATACAAAACGCGTCCGTCTTTGGCTGAACAATAATTATGGAACGCTCACTGCTGACGACGTAAAGCATATTTCAAGGCTCCGAAAGCATGATTTTGGCCGGCTTTCCAAAATGTTCCTCACAGGCCTAAAGGGAGTTCATAAGGAAACGGGGGAACGAGCTTCCATTTTGGATTTTATGTGGAATACCAATGATAACTTGATGCAGCTTTTATCTGAATGTTATACTTTTTCGGATGAAATTACCAAGCTGCAGGAAGCATACTATGCCAAGGCGCAGCTTTCCCTGAATGATTTTCTGGACTCCATGTATATTTCAAATGCTGTCAAACGTCCTATCTATCGAACTCTTGCCGTTGTAAATGACATACGCAAAGCCTGTGGGACGGCGCCAAAACGCATTTTTATCGAAATGGCAAGAGATGGGGAAAGCAAAAAGAAAAGGAGCGTAACAAGAAGAGAACAAATCAAGAATCTTTATAGGTCCATCCGCAAGGATTTTCAGCAGGAGGTAGATTTCCTTGAAAAAATCCTTGAAAACAAAAGCGATGGACAGCTGCAAAGCGATGCGCTCTATCTATACTTTGCGCAGCTTGGAAGGGATATGTATACCGGGGACCCTATCAAGTTGGAGCATATCAAGGACCAGTCCTTCTATAATATTGATCATATCTATCCCCAAAGCATGGTCAAGGACGATAGTCTTGATAACAAGGTGTTGGTTCAATCGGAAATTAATGGAGAGAAGAGCAGTCGATATCCTCTTGATGCTGCTATCCGTAATAAAATGAAGCCTCTTTGGGATGCTTATTATAACCATGGCCTGATTTCCCTCAAGAAGTATCAGCGTTTGACGCGGAGCACTCCCTTTACAGATGATGAAAAGTGGGATTTCATCAATCGGCAGCTTGTTGAGACAAGACAATCCACGAAGGCCTTGGCAATCTTACTAAAAAGGAAGTTCCCTGATACGGAGATTGTCTACTCCAAGGCAGGGCTTTCTTCTGATTTTCGGCATGAGTTTGGTCTCGTAAAATCGAGGAATATCAATGACCTGCACCATGCAAAGGACGCATTTCTTGCGATTGTAACAGGAAATGTCTATCATGAACGCTTTAATCGCCGGTGGTTTATGGTGAACCAGCCCTATTCCGTCAAGACCAAGACGTTGTTTACGCATTCTATTAAAAATGGTAATTTTGTAGCTTGGAATGGAGAAGAGGATCTTGGCCGCATTGTTAAAATGTTAAAGCAAAATAAGAACAATATTCATTTCACGCGGTTCTCTTTTGATCGAAAGGAAGGCCTGTTTGATATTCAGCCACTAAAAGCGTCAACCGGTCTTGTACCAAGAAAAGCCGGACTAGACGTGGTAAAATATGGTGGCTATGACAAATCGACAGCAGCTTATTATCTCCTTGTTCGATTTACACTAGAAGATAAAAAGACTCAACATAAATTGATGATGATTCCTGTAGAAGGCTTGTATAAAGCTCGAATTGACCATGATAAGGAATTCTTAACGGACTATGCACAAACTACAATCAGTGAAATCCTACAAAAAGATAAACAAAAGGTGATAAATATAATGTTTCCAATGGGAACAAGGCACATTAAACTGAATTCCATGATTTCAATCGATGGTTTTTATCTTTCCATTGGAGGAAAGTCTAGTAAGGGAAAATCGGTGTTGTGTCATGCTATGGTACCTCTTATTGTACCTCATAAGATAGAATGTTATATTAAGGCGATGGAGTCTTTTGCACGTAAATTTAAAGAAAATAATAAATTAAGGATTGTGGAAAAGTTTGATAAGATTACGGTGGAAGATAACTTGAACCTATACGAACTATTTTTACAAAAACTTCAACATAACCCATATAATAAGTTCTTCTCCACACAATTTGATGTGCTGACTAATGGAAGAAGTACATTTACTAAATTATCTCCAGAGGAACAAGTTCAAACGTTATTGAATATCTTATCAATTTTTAAAACTTGTCGGAGCTCTGGCTGCGATTTAAAATCCATTAACGGTTCTGCTCAAGCTGCCAGAATTATGATCAGCGCAGATTTAACTGGACTCTCAAAAAAATATTCCGATATTCGGCTTGTTGAGCAATCAGCATCTGGACTTTTTGTTAGTAAATCACAAAATCTTTTGGAGTATTTATGAGCTATCGAACAATCGTCATCACGCAACGCTGCAAATTGGACTTCTGCATGAATTATGTAGAAGTCCAGACAGCAGTTTCTAAAAAGCGCATTTTCATTGATGAAATCAAGACCCTTATCATTGAAAATACAGGAGTTGCGATAACGGCCTATTTACTGTCCGAACTGATGAATCGGAAAGTCAATCTTATCTTTTGTGATAAGGCCCATAATCCACAGTCCAGTCTATTGCCGTTGCACGCACGATTTGACTCTATCCGAAAAATCAAGCAGCAAATGATCTGGTCGCAAGAAATCAAAGATGAAGTATGGGATTGTATCGTTAAGGCGAAAATTAGGCAGCAAGCCCTGTTCCTAGATGAACTGGAAAAGAAGGAACAGAGCAAGATGCTCATGTCGTATCTTGATGATGTGGTGTCGGCTGACGCCCATAATAGGGAGGGCCATGCAGCTAAAGTTTATTTTAATGCACTTTTTGGTAATTCCTTTACCAGGGACCTCGATTCGCCTATTAATGCAGGACTTAATTATGGCTATTCTCTGCTTTTGTCTTTATTCAATCGTGAGATTGTCTCTGCTGGCTATCTGACGCAGCTGGGCATCTTTCATGAAAACACCTATAATCCTTATAACTTTAGCTGTGATTTAATGGAACCCTTTCGCATCCTTGTCGACCGCTATGTTTATAATATGAATCCAACAACCTTTGCAAAAGATGAAAAGCGAGAGATTATCAACCTTTTTCAGGAGATTCTCTATATTGATGACTCGAGACAATTTTTAGCAAATGCTATCAATATTTATGCAAATAGCATTTTTCAAGCCCTGGAGAAGTGTGATACTTCCAAGATTAAGATCTATGAAATATGAGCTATCGATTTATGAGACTGTTAGTATTTTTTGACCTGCCAACAATAACGGCGCAAGATAAACGGGAATATCGAGCTTTTCGCAAGCTATTGATCAAGAATGGCTTTTTTATGATGCAGGAATCCGTCTATTGCCGGATGATCCTAAATAAAGGCCAAGAAGAGGCCATTGTTTCCATCCTCCTAAAAAATAAGCCCAAGGATGGATTGGTCCAGCTCTTATCGATTACGGAAAAGCAGTTTTCCAATATTAAGTGCATTGCGGGAAGTTTTGAGACGGATGTACTCGCTAGTGATGAACGGGTGGTGGTTTTGTGAAGCTCCTCATTCCAGATTATCAAATCAATTTAACATGGAAAGATTATTCCGTTCCCACCCTCATTATTGAAAATCCTCATCAGTTCTTCGAAATTATAAATGACTTGGTCTTGCAGATCAAAGAAGGAAATAATGGAAAAGCCATCTATTCTGATAAGGATAAGCCTGTTCCTTTAGAAAAAGCTTTTGAAATTTTAATCGATTACCTATCCATTGATTCAGTTCCCAAAATGCTTCTTACGAAGATCCAAAAAAGAATGGAATTTCAAGCTACAAATGGGCCTTTATTTGAAAACACACAGATTCTGTTAGCACAAATGGAACACCTAGCGGAAGAAATCGCCATGAGTCTAGATCTTGAAATAGATTGCGAAAAATTAACGGTTGGAAATCTCTTAAAAGCCTTGGGAATCACTATTAATTTGGATTATAATGGACTTGGTGAAAAAATCTTTGTTCTTATGGATCTTATTTCACGCTTTGAAGGAGATAAAATCTTTATTCTAGTCAATCTTCGAAGCTATCTTTCTAGTGAAGAAATACAGCTTTTTGTGGATACGGCCTTGGCTCATGACCTTAAATTTTTGCTTATAGATAACCGCCGATATCCCTTGTTTCATCAGGAAAAGAGGGTTCTTATAGATAACGATTTATGTGTATTATAAATTAGCACCTTTTGAATTTATCTACACGGAATGATAATCCGTTGATCAAATTTGAGGTTTGAGAGATATGTAAATTCAAAGGATAATCAAACAATGGAACTGAATATATGTATATGGGTGCGGTTTGAGAGATATGTAAATTCAAAGGATAATCAAACATAGCAAGGTCAGCAAAATTCAAAAGAAAGGTTTGAGAGATATGTAAATTCAAAGGATAATCAAACATACATTATCCGTTATCATCAAATCAAGGTGTTTGAGAGATATGTAAATTCAAAGGATAATCAAACCGGTGCGGGCATTTATCTTGCCACTGCTCGTTTGAGAGATATGTAAATTCAAAGGATAATCAAACCGTCGATGTAGAATTCGGAGCCAGCTGTTGGTTTGAGAGATATGTAAATTCAAAGGATAATCAAACGCTGACACTGTCCGCGTCCTTAATCGCGATGTTTGAGAGATATGTAAATTCAAAGGATAATCAAACAGAAGACTCTTCATCAGATCGGCCCGTATCGTTTGAGAGATATGTAAATTCAAAGGATAATCAAACCAAGCGAAATACCAAAAACATCCCCAACAAGTTTGAGAGATATGTAAATTCAAAGGATAATCAAACGCATCATCAAGGGAGGATGGACCAATGTTTGTTTGAGAGATATGTAAATTCAAAGGATAATCAAACCTGCATAACGGTACGCCGGATGATTCTTGAGTTTGAGAGATATGTAAATTCAAAGGATAATCAAACTTACAAACTGTTTGATTGCCTTATACTGTCGTTTGAGAGATATGTAAATTCAAAGGATAATCAAACGCTGGTCGGTCTGATCTCACCCTTGATGGCGTTTGAGAGATATGTAAATTCAAAGGATAATCAAACAGTTGAGCTCCTGTTCATACAGGCTGATGTGTTTGAGAGATATGTAAATTCAAAGGATAATCAAACTCCTGCTGTCCATGCCTCGCCTCGTACAATGTTTGAGAGATATGTAAATTCAAAGGATAATCAAACTAAACGCCACCTTTGCCGTCATTGAGAGCGTTTGAGAGATATGTAAATTCAAAGGATAATCAAACGGACTATCTGACGAAGGCGCTGATTGGCTAGTTTGAGAGATATGTAAATTCAAAGGATAATCAAACTTCTCTGCTTGTTACTAATGCTCCTTGCAGTTTGAGAGATATGTAAATTCAAAGGATAATCAAACATAGGAGGGCATTCGATGAGCCTTGAATGCGTTTGAGAGATATGTAAATTCAAAGGATAATCAAACGATGAGAGATGCTGCTGCTTGCTGGTTTCCGTTTGAGAGATATGTAAATTCAAAGGATAATCAAACCGGCTATTTGCTGATTCGTAAGGCCCCGTTGTTTGAGAGATATGTAAATTCAAAGGATAATCAAACCCCGGCCACTTCAAACCCTTTGGCGTCATGTTTGAGAGATATGTAAATTCAAAGGATAATCAAACTGATCATATACTCTTCAAAAGCCGTTAAGTGTTTGAGAGATATGTAAATTCAAAGGATAATCAAACCAAGCTCCTGAAGCTCCGGTAAGTTAGCCGGTTTGAGAGATATGTAAATTCAAAGGATAATCAAACTCAAAACCCTCGCCAAAGAGGTCAACATTAGTTTGAGAGATATGTAAATTCAAAGGATAATCAAACCGTCGGCGTCATCCACGGTTTTGCCCTCCCGTTTGAGAGATATGTAAATTCAAAGGATAATCAAACCATCCAGCCCGGGACGAAAATCAAGATTAGGTTTGAGAGATATGTAAATTCAAAGGATAATCAAACAAAAAAGGCAATGGCGGCAAGGGTGGAGGTGTTTGAGAGATATGTAAATTCAAAGGATAATCAAACCTGCTGTCTGAAATGCGAATGACAATAATGTTTGAGAGATATGTAAATTCAAAGGATAATCAAACCATGCTCCGCATCGACTGCTGAACGTGGAGGTTTGAGAGATATGTAAATTCAAAGGATAATCAAACTCAAAATCTAGGTTGCGTTTAATGGAATCCGTTTGAGAGATATGTAAATTCAAAGGATAATCAAACATCTTGCCCGTGATCCGTCGGGCCAACAAAGTTTGAGAGATATGTAAATTCAAAGGATAATCAAACCTTAACCACAAAAATGACCTTTAGGAGGTGTTTGAGAGATATGTAAATTCAAAGGATAATCAAACTGTCATACTCAGGGTGCTGTTGTTGAATAGTTTGAGAGATATGTAAATTCAAAGGATAATCAAACGAACGCTATGCCGTTGACCTTCACGTTCGAGTTTGAGAGATATGTAAATTCAAAGGATAATCAAACAGTCAGTAAGGCCAAAGAGCTGCAGTCTCAGTTTGAGAGATATGTAAATTCAAAGGATAATCAAACGTCGGCGTCATCCACGGTTTTGCCCTCCCGTTTGAGAGATATGTAAATTCAAAGGATAATCAAACCGCTGTCGCTGACTCCGTTCTGGCGTCTGAGTTTGAGAGATATGTAAATTCAAAGGATAATCAAACACTTGCCACGCAAGTTCCAGACTTCAACATGTTTGAGAGATATGTAAATTCAAAGGATAATCAAACAAACATCGGACACAGAGCGCTTGGCCGCGTGTTTGAGAGATATGTAAATTCAAAGGATAATCAAACCGACGTTGACGTCAGCGATTTGCCTGACTGGTTTGAGAGATATGTAAATTCAAAGGATAATCAAACAATGAAAGTCAAAGGGCTCCCCAGGGCCCTGTTTGAGAGATATGTAAATTCAAAGGATAACTAAGCGTAAAATGTTTTTCGGTAGGGAAAAATAGTCCTTGCAGAATAAAAGGGAGGCCCCTATTGTTAAGATAGTGTTAACGGCACGAATATCAAAACAAAGGAAGGTCTCCCATGGAAAAGATTGTATCAGATGTCATCAAAATAATAAAAGGGTCTAAGAACGAAATTGAGATGGAAAAGGTCCTCTGGACCTTTCTCCTAAACACCGTTATCGCCATGATTGCCCTTGCCTTTGAGCGAATTAATGATGAGCTCTTTGCATCCCTCAAGGCAGAAGGATATAAGGTACAGCGCAAGGATGCACGCACCATTCAAGGTATCTTTGGTCCTTTGACCTACGAACGGAGGTTGGTGAAGAAGGAGGGAGAAAAGGCCTTCTATCCCCTTGATAGGCATCTGGGGTTTGAGCGCTACCGCAGGTACACGCCCTACCTTGAGTTCTGTGTGGTCAAGCTGGCTGCAAGGTCCGTCTACCGCGTTGTGGAAGAGTCCATCAAGATCCTTTCCCCAGTGATCATCAGCCACCAGAAGGTGGCCATGCTAGTAAGAGACGCCGGCCGGAGATACAGCAAGTATGAAGAGACCATGCTAACCGTTGACGCAAAGCCGGATGGGGAGCTTGTTAAGCCTGACACGCTCTATATCGAAGGCGATGGGCTCTACATCTCTAGGGTAAACGGCAAAGATCCGTCTCTGGAGAGCAAGGAACCTGAGGAAAAGCCCAGAAAGAAGGAATACAATGAGCTGCACCGGATTCAGCTGGATGTGGGCGTGGAGCAGGAAGGAAACGGGAAGAGGCACAGACTTGTAGATAGGCGTGAGTTCGTCGATACAGACCTTGCCAAGGTTCAGATGCAGCTGGAACGCTTCTTGGAAAGCTACTACAACCTTCAGAAGACCATCGTTATCTGCAACAGTGACAATGGACCAGGGTACGTGAGAAGCTCGTTTGAGCGGATGGCAGGAGAGTGTGGTCAGTTTGAGTTCTTCGTGGATCCGTACCATGTGAACCAGAAGGTCAAGACACGGCTCAGCTTCGCTCCCAAGGGCCTTCAGAACGACGTTTTACGCGTCCTGAGACAGTTTTTAATAGGGAGAAGGTGGATGCGTACCTCAATGCGGCAGAAACCCTTGTAGAGACCAAGGAAGAGCGTCACCAGGTCTTCCGCCTTTGAGGTTACTTGAATAGAAATTGGGACATGCTGAAGCCCCATTCTATGCGTAAGGGACTAGAGAAATCGGTGAGGTGCTATGGGACGTGCGAGAAAAGCCCCAGACAGTATTCCTACCGGATGAAAAAGCAAGGCCAGCGCTGGGGAAAGGAAGGCTGCTTAGCCATAGCCAAGGTCCTTGCGGGCCTGCAAAATGATGAGCTTGAAGCAGCGCTGTCCAGCAAGTTCAAGCCCGTAAAAGCACCGAAGAGCGAGGAACTGCGTAAGGCCTTGAGAAGCGCACTGAAGAAATCTCCCATGGTTCCACATGTGGGAATTAGAAATGGGGGAATTGGTGGCTATACGGCCAGCAGTACAGCAATAGGTCACTTAAGTTCCATTTTCCGCATTTAATTAGGCTGCAACACAATCTTATAGGGATCTCCCGAGAAAATGTTGACACATACCCCCGCGCATACGGGGATGAACCTAAGAACCCATCCCGCCATTCCCGTTTCCCAGGGTATTTTCCCGCGTATGCGGGAATGAACCCCATTTTCAGCATTTGGGAATGGTAGCGGCTCGAATTGGGATGGGCTGTCAGGCCAAAGCACTTTTAGTGATGAAGCTGATATTATCTTGAAAGCGGGACGGTGTTTTTGATAACGAAGGTTGAAAAAAACACAAATTCAAGCAAGATATACATTGACCTTGAAGTTGCTGATAGCCAAAAATAAGGGAGGACGTCTATGAAGAAAGAGAATCTCAGCCGTTATGATAGCGAAGTATGGAGCGACAACTCCAAAAATTGCGAGCAATGCAAAGACTGTATTTTTACGACGATTGAGGAATACCAAAAATGTACTTGCGAGATATACACTGATATGTATGATGACCCAAAACCCAATGACGTTATATTCAAAGGAATTCCGTGCAAGTATTATCAACGTTGCGAGTATTCCACGCGCATACGGGGATGAACCTAAAGGGGTGATCATCATGGAGTCTAATTCAAAAATTACGGCTTTACTTGGTTTGTTGATGGCACTTCCCATCACACTTTTTTGGACAGGCGTATCTGGAATTGGCATCACACTCGTTTGTCTTGTGATTTTCCCTTCAGAATACTTCTTACAAGCAACACTTCTTTTTACCACACTCTTTTTTATCGTTCTAAACGTCAACGGCTGGCGTGAACTACGAAGGTAGGCTGCTTACAAGCTAACTACTCCATAAGCATTCCCCGCGCATGCGGGGATGACTCCTTCGTCTGAGCAACAATCGCAGCCGGGTCAACGTATTCCCCGCGCATGCAGGGGTGTCCCTTGTACTAAACCTAGACTTAGCAGCGAACTCCTGTATTCCCCGCAGCTGCGGGGTTGTTCTTTTTGAGAAATGTATGAAAACTTAATGAAGAAAAAGTAAAAATTGGCTGCACTTTGGAAATTTAATTCAACTTCCATCCAGGCCAGATTAGATTGTCTCCTTTCAGCTGTGGTCTCCCACTTATTTAGTCTATGATACGATTTGAGCGCTGAGCATCTACCTAAACACTCCCTCTCCCTTTCTTATCTCCTATAAATCCTGTATAATAAGACTATCCACAACGAACCATCCACATAAGGAGCTTTTTACTATGGAACAAGATAAAAAATTTGCACTGCTCATTGATGCAGAAAATATTTCTCCGCAATATATCGATATCATCCTTTCAGAAGCAAACAATCTGGGGAATGTCATCTATAAACGCATTTATGGTAACTGGACAAGTCCGCAGATGGGGAGCTGGAAGTCGACCATTCTCGATAACGCAATCCAGCCGGTACAGCAGTACAGCAACACAAGCGGCAAAAATTCAAGTGATTCGGCTCTCATCATTGATACGATGGATCTGCTTTACCGGACCCAGCTTGATGGATTCTGCATTGTCTCATCAGACAGCGACTTTACGCGCTTGGCATCCCGCCTGCGTGAATCGGATAAGTATGTCTTAGGGATGGGGGAGAGCAAGACGCCGCGCTCCTTTATCTCTGCTTGCAATCGGTTCCTGTATCTTGACGTCCTTTATGCAGAATCAAAACGGGAAGATATGCCTGAGACCGAACAGGCAGCGCTTCAGGAAGAACCTGCTGAACCAAGAAATCACGCAAAAACCAGCAAAGCGGTTCAGGAAGGCAATAAAAAAGTGCGGGCCATCCGCAGTGCCCTGATCAAACTTACCGATGAGAATTCCAATGATAATGGTTGGATCAGTTCAAGTTATTTGGGTAATCTCGTCATTCGCCAATATCCGGACTTTGACGTGCGTGTTTATGGATATAAGAAATTCCTTGACTTCATCCGTTCCCTTAATATCTTTGAAATCCATTCAACAAGCAACCCGAAGAACATGACGGCAAAGACCTATTATTTCCGTTTGAAATAGAGGAGAAAGGCTGAAAGGTTTCCATGCCTGATGCGAAAAGTTTTTTAAAAAGGTGCTTGCCAAGTATTAAAAACTATGGTATCATCTATATCTGTCAGGTGACTGATTGGCCCAGTAGTTCAGTTGGTTAGAATGCCGCCCTGTCACGGCGGAGATCGTCGGTTCGAGTCCGTCCTGGGTCGCCAATGCGGAAGTAGCTCAGTGGTAGAGCATCACCTTGCCAAGGTGGGGGTCGCGAGTTCGAATCTCGTTTTCCGCTCCATAGGAGTATAGTTCAATGGTAGAGCAACGGTCTCCAAAACCGTGGATCTGGGTTCGAATCCTAGTACTCCTGCCAGAGAATTTTGAAAGACATGCTGCATAGCGGCATGTCTTTTTCGTTATAATTCCTTATTTGTAATGGTACACGATGATGTAAGGTTATAAAATCCGCATTTAATACCGATAATAAGGCGCGCCCTAAACCGCCCTTCGGGCGGGGACTGAATAAATTTTTCGATAACACGGTTCTACGGACTGCTAAGCACAGCAGACTGTGCTTACAGGCAGCCTCGAACTAGCGAAAAGTGTTCCCCGCTACTGCTTATGTGGAGACGTCGGGGGAAAAACGCCTCTTTTCATCCACTACCCACTCCCGCAAGCAAGCTCGCTGGTTATAATCCTGCTAAGAAAGACTATTTGCAAGATCATCGTACACAAAAACGGTTCCGTTACTTTTGCATCCGCCAGATTCTAACTTAGGCGGATGTAAGGGATAATCCGACTCGCACTCTGTGGTTTCACCTTGGAGCACCGGCTTTGCCGGCAGAGGAAACTCTGAATGCTCCTATCGTCGCTGCCCTCTGAGTAAGTTCGCTGCACGAATTTACTCAGAAAGACGGTGATATTTTTTGGGCGACAGTGAAATGAGAGTGTGGTACGCAGCTTCGTATGAATCGTCATGCTGCCATTGCATTCATAATCATAAGAAGCAAGCAATGGAGGCACGTTGCTCTGGATAATCGGCACGATTTGTGCACCGAGGTTCTTCATAGCTGGCCGCCCCTTGCCTTCCTCCTCCCATAATGCTATAATACTTCTATTAATTCCATACTTATGTGATGAACAAGAGAGTACCTTTTGGCTGGTGTCCCAGAGAGCGCAGGCAAGGTGGGAGCTGCGCACAGAAGCGAGAGGGAAGTTCACTTGGGAGCATCCGTCCTGAACAGAGTAGGGATGGCGCAGGCTGCGTTACGGCCGCAATGAAGTACAAATTAGGGTGGTACCGCGAACCTTCGCCCCTTTTCCGGGGTGGAGGTCATTTTTTTAGGAGGCGTTGGTATGTACGACAAACTGGAGGAACTGCGGGAAAAGATCCGCAAGGACTTAGGCGAAGTCAAATGTGTGGATGACCTGAAAAACATCCGTGTGCAGTATTTGGGCAAAAAAGGCGCCCTGACCGAAATCCTGCGCGGTCTCGGCAGTGTAGCCGCCGAAGAACGTCCAAAAGTGGGCAAAATGGTGAATGAAGTGCGCAGCAAGGTGGAAGCCCGCATTGCTGACCAAATGAAACTGCTTGAAGCCCGCCAGCTTGAAGAAAAAATGGCGTCTGAAAAGATTGACGTGACCTTGCCGGGCCGCAAGGCAGCCGAAGGGCATCTGCATCCTGTGACGCTCACCCTGCGTGAGATCAAAAAGGTCTTCATGCGCATGGGCTTTGAAGTCGCCGAAGGTCCTGAAATTGAAAATGACTATTTTAACTTTGAGGCACTGAACCTGCCTAAGGATCATCCGGCCCGCGACATGCAGGACACGTTCTATCTGACCGATGAATTCCTCATGCGGACCCAGACCTCTCCTGTACAGGCTCGTACCATGCAGTCCCGTACGCCCAACAGCCCCATCCGCATGATCTGCCCGGGCACGGTGTACCGCAATGACTATGACGCAACCCATTCCCCCATGTTCCACCAGGTCGAAGGCCTTGTCATCGATAAAAATATCAGTCTGGCCGACCTCAAAGGGACGCTGGAACTCTTCTGCAAGGAAATGTTTGGCTCTTCCGTCAAGATTCGTCTCCGTCCGAGCTTCTTCCCCTTTACGGAACCGTCCGCCGAAGTCGACATCAGCTGCGTCATCTGCGGCGGCAAAGGCTGCCGCGTCTGCAAGAACTCCGGCTGGCTCGAAATCCTCGGAGCCGGTATGGTGCATCCCAACGTCCTGCGCATGAGCGGCTATGACCCTGAAAAGGTCAGCGGGTTTGCTTTCGGGATGGGCGTCGAACGAATTGCCATGCTCCGTTATGGTATCGATGACCTGCGCCTGTTCTTTGAAAATGACCTGCGTTTCATTCGTCAGTTTAAATAAGGGGGCCGCTTGTTATGTTAGCTTCAATCAATTGGCTGAAAAAATATGTAGAGATTCCGGTTACGCCGGAAGTTCTTGCTGATAAACTTACCCGCGTCGGGCTCGAAGTGGAGCAGGTCCTTCACCTGGGTGAAGGCATCGAAGGCGTCATTACGGGCAAAGTCGTGACTATTGAGCGTCATCCTGATTCCGATCATCTTTGGGTTTGCCAAATGGACCTCGGAAAAGGGGATACGGTTCAGATCCTGACAGGTGCCCAGAACGTCCATCAAGGGGATGTAGTCCCTGTAGCTCAGGTCGGTTCCCATTTGCCGAACGGCATGGAACTCAAACCCGTGAAGATGCGCGGCCTTGATTCCAACGGCATGCTCTGCAGCGCGGGAGAACTGGGCATCGACGCCAAACTGCTTCTTCCCGAGCAGCGCGACGGCATCTTTATTCTCCCTGCTGATACACCTATTGGGGCCGATATCAAAGCCGTCCTTGGTCTTGATGATGTCGTCCTTGATATTGACCTTACGGCAAACCGCGGTGACTGCTTCAACATGCTGGGTCTTGCCCGCGAATGTGCCGCCGTCCTCGGAACGAAACTGACTTTACCGGACTATGCACCGGAAAGTGGGGAAGGAACCCCAGCGAGTGACCGCGCCACCGTCGATATTGTCGCCACCGACGTATGCAGCCGCTTTGGCCTGCGCATGATTGAAAACCTTGAAATCAAGGAATCGCCTGAATGGATGCAAAAACTTCTCCGCGCTGTCAATATCCGCCCCATCAATAACGTTGTCGACGTCACAAACTACGTCATGATGGAACTGGGCCAGCCTATGCACGCTTACGACTATGACAAAGTGGCCGGCCATCATTGGGTCGTCCGCCGCGCTCATGAAGGCGAACACCTAAAGACCCTTGATGGTCAGGACCGCGCCCTTTCGCCGGAAATGATCGTCATTGGTGATGATGAAAAAGGCATTGGCCTTGGCGGCATCATGGGCGGCTTTGAAACGGAAGTAACGGGCGCCACAAAGACGGTCATGCTCGAAGCGGCCACCTTTAACGGCCCGACCATCCGCCGGACCTCAAAAGCCCTGGGCCTTCGCAGCGAAGCGTCCCAGCGCTTTGAACGCGGGGTCGATACCATCTTGAACCATAACGCCCTGAACCGCGCCATCTATCTCCTTGAAGAAATTGGCGCCGGCAAAGCCGTTCACGGTGTGGCTGAATGTTACCCCGTACCGGAAAAACCGGTGGAAATCAAAGCGGCTCCGACGAAACTGGCCGCCCGCATTGGCTGCGACATCGACGCGGCAACGATGAAAGCCATCCTCGAAAACCTAGACTTTACTGTCGAGGAAAAAGGCGAGGACAGCTGGGTTGTCACCGTACCGACCTGGCGCAAGGACTGCGACTGCAGTGCCGATCTCAGTGAAGAAGTGGCCCGTATGTATGGCTATGACAAGATTGAATCGAAGACGCCGGAACTCATTATGGCCCGTGGCGGTCAGGCCCCCATTGAAGATGTGAAGGACATGATCCGCGACACCCTGACCGGCATTGGCCTTGATGAAGTCATGACCTACAGCTTCTATAACGCCCAGGTCTTTGATAACCTCGGACTTCCGGCTGATGACAGCCGCCGCAAGGCCCTACAGATCATCAACCCCATCAGTGATGATTTCCGCACCATCCGGACCACACTGACGCCGTGCCTGCTTTCCACCGTTGCGTATAACCAGGCCCGTCAGAGCGAACGGACAGCCATCTTTGAAGTGGGCCGCGTCTTCATTCCGAAAACCCTGCCGCTTACGGACTTCCCAGAAGAAAAGATGGTCCTTGCCATTGCCATGAGCGGCAAACGCAACCCCCTTTCTTGGAATACGGCTAAAGACGCCATCGACTTCTATGACATCAAAGGCGCCCTTGAAGAAGTCATGGACAGCCTCCAAGTGAAAGGCCTCTCCTATGGACCGACGAAGGAAGTTTTCCTCCATCCTGGAAAGAGCTGCGCCATCAGCTATGAAGGGAAAGTCATCGGCTTCATGGGAGCCATCCATCCGACCGTTCAGGACCGCTTTGGCCTCAGTGCGGAAACCTACGTTCTCGAAGTGGAGATTGCACCTTTCGTCAAGAGTGCTGAACAGATTCCACAGTTCGAACACGTCCCGCAATTCCCGAGCGTTTCCCGTGATATCGCCGTCGTTGTAAAAGCGGGTGTCTCCGCAAGCGACCTTGAAGCCGAAATCCGCAAAGAAGGCGGTGCCCTCCTCGTAGACGTCCGCATCTTCGATGTCTATACGGGCAAACAGGTTAAATCTGGCTATAAATCTGTCGCCTTTAACCTCACCTTCCAGGATGTTAGCCGCACCCTCCAGGATAAAGACGTCGACGACGTCATCAAACAGATCGTTGCCAACGTCCAGGATAAGTTCGGCGGGATGCTGAGAGATTAAGTTCATATTTTAGTCGGAGCAGCCATTGCTTCGATTTGATGTAACACGTGAGCCCATTGCTTTCGGAAAGATAACTCCGAAGCAATGGGCTCATAGCGTATTGTAGGACGGAAAGCCTCACGGTTGAGGGTAGGGGAAAGGGCTGTCAAGCTGTCTATTCGGTCTAGTGCGTTGGTTGTTCTACAGCTCTTTTGATCGGTGAGAAGGTTGTCGAGCTATATATATATATCCATCCTGTGGGCCGAATGGCTGTCTCGAGCCTGCGGATCTGGCTGTCAAGCAAAAAAACGTGACGCACGGCGTTAACAGGTCGAGTCTTTGCCTTACGGTCTTTTGCCTTACAGTCTTTGTCTTACGGTCTTTTGCCTTCGTGTTTTGCCTTAGAGACGGCGAAAGCCGTTCCGCTCTAGTGGGACGGATCGACTCTACGAGTCGAGCTCAGAGGCAAAACACGAAGGCAGGTAGTGGTGAGAATAAGGAATGCGCTGCTGAATATCATCATAGCAATAATCCCACAGATTGAATTTTGAGCTAGGCCCGATTGAGAAATACGCAAACAACAGCTCATTTACCAAGAGCATACAATACCTCCCACGCTCAAAAAGCCCTGAACCGAATTCGTGTCTACGTTCGGTTCAGGGCTCACGTTACGGTCTTTTGCCTTAGAGACGGCGAATGCCGTTCCGCCTTGCCAAGGCGGGGGACCAAAAGCCACTTGATTCTGCAAAGCAGAAGGCAAGTCCTTTTGGTGGTGGATGAGGAGGGCGTTTTTTGCCCGACGTCTCCATACGAGCGGTAGCGAGGAATATTTTTCGATGGGCCAAAACCGTTAATCGCAAGACACTGTTGAAGCGATTCGGCTTACGGACCGTGTTATCGAAAAATCAATTCGGCGCCCACGACCGATAGGGAGACGGTTTGGCGCCGTGCGTTCTGGTCTTTCTTCTATTTACATGATTCGAACGGGGCTCAGATTGGTTCAGATGCTAGGAATAACGCGAAGCAGGCTGACGACGTCATGCAACGAATGCCCCGTTCCGATCTTTTCTTCCATTTGCTTTTTGCGAATTCGGTTCAGATGGATCCAGATGCGAGGAGCCCCCACTTCCACCGACGACAGGCGGAAATT
>OJKQ01000747.1_pt1 | contig 18754 bp, 28 predicted proteins | sample 1596641 | NCBI WGS metagenome assembly OJKQ01 (sample SAMEA4350167, study PRJEB24818) | metagenome | biome: human; feature: gut; material: faeces | place: Denmark | collected 2013-09 | reverse complement strand
CCAGGACCAGGATTGAACTGGCACTCATCCCGTTCAGTTTTTCCATCGTGTCCCAGAACAGGGTTTCGCTACGCGCCATGTGCATCGACACGCGCTGTTGGTCACCCACCAGCGGCAGACTGGTTGGGCGTTCGGCACCTGGCAGCAGGGCGATGACTTCATCCAGGCGTTCGGTTGGTGCGTGCATCATGATGTATTTTGATTCGCGCGCCTGGATCACACCCTGAATACGGGTCAGCAGTTTGTCGATCAGTTGCTGTTTGGATTCTTCCATTTCGCCATCGCGCTGGATCAGGCAGGCTTTCGAGCGGTAGATAACTTCGACTTCGCGCAGGCCGTTAGCTTCCAGCGTGGCACCGGTGGAAACCAGATCGCAAATCGCATCCGCCAGTCCGGCACGCGGCGCAACTTCGACAGAACCGTTCAGTAAGCAGGATTTAAAAGAGATACCTTTCTGATCGAGATAACGCTTGAGCAGGTGAGGATAAGAGGTGGCGATACGTTTACCGTTTAAGGAGAGCGGACCGTCCCAGGCTTCATCAACCGGCGTTGCCAGTGAAAGTCGGCAGCCGCCGAAATCCAGACGACGCAGGGTAAAGTAGCGCGGATCTTCACCCTGGGCTCGGCGGTTAAGCAGCTCTTCTTCCAGCACGTTTTCGCCGATAATCCCAAGGTCTACCACGCCGTCCATTACCAGACCGGGAATGTCGTCGTCACGCACGCGCAGAATATCAATCGGCATGTTTTCTGCCATCGCGATCAGGCGCTGGGTGTGAAGATTGATTTTAATGCCACAGCGCGCCAGTAATTCGCGTGAGTCATCACTTAAACGGCCGGATTTCTGCATAGCTATGCGTAAACGAGTGTTGTCTGTCATTTTCTTATTCCTCTTTAAACCTGTCTGAACCGTTATCAACCGCGCAATAAAAAAGCCCTCGGAAGGTGATCTTCCGGGGGCTTTCTCATGCGTTCATGCACCACTGGAAGATCTGAATGTCTTCCAGCACACATCGCCTGAAAGACTAGTCAGGATGATGGTGATGATGGTGGTGTTTAAATTGAACGCGTGTCATAAAAGTCTCTGTGAATGTTTATTCAACTGATGTCTTTTAACCTAAACCACTTTCACGTTAGAAAGCAAGGGCTTTTTTATATATTTTATGGCGATAGATTTGTTTAATGAATGAGCGGGGAAAGAAGGGGGCTAAGAGGACTGTCCTCTAACTTGACAGCACCAAAAAGAGCAAAGTCTGATTTTTCGTCTCGCTGACAATGTCTTGATCTACAAACTAATTAATAAATAGTTAATTAACACCCATCATTGTACAATGAACTGTACAAAAGAGGAGATTGACATGCGTACAATTAGCTACAGCGAAGCGCGTCAGAATTTGTCGGCAACAATGATGAAAGCCGTTGAAGATCATGCCCCGATCCTCATTACTCGTCAGAATGGAGAGGCTTGTGTTCTGATGTCACTCGAAGAATACAACTCGCTGGAAGAGACGGCTTATCTACTGCGTTCCCCCGCTAACGCCCGGAGATTGATGGACTCAATCGATAGCCTGAAATCAGGCAAAGGAACGGAAAAGGACATTATTGAGTGAAACTAATCTGGTCTGAGGAATCATGGGATGATTATCTGTACTGGCAGGAAACAGATAAGCGAATTGTTAAAAAGATCAATGAACTTATCAAAGATACCCGCAGAACACCATTTGAAGGTAAGGGGAAACCAGAACCCCTGAAACATAATTTGTCAGGTTTCTGGTCCCGACGCATTACAGAGGATCACCGTCTGGTATACGCGGTTACTGATGATTCACTGCTCATTGCAGCATGTCGTTATCATTATTGAAGAGATTCATTCATAGAATGAATTGTCAGTTTTGATACGCTAGCGTAGCCTTATAGATCTAAGGTGTATCAGGAGATAACGGATGAAAAAGGTCGCAATTGTCGGGTTAGGGTGGTTAGGCATGCCGCTGGCGATGTCACTTTCAGCGCGAGGCTGGCAAGTCACCGGGAGTAAAACCACACAAGATGGTGTCGAAGCGGCCCGAATGAGTGGCATTGACAGCTATCTGCTTCGCATGGAGCCTGAGTTAGTTTGCGATTCTGACGATCTGGATGCCCTGATGGATGCCGATGCGCTGGTCATTACGCTTCCGGCACGTCGTAGCGGCCCCGGCGATGAGTTCTATTTACAAGCGGTACAAGAGTTAGTGGATAGCGCGCTGGCCCATCGTATTCCCCGAATTATTTTTACCAGCTCAACGTCTGTCTATGGCGACGCGCAAGGCACGGTGAAAGAAACCACCCCGCGTAATCCGGTAACCAACAGTGGACGAGTATTAGAAGAACTCGAAGACTGGCTGCACAATTTACCCGGTACTTCGGTCGATATTCTGCGTCTTGCGGGTCTTGTCGGACCGGGACGTCATCCCGGACGCTTCTTTGCCGGAAAAACCGCCCCTGATGGTGAACATGGTGTTAATTTAGTCCATTTAGAAGATGTTATTGGCGCTATCACTCTGTTGTTACAGGCACCTAAAGGCGGACACATCTATAATATATGTGCGCCAGCTCACCCTGCGCGTAATGTTTTCTATCCGCAGATGGCCCGTTTACTGGGGCTGCAACCTCCGCAGTTCAGAAATAGTCTGGACAGCGGCAAAGGTAAGATTATTGATGGCAGTCGGATTTGTAATGAACTGGGATTTGAATACCAGTATCCCGATCCGCTGGTAATGCCGCTGGAGTAAACGATCACGCCAGCAGGACGCCGCATGCACTGCAAGGGGGCGTGTATGAAACCACTGCTGGATGTGTTGATGATCCTCGATGCCTTAGAAAAAGAAGGCAGTTTTGCGGCGGCGTCGGCCAAACTCTACAAGACGCCGTCCGCTCTGAGTTACACCGTTCACAAGCTGGAAAGCGACCTTAATATTCAATTGCTTGATCGTAGCGGACACCGCGCTAAATTCACCCGCACCGGAAAAATGTTATTAGAGAAAGGGCGGGAAGTTCTGCATACCGTGCGAGAACTGGAAAAGCAGGCGATCAAACTGCACGAAGGCTGGGAAAACGAGCTGGTGATTGGCGTGGACGACACGTTTCCTTTTTCTCTGCTTGCGCCACTCATTGAAGCTTTTTATCAACATCATAGCGTGACGCGCCTGAAGTTTATCAATGGCGTACTCGGTGGTTCCTGGGATGCCCTGACTCAGGGGCGAGCGGATATTATTGTTGGCGCGATGCATGAGCCACCATCTTCCAGTGAGTTTGGTTTCTCGCGGTTAGGCGATCTGGAACAAGTCTTTGCGGTCGCGCCTCATCATCCGTTAGCCCTGGAAGAAGAACCGTTAAACCGTCGTATCATTAAGCGATATCGGGCGATTGTGGTGGGGGATACCGCGCAGGCAGGCGCTTCTACGGCCTCACAACTTCTCGACGAACAAGAAGCTATTACCGTTTTCGATTTTAAAACCAAGCTGGAGCTGCAAATTAGCGGCCTCGGCTGCGGCTATTTACCCCGTTATCTGGCGCAACGTTTTCTCGATAGTGGCGCGTTAATCGAGAAGAAAGTAGTCGCCCAAACTCTCTTTGAACCCGTCTGGATTGGCTGGAACGAACAGACCGCAGGGCTTGCCAGCGGCTGGTGGCGAGATGAAATTTTAGCAAATAGTGCGATCGCCGGTGTTTATGCAAAATCTGATGACGGAAAATCAGCCATTTAAAGAAAAATTATTATGACAAGCCTCTCATTCTCTTGTCATTTCCCCCCCATTTAGGCACAATGCGCCGCTGTCAAAAAATGACTAAAAACCGACGTTTAATTAGCGTCGGTTATTTTTTGCTTCAAACCAATCATTCATACCAAGAGGCCGGGCTTCGTACCGGATAGATATTTACTAAAAATCGACAGTTGTTGTCGCTGAGGAATCCAAAAAAATGGGGCAATTTTTTGCTTACGCGACGGTTATCACCGTAAAGGAGAATGACCATGTCGCATAACGTTACTCCAAACACCTCTCGCGTGGAATTGCGTAAAACGCTTACGTTAGTTCCGGTTGTAATGATGGGTCTAGCCTATATGCAGCCGATGACGCTGTTTGATACATTTGGTATCGTTTCAGGCCTCACGGATGGTCATGTGCCGACAGCCTATGCGTTCGCATTGATTGCGATCCTGTTTACGGCTCTGAGCTACGGGAAGCTGGTTCGCCGCTATCCTTCTGCTGGCTCTGCATACACTTACGCCCAGAAATCCATTAGCCCGACTGTCGGCTTTATGGTGGGTTGGTCTTCTCTGCTCGACTATCTGTTCGCGCCGATGATCAACATTCTGCTGGCGAAAATCTATTTTGAAGCTCTGGTGCCTTCCATTCCATCGTGGATGTTTGTGGTGGCGCTGGTGGCCTTTATGACCGCCTTTAACCTGCGTAGTCTGAAATCCGTAGCGAACTTCAACACTGTAATCGTCGTGTTGCAGGTAGTGCTGATCGCGGTGATTCTGGGCATGGTTGTTTATGGCGTATTTGAAGGTGAAGGCGCTGGTACGCTGGCGAGCACTCGTCCGTTCTGGTCTGGCGATGCGCATGTTATCCCGATGATTACCGGGGCGACAATCCTGTGCTTCTCCTTTACCGGCTTTGACGGCATCAGCAACCTGTCGGAAGAAACCAAAGATGCAGAGCGCGTGATCCCGCGTGCGATTTTCCTGACTGCGCTGATCGGCGGCATGATCTTCATCTTTGCAACTTACTTCCTGCAGCTGTACTTCCCGGATATCTCTCGCTTTAAAGATCCGGATGCGTCACAGCCTGAAATCATGCTGTACGTTGCGGGTAAAGCGTTCCAGGTTGGCGCGCTGATCTTCTCCACCATTACCGTACTGGCGTCCGGTATGGCGGCGCACGCGGGCGTTGCGCGTCTGATGTACGTAATGGGGCGTGACGGTGTGTTCCCGAAAAGCTTCTTCGGTTATGTACACCCGAAATGGCGTACTCCGGCAATGAACATCATCCTGGTTGGCGCGATTGCCTTGCTGGCAATCAACTTCGACCTGGTAATGGCTACGGCGCTGATTAACTTTGGTGCGCTGGTGGCGTTCACCTTCGTTAACCTGTCGGTTATTTCGCAGTTCTGGATCCGTGAGAAGCGTAACAAGACGCTGAAAGATCACTTCCAGTATCTGTTCCTGCCGATGTGTGGTGCGCTGACTGTAGGTGCGCTGTGGGTTAACCTGGAAGAGAGCTCAATGGTTCTGGGTCTGATCTGGGCTGCTATCGGTCTGATTTACCTGGCTTGCGTAACCAAGAGTTTCCGTAACCCGGTTCCGCAGTACGAAGACGTAGCATAATCATCTTTTCTAATAATAAACCGGAGTCGAATGAACATTTGGCTCCGGTTTTTTTATTCTTTTTTATCGAAATCCTCATTAATAACCATTTGTTCTAATTTAGATAATTTGGTTATTGGTCTGCATTCCACCAGTCATGAATAGTTTCCCCATTAACATTCATCTGGTTAATTAATTTATGTTTTCAATGATATTAAGCGGGCTAATTTGTGGTGCTCTGCTGGGATTTGTCATGCAGCGTGGGCGTTTTTGCCTGACTGGTGGTTTTCGCGATATGTATATCGCGAAAAATAATCGCATGTTTTACGCCTTGCTGATTGCAATTTCGGTACAAAGCGTGGGGGTTTTTGCGTTAATTCAGGCGGGCCTACTGACTTACGAAGCCGGGGCGTTCCCGTGGCTTGGTACTGTTATAGGTGGGTATCTTTTCGGGCTGGGAATTGTTCTGGCGGGTGGATGTGCCACCGGGACCTGGTATCGCGCGGGTGAGGGATTGATCGGCAGTTGGATCGCGCTTTTCACTTATATGGTGATGAGTGCGGTGATGCGTTCTCCACACGCCAGTGGTTTAAATCAAACCTTGCAGCACTACACTACTGAACATAACTCTATTGCTGATACTTTTAATTTGTCTGTGTGGCCGTTGGTTGCCGTTTTGCTGGTGATAACGCTCTGGGTGGTGATGAAAGAGTTGAAGAAGCCAAAACTCAAAGTCGCGACCTTACCGCCGCGCCGAACCGGGATCGCTCATATTCTGTTTGAAAAACGCTGGCATCCCTTTGTCACAGCTGTACTCATCGGTTTGATTGCGCTTTTAGCCTGGCCCCTGAGTGAAGCAACCGGACGTATGTTTGGGTTAGGCATCACTTCCCCAACGGCCAATATTCTGCAATTTCTGGTCGCGGGTGACGTGAAATACATTAACTGGGGCGTTTTCCTGGTGTTAGGGATCTTCGTGGGGTCATTTATTGCCGCCAAAGCGAGCCGTGAGTTCCGCGTTCGCGCTGCTGATGCACAAACAACATTACGTAGCGGGTTAGGTGGTGTACTGATGGGCTTCGGTGCCAGCATTGCAGGTGGTTGCTCTATCGGTAATGGACTGGTCATGACTGCAATGATGACCTGGCAGGGCTGGATTGGCCTTGTATTTATGATTCTCGGAGTCTGGACTGCGTCCTGGCTTGTGTATGTTCGACCGCAGCGTAAGGCGCGACTGGCAACTGCTGCGGCAAATTAAGTAAGGTGTAAAGATGGCGATTAAAAAGCTGGATGTGGTGACGCAGGTCTGTCCGTTTCCACTCATAGAAGCAAAAGCAGCACTGGCAGAAATGGCCAGCGGCGATGAGTTGGTAATTGAGTTTGATTGCACCCAGGCAACTGAAGCAATCCCACAGTGGGCGGCAGAAGAAGGACATGCCATCACCGATTATCAGCAGATTGGCGATGCAGCGTGGAGCATCACCGTTCAAAAAGCCTGACTCAAAATTGTCCTCCGCCGTACCAGCGGCGGAGGCTTCACATTAGACAATCTCTTGCGCGTACTGCCAAAGCGCTTTTAACAGCGCCACTTTCTCTTTGTCATCGGCATACTGTTGTGCCAGCATCTGCAATTCATCAGCGTAGCCCTGCAAAAACTCTGGCGTGAAGACCTGGCGGCGGTGCTCAAGCCAGCGTTGCTGCTCGGCATAATCCAGCGTCCCCGGGAAGTTGCGCGCTCGATAATTGAACAACAGTTTTTCAATTCGTTTATCAACAAAAGTGATATCCAGTGCCGGTAAATTACGCGGCTCGGTTTCCAGCACAATTTTCATTGCTGCACGATCGGCGTCACTGAAAAAGCCATTATAAAGCTGTGCATCCACGTTATCTGAAGGCGTAAACGGTTCGGCTTCCGCGAATATCGCCACCACTTTTTCACGCACTTGCGGATTTTCACGCAGAATTTTTAGGTTATCGAGGCAATGCTGACGATTAATTCCCAGTCGGTCGGCATCTTCCGGGCGTAGCGTATTCGCCTGGGCCAGTACCGGACATTTATTGATATGCACCAGCTTAACCGGAACGGCGGCGTTATCGCCAAGATCGGCTCTTGCGGTATATAAACGCTCGCGCAATGTGTCGCTATCCAGCTCCAGTAATGGCGAAATGTCTCCTGCCAAATCCACCATAATTACGGCATTGCGATTTTCAGGATGCCACGCCAGCGGTGCCACCCAGCTGGTATTGCCGCGCCATGCCCCAAACATTCCGGAAACGTGAACCAGGGGTTTCATCTGCGGAACATCAATCAACGCCATCAGTTTGTGTTTATTACGATGGGTAAAGAGATAATCAAACAGGCGTGGCTGACGCGTTTTTACCAGTTTCGCCATCGCAATAGTGGCGTACACATCAGCCATCGCATCGTGGGCGTTGCTATGTTCAATACCATTCGCTTTGGTTAAATGCTCAAGGCGAAAGCTCGGTAGACCGTCATCATTTTCAGGCCAGTTTATTCCTTCCGGGCGTAGGGCATAACAGGCACGCATAACATCCAGTAAATCCCAGCGCGAGTTATCATGCTGCCAGCTCCAGGCGTAAGGATCGTAGAAATTACGATAAAAAACGTTGCGTGTGACTTCGTCGTCGAAACGCACATTGTTGTAGCCCAGAATACAGGTCTTCGGTACGGTAAAAAGCGAGTGAATACGGGCGGCAAATGCGGCTTCGTTTTCTCCTTTCGCCCGAGCTTCCTGCGGGGTAATACCGGTAATTAATACTGCTCCAGGCTGGGGTAAATAGTCATCCGCGGGCTTGCAGTAAAAGACTTCGGGTTCGCCGATGACATTGAATTCGCTATCGGTGCGAATGGCTGCGAACTGTGCAGGGCGATCTAACGCGGGGTGCGTGCCAAAGGTTTCGTAATCGTGAAAGAGGAAGGTAGGTTGTTTATCTGTGTCTGTCATTGTCTATCATTGTCCACTGTAGTTAATTAACTGTCTGTTATAACTCGAAAAACAACCATTTTTTCACCTGAGTATGTCTACGAACGTCAAATATAGTTGTTTACTGTGCGCTGTTGTCCATGTGATATTGTGTACCAGATGTGTACCAAACCATTATTTCTGAGCGTACCAAATATTATTTATGGCTATAAGCGACACAAAACTGCGTACTATTTATGGTAAACCATATTCGGGCCCACAAGAAGTGGCTGATGCCGATGGCCTCAGCGTACGAATTTCACCGAAGGGGGTCATCCAGTTCCAGTACCGCTATCGCTGGCATGGCAAGCCTAATCGACTTGGGCTTGGTCGATACCCATCCCTGTCTTTGAAGGATGCCAGACAGATCACTGCTGACTTGCGAAAGCTCTATTTCTCAGGAACGGATCCACGCACCTATTTTGAAGAGAAGGTGGAGAACTCCATGACGGTCGCCCAGTGTCTCGACTACTGGTTCGACAATTACGTCTCTACAACTCTCAGAGAAAAGACCCAGGCACTTTACCGATCAACGGTTATGAAGCGCATGCATGACGCCTTTCCTAATCGTCCGGCATCTTCTATCACGGTTAAGCAATGGGTTGACCTGCTTACCGAAGAAGAAAGAGATAATCCACGCCGAGCAAGGCAGGTGCTAAGTCAACTAAGATCAGCAATAAGTTGGTGCATGCGGCGTCAGTTGATAGATAGTTGCGCAATTATGAGCATCCAGCCAAGGGACTTCGGCTCACGCGCTGAGGTAGGGGATCGGGTACTGTCGTATCACGAACTGGCTAAGATTTGGCTTGCTATTGAAAGAAGCCGTGCTTCTACGTCAAATAAGCTGCTTCATCAGATGCTTATGCTGTGGGGGGCGAGGCTCTCAGAGCTTAGGCTGGCAACAAAGACAGAATTTGACCTGCTGGACAACGTATGGACCGTACCGAAAGAGCATAGCAAGATGGGTAATGTTATCCGCCGTCCAATCTTCGAACAAATTAAGCCTTTTCTCGAAAAGGCCATGACAACGTACAATGATGTTCTTTTCCCTGGAGAAGACATAAACAAACCGATCAGCATCGCTGCAGCCAACCGATTCGTAAATAGAATAAGGGGAGGGATGGATCTAGGTTACTGGCGAACACACGATTTCAGAAGAACGCTTGTTACACGGCTGTCCGAGATGAATGTCGAGCCTCATGTTACTGAGCGAATGCTCGGTCATGAACTTGGCGGGATAATGTCCGTATACAATAAACACGACTGGATAGAGGCTCAGCGCAAAGCGTATGAGCTTCACGCTGATAAATTGTTCTGGCACATCAGGAGCATTTCTGATTAACGCCACCGTTAAGAATCCACCCTTCAACAGCTTCACGAAGGTATGATTTGGGGTGGGTTCTGACTGGCTTCGGAAATCCGTGCCGTTTGGTATAGTTCCAGATTGTCTGACGTGATGAAACACCGAGCTTGTTCATCACTTCTTTCTCAGGAATCAGGCTGGTATCGGTCATCTTAACTCTCCAGGCAAAAATAAACCGCCATATAGCGGCTCTATCAGATATGAACAGGCCTCATCGAGTGTGAGGCGGGTTAGTCCTTGCGTAGCTCGCTGATTCTTCTGTAAGTCTCTGGTGCTTTGTTTCCGTGTATCTTCATTTCAGACTTCAACAGAGCAACGAGGGAATCCCATTCGTTGAGGATTCCTTTGAATGCCGGAACGCGCTTTGCAACCTTGTCGAATGAATCTCTGATTTCTGGAATCTGCTCAACAAGTGCAACGCATCGTCGGAAATCGGCTGCGTCATGTGGAGCGCCGAAGCTATGACCATAGATATTCTTTTTCAGTCCACATGCGATTGAGGCAAGAGTTGCGCTACTGATGCCTACATCGCCAGTCGATTGCCATTTCAAAACCTTCATAGCCAAATCTGACATTTCTTGTCTCCAATAAAAAACCGCCATCAGGCGGTTTGGTGTTCTTTCAGTTCTTCAATTCGAATATTGGTTACGTCTGCATGCGCTATCTGCGCCCATATCATCCAGTGGTTATAGCAGTCGTTGATGTCCTCTGCTTCGATAACTCTGTTGAATGGTTCTCCATTCCATTCACCTGTGACTCGGAAGTGCATTTATCATCTCCATAAAACAAAACCCGCCGTAGCGAGTTCAGATAAAAGAAATCCCCGCGAGTGCGAGGATAGTTACTTGTTCATATTATTAATCGTCAATGTATTTTGAGCATTGTGGGCAATCATCGATCCCACAATACGATTCATATGCATCCTTTATTGCGTCGCGGGCTTCAGTAAGAGTATTGAATAAGTTGCAGCTATTATCTTTTTGATATAGGTAAGTTCCTAATTTATAAGCAGAAGAAGCATCATTTCCGCTGTCTAAAATTACATCGTTATGGATTCTGCACCTTGCAAGAACTCCTGATCCCATAAGGGTCTGCATAGCCCATTGCTCTTGATCTTCACACAAATCATGAATGCTCATTTCAACACCTCTCTTCACGTTTCACACACGTTAAGATTAACAGTGTTTTTACATGCTTTGGAAGATTTATTTTATAAAAACTCTTTTAATACAAATAGATATAATAGTTCACTATTATAGCTCCTTTAATCGAGGCGGTTCTGGTAGAGGCATCCAGTGGGTTACACCGCCAATTGGCTCATCGTCGTCGTACTCCAATGCGGCTATATAGAACCCGTCACGACGAGAATAAGAAATCCCGGACATTACAATGCCATCCGAAACAACAATAATGTCACCCGTTTCTTTCGGCATTCGCTCACTACAGCTTATCCAACCATCCGGAGTTCCCGGAGAGTTGCCATTTACATCGAAGTTTGGCTCTGCGTCCTGAACCAGGAGGATGTAACCATTCTTGGCTGTATCAAGTTCTAACGCCTCGGTGACGGTGCCGAAATAGCGATTACCTAAATCAGCATCACAAGTGCTTACATCAATGGAAACTTCCATGCCTTCGATTAATTCTGCCAAGTTGTAAGCTTGGCTTACAGGTTCGGCTTCCAATTCTGCTATGCGCTTATTTGCTGCTTCCAGCTCATCCAGCAGCGCCAAGACGGTAGCAGGATTGGCTGCGGCGATGAATTCAGCATTGGCCTGCTGTTCCATTTGGAAATCTTCATCGAAACCGCTTTCAGGATGCGCTCCTTCAATTCTGCAAATGGGAAGATATCCAGCAGCCTTGCGATGAATTAGCGCATCATCACCATCAAATCGGCCCTCTCCATATTCGAGCGACCACGCACCACACGTTGCTTTCTCTGCCTTAGCACGCAGTGCCTGATAGTCAATTTCGCTCACTGTTTGCCTCCTTTGCGAAGCTGGCCGGCGAACAAACGTACACTAGACGCTTCACTGCGTAGAAACTTAACGGCATAATCAAAACCACCTCGTTCTGCGTCGTCTGCTGCGTTGTCGAGGTTATCTGCGTACATCTCCACGCCCTGCGCCCGTACTTCAGCCAGAAAAGCATCGGTGGCTGGGGTTTCAGGTATCTGTCTCCTCATCCGTTCTATTGCATGATTGAATCCGAAGTCTTCAGCAAGAGATACGTCATCCATATTGTCATTGTCAGCATCAATATCCCGTAGTTGAGGAATTGCAGACTTTATTCCCGCATTCTCCACCGCCAGTGCCGCGCACTTGGCCTCAGCTTCAGCAAATTTACGCACCAGATATTCAGCATTTGTTTCGTTAACCTTTAAATCTCGTGGGATGCATTTACCTTTCAGAAAACCATCCATCTCAATTAGTGACATTTGTTTCATTTCTTCCCACTCCGCCACATCGCATTCAGATATTTGTTTTGATTCACTGATGGAAAAGAATTTCTCTTAAGCAATTCCTCTCTCGATGGCATTGGCTTTACGCGTTGGCGAATAATCATTTCTGCCGGAAGAATGCCGGGATTGTATGCAAGTCCTCTCATGATTTACTCTCCACGAACTGGTCAATAGCCATGCTAAGTGACACACCTAAAGTTTCGATATGCTGCTGAATATCCTGTAGCGTCTGCGCCTGAGATAACAGAATTTCACGGTTTAATAACTCTTTAACCAGATGCTCAAACTTGCTGTAATAACCGATACGGCTTAGTGTTTCTTTCCCTGCATTCTCACCTTCTTTGATAATTCCTCTTTCGCTAAGAATCAGGTCGTGTTTGGTTCCGGTAATAACGTATTTTCCGAGGTCGATGTTCAGCTTCATTGTTTTCATTGTTAACTCCTCAGTCATTACTGATAGCGCCATAGCGTGAGCGGTAATTACGCAGCCGCGGGTCGATATATTCAGGGAAGTGGGTATATGTGGCTTTGCGGAATGGTCGGATTGATGTTTCGTTTGTTCGGTCCTTCTCATCTTTTAACGCGAGTTGTATATCGCGTCGGTACATCCGTTCTGCTTTTGTTTCTGGTGGCAGATCGATAAACGTGTCGAAAATGTTTTTGATATTTTCCAGCACCTCCGCCTTGGAGCTACCGGAGCAATTGCGCGGGTCATCCGCACCATACAGAGGCGCTGGCATAATGGGAGCCTTATTTTCAGTAATCAGAAAGCAGGGTAATCGTTCTGGCTGTAACCATAATCATCTGCATGATTCTGGCTTACGTTTTTAGAGCGATTGTCTTTATCTTTGAGATTGGCAACCATGTTGGCGATAGTTTCTGGTTGCTTGCCTTCTGCCTTTTCTTTAAGGGTTTGACCTGTTTGTGCAATAAACGGGATGCGTATTTCCATCTGGTAGTTGTCTGCGCCAGTCTTTTTGTTTGTGGTTAATACTTTCTGGAGCACTAACCCGATTTTCTTTCCATGAAATTCAGGTGCAACAAATTTACTGGCGGAAACCATATGCTGCGTTAATTGTCCAATCCCGGCACACCCCATCATGGCGTGAACGACATTTGCGCCAAATTTGTTTTCCGTTCCGTCATTTTTCTGAACACAGACGCTAAGATATTGGATTTTACGTCCGTCGTCGGATTCTCCAGAAAACTCAATAAATTTGGCTCCTTTTTCTGATTGCTTTAGTTCTGCTTCAGTAATGGTAATGATATGGGCGCCAGTTTCGTTAATAAAACCACCTTGCCCTGCGGTCAGTGCTGCTTCTTCGTTATAAGTAAAAATCACGTTGCTCATGCGGCGTTTTCCTTAATTTGATGAACATTATTGATGCCGTAGTAATCACAAACAGTGGCATCGACGAAAGAGAGATCGTTATCAATCTCATTGGAATCAAACATTCCCATTGGGGATTTGACAGTGTCTGCACCGTTGTTTTTCGTGGTGAAAAAGAACTGGTCATCGCGGGTAAGAGTGCGAAGAACTATAGTAAACATGCCTTCGACAGTGATTTTCTCGTCCAGCATTTTGCCGATAGTTTTCATTTTCACGCGCCCCATAGGGGTTTCTTCGGTATGTGCAAGAAAATAGACTCTCAGGTCATCAGGTGCATCCTGTGCAGCCTTAATCACCTCCCATGCGTGGCGGCCTATCTCAGTAAATTTATCAAACGATTTTTCTTCTGAGCGGCGCATAAACTCATTGCTCATCACATACTGGAAGTCATCAACAATAACGATTCTTTTTCCGTATTCGTGAGCACGCTTAATTACAGCAACTATTACGTCCCATTTGTCAGTGGTAACTACGGTTCCTTTTTTTGCTCTGGCATCCCATGCAAGCCAGTCTTTTGATTTAAATGGTAGCGGCTTGCCTATTGGTTTTATAAGTATTGCTTCCTCTGGATTGATATTTCTCATGCTGGTTGATTTTCCGGTGCCAGATTCACCGAGTATTAATGTCGCAGTTCCCATAATTTGCCTCAGAATGGTAATTCGGATGGGCAGGAAAGAAATTCGCGCTCATTCATGCGCTCTCTTTGCGCCTGCCATAAACAAAGTTGTTTCTTTGATTTATCTCCCGCTTTACGCCAGTAACGAGCCTCAGCAATGTGATATTCTCTTTTTAATCGACTTAACTCTGGAGTTTTCGCCAGTTCTACCGGAATCATTTTGACCTCCATTTTCTGTAGGCTTCTACGGCTTCACGAAACATCTTTTCATCGCCAATAAAAGTGGCGATAGTGAATTTAGTCTGGATAGCCATAAGTGTTTTATCCATTTTTGGGAACTCCTGGCTGATTAAGTATGTCGATAAGGCGTTTCCATCCATCACGTAATTTACGTGTGATTCGTTCAAGTAAAGATTCGGAAGGGCAGCCAGCAACAGGCCACCCTGCAATGGCATATTGCATGGTGTGCTCCTTATTTATACATAACGAAAAACGCCTCGAGTGAAGCGTTATTGGTATGCATATAAAAAAGCCCTCACACTGGAGGGCAAAGAAGATTTCCAATAATCAGAACAAGTCGGCTCCTGTTTAGTTACGAGCGACATTGCTCCGTGTATTCACTCGTTGGAATGAATACACAGTGCAGTGTTTATTCGTATGCCTGTCTTTTAACCACATCAGGCTCGGTGGTTCCTTCACTTTCCACAGTCAAAGGAAATGGGTAGACTGTTGTTTCCACAGTCAAAAGAAGGAAATGCTATGTCTAGCAACAATGTAGATGTAACTTTGTACCCAGTTCATGCCGCCTATCAGGTCGCACTTGAGCTTGCAAAGGCTGGGGCATTCAACAACTCAAGCGATCGCGGAACTGCTTTCATTAATGCCTTTGACAAGTTGAAAGAAAGGTTTGAGCAAGTTCAGGAAGAATCTAACAACAAGTAAGCTTTGCAAAGCCAGCGATAATGTTGCTGGCTAACATCTCAAACCGTTTTTTCTGAATATCTCTTGATTCTTCATCAATTGGGGGTTCACTATTGCTTAGTGCCGTTACATATACGCGAATTGCCGCTGACCGGACATCATCAGGAAGATGTTCAAGTGTACTGGCTCTTGTTTGAATAAGTTCTGCAATAGTTGCTTTCTTAATATCTTCAGTTTTTTCATCAATTACTGATATAAAATTTTTTACTGATGCTTCCAAGGAGCTTTCTAATTTACTTAAATCCATAATTACCTCGCTGTCAGTTGTTTTGATTTCCGGTAGCCTGCCGCGTAAAGAGCTACATTTGGAAGACATACACCAGTTTCTGGTTGCTTATGTCCAAACTCATTCGCGTACACAACGGCCGCTCGCTCCAGATTGCGTCTGTATTCTTTCTGTTGCCAGATCACGTCCTGTGCCATGAACTTAATTGGCTTAGCGTCTTCTATGCGCTCAGGCGTTTCGTGAGTACCTTTAGCCTGAATCTGCGCTCTGCTTAGAGTAGGGCGGTGTAATACTTCTGAACTTATTGCTTCTTCGCGGGCCAGTACGCCGTTAGCTAATGCCTTTGCCTTTAAATGCTCACGACGACGAGAACGTGAATTGCCTTTGAACTGAGTTCTGCGTGTCATATAGACCTCCTGATGAACTTTGGTGGTGTGGTAGGTGGGAGACCCATTTCGACCTGTTTCGGCCTACTTCAATTCGGCAATAGTCCTGCAGGCCTCGCCGCTTTACGTGCGACATATTCCCGTCCATGAACCCTTCACCACACCCCAAAGTTCACTTTGGTTATTGCGCTTTGTCAGCGCCGTAGATTCATATTCGAATCGTTGTATATTCACCGCCCTGGTGAGTAGTGCGTCCTGCTGATGTGTTTAGTATCACCGCCAGTGGTATTTATGTCAACACCGCCAGAGATAATTTATCACCGCAGATGGTTATCTGTATGTTTTTTATATAGATTTATTTTTTTGCAGGGGTGTGTGGCTTGGGAGGTGATCGAGAGATCTGAATTGCGATGTTTAGTGAGTTGTATCTATTAATTTTCAAATAAATACAATTGGTTATGTGTTATTGGGTGAAGGGGATCGTGAGGCAAAGAAAACCCGGCACTGGGGCCGGGTTGGTTGATTTATAGTTTAACCACCATCCTATCAATGGCTTCTAAGCAAGATTGTTTATATGGGGCATTAACTTTTACCCTTCTGTTCATAACTCGTACACTACCTGTTGGTAGGATCGAAAATGGACATCCTTTAGCAAAGGCAACAACACCAGTTGTCTGAAAATCTTTAATATTTACCACTCCCTCTTCAATATTTTCGAAGTCGAAAATTTCAGGGTTACTTAGTAATAGTTGCTGAATATCATTATCGATTGATTTTAGAACTGCGGCATAGGCTGATGCAGGCCCCATATACTGTGTAAGACGGTTTTTTGCGATCATATGAACTTTGGGTAGTGGTCTGCTCACCGCGGTAAGTTTGTTTGCAAATGCGTAGGATGCATAAATATCAGATGGCAACTTTAATCCATAAATCAAAGAGAAAGCATTTTGAATGGCGCGACGAGAGGAATCATCAGCCATAACTGGCAAGATGAGCTTTTCTACAGCAGCTAATGCTATTTGAGTATAAATTGAAAAACTAGGATTACAGTCAATAAATAAAACATCGTACTCATCATTTAGATCTTTAATAAGATCATTAATCCAATCAATGATGCTTACCCATGCATTTGTTCCTGGAATCTGCTGATTAGCAAGAGTGTTGATGGCGTTTGCTTGAAGCTCAAGAAGCGGGTCACCGCATACCAACGATATATTGGCTGGAATATGTTCGTTGAATTTTTTTGGGTGTGTCAAATAATCGTGGGCATCAACAATGGGTTTTTGATAAGGCGTCGGGAGGCGCATTTGGAAGTAGCCACCCAAAGTACATCTATTATTTATATCATGCCTAGTCAATAAGTTTATGCTTCCATTACCTATTAACCCCCCAAGAAAAAGCTCTGACAAGTTTGCCTGTGGGCACACATCAATAACCAACACGCGCTCAAGCGGGTGAATTTCTGCATATCTGCAAATAGCTTGAAATGACAGGCTTGTTTTCCCTGTTCCTCCCTTGTTGTTCCATATAGCATATTTCTTCATCATAAACTCCTGGTTAACGATGTCATTGCTGGTTAATGTTTTACCATTGGTAAAGTGGTGCACCAAGAGTGACACGGTAAACCAAATAGATCAAGACTTATGGTAAACGATTTACCAGTGGTGACATCGATAACCGAAAAAGACTGCATTTCTGCAGCCTGTTTCACACAATCACCCAAACGTCTCTTCAGGCCACTGGCTAGCGATAACTTTCCCCACAACGGAACAACTCTCATTGCATGGGATCATTGGGTACTGTGGGTTTAGTGGTTGTAAAAACACCTGACCGCTATCCCTGATCAGTTTCTTGAAGGTAAACTCATCACCCCCAAGTCTGGCTATGCAGAAATCACCTGGCTCAACAGCCTGCTCAGGGTCAACCAGAATTAACATCCCGTCAGGAAAACTAGGTTTGGATCCTGTTGGCGCGGTCATGGAATTACCTTCAACCTCAAGCCAGAATGCAGAATCACTGGCTTTTTTGGTTGTGCTTACCCATCTCTCCGCATCACCTTTGGTAAAGGTTCTAAGCTCAGGCGAGAACATCCCGGCCTGAACATGAGAAAAAACAGGGTACTCATACTCACTTCTAAGTGACGGCTGCATACTAACCGCTTCATACATCTCGTAGATTTCTCTGGCGATTGAAGGGCTAAATTCTTCAACGCTAACGTTGAGAATTTTTGCAAGCAATGCGGCGTTATAAGCATTTAATGCATTGATGCCATTAAATAAAGCACCAACGCCTGACTGTCCCATCCCCATCTTGTCTGCGACAGATTCCTGGGATAAGCCAAGTTCATTTTTCTTTTTTTCATAAATAGCTTTAAGGCGACGTGCGTCCTCAAGCTGCTCTTGTGTTAATGGTTTCTTTTTTGCGCTCATACGTTAAATCTATCACCGCAAGGGATAAATATCTAACACCGTGCGTGTTGACTATTTTACCTCTAGCGGTGATAATGGTTGCATGTACTAAGGAGGTTGTATGGAACAACGCATAACCCTGAAAGATTATGCAATGCGCTTTGGGCAAACCAAGACAGCTAAAGATCTCGGCGTATATCAAAGCGCGATCAACAAGGCCATTCATGCAGGCCGAAAGATTTTTTTAACTATAAACGCTGATGGAAGCGTTTATGCGGAAGAGGTAAAGCCCTTCCCAAGTAACAAAAAAACAACTGCATAAGTAACACCGCTATTTTCACAATGGACATTCGTCCTACGTCGCTGACAAAGCGAGCCCCAAGATATCTGACCAACTAAGGCCATATGCGTTTCCACGCATACCTTTCAACTAACTATTCACTATTGGAAAATTAACAAATGACACAAGCAAGTTATAGCAAGCCAACACAGCGAGAAATTGATCGCGCAGAAACAGATTTACTTATCAATCTGTCAGCTATTACCCAGCGCGGTCTGGCAAAGATGATTGGCTGTCATGAATCGAAGATAAGCAGAA
>OJKQ01000739.1_pt1 | contig 18957 bp, 19 predicted proteins | sample 1596641 | NCBI WGS metagenome assembly OJKQ01 (sample SAMEA4350167, study PRJEB24818) | metagenome | biome: human; feature: gut; material: faeces | place: Denmark | collected 2013-09 | reverse complement strand
ATTAAATACTGGGGCAACATTTGAGGGCAGAGGCCAAAAAGCCCATAAAATCAAGGAAAACCGGCGCTAAACTGTACGCCAATACGGCCTCAAAGCCGCTCGTCGCGCTCCGCAGTTCAGCAAGCGCTGATCTATCCGAATATCGTTTCCAAAGCCCGAGATCCGCTGGATCCCGGGCTTTTCTTTGTCCGCGCGGGAGCGGGCGATCGGATTTTTGCGCGCACTGGCTTGACAAACCGGGGCCGATGTGGCACATTATGCATGATTAGTTGTATCTAACTGCGTTTTGGGGGCACAAAACGCCCTGTTCCGGGGCAAATCTGAAAAGGAGTCAAGCCTTTTATGCCGGAATCACTGATATTCTGAAACTTCGCGTCCTACTCAGCTTCCTCAATGAAGATCCCAAAACCTGCACGGTCACGGGCCTTGCCGGTGTGCTCGGCGAGGGGAAGCAGAAGGTCAGCCGCATCTTCATGGCGCTCGAGCGCGAGGGCCTGCTCGACCGGAGCGACCCGCGCCGCCCCTGCCTGACGGAGGCCGGGCGGGCGCGCGCGGCCTGTTATGAGGCGCGCACGAACGTCGTGCTCAACCACCTGCTCTATGAGGGCCTGGACATCGACAGCGCCATGCACGACGCCTATGCCTGGGCGCTCATCCGTAGCGAGCACGCCTTCCGGCTCTACACGCCGGCGGAGGAGTTGGCGATCAGCGAGACCATCTGCCGCCCCATGCTCGTGGGCAGCGTGCTCAGTTGGGTCGTATTTGCGGCGCTTGTGGCGCTAGCAGTCAGAGTCAGCGCGTGGTTTTGCATTCCGGCCGTTTTGGTCTGCATTTATGCGGCGATGTGCACCTGCCTTGGCATCTCCTATACCGTGCTGATCCGGACGCTGCGCGGGGAATGTGAAGATCCTGTACGCTGAGATGACCCGGCGGGCCGCCCGACGGCCTCATGACAGAGTACGCAAGGAAAGGAGGAGCGCGCGTGATCGAGATCGTGTATCATGGCGAGGCGGCCGCCGCTTTCGGCCCGGACGGGCAGGCCGGCGGCTTTGAAAACGCGGACGGAAACGGAGAGATCCACCTCTATCCGCTGCTGGACGGTGTGAGCGCCATGTGCCTGCGGCTGGAGATGGGCTCCTATACGGAGATCCGCACGCAGATCGGGATGCTGGAGATCAATTTCTGCGCCAACGGGCGCTTTGAGACCCGGTTTTCTCTGCGGGATCATGTTCTGCTCAAGCCGGGAGATATGGCCATCAGCTGTTACGACGGCGTGCACGGCACGATGTCGGAGTCGCACTTTCCGCTGGGCTATTACGAAGGCATCTGCCTGGAGGTAGCTCCGGATGCCGCCCGGCGCTGGATCGCGCGGAACGCGCCGGCGCTTTCCGTGGACTTTTCCGCGCTCAATCGCAACCTCCTGGGCAGTAAGTGGTATACATACGGCCCGGCCGGGCCGCGCTGTGAGCACGTGTTTCGGGAATTGTATGAAAGCATTGCCTATCTGGATCCCGGCTTCCTGCAGCTCAAGGTGCTGGAGCTGCTGATGCTGCTCGGCCGTGTTCCCCGCGAATCCGCAGCCGACCCGTACTGCTCAGTCAGGCAGGCAGAGCTGGCCCGGCATCTCCGGGATCATCTGCTGACCGACCGGGAGGGGTATGTCTCGCTGTCGCAGCTGGCGGCGGAGCACGAGATCTCGGTGTCCCACCTGCAAAAAATTTTCAAGCGGGTCTATGGCGTTCCGGTGTATCACTATATCAAGGAGTACCGGCTGGAACAGGCCGCAGTGGAGCTGGTGCGCAGCGCAAAGCCGGTGACACAGATCGCGCAGGCTGCGGGGTATGACAATGCCAGTAAGTTTTCCGCGTGCTTCAAGGCACGCTATGGCGCGACGCCGTCGCAGTACCGCGCCCATGCAAAGCATGCGTCAAAACGGAGCAGTGAACCAAAACGGAGTAGCCCGGGGCGGCACAATATGGTAGACTTCCTGCTGGTTAGACGAGACTAACTAATAACAGGAGGTATACAATGAAACAGAGAATTGCTGCATTTTTGATGTGCGTGATCTGCCTGCTGTCGGTCGTCGGCTGCGGACAGACCAAAGCGGACACGAACACCCCCTCGGCGGCCAATCAGCAGACGGTCACGGATGACTACCTGACGACCATCAGCGGGACGTATGTGGAGCTGTTCCCGGAGCTGTCGAAGGCGGATTACCGGAGCATCTGGCATGATGCCACCGCGCCGCTGGTGGGCGAGGACAATGCGGACGCCGCCACGGACAAGCTGCTCGGGATGTGCACGGCAAAGATCTACGGCGCAGACGCTGCCGAAAAATATGCGGCCGATCCGGACAGCATGGCCTTCGACTGCTATTTCCTGGGCGGGGTTTCGAAGTTTGTGATGGACGGCCACAAGATCACCGGTCTGGACGCGCAGGGCAAGGAAGTTTTCTCCCACACTTATCGAAAGCTGGACAAGGAAAATGAAAACGGCTTCATTTTCTATCAGAGCGAGGACGAAAACTCCGGTGAATTCACCTACTTTGCCTTCTCTCCGGACACGATGGCGACCACCTATCACCTGGAGTTCCGCTATGCGGAGGATCTCGATGACCTGCAGAGCTGGTTCGAGGGCGATTATGCTTACTGGAACGCATCTGCGATCGCCGAGGATTACGATCAGGAGACGCTGAAGAACGTGATCACGCTCTTTGCGACGGAAAACCTGCCGGAATCGAAGTAAGAGATACCGAAAGCAAAACCACATCCGCCGGTCCATTCGGACCGGCGGATGTGGTTTTTGTTGTTTATCCGAGCGCCACGTCCAGCATCATCATGATGCTGAAGCCCACGGCGAAAAACACCGTGCCGATATTGGAGTGATCGCCCTGCGACATCTCCGGGATCAGCTCTTCCACCACGACATAGAGCATGGCTCCGGCAGCAAAACTGAGCAGATACGGCAGCGCAGGGACAACGAGCTGTGCCGCCAGAATCGTCAGCACGGCGCCGATGGGCTCTACCACGCCGGAAAGCACGCCGCCGCAGAAGGCTCTGCCTTTTTTTATGCCCTCCGCCCGCAGCGGCATGGAGATGATCGCCCCTTCCGGGAAGTTCTGAATGGCGATGCCCAGCGACAGGGCCAGCGCACCGGCCGCCGTGATCTGCGCGCTGCCGGAGCGGTACCCGGCGTATACCACGCCGACGGCCATGCCCTCCGGGATGTTGTGCAGCGTCACGGCCAGCACCATCATCGTCGTGCGCTGCAGGCGGCTCTTCGGCCCTTCGGCCTGGGCGCTGTTCGCGTGCAGGTGCGGGATGATGTGATCCAGCGCGAGCAGAAACAGGATGCCGAGCCAGAAGCCCAGAAAGGCGGGGAGGAACGAGAGCTTCCCCATACCTGCCGACTGCTCGATCGCCGGGATCAGCAAGCTCCAGACCGAAGCCGCCACCATCACACCGGCGGCGAAACCGGTCAGCGAGCGCTGCACGGCGTCACTGAGCGCTTTCTTCATAAAGAACACGCACGCCGCGCCCAGCGCGGTGCCGAGAAACGGGATCAGGATCCCCCAAAATGTTTGCATAAGACAGCTTCCTTTTTGCTATGGATTAGGTTGTTTTCGTAAGTTAGATAGCTCTAACTAATAAGCATCATACCAGAGATCATCAACATTTGCAAGCGGAAACCCGCGGCCCGTGAAAATCCATGATTTCCAACCGGTTTCGGGCGCTCCGCAGCTCAAAAATGGGGCGGCCGTGCGGCCGCCCCGGTGCGTTCATTCTTTTTCCGGCACGTCTGCGTCGGCTTCCGGCGCAGCGTTTTCCGCCGTGCCGGGCCGGTTGCGGCGCGGCCGTATCTTGCCGAGGAGACGGTTGATGTGCTTTTCAATGTCCTGCGACAGCTCGGCGGCCTTGGCCGCGACTTCTTCGGCGGCTTTGGGCGCGGCGGCCTGCGTGTCATCGGCGGCCTCCGGCTCCGTTTCCGCCGGGGTGTCAGATCCCTGCGCGGGCAGAATGGCCTCCGGCGGTTCCGGCTGGCTGAGGATCGCCTGTAGCAGCTCCATGTCCGTCATGATGCGCTCGGACGCGATGCCAAGCTCCTTTGCGTCGTGCTCGAGCACGGCGATGAGCAGGTCGTAGTAATCACCATCGCATTTGAGCGCCTTGGCGATCTGCGGCAGCGTCTTTTCGTGGAACGTGCGCAGCGAGCCATCATCCGTCCCGAGGTATTCGAGCAGCTGCTGGCGCGCCGCGTCCTCGGACATGGTGCGGTCGATATAATACGTGCTGCCGTAGAGACCGTAGAGCACGCGTTGGGCGTCAAAGTAGCCGAGGCGCATGTTCTTGCGGCTCTGCTCGGCGTCGAAGTTCAGAATGTTGCCGAGATCGACCGTCGGCCCGATCGTCGTCACATGCACGTCGTCCGGAATGCGGAAGCGCTTTTCGATGCCGAAGCCGAAGATGCGCAGGGCAATGATGTCCTTGCAGCCGTTTTCCACCAGCGCGTGGATTGGTACCACGTCCTGTACGCCGCCGTCGGCGTAATATTTGCCGCCAAGCTTTTCCAACCGGAATGCCGGCAGGTACGCGCTTGCGAGCAGCATATCGCACAGTTCGTCCTCGTCAAGGTCGGAGGCTTTGAGCTCCAGCTCCTGATGGTCGGACAGCGAGTAGGTGACGATGAAAAAGTCCGTGTCGGAATGGCAGATTTTGTCCGCGTCCACGACCTCAGCGACCCAGTTGCGCAGCGGCGTCACGTCAAAGCCGCGGTTGCGCACGATGTCGGCCACGCTGCGCAGCGTGCTCTTGAGCTCGGAGAGCGGAATGTCGCGGTTCATGAGCCGGCGCATTTCCTCGTCGTCCACGTCCATGACCTGGGAAAAGTGGATGTTGTTCCAGACGTTTTCGGCCTTTTCCAGGTCGTCCATGACGATCATGGCGCCGTTGAGCGCACCGACGGACGTGCCGGACACGGCGGAAAAGCGGATGCCCGCCTCGCGCAGGGCTTTCCACGCGCCGATCTGGTAAGCGCCCTTCGCGCCGCCGCCCTCGAGCGCCAGACCATAGGTTTTGTTACGATCCAGTTTCAGTTCCATGTCGGTTCTCCAATCTGTAGATTTTTGCGGCATGGGGTGGCAGGTCAAATGCGCCCACGCCGTCGTGGATGGCAATGTGGGTATCGTCGGTGCAGTCGGCGGCGCAGTCGTATTCGCTGCGCACGAAGGCCAGCCTTGTCTCTTCGCACAGGCCGGCGCCGGGGCAGGTGAGCTCCACGTGGCAGCGCACCGGGTGCGCCGCGCGGTTGACGATCAGCAGCAGCGCCTCGTCCTCTGCTTCCTCGCCGAAGGCGTCCCGACCGTCCGCGATGACGCGCAGAACACACAGCACGTCGCCCGCCGGGGCGAACACGGCGACCTCGCCGCGCGTGAGCGCCGGGTGCGCGTGGCGCAGGGCCGTCAGCTGCGCGTACCACTGCAGCATCTGCGTGTCGCACATCTGCAGCGGCGCGCGGTTGAACGGGTCGCACAGGCCCTGCATACCGGTCTCGTCGCCGTAGTAGATCGACGGGATGCCCGGCAGCCAGAACTGCACGGCTGCCGCCAGAACCTGCAGCTGCGCGCCGCGTGCGGCCATGGCGTCCGTGATCTCGAGCGCCGCAAGCTCTGCGCGCGTGCGGCTGCGGGGGTCAAAGTCCAGTGCCAGCGCCGAGCGCGTGCGCGCCACGTCATGGCTTGCCGTCAGGTTCATGAGCGCGTAGTACAGCGGCCGCGGATAGTTCAGCCGCTGGCTCAGCAGCAGGTCGGCAAGTGCGCGCGCCGTGCTGCGCCCGGTCAGGAACGTCACCAGTCCGTCGCGCAGGGGATAATTCATGACGCTGTCGAGCGCGTCGCCGAGCGCGTACTGCCGCCGCTCGCCGTAGCTGACCTTCGTCACGGCGTCCTCCCAGACCTCACCTAGGAGCACGCTGTCGGGGTCAGTTTCTTTGGCAGCGCTGCGCATGCCGCGCAGCACATCGTCCGGCAGTTCGTCGGCCACGTCCAGCCGCCAGCCGGACGCGCCGTCGCGCAGCCAGGTCTTGACGATGCTGCGCTCGCCGGTGATCATATATTTGCGCCAGTCGGGATTGGCGGCATTGACGGCGGGCAGGTCTTTGAAATCCCACCAGCACTTGTAGTCGTCGGGGTAGTGCGCGAAGCTGTACCAGCGCGCATAGACGGAACTGCGGCTGTTGTATGCGCCGCAGCCGGGGTAGTGCCGGAAGCGGTTGAAGTACCGGCTGTCAGCGCCCGTGTGAGCGAACACGCCGTCGAGCACGATGCGGATGCCGCAGTCCGCCGCGGCCGCGCAGAGCTTCTTGAAGTCCGCGTTTGTGCCGAGGATGGGGTCGACCTTTCGGTAATCGCCGGTGTCGTACCGGTGGTTGGAAGCGCTCTCGAAGATCGGGTTGAGGTACAGCACCGTCACGCCGAGCTTCTGCAGGTAGTGCAGCCGGTCGGCGATGCCGCGCAGAGTGCCGCCGTAGAAATCCACCGGTGCGTATTCGCCCTCCGGCGTGTTGGCCTGCCACTCGACGGGTTCGTCCCATCCGGCGTGGCAGTGCACGGTCTGGCCCATGCGGCGGTGGTGCTCCATGCCGCGCTGCGCGGTGGCGGAGCTGTCGCGCGCGAAGCGGTCGGGGAAGATCTGATACATCACGCCGGTGCGAAACCACGCCGGGGTCGTGAATCCGGCGCGATAGACTGTCAGACGCCAGCCGTCACCCGGTGCGTCGCACAGCCGGGCGTGCCGGCCGTCCGGCGCGGCGCACAGCCAGCGGATGCCGCCGTCGTTGCACGCGAGCCGGAAGCGGTAGTGCAGCGCTTGCGGCGCGGCGGGCATGGTCACGGTCGCTTCAAAGCCGGCGGCCGTCTGCGTCATGGCGACGGTGTCGCTGTACGCATCGCCGTAGAGCTCCACGGCGGCGTCGAACACGAGCGCCTCCGTGTCCGCGAAGGCGAGGCGCACAGCCGCACCGGTCTCTAGCGCGCCGACCGGGCTGCGGAAGGCCTCGTCGGCCGCGTCGTGCTTCGGCGTGGTGTCCTCCGGCAGCAGGAGCAGATACAGGTGCGCGTAGTCCTCGGCCGAGCGCGTGAAGCTGAAGTCCTGCGACATGGCCTGCCGCTGCACGCGGCAGTAGGCGTCATGATCGTTGTGATAGAGCGCGAGCGCGCGGCGGATCGTGTCCGCCAGCTCGTAGGCGTTGAAGTTGGCAAACGAGAAGCCGGTGCCCTCGCCGGTGAATCGGTTATACGGCTGCACGCTGTCGCGCAGGCCGCCGGTCTCGCGCACAATCGGCAGCGTGCCGTAACGCATGGCGATCATCTGCGACAGGCCGCACGGCTCGAAGCTCGACGGCATGAGCAGAAAATCGCTGCCCGCGTACACGCGGTGCGACAGCGCCTCGTCGTAGCCGATGTAGGCGCACAGGCGGCCCTTGTGCCGCCACTCGGCGCTGCGCATAAAGTCCTCATATTCGGCGTTGCCCGTGCCGAGGAGCACGAACGCCATGTCCTCGCTGTCCATGAGCTCGTCGAGCACGCACTGCACCAGGTCAAAGCCCTTTTGCGGCGTCATGCGCGTGACCATGGCGACGATGGGCGTGTGCGCGCCGATCTCGAGACCGAGCTCCCGGCACAGTGCGGCGCGGCAGGCGGCCTTGCCGCTCAGGTCGTCGGCGGAGTAGGGCGCGGCGATGCCGCCGTCATGCGCGGGGTCAAAGACGGCGGTGTCGATGCCGTTGAGGATGCCGGACAGCTGGTGCTGCCGGGCGTTGAGAATGCCCTCGAGCCCCTCGCCGTAGGCCGCCGTGCGGATCTCACCCGCATAGCTTGGGCTGACGGTGTTGATGTGGTCGGCAAAGACGCAGCCGGCCTTTAGCAGGTTCGCGCAGCCGTTGAGCTCCATGAACTCCGGCGTGTAATAGCGCGCGTCGATGCCGAGCAGGTCCTGCACGAATTCGAACGAGAACTTGCCCTGATAGGCGATGTTGTGGATCGTCAGCAGCGTCTGCATGCGCGACTGCATCCTGCCGGCGTACTGCGTTTTCATCAGCATGGGCAGCACGGCCGTGTGCCAGTCGTTGCAGTGCAGGATCTCGGGCGTGAAGTCGAGCCTTGGCAGCGCCTCCAGGATCGCGCGGGCGAAAAACGCATACTGCTCGCCCTCAGCCTCGCCGCCGAGGTAAATGCGGTCGCCGAAATAAAACTCGTTGTCCACGAGGTAGATGACGATGCCGTCGAGCAGCAGCCGCTCGATGCCGACGTACTGGTGCCGCCAGCCGAGATCAATATAAAAATCCGTCAGGTGCGTGACCTGGGATGCGTATTTTTCCTTGATCACGCGGTGGTACGGCGTGATGATACGTGCGTCAAAGCCGAGCGCGGCCAGACTCTTCGGCAGTGTGCCGACAACGTCCGCAAGGCCGCCGGTCTTGGCCAGCGGCGCGCACTCGGCGGCCGCCAGCAGCACGCCGGGCAGGTCGCAGCGGCCCTTTTCGGCCAGCGCTGCGCGCAGTTCGGGTTTCATGGCGTTTCCTCCTTTACCGGGTCGTGAAGGTGAAGTATACGGCGGCAAGCTCCGGCAGCGTCACGCGCGCGGAGCAGGGGAGCGTGCCGAACGGCACGTTCTCGCTGCGGATCTCGGGCGCGTTGTGCACGCCGGAGCCGCCGAATTCCTCGCTGTCGCTCGACAGCAGCTCGCGCAGCACGCCGCGCTTGGGCAGGCCGATGACAAAATCGTCATAGCGCACGGGCGTGAAGTTGCACACGCACACGAGCCGGCGGCCGTTGCGCGCCGTACGCAGGAAGGCGATGGCGCTGCGCTCGGCGTCGTCCACGTTCAGCCACGTGAAGCCGTCCCAGCCGTCGTCGATGTCCCAGAGCGCGCGGGTGCTGCGGTAGCAGGCATTGAGCGCGCTGCACCAGCGCTGCATGGCCTTGTGCATCGGGTAGTCGAGCAGCAGCCAGTCGAGCCCCTGCTTGTAGTTCCACTCGATGAACTGGCCGAATTCCGAACCCATGAACGTGAGCTTCTTGCCCGGGTGCGCGAACTGATAGCCGTAGAGCGCGCGCAGGGTGGCAAACTTCTGCTCATAGGTGCCGTACATCTTGTCGAGCATCGACTTCTTGCCGTGCACGACCTCGTCGTGCGAAAATGCGAGGATGAAGTTCTCGGAGAAGGCGTACATCATCGAGAACGTCAGCTTGTCGTGATGGTATTTGCGGAAATAGGGATCGAGCTCCAGATAGTCGAGCGTATCGTGCATGAAGCCCATATCCCACTTGAAGCTGAAGCCGAGGCCGCCGTCATAGGGCGGCTTCGTCACGCTGGGGTAGGCGGAGGACTCCTCCGCGACCGTCACGCAGCCGGGCCACGCCGTGAGCACGGTCGTGTTGAGCTTTTGCAGAAAGGCGACCGCGCCGAGGTTGATGTTGCCGCCGTCGCGGTTCGGCGTCCATTCGCCGTCGCGCCGGGCGTAGTTGAGATACAGCATCGAGGACACCGCGTCCACGCGGATGCCGTCGATGTGATAGCGGTCGAAAAACGACATGGCCGACGAAATGAGAAAGCTCTGCACCTCCGGCATTTCATAGTCGAAAATGAGCGTGCCCCACTCCGGATGCTCGGCCATGCGCGCATCCTTGCACTCGTAGAGCCGCGTGCCGTCAAAGCGCGCGAGCCCGTGCGCGTCCTTCGGAAAGTGCGCCGGGACCCAGTCCATGAGCACGCCGATGCCGGCGCGGTGGAGCGTATCGACAAAGTACATGAAGTCCTGCGGCGTACCATAGCGGCTGGTGGGGGCGTAGTACCCGGTCACCTGATAGCCCCAGGAGCCCTCGTAGGGGTATTCCGTCACGGGCAGCAGCTCCACGTGCGTGTAGTGCATCGTCCGGCAGTAGTCCGCCAGCTCGTCTGCGATCGAGCGGTACCACGGTAGGCCGGTCTCCGGCCGGCGCCAGGAGCCGAGGTGCACCTCGTAAATGCTCATCGGCGCGCGGTATACATCGCGCGCTGCGCGGCGGCGTAGATAGCTCCGGTCGTGCCAGACGTAGCCCTCGAGCGCCCAGACCTTCGATGCGGTCGCAGGCCCGGTCTCGCAGTGTGCGGCGAAGGGGTCGGCCTTGAGCACCGTCTGGCCGTCGGGGCCGGTGACGGCGTATTTATAGAGCGCCCCGTCGCGCAGACCGGCTACGGTCTGCACCCATGTGCCGTCCGGCAGACGGTCCATCGGCGTTGCCGCCGCGTCCCAGCCGTTGAAGTCGCCCACGAGCGCGACGCGCTGTGCGTGCGGCGCCCAGACAGCAAAGTGGTGCCCCGCCGCGCCGGGGAGCGCGTGGCAGCCGAACGTGCGGTAAGCGTGCACGGCCGCGCCGGTATGAAATTCCTGCAGCTCCGGCTCCATGGGGGAGCCGGGCGCGCGTCCTGTCTTATCCATGGCGCGCCTCCAATATCCCAGTCTAGCACGATCATTATACCGTGCCCGGCATGAAATTCCAACAGTTTTTTGCGGCCTTGCTTTGACAATGCGCGCCGCAGCCGCTATACTTGGGACAGATAGAATGTATTTGGGAGGCGCGGTATGTTTACCTTCAATCACTTTAATTTCAATGTCCTCGATCTCGAGCGCAGCGTGCGCTTTTATCATGACGCCCTCGGGCTGGAGCCTGTGCGCACGAAGGATGCGGCCGACGGCTCGTTCCGACTTGTGTTTCTGGGCGACGGGCACTCGCCGTTTCAGCTCGAGCTGACCGGTCTGCGCGGCCGCACGCAGCCGTATGACCTCGGGGAGGGGGAGTTTCACCTCGCGTTTTCCGTGCCGGACATGGACGCCGCGCACGCGAAGCACGCGGCCATGGGCTGCATCTGCTTTGAAAATCCCGGCATGGGCATCTACTTCATCGAGGACCCGGACGGGTACTGGATCGAGATCGTGCCGGAAAAGTGAATCCCCACGCAGGAGACGGAAAAACGTCTCCTGTGTTTTTTTGTATAGCGAAAACCACTCGCTAGGCGAGTGGTTTTCGCTATACAATGACCGGCGCCCCACAGAAAAATCTGCGGGGCGCGCTTTGTTGGCCGGTATGTGCGCTCAGTCGTCCGGCGCCGACAGCCGGCAGATGTCGAGCACGGACACCTCGAACGCCGTACGCTCGACGGCGCCGGTGTCCAGCACCTTGATGTAGCTGCGGCTTTGCAGCCGCCCTTCGAGGGACACGCGCGTGCCTACGTCCCAGAGTGCGGTCTCGCACGCGCGCGCACCCCAGGTGATGCACGGCAGGTAGTCGCTGCGGCCGTAGTGCCGGTTTACGGCCAGCATCAGGTCGCAGATGTCGCGGCCCATCGGCGTCGTGCGCAGGTTCGGTGGTTTGCAGAGCGTGCCGCTGAGCAGGATCAGGTTGCGGTCATACGGCTCGTCGCTGAGTGAAATGTCGCGCGCGAACACCGTGATGACCAGCTTTGCGCCCGGCCCGCGGCGGTTGTTGAACGAGCGCACATCGCCGATCACGCACAGTCTTGCCGATTCCTCCAGCGGCATCTCGGCCAGCAGCCGCTCGCGCACGACGACGTTCACGCGGTCGATCGTGCCGGACAGCCGCTGCGTCTCGAGCGGGAAGGTGAAAAAGCGCTCCTGCCGGTTTTCGTGCGACAGCACGGGCGGCGCCGCCAGCGTGCCGCAGAGCTCGGCATAGTTGTTTTGTTCCAGTTCGTCCATGTGCTGCACCTCTCTTGTTGGGTACCACAGCCTATGTGCCGGCGGCGGAAAATATGCGTCTTGTGCAATGCGGCCGGACGCGGTATAATAAGAGCACCTATTTTTCGTGTCTCATCAGAAAGGACGAACGATCATGGAACTTCGAGAGATTCTTTCCCGCTGCGACCACACGCTCCTGCGCGTGGATGCCACCGCGGCGGAGATCCGCGCCCTCTGCGATCAGGGCATGCGTTATGGTTGCGCCAGCGTGTGCATCCCGCCGTGCCATGTCGCCGGGGCGAAGAAATATGTCGGCGACCGCCTGCGCATCTGTACGGTCATCGGCTTCCCGAATGGGTACAACACCCCGGCTGTCAAGGCGTTCGAGGCGGCGGAAGCCATCCGCAACGGCGCCGACGAGGTGGACATGGTCATCAATCTGGCCATGGTCAAGGACGGCTGCTGGGACGATGTCGCGGCCGATATCCGCGCCGTGCGTGAGGTCAGCCGCGGCCGCATCCTCAAGGTCATCATTGAGTGCTGCCTGCTGACCGAGGAGGAAAAGCGCATGCTCTGCCGCATCGTGTCCGACAGCGGAGCCGACTATATCAAGACCTCCACCGGCTTTTCCACCGGCGGCGCCACGGCGGACGATGTGCGCCTGCTGCGCACCTGCTGCCCGCCGCACGTGAAGGTCAAAGCCGCCGGCGGCATCGCAAGCCTTGCCGACGCGGAGGAGTTTATCCGCCTCGGCGCGGACCGGCTCGGCACCAGCCGCATCGTGAAGATCGCCATGGCGCAGGAGCAGCAGGCTGCCGAGGCAGCGGCCGCGCCGCAGCAGCCGGAAGCGGCTGCACAGCCAGAGACGCCGGAACAGCAGGACACCACTTACTGAGTCTGCCGGGCGGCGAGTTTTTGCCGCACGGTTCGCCCCAGCCACACGCCGGGGATGGCAAGTCCAAACCAGAACAGGGTATACAGCGGGCAGATCTGCCCGAGGACGTTGAGCGGCCGGTCTGCGTAGTTCCAGACGTTCCAGCCAAGGCGCAGGTTGACCAGCACGCCGGTGAAATACTCCACCGTCGTGACGGCGGCCGCGCACAGCGTCCAGCGCCGCCAGAGCACGGTGCGCTCGCGCCCCGCGATCAGATAGATCAGCACGGCGCACACGCCGCCGCACAGCAGCATCGACCAGTGCGTCCGGCCGCGCCAAAGCAGCTCCAGCCCGCCGTAGCCCAGTCCGCCGGCGGTGAACACACCGCCGTATTCGAGTACTTTCATATGGCTTCGCCTCCGTGGAGGAGTATGTCCCCGGAAGGTGGGATTCAGTCCGCATTTTTTGCTCGCCCGGCGCAGAAAACCCTTGACAGACCGTGCCGGGACTGCTATAGTATAAAAGCTGACAACAAAGTGGGCGCCCTCTGGGCAGCCTCACCCGGCCGCAAAGGCGGTCCGCGGTCAATAAAACCCGCTCCCGTCCGGGAGATATGTGTGTTTTATGCGCGCGGATGTGTCTTGCATCCGTGCTTTTTTGTTCTCGGAGCGATCGCTCCCGATGCAACCAATGGAGGTGTGTTCGTATCGCAACTGCAAACTATCAGATCAACGAAGAGATCCGCGATAAGGAAGTCCGCGTCATCGGCGCTGACGGCGCTCAGCTGGGCATCATGTCCTCGGCCGCTGCGCTGGAGATCGCCGAGGGGAAGGACCTCGACCTCGTGAAGATCGCTCCGGGTTCCAACCCACCGGTCTGCAAGATCATGGACTACGGCAAGTACCGTTTCGAGCAGGCCAAGCGCGAGAAGGAAGCCAGAAAAAATCAGCATGTGATCGAAGTCAAGGAGATCCGCATGTCGCCCGGCATCGGCGAGAACGACTTCAACACCAAGCTGAAAAACGGCCAGAAGTTCCTGCAGGGCGGCGACCGCCTGAAGGTGACGATCCGCTTCCGCGGCCGTGAAATGGCGCACACCAATATCGGTGAACAGCTCCTGCGTGACTTTGCCGCCAAGTGCGCGGACATTGCCAACCTCGACAAGCAGCCCAAGCTGGAGGGACGCAATATGTCCATGTTCCTGTCGCCAAAGCCGCAGAACACCAATAGTAAGAAGTAAGCAAACCAAGGAAGGAGAAAATACAATGCCCAAACTGAAATCTCACAGTGGCGCGAAGAAGAGATTCAATCTCACCAAGAACGGCAAGGTCAAGCGTGCCCATGCGTTCAAGAGCCACATTCTTACCAAGAAGGATACCAAGCGCTGCCGTCGTCTGCGTTCCACCACTTATGCGGATGCGACTACCGAAGCGACCATCAGAAAAATGATTCCTTATAAATAAGGATTGACCGCACAATAGGAGGAAACAACAATGGCAAGAGTTAAGGGCGCGATGATGACGCGCAAACATAGAAAAAAGATCCTCGGCCTGGCCAAGGGCTACTGGGGCAACAAGTCCCGCCACTATAAGATGGCCAACCAGCAGATGATGAAGTCCGGCCGCTACGCTTACGTCGGCCGCAAGCAGAAGAAGAGAGACTTCCGTCAGCTGTGGATCACCCGTATCAGCGCCGGCTGCAAAGCCAACGGCATGAACTACTCCACCTTTATGCACGGCCTGAAGCTGGCCGGCATCGACATGAACCGCAAGATGCTCTCCGAGACTGCGATTCATGACTCCGCTGCGTTCACCGCTCTGTGCGAGCAGGCGAAGGCTGCCCTGAACTGAGTTTCTAAGTTAAAAACCCCGCCATCCGACCGGATGGCGGGGTTTTTGTATGTTCTTCAGTCGACCTGCCGCGCCACGACCAGAAAGCGGCCGTTCGCCGTGTGGTAGGCACAGGTGGACAGCGTGAGCAGCCGGTCGTCGGGCTGGATCGTGATGCCGGTGTCATAGCACCGGTTTTGTTCGATAAACGTGCAGTACTGCGCAAACTGCTCCGGGTCCGTGCCGATGCAGTCATAATATCGAAAGGCGTCAGAGCCCTCAGCGGGGATTTCCGTTTCGATCGCGGCCACGACCTCATACGAATGGGAGGCGTAGAGCGTGTCAAACTGCACGATCGGGTGCGCAGCGCGAAATGCCGCATCCTTGTAGGAGATCAGCGAGCCGAACATGCTGCCGTCCTTCATGTGGTGGCCGTAGATGAGGATGTTGTCCGCCGTGCGCACATCGCAGTTTTCGGCGACATACAGCGTGCCGCGGTACGACCACTTGCCGTAGAAGTCCATGTGCAGGTACTTGCCCGGCGTGTCGGGGGCAAACATGACGACGTTGTTGATGTTGGTGCCGTCGATCCGCAGCCAGCCGATCGTATCCGCATTGTCGGCGGCAACTGCACGCACCTGCTCCATGGCCTCCGCACTGGCTGCGTCATGCGCGGCGGCGAGCGCCTCTGCGACAGCGCGGTCGCTGCGGTCACTGTGCCAGTACCAGCCGAGCACGCCAACGCAGACCAAGAATCCGACGATGCAGACGACGCGGATCACGATGAGAACGGTTTTTTTCATACAAAACTCCTGATAAGAAAATGGGCAGTGTCATTTGACGCTGCCCATTTTAACTGCATGAGAGTGAAGATCAGGCGCCGTGGTGCTTGCTCTTCCTGCGGTTGTAGTAGGTCGCAGCGAAGGTCGCCACGAAGATCACTGCCAGCGCAATGACCAGCCAGATCAGACGTGTGTCGCCGGTCTTGGGGGTGTTCGACTTGCTGCCATCCGGATTATTGCCGTCCGGATTGTTGCCATCCGGATTGTTGCCATCCGGGCCATTCCCGTCCGGATTGTTGGGGTCGGTGCCGTTGCCGTTATCGCCGCCGCCGTTATCGCCGCCGTTGTTGCCGCCGCCGTTGTTGCCGCCGCCGTTATCGCCGCCGTTGTCGCCGCCGCCGTTGTCGCCGCCGCCGTTATCGCCGCCGTTGTCGCCGCCGTTATCATTGCCCTCGCCGAGGATGACAACGATATTGATGTAGTGCAGACCGAAGTTCGTGGCAAACGCCTTGATGGTATTCGTGCCCTTGACATGGATGCCCGTGCCGCCGGGGTAGGTGATCCCGCCGACGCCGACGATGGTGGCCTCCTGAACATCGGCATCAATGCTCCAGTCGTGGACATGGTGGTTGGTGCAGGTGATGGTCACGGGGGACCACGCCGTCACTTCCATGCCGGCATGATAGGGCTTCGTGTGCGTGCCGAGCGCGTCCGTGTAGGTCACGGAGAAGGCCGCATCGTGGTCATAGTCGCGCAAGACTGTCAAAAACAGGTGCGTGCTCACGCCCGCCACGTCGCTGGCCGCCGCCGGGGTCGTGCCGAACGAAAACAGCGACAGCGTGAATGCCAGCAAGAAGATGGCAATCATGAGTGCCTGCTTGCGATGAGTTGCTTTTTTCATGTTGATTACATCCGCCTTTCACATTAGCTGGTGATCGATAAAAAGAGATCGCGCGGGAGTGCGTTGGGAACGGTTGCTGTGGGTGAAAATTGCATTGTTTACAGTCTATTCATAAAATAACACATTGATGATTGCTCGTCAATAACTATAATGCATGAGACGCGGAAAATGTTGCATCATTTTGCAAATGTGCCAAATTTTTTCCCGTTTGCGCATTTTTTTCACAGAGCGGCGCCATGTGTCCGGCAGTGGTGCAGCGAGTGAAAAAAAGCATCGGATCAAAAGCGCAGAAATCCCATAAATTAGGTTTGACAATCGCCGGGCGGAGTGTTAACATTACGAGATGCTGATTAACGGGGTTAACAAAAGGAGGATGGTTCATGCAATTGCAGCGACTGACTGAGGAATTGCTGCTGACGGTTACTTCTTTGAACCGGTCCTGCATACCGCAGAGTGTGCAGGAGCACCTGAAGGGCGAAAACTTCCTGCTGAGCTACCTCGATGAGCACGGCGGGTGCAGTACGCCGGGCGTGCTGCGGGAGGTCCTGGGCGTGAGCGCGCCGCGCACGGCGGCCATGCTGCGCGCGCTGGAGGAAAAGGGGATGCTGCGCCGCTGTGCCGACAGCTATGACCGGCGCCGCGTCGTTGTGCACCTGACGGAGCTTGGCCGCCAGACGGCGGAGCGGGCGCGTGCGTCGCTGTGCGCGCACGTGCAGCGCGTTCTCGAGCAGCTTGGTGAGCAGGATTCCCGCGAACTGATCCGCCTGCTGGGGCGCATCACGGAGATCGAGGCAAGCGCCTGAACGGTGTGCGTGGGTGTTTCGATGCAGGATGTATAAGGAGACGGTTTAATGAAGAAGTATATTCAGGAACATAAATATGTTCTGTTGGTGCTGTATTTGCCCATTTATCTGATCTGGTTTGCGCTGGTCGAGCGCATGGTGCCTTCGACGGAGGGCTGCTTTGTATCCTATCTGCCGCTGGACGACAAGATCCCATTTCTGCCGGGGTTCATTCTGGCGTATGTGCTCTGGTATCCGTTTTTGATCGTCCCGGTCGTTGTGACGCTGCTCAAAGACGATCGCCGCGCGTTCATCCGCTATGCGGCGTTCATCATCGCGGGCTTTTCCATCTCGCTGACGATCTGCATGATCTGGCCGAACTGCCAGCTCCTGCGCCCGTCCGTGGTGGACACGAGCACGCTGTGCGGCTGGCTGGTCAATGCGATCTATTCGGCCGACACGCCGACGAACGTCCTGCCGAGTATGCACGTGGTCGGCTGTATGGCCGTGCTGGCCGTGACGTTCGACAGTAAGTATTTAAAAAAGGTGCGCATCCCGGCGGTCATCATCGCCGCTGCGATCTGCGCGGCGACGGTGTTTGTCAAGCAGCACTCCATTCTGGACGTGTTTGCGGCGCTCGCGCTGTCGCTGGTGCTGTACCTGATCATCTATGTCGCGGCGCGCCGGATCGTGGACCGGCGTCAGCCGACGGCCACAGCCTGAGAGAAACCAAACAGAGAAACAGATAGACGAGGATAAAGAGGAGAAATATGAGCGACCCGAAGATCCTGAAAAAGATGGAGCAGGAAAACCAGAAATACAAACCGAAGCCGGCAGTCGTGGCCGTCTACTGGATCCTGCGTCTGATCGTTATCGGCGTCATGGTCATGACGATCATCCATAAGAACTATGAGAGCACGTTCGTGTGCGTGCTGGTGCTGATTTTGTTCATGCTGCCGCGGTTCGTGGAGCGCAACTTCCGCATCGAGCTGCCGAGTGCGCTGGAGATCATTATCCTTGTGTTTATCTTTGCCGCCGAGATCCTCGGCGAGCTCAAGAGCTATTTCATCACCTACCCGCACTGGGACTCCATGCTGCACACGACGACGGGCTTCATCAGTGCGGCGTTCGGCTTTGCCATGGTGGATCTGCTCAACCGCAACAAACCGCAGCACTTCAAGCTCTCGCCGGTGTTTTTGGCGCTGGTGGCGTTCTGCTTTTCCATGACGGTCGGCGTGCTGTGGGAGTTTTTTGAGTTCTCGATGGACTACCTGTTCCACATGGACATGCAGAAGGACATGATCATCCACTCCTTCGCCTCCGTGACGCTCGACCCGACGAACAGCAATATTCCCATCCTGGTGGACAACATCACGGACGTGGCTGTGAACGGCGAGTCGCTCGGTCTTGGCGGCTATCTGGATGTGGGCCTGTATGATACGATGCAGGACCTGTTTGTCAACTTTGTCGGTGCGCTCACGTTCAGCGTTATCGGCTACTTCAGCGCCAAGTCCGGCAACAACAAGATCGCCAAGCAGTTCGTGCCGGTGGTCCTGCCGGAGGAGTCAAAGGCTGAGCGCGAACCGGAGCAAAAGCCGGAAGCGACAAAATAAAAGAAATTCCCGCCGGATGCAGCCTGCGTCCGGCGGGAATGCTTGTTTGGGTCAGAAGCGGAACTCAAAATCGAGATCGTAGATGCTCACCGTGTCGCCTTCCTCGATGCCCATGGCCTCGAGCCGGTCGAACAGGCCGGACTGGCGCAGCACGCGGTCAAAGTACATGCGCGATTCGTAGTCGCCGAAGTTAATCGTGCTCATGAGCCGCTGCAGCCACGGCCCTTCGACGACCCAGAGATCGTCAAAGTGGCGGATCTGCAGCTCGTCGCTCGTGCCGACCTCCGGCTCGGGCGGGACGTAGTCCGCCTCGTACGGAGGCACCGGCGGGATCTCGGCGAGCTTGGCCGCGCATGCCTGGATGAGCTCGCGCGTGCCGGTATGGGCGGCAGCGCTCATCTCAAAGAATTCGTAGCCCTGCGCGCGCACGTCGAGGCGCAGGG
>OJKQ01000712.1_pt1 | contig 19472 bp, 19 predicted proteins | sample 1596641 | NCBI WGS metagenome assembly OJKQ01 (sample SAMEA4350167, study PRJEB24818) | metagenome | biome: human; feature: gut; material: faeces | place: Denmark | collected 2013-09 | reverse complement strand
GGGCATCGTCTCGCGCATCTGCTGCACGCGGGCGCTGGCGGCAGCGTGCCCGGCCTTGGCGTTGGCGGCGCGGCGGGTGGCCGCAAAGCGCTGCTTTTCCAGGTCGGCCAGCTGGCCGTTCAAAAGGTCGGCCTGCTTGGCCAGGCTGCGGGCGCGGTCCGTCTTTTGCTTCAGCTTCAGGTGGTCGGCCTGCAGGCCGCGCAGACCCTCGGTCAGGCTGGTCTGCTGGGCGGTCAGCGCGATTTTCAGCTCGTCGGGCGTCAGCTCGGCGGCGGGCTTGCCGGTGTAGCGGTCCCCGCGGCGCGCGAAAAATCCATCCGCGTCCCGCTGCAAAGCCGCCCGCAGCTCATGCGCGTGGGCGGCGGCATCACCGGCGGTGCGGCTGGCCGCGGCAGTGCTGCGGCGCTGGGCCGTCAGCGCCTTCTCCCGCTCCTCCAGCTGCTTTTCGGTGATGTGGTCCTTGGGCAGCGCGGCGATCTTCGGGTGCTTGGTGGAGCCGCAGACCGGGCAGGGCTTTCCCTTTTGCAGGTCCTTGGCCAGCAGGCCCGCGCGGTTGGCGTTTAATTGGCGCTGCATCGTGCTGTATTCTTCCTCGGCGCTGTCCAGTGCAGCCTGTGCGGCCACATACTCTGCCTGACGCGCAGCGGCGTCCTCGTCGGCCTTGTCGGCGTCCGCCAGATTTTGCAAGAGCTGCCTGCAGTCGGCGGAAAGCCCCTCGGCCAGCTCAATGCGGTGGTCGGTCTTGAGCAGGTCGGCCTCGGCCTGGCTCAGCGCGGCGCGGTCCGCCTCGTTTTTGGCAATATTCTCCTTCACGTTCGCCGTGCGCTTTTCCAGATCGGTCATAATGAGGTCGGTCTGGTGCTCCACATCGGCGGCGCGTTGCTCCTCGGCCACCAGCCCGGCCAGCTGGCGGCGGCGGGCGGCGCGTTCCTCGGCAATTTTCAGGCCGGCGTCACCGCGGGCGATCTTCTCGTCCAGCTCGTTCATAACGCTGGTCTGTCGTTTTTCGTTGGCGTCGTCGGCCTCCAACAGCATCCTGCCCAGCTCGGCGGCAGCCCCTGCGGCAAACGGGTCGCGCTCGGCCTGCATTTCGGCCAGGTCGGCGGCGGTCTCCTCGTCGGCGCCGTCACTTATCAGCGTGCCGACGTGCATCAAAAGTACATCGTCCAGACGCTTGCACTCCTCGTCGGCCTTACGGGCGTGCTCGACGGCGGCCTGACCCAGGCGCTGGTGGTCGGCGGTGTCAAAAATGCGGCGCAGGATGGCCGCGCGGTCCGCGGACGGCGCGTTGAGCAGCCGGGTAAAGTCGTTCTGCGCCAGCATCGACACCTGGGCAAACTGTTTGGCATCGATGCCCAGCAGCTTGACCACGGCGTCGGTCACGGCTGACGCACCGCTGACCGGCTCGTCCGGCTCACGGATCAGCTCGGCCTTGGCGGGCACCTTGACCATGCCGGTGCCGCGCTTGGCGGCGCGCTGCTGGTCGGGCCAGCGGCGCACGGTGTAGCTGCGCCCGCGGTGGGTAAAGGCCAGCTCGACGCTCGTCTCGGCGTCGGGGGCGGCAAAATCACTGCGCAGCATCGTGGTTTTTCGGTTCTCGCCGGAGGTCTCGCCGTAGAGCGCAAACGTGATGGCGTCAAACAGGGCGGTCTTGCCCGCGCCGGTGTCGCCGCCGATCAGAAACAGTCCGCTGCCGCCGAACGCCGAGAAGTCCAGCTCGGTGCGGCCCGCATAGGGGCCGAAGGCGGTCAGGATCAGCTTTTGGGGTTTCATTCGCTTTTTGACGCCTCCTCGCGCAATCTTTTCACAGCCACGGTTTCCTCCACTGTCAGGGGACGTCCGTTCATCTTGGTGAAAAAGTCCTGGAACAGCTCGACAAAGGGCTTGCCGCGCACGGCCTGGGTCATGTCCAGCGGGTGCGCGACCTCGCCTTGGGGCAGGTAGTCGAGCCGCATGGCGTTGGGATAGGCGGCGCGCAGCTGCACCATGGCGTCGGGCAGCGGCGTCGGGTCGGTCAGGGTCGCCCAGATGTAGTCCTCGGTGTCGGTTGGCCGGGCGGTCAGCCGGGCCAGCGGGCCGGTCAGGTGGCGCATGGCGCGGCGGGGCGTCAGCGGCAGCTGCTCGATTTTTTCCACGCCGCGCTTGCCGACCCGCACGAGGGTGACGGATTTCTGCATCCCGCACTCGTCCAGATGGTAGCAGAGCGGCGCACCCGCGTAGCGCACGGCGTCGATGCCGACGCGCTGGGCGCGGTGGATATGGCCGAGCGCCGCATAACAGAAGCCCGCAAACCGCGCTGCATCAATGGAATCCACCGTGCCGACGGTCAGGGGCGCAGTCTCGCTGCCGGAGAGCTGCGGTGGGCAGACGCCGGAGACCACCATCTGGTGGGCGACGAGCACCCGGCGCGGGGCGGCGGGCTCACAGACGGCCAGCGCCGCGCCGACGGCGGAGTCGTAGTCGGTGATGTCGGCGTCGGGCAGGTAGTGGCGCACCGTGGCCGCCCGCACAAAGGGCAGCAGCGTGAACTCGATAGGGCCGTGGCGGTCATTGAGTACGACCTGCTTGGGGCAGCCGGTGAAACGCCCGGCAATGTGTACGTTTTGTTCGGCCAGCAGACTGCTGGCAAAGTCGAGCCGCTCGGCGCTGTCGTGGTTGCCGGAGACGGCCAGCACCGGGATGCGGCGTGCGGCCAGCTGGGTCAGGAACCAGTCCAGCAGCGTGCAGGCCGCGGCGGGCGGCACCGGCGTGTCGTAGATGTCGCCCGCGATGACGACGGCCTCGACGCCGTGTTTTTCACAGAGGGTCAGAATTTGTTCAAGGATGAACCGCTGATCCTCCAGCATATCAAACCCGTTGACCCGTTTGCCCAGGTGCAGGTCTGCAAGGTGCAGAAATTTCATGGTGTATCTCCAGATTTTGCTTTTCCCGCGCTGTAGGGGGCGGCGTCCTCGACGCCCCGCAGACCGATGCAGGCATCGGCCCCTACAGCTTTACCGCCACAGCTTCTCCCAGGTCGTGATGTCCAGCGTGGTGCCGGGCAGGACCTCCACGGGGGCTGTCTCGGCCTTGCGGAAGCGGCACTTTTTGGCAAAGCCCTCGGCCTTCAGGTCGCGTGCCCACACCCGCATATACAGGCGGCTGCGGCCATCGCCCTCGGCCAGCTTCTGCGCATAAGCCACAATGCTGCGGCCAATGCCCTGCCCGCGGGCCTTTTCCTTTAAGAAAAGGCGGCTCAGGCACATGGCGCCCGCGGGGCCGAGGTCGAGCGCGAAATAGCCCACCGGCTCGGTGCCGAGGTAGATCAAAAAGTAGTTGATGACGCCGCTGTGGATCTCGTCGTCGGTCAGGATGTCGCTCTGGTACTTATCGGCCAGTGCAGCGGCGACCTTGGGCGTCAGCTTGGTGTAATGCTGGACGAAAATCTCCTGCGCCAGCTCGGAAACCAGCTGGACGTAGCGGGTCTTGGTTACTTGCTTGAAGGTTGGATTCATGGCTGCTCCTTTTTTTAGAGAATAGATAATAAAATTGGCGGTTCGCGTCGCTCAAAATTTTCTGCCGCCGTAGGGGCGCATTCTATATGCGCCCACCGGTCGTCTGCCTGTTGACGGGAGGATATGGAATCCGCCCCTACGGATTTTGTTTTTATCTTTTATCTATTATCTTTTATTTTTTCTTATTCTATCGTCAAACTTGCCTTCGCCGGCATACACGCGGCCCAGTCGCCCTCGTTTTTCAGGGTGCCGAAGCCCTCGCACAGGTGGTCGGGGCAGGGGCTGTCTACAAAGGCGATGCCGCCGTTTTCCACCCGCAGGTGGATCGTGTACAGGCCGGTGTCAATGTCATATTCGGCGTTTTTACGCAGATCAATGCGCTGCTCGACCTGCGGGTCGCCGTAGCGCAGCACCGCCGTGCGGCCCGTGCCGCCGTGGTGGGCGGCCAGCCACAGCACCGCGGCCAGCGCCAGAATTATAGCGATAAACAGCAGATTTTTTCGTTTCTCGGTCATGGCTCTCTGTCAAATTCCAGTTCTTCGGTCAGGCCGTCATACCCGGCCACGGCGGCGGGGTACGCGGTGCGCGCGGCGGCCAGGCCCGGCGCGGGGTCGGTCACGGCGGCGCTGTAGTGGGTCAGCCAGAGGCGGCGCACGTTGGCCGCGGCGGCCAGTGCGCCGGTCTCCCGGCAGGTGGCGTGGCCGTACAGCTCCGCCTTGGGCAGGTCGGCGTCGTCGGCGTAGGTCGCGTCCATGCAGAGCAGGTCGGCGTCCCGGGCGGCGGCCTCCAGCGCGGCGCAGGGGCGGGTGTCGGTGGCGTAGACCACCTTCAGTCCGCGGCGCGGCGCACCCAGCACCTGCTCAGGCGTGCAGCCGCCGACAGGCTCGCCCCTTTGCAGCGTTTTCCAGTAGGGCATCGGGATGCCCGCAGCCCGCGCCCTTGCGGGGTCGAACCGCCCGGCGCGGGGCAGCGCAAGCAGATAGCCGCAGCAGGGTACGCGGTGGGCCAGCGGGAACGGGGTGATTTTCAGCGTGTCTATGTTGAATGGTTCGTCTGCGACCTGCCAGCGCACCGGGTACGCCTGCGGCCCGGCCAGCGCCGTGACGGCCTGCGCCACAGGCTCGATGCCCTTGGGGCCGTAGATCGTCAGCGGCTCGGTGCGGTTCAGGCTGCCCAGGGTCTGCAAAAGACCGGGCAGGCCCAGAATGTGGTCGCCGTGGTAGTGGGTCAGCAGCACCGCCGAAAGCCGATACGCGCTGACGCCGTACCGCCGCAGGCCGACCTGCGTGCCCTCGCCGCAGTCCAGCAGCACGCTACGCCCACCCACCGTGACCGCGGCGGCGGCCAGTGCGCGGTCCGGCAGCGGCTGCGTGCCGCCCGTGCCCAGCAGGGTTACTTTCAGCATGTATGCACCTCTTTTCCAATACTTCCCCATTATCAAGCGTATTATAGCACAAATCGGGCGGGCGGTAAAGGGGCGGTGCGGAAGCCTTCCCCCGAGGGGGGAAGGTGCCCGAGGCCCCGACCGAGGGCGGATGAGGGGCGGGTTTGCGGTGGTCTCCCGTTTGTGGGATGCGACGGAAGCTTTGCCCTCATCAGCCGCCTGCGGGCGGCAGCTTCTCCCGAGGGAGAAGCCAAAAAAGTTGAAACACCCCGCCCAATTTTGTCGTATAATCTTTATGAAAGGGGGCGACGCCCATGACAGAGCACGAGTTGGACACCCTGCTGCGGGACTACGGCGGCGCAGTGCGGTCCGTCTGCCGGGCCATTCTGCCCGGCCATCCGCAGGACGCCGAGGAGGCCGAGGCCGACACGTTTTACAAGCTCTGGCGCGGGGCACACCTGCCCGCAGACGAGACCCATCGGCGGCGGCTGGTGGTGCGGACGGCGCGGCAGTGCGCCATTGACCGCTACCGTGCGCTGCTGCGCCGGGGCGAGACGCTGCCGCTGGATGACCGCGACGACGCCGAGCTGGCCGTTGCGCTGGAAAGCGAGCTGGAAACCCGCGAGCTGATGGCGCAGGTCATGGCGCTGCCGCCGCCCGACGGGGAGCTTTTTCTGCGCAGGTACGTGTATGGCGAGACCGCGGCCCAGCTGGGCGTACATTTCAACATGCCTGCCGCAACGGTGCGCACCCGGCTGCACCGCGCACGGCTGGCACTGCAAAAGCTATTGAAGGAGGGCTGACCTATGACCGAACTGGAACGCTGGATGAACGACCACCCGCCGCTGGCAGACGCCCTGACGGCGGAGGAAACCGCAGCGCTGCGGGCAAAAGTGCTGGCCCGCCGCCCCAAGCTGCACGCTTTGCGCGGCTGGCGGGTGATGGCCGCCGCAGCAGCGCTCTGCTTAGTGGCCGCGGGCGCGGTGGTGCTGGGGCTTTTCCACCCCATGAGCGCCGCCAACGAGACGAACGCACTGGTGCAGAAATACGGCGAGGTGCTGGACGAACCGCTGACCGCCGAGATCAACGGCCACACGGTCAGTGTAAAGGCGCTGCTGCGCGACAAGAACACGCTGCGGGTGCTGTACGACGTGGACAATGCCAAGGGGATGGAGCCAAACGATTTGGTGTGGGACACCGGCGCGTTTTACCTGCGTGCAGCGGACAACAGCGGCGACAAGCGGCTCTATATTGCAAGCAACGCACAGGTAGGGCCGTGTTACGGGTACGCTATTGGGTCGTGGGCAACGCGCAATACGGTCAGCGAAGGCGACGTTCTCTCCTGCTATGTGGATATTCCGTTGACCCAGACGGCCACCGACACGCGAACGCTGTATATCTGCGATTTGACAAATCACAAGGCCTCTGCACATGTTAAGGTCATGCTGCCAGACATGGCTGAAGCAGTGACGCTAAACGTAAAGAAAACCATCGCGCTGAAGGGGGGACACTGGTTCCATTATGATATGACCGACGAAGAAGCCGAGCAATATCCCGACGCAACGTTTGACATTCAAGAGGTTCGTATTGAACCGCTGGCGGTCAGCGTCATCGGCATGAATCACGGCAGTCTGCCGCTGGGCGGGACCTCGCGGTACGATGTGCAGTCCCGCGTAAAGCTGTTCCGCGCCGACGGCACGGAACTGACCTACGGCTGGGACGGGGAATTTTACCAGGGTTTTTATGGCCGCGTGAGCAAATATTCCGGTCAGAGCGCTCTGCGGGTGAACACCTACAACTTGATTGACCCCGAGGCCGTGGCATGGGTCGAGATCGACGGGGAGAGGTTTGAGGTGGAGTGAACGCGGTAAAGCCCCTCCGGCCATCGCTGACGCTCGGCCACCTCCCCTGTAAGGGGCGGCTTGTTGCGCGGGCGAAGCCCGCGAGAAAAAAGCCTCCCTTGTCAAAGGGAGGTGCCGAGCGCAAGCGAGGCGGAGGGATTCCCGGCCGCCTGCGGGTATGACGGCTTATCCGGCAAAGCCCGTCGAAATCCCCCAGTCCGCTTCGCGGACAGCCCCCTTTGACAAGGGGGCCTTTAATAAAAAGCGCCCCCGCGTGGCTTCTGCCACGCGGGGGCGCTTCAATTTGCTTTATCAGCCGAACATGTTGATCAGGATACCAGCGGCAACGGCGGAGCCGATAACACCGGCCACGTTGGGGCCCATGGCGTGCATGAGCAGGTAGTTGCGGGGGTTGTACTCCTGGCCGACCTTCTGGGAAACACGGGCGGCCATGGGAACGGCGGAAACACCGGCGGAGCCGATGAGCGGGTTGATCTTGCCGTGGGTGACAACGCACATGACCTTGCCCAGGAGAACACCGCCGGCGGTACCGACGCCGAAGGCGACGATGCCCAGAACGATGATCTCAACGGTCTGGATGTTCAGGAAGGTGGCGGCGTTGGTGGTGCAGCCGACGGAGAAGCCGAGGAAGATCGTGATGATGTTCATCAGCTCATTGCCGGCGGTCTTGGTGATACGCTCAACAACGCCGGACTCCTTCATCAGGTTGCCCATCATCAGGCAGCCGACCAGAATGGCGGCGTCAGGCAGGGTCAGGGCAACGATGATGGTGACGATGATGGGGAACAGGATCTTCTCGGTCTTGGAGACACGGCGGGGGGCAGTCATGACGATCTGACGCTCTTTTTCAGTAGTCAGAGCCTTCATGATGGGCGGCTGGATAACCGGCACCAGCGCCATGTAGCAGTACGCGGCAACCGCGATGGAGCCCAGCAGGTGCGGGGCCAGCTTGGTGGTGACGTAGATAGCGGTGGGGCCGTCCGCACCGCCGATGATGCCGATAGCACCGGCCTCCTGGTTCGTAAAGCCCAAGATCTTAGCGCCGACGAAGGTGAAGAAGATGCCCAGCTGTGCGGCAGCGCCCAGCAGCAGGCTGGACGGGCGGGCGATCAGCGGCTCAAAGTCGGTCATCGTGCCGATGCCGAGGAAGATCAGCGGCGGGTAGATGCCCAGCTTAACACCTAAGTAGATATAGTCGACCATGCCACCGGACGAGCCGAGCAGCGCCCAGTCGATGTGGTTGGTGGAGTTGATAAAGATGTCCATGTGGAAGATGCCGTCGAGGGGCAGGTTGGTCATCAGCATACCGAAGCCGATGGGCAGCAGCAGCAGAGGCTCAAACTGCTTGACGATGGCCAGATACAGCAGCACGCAGGCCACAGCCAGCATGACAGCGTACTTCCAGCCGCCCTCGGTGAAGAAGATCTGTGCCCAGCCGGACTTTGCAAAAATCTCTGCAATATTGGTAAAAATAGCACCCATTTCCGTACCTCCTTACATAAAGGGCGTCGTGTGCTCACGCACACCGGCGTCGCCCCAGGCACCGCGGCGGGAACCGGCGGCAGGCTTGGAAACGCGCTTGATGCCGCGAATGACGGCATTGCCGCCGCAGACCGTGGCCACGGCAGCGGAGATCGCGGCGATGATCTCGCCGGGAATGGAGCCGTTGTCAGCCTTGGCCGCAGGGGCGGCGGGCTTGGCAGCGGGGGCAGGAGCAGCCTTGGCCGCGGGGGCCTTCGGCGCGGCAGGCTTGCCGTTCTTCTTATTGTTGATGTTGTCGAAGATCTTGCCTTCCAGCGTGATGATGAGGCACAGGGCCACCAGCATCGCGAAAACCAGTGTGATGCTGGTCAGCACAACGGTACCGTCACTGGCTTCAAGGGCAAGAAGAGCTAGGTTGGGCATGGATGATCCTCCTTTGAATGGTAGCAGCCCCCGATAAAGGGCTATTTGATGATATTATAGCACAAAGAAAATTTTTTGGGTAGATTTTTTTACAAAAAAATGAATAAATTTGGGGAAATGTACAGACGGTGCATGTAGGGGGCGGCAGGTTTCGGCGGGGTGAGGGCACCCCGCCCTACGCACGGGTTTGATGTGGGGGTGTAGGGCGGCCAGCCCTCTGGCCGCCGCGGCCGTTTGCGGCTGTGGGAGGGTGTGCGGGCGCTTTACCTTTTACGCACCACATTGGTCAAGCAATAGAATCCGTTGCAGCGACGGATTCTGTTTTTGTTTTTATGGGGGTTACGGAGCGACTGAGACAATCGCTGGTTTTGCCAATGAAACGGTAATAGATTTCGATGCGCATGACCGTTTCACCATCAATTATCTCTTTCTCGTGGACGATGATTTTTTCAATCAGCGTGTGGACCAGTTCCTCATCCAACTCCGTAATATTGGCATACGGGGCGACCAAAGCGGTGAAATCCTGTATGCCCTGCGTTTTAGTGGTTGCTTCGGTGAGAAGCGCTTGAATTTCTGCGGTGCGGGTTTTCAATTTCTTTGTTTTCGCTTCATACTTGGCAGATAGGGTTTGGTAGAGGTTATCTGCGAGTCGTCCGAACACGTTATCCTCGTAGATGCGCTGCATCAGCGTGGCCAGTTCGGACAGGCAGCGCTGGGCTGCGTCCAATTCTTTTTTCATGGCTTTCTGTTCGCTCAACTGCCCGGTCTGTGACAAGCTCATCAGATAGTCGGCATACGCATCGGCATCCTCGGCAACCAGCATGGCGTGGCGGCGGATGTCTGCCAGCACGATAGCTTTGACCTGCTCCAGCGAGATGTAGTGCGTGGTACACACCTTGCCGCCGTAGCGCCGATTGGCGTTGCAGCTGAATGTCCCCAACGACTTGCCGCGCTCGTCTTTTTTGCGGCTGCAAAACGCCATGCGCTTGCCGCACTCCCCACAGAACATGATTCCACGGAAAATGTTATTCTCGCTGCGCTTTTTACCCGGCTGCTTGACCTTGATGCGCTCCTGTACCGTCCAGAAAGTCTCGGCATCCACCAGCGCTTCGTGCGTACCCTCCACAACGACCCAATCATCTTCGGGCTTCCAAATCATCTTTTTTGACTTGAAATTTTGCGTGCCGGTGCGGAAATGCACCATATTCCCGATGTAGACTTGATTCATCAGAATGGCGCGAGGGTGAGACCGTGCCGGAGGTACGGACGACCGATCTGCGGTTCAACCTTGGCAAAGAATCGCAGCGGAAAGCGTGGCAGTATTTGCAGACGATGGACAAATCGGTGTTCAAGTCATACAGCCAAGCGGTTGCCACGGCGGTGGTGGACTACTTTGACCTCTACTACCAGACGCAGGATGACCCCTATCTGGAAACGCGGGCATGCGAGGAACAGTTTGTGCAGCAAATCGTGGATGCAGTGCGGGATGCTTTGCGGGAGACGATGCCGGTCTTTCTGGCAGGGTGCATGACCGGGATGGCGCAGAACCCCGCCGCTGTTTCTCCCCAGCTTGTAAAAGAGCCTGTGAAAGACAGCATCAACTGGGATTTTGTGGGTGGCTGATATGGCTGTGCGGACTTTACAGGAATGTCTGGACGAGTTTGTGTCCGAACGCCCACTCCAGCCGGATGAATACCCCGATGTTGTCAGTGGGCTTGCCTACTGTAAACGCTGCCACTCCCCACGAAGGACGCGGCAGATGTTGTTCGGAAAAGAGAGAATCCTCCCGATAGGGTGCAGATGCCGGATGGAAGATGCTGCTTTTGTTCAGAGCGGCAGCATATGCTGACCATGCGCCCGCTGGATGCCCACGGCAAATGGCAGGGCAAGACGCAAAAAGAATACCTGTGCCGCAAAGCCGATGAGAAACGCGGCTTTACGGCACAGGAGTTTTTACAGGCAAAAGAGGACGGCTGGGAAAAGCAGTTCAAGTACAGGAATACAGCGGGCGTGTCGGCGTGGCTTACGCCCACACAGGCCGCCCGCGAGCCGGGGTGGGGGCGCTGCTCGAAGCAGCCGAAAGCGGCGAAATTTGGGCGTCAAAACCCGCTGTGTGCGCGTTGGAACAGCCCGGAGCAACTGCTGGATTGGCGAGAAGCGTGGGCGGATGCCGTGAACCGCGCACTGAAAGAAAAGCAGCAGCCTGCCCGCGTCACCCATCCACAGCAGAAATTTACCGGCAGATACAGACCACTGCTACCGTGGATGATATTCTGTTCTCAAAAGCTGAACAGCGCGCGGAACAAATTACAGCAGACACCCGTAACGATGCTGTTTTCACTAGGAAACCAACAGAACCTACACGCTGAATTACTCCATCGGAAAATACGCTGCTGCGGTAAACACCCCATCGGACAGGCTGTGCTCAAACCGGCCGCCGTGTAAGCGAAGCATCTGGGCGCAGTTCTGCAAGCCAAGACCCGTGCCGGGTTTGGCATCCGGGCGCGCGGTGTTGCTGACGATGAGTGCCAGCTCTTTATCCCGCGCAAGCAGTGTGATTTTTACAGGCTGGGTGCGGTCGGCATAGCGGCGCAGATTGGAAAGCAGATTGTCAAACAGCCGCTGCAAAAGCCCTGTATTGACCCGCACCGTGCCGGAGGGAAGCTGCGGGGCGTTTACGGCAAAATCATCCTGACGCAGCAGGTCGGCGAATTCCGCCAACAGCTTGCCAAATGCCTGTTCCACTGTGCAGGGCGGAAAATCCGCCTGTGTTTTGTCTGAGGTGGACACAAAGAAATACTCAAACAAATCGTTGAGCATCCCGCGTATCTGCAAGGCACGCTGGCGGCATTTGCCAAGGTAGGGGCTTTCGCTGGCCGGGCGCGGGTCGCCTTCCAAAATTTCCAGATAGCCCAAAAGTGCGGTCAGCGGGGTGCGCAGGTCGTGGGAAACGCTGGTCATTAAGCGGTTTGTTGCTTCCTCCATCTGCCGCTTTTCCGTCTCACGGCTTACCATAGCCCGCCGCATATCCTCAACGCCTTGCGCCAGCTCACCCAATTCGTCCTGACCCTGCACGGTAATGGCGTAGTCCAGATCACCGCCCTCTAAAATCCGCAGTTCGCTTTCCAGCGTTTTGATAACGCGCACCTTGCGCTGAATCAGTGCAACCATAATTGCCACAAAGCAGACAAAAAAAACAAGCAAGTCGGCGGCGGTAGCATAATCGGTGTAACGGTGTTCAAACAGGTCTGTGATGTACACGGTTGCCGTTCCATCGGCAAATTGTATGGGGTAGGCGTTCATCGTGCTCCAGCCGTCATGTTCCTCGCTGCAAGTGTGGTAGAGGGGCTGCTCTTCCAGCACGAAGGTGATTTCCACCAGTTCGCGGGTGGGCGTCCAGCCGTTCATTTCAGCTAAATCATCCAGCCGCAGATGGTTGACGGCAACATACTCTTGCAGTTCCTGCACGGTCTGTTGCTCGTGCGCGGCCACGATTTCCGGGCGGGCGCAGTAGGCTTGCAGGGCTGTCCGCGTTCCCCATTGCAGCAGGGCAAACAACAGCGCCGAAGCGCCAAACGCCGCCAGTGCCCCGACAACCAATTTTTGAGAAAGCCGCGAGATTCGCTTTTCAGGCAAGGTAATACCCCTTTCCCCATACCGTGTGGATGTATTTAGGCTGGGTCAAATCGGTTTCCAGCTTTTTGCGCAGATTTTTGATGTGTACCATGACCGTATTGTTGGCCGAGGGCAAAAAGCTCTCTTTCCAGACTGCCTCGTAAATTTCCCGCGCCGAGAGTACATCGCCGCGATGCTGTGCCAGCAGCCGCAAAAGCTGGGCTTCGGTTTCGGTCAGTGTCAGCGGGTTGCCCGCCAGCGCCGCCGCGCCGGTGGTGAGGTCTATGGACAACTCGCCGCTTTGCACGGTCTGGGGCGGTGCTGCCGCCGTTTGCGGCTGGTACACCATACTGCGCCGCAGCAGCGCCTTGACGCGGGACGTAAGCTCCAGCGCCGAGAACGGCTTTATCAAATAGTCATCCCCACCGTTGGCAAGCCCCTCGGCCTTATCCACATCGCGGGTCTTGGCGGACAAGAACAAAATCGGCATCATGGCCTTGGTGCGTATCTCGCGGCAAAGCTCAATGCCGGACAGCCCCGGCATCATCACATCCAGAATCACAAGGTCGGGCAGCGGGTCAAGCCGGCGCAGCGCCTGCTCGGCATTGGCAGCTTCCCGCACGGTGAAGCCCTCCCGCGCCAGCAGGATATGCACGATTTCCCGAATATCGTCGTCATCATCCACAACCAAAATATTCGCGCCCTTTGCGGTAAACTCTGCCATGAAATGTACCCTCTCATCCTTGTAAAAATCTGTTCCCAGTATAACGCCGAAAGCACCAAAAGGCAACCTGTACAATTCTGAAGAAATCTGAAGAATGGCCGTAAACCGTTGATTTAGCGCTGTGCAGCGGGTACAATGACAAACGCTGATGACCACTCCCGTCAGTGTTCGCATTTTGTCCTTTGTTTCCCGGAGGTATTTCCTGATGAAAAAATTCAAACGTTTTTGCTATCGCATCCTGCCTGTTGCCCTGTGCGCCGCCATGCTGGGTGGCTGCGGTGCCTCTGCTGCATCCTCTTCGGCTGCGGAGAGCACCGTTTCAACGGACAGCGCGCCGCTCAAGGTCATGGCCAGTTTTTACCCGATGTATGATTTTGCCCAGAAAATCGGCGGCGATAAAGTGACCGTCACCAATATGGTTCCTGCCGGGACCGAACCCCACGACTGGGAGCCGTCCACCACCGATATTACCAATCTGGAAGATGCCGACGTGTTCATTTACAGCGGCGCGGGCATGGAGCATTGGGTCGATTCTGTTCTGGGCAGCCTGACCAATCAGGACTTGGACGTGGTGCAGGCCTCCGACGGCATCACGCTGCGCGAAGGCTATGAGGACGAGGACGGCGATGTGGGTGCAGACCCGCACGTCTGGCTGGCCCCTGCCAACGCGAAAATCGAGATGAAAAATATCACGGACGTGCTGTGCAGCGCCGACCCTGCCAACGCTGAATACTACCGGCAGAACTACGAGCAGTGGGCGCTGGAATGTGACCGGCTGGACACGGAATTTACCGAGGCACTGTCTGCCCTGCCCAACAAAAATATTGTTGTCTCGCACGAGGCATTCGGTTATCTCTGCGATGCCTACGGTCTGAATCAGGTCGGCATTGAGGGCATCGAGGCCGACTCCGAACCTGACCCGGCGCGGATGGCGGAAATCGAGGATTTTGTAAAGGCCAACAACGTGAAGGTCATCTTCTCGGAGGAGCTTGTCAGCCCCAAAGTGGCGCAGACCATTGCCGATGCTACCGGCGCACAGATGCAGGAGCTGAACCCGCTGGAGGGGCTGACCGATGACCAGATCGCCGATGGGCAGGACTATTTTACGGTCATGCGGCAGAATCTGGAAGAACTGAAAAACGCATTGCAGTAAAACGGAGAGGTCTTATGAACGTACTGGAAGCAAAAGACCTGAGCTTTGCCTACGGCAATACCCCGGTTTTGGATGCAGCCAGCTTTACTATGTGCGAGGGCGGCTTTGCCGCCCTCGTTGGCGTTAACGGCGCAGGGAAAAGTACCCTTTTACGGCTGCTGCTGGGGGAGCTGAAACCCACGGGCGGGCATATCGCACTGATGGGGCAGGACATCGGCAGCTTCAAAAGCTGGCAGCGTATCGGCTATGTGCCGCAGGATGGACTGACCCGCAAGGAATCTTTCCCCGCCAGCGTGAATGAAGTCGTGTTAGCCAACCTGTACAGCCGCATCGGGCTGTTTCGCTTTCCGCGCCGGGAACACCGCGAGGATGTGCGCCGCACGTTGGAGCTGGTGGGAATGCAGGACTATGGTTGCCGTATGCTGGGCGAGCTTTCCGGCGGGCAGCGCCAGCGCGTGCAGCTGGCACAGGCGCTTGTCAGCCGCCCGGCGCTGCTGTTGCTGGATGAGCCCACCGCAGGACTGGATGCGCAGAGCACAGCAGATTTTTATACATTGCTGAAGAGTCTGAACCGGGAGCGCGGTTTGAGCATTTTGATCGTCAGCCATGATTTACAGGAAATGCCCCGGCTGACCGATACGATCTACTGTCTGTCCCACCAAAAAATCACCCGTCTTGACGCAAAGGAGATGCGCACCTATGTTTGAATATGCTTTTATGCGCCGCGCCTTTGCGGTGGGCTTGCTGCTGGGCGTCATTATGCCCTGTATTGGCGTGATGATCGTGCTGAAACGCCTTTCCATGCTGGGGGATGCCCTCTCCCATACCTCACTGGCGGGCGTGGCGGCAGGGCTGTTGCTGGATATTGACCCTGTGCTGGGCGCAACGGCCGCCTGTGTTGCTGCGGCATTCGGCATTGAGGTTATCCGCAAAAAGATACCGCAGTACGCCGAGCTTTCCATTGCTGTTATGCTTTCTGCCGGTGTCGGGCTGGCGGGGGTGCTGTCCGGCTTTGTGCGGAACGCAGCCGGGTTCAACAGCTTTCTGTTCGGCAGCATCGTGGCTATCACACCGGGGGAATTGACCGCAACGGCGGTTATCAGTGTACTGGTGCTGGCCGCCTTTGTGCTGCTGTACAAGGAATTGTTTGCTATCGCGCTGGACGAAAATGCAGCGCACCGCGCCGGGGTGCCTGTCGGCGCGGTCAACAGCCTGTATACGATTCTGACGGCCGCTACGGTCTCTGTGGCGGCGCGGACAGTCGGTGCATTGATCGTTTCCTCGATGCTGGTGCTGCCTGTGGCGTGTGCCATGCAGGTTGCCCGCAGCTACCGCCAGACTGTGTTGTTCAGCATCCTGTTTGCCGAGGGCTTTATCGCCGCAGGGCTGATGCTGGCGTTTTATGCAGGGCTGAAGCCGGGCGGTACGATCGTGCTGCTGGGTGTTGGCTGTCTGCTTGTGATTCTTGCGGGCAAAACAGCGGCGGCGCACTTTTCCCGCAGAAAGCGTGATGTAAAATGACAGAACTCTATCTGATTTCCGGATTCCTCGGTGCAGGCAAAACGACGCTGCTGCAAAAGCTGCTGCGAGAGGGCTTTGCCGGCCAAAAAGTGGCACTGGTCGAAAACGACTTCGGCGCGGTCAGTCTGGATGCAAAACTGCTGAAAAGCGGCGGCTACACCGTGCAGGAGCTGCGCGCCGGGTGTATCTGCTGTACACTGAACGGCAATTTTGTGTCGGCACTCGTCTCGCTTTTGCGGCGGGTACAGCCGGATGTGGTGCTGATTGAGCCGTCCGGCGTAGCGAAGCTCTCCGATGTAGAAGCCCTTTGCCGCGACCAGAGGCTGGCGGCGCTGGCGGTGCTAAAGCAGAAAATCACGGTGGTGGATGCCGCAAACTGCGCGTCCTACTGTGAAAATTTCGGCGCGTTTTTTGAGGATCAGGTGCGCTGTGCCGACACGTTGGTGTTCAGCCACAGCGATGCCGGAACGCCGCAGACCGAGAGCGCCCGCCGCCTTGCGCAGAAGCTGAACCCCCGTGCCGCCTGTTTTTCCGGGAGCTGGGATACGTTCTCGGCGCAGGATATTTTGCAGCCTGCACCGCCCACTCCGGCATCGACACCTCGCCGCCCGATTTTGGTGCGTCGCACGCCGGAGACATCGCCGTTTTCTACTGTCACGGTTTCGTTTGACCATGCCGTAGACCTGAAGCGGCTTGCCGCGCAGCTGGCAAAACTGCAAGACCCGGCGCTGGGCACGATTTTACGCGCCAAAGGCGTGCTGCAAAGCGAAAAAGGCGCGGTGCTGCTGCAATTTGTATGTGGGCAGTGGAGCCTTGCACAAACCGCACTGGAAGGGAATGAACTTTGTGTCATTGGAAAATTCAGCAAGGAACAGGCCATCCGGGATTTATTCACCGCTGTATGAGGCGGACTGCGAGGAGAACGCCCGCCGTCTGCCGCTGTATGTGGTGGCGGGCTTTCTCAGTGCGGGCAAAACCACGCTGCTGAATCACCTGCTCGCCCCGCGGCTGAAACGCGGGCGGTTTATTTTGTGTATCCAATTTGAAAGCGGCAGCGCCAAACCGACCTGCCCTGCCGGGGTCAAAGGCAAGCTGCGTGTGCTGACGATACCGCCCCGCGCGTTGGAAACACACCGCCGCAAAACCGAGCGGCTTTTGTATCACACCATCAGCGATGGCCTTTACGATGAAGTTTGGGTGGAGTGGAACGGCTTGCAGCCGCTTTCAACATTGCTGTCGTTCTTTCCCAAAACGATGCTGCGGGACACCGGCACGCCGGGCGATTTGTGCGTCTTGCGGCGGATTCTGTTTGTTGCACAGGGCGCAGGGCTGGCCGAACTGCTGGCGCAGACAGGCGGTCTGCTGACCGAACAGCTTTTGAACGCCGACGTGGTTGTGCTGCGCGGCGTGCAAAAACGTGCGGCGTTATCCGGGCTGCGCGCCGCGATCCACAGCACCAACCCCGGCGCACAGGTCGTGCGCAACCGCCGCAGCGAAATTGTCCGCGCACTGGAAAAGCCGCAGTTGCCGCCGCTGTTGCTGCTTGCGCTGGCTTGCGGTGCGGCGCTTTGCCTGCGGCAGCTGTTTGGCGCTGAATTGAATACGACCATTACCGTATTTCTCGGCATCATGCTGCAAGCCGTGCCGTTCTTGCTGATCGGCGTGCTGCTGTCCTCGGCCATTCAGCTGTTTTTGTCGCAGCAATTTATTGAGCGATTTTTCCCGGAAAATCGCATCAGCGGCACGCTGTTTGCAATTTTGGCGGGGGCAGCGCTGCCGGTATGCGACTGTGCATCCATCCCGATTTTCCGCAGTCTGCTGCGCAAGGGCATCCCGGTCAGCACAGCGGTCACTTTTATGCTTGTCACGCCGGTCATCAACCCGGTAGTGCTGTTCAGCACCTATGTGGCCTTTACCGGAAACTGGCGCGTTGTTGCCTGCCGCGCCGGGCTGGGCATCGTCTGCGCGGTGCTTGTCGGGCTGACCTTTTGCCGCACGCCGGTTTCTGCGGCGGGTTCGGGGCTTGCTTTAAGCGGGGTGCTGTGTACATGCGGCAGCGGCGGTCAGGCGGCAGAGGGCTGGCGCGGGGCGCTGCTTGGCTACCTGCGCCACACGCAAACGGAGTTTTTTACCGTGGGAAAATACCTTGCGGCGGGGGCGTTTGTCTCCGCCATCATGCAAAGCCTGACAAAGAAACTGCCGCTCACAAACAGCAGCGGTCTTTTGCTGCCGCTGCTCACGATGATGGCGCTTGCATTTTTGCTGTCGCTGTGTTCCTCCAGCGATGCCGTGGTGGGGCGCAGTTTTTCGGCACAGCTGCCGATGGGCGCGGTCATGGCGTTTCTCGTGTTCGGGCCGATGATGGATATTAAAAATGTGATCATGCTGTCTGGCAGCCTGCCGAAGAAGTTTATCCTGCGGCTGGCCGTGACGGTTTTCGTGATAGATGCCGCTGTAGTGTACGCGGCGTTTCGGCTGGGATTGGGGACGGTTTTATGAGAAAGAACTCAAAAATCGACAAGCAGGCACTTGTGGAATGTATCTGCTACCTACTGTTTGCCTTTGCGCTGCTGTATCTGGTGTTTTCCGGGCAGTATTTGCAGTATGTGACCCCGCGCATGAAGCCGTATCTGCTTTTTGCGGCGGTAGTGCTGCTGGTATGGGCACGGACAGCCATAGAAAACCTGTATGTTGTCTGGCATCGCCGCCACTGCCTGCACTGCTTTGTGCTGATGTTCCCGCTGCTGATGCTGATTTTACCGCACAGGAGTGTAAGTGTGTCCTCGGTGTCCACCCCGACACAGAGCATTGCCGCCGTGCAGACACTTCGCGGCAGTGCGGCGGCCAACCCGACCCCGCAGCCCACCGCAGCGCCGTCTGCACCGGCAACCGCCGAAAGCTCCGAACCTGTGGAAAGCCCAGAAACAGAAGAACAGCCTGCCGCAACGCCGCAGCCGGATATTGCGGACAGTACAGCCGATGCAGAAAGCATTGACGGAACGTATGAAACCACGGATTTTCTCGGCAACACGACCACGCTGCACGGCTACGATGCCGCAAACCGCCATATTACCATCTCCGATGCCGAGTTTTATACATGGATGGACGTGATTTGGGCAAATCCTGCCGACTATGACGGCTGGACACTGACCGTAACGGGCGAGGTGGATAAAGCCAGCCGCGAGATGGACGCAGACGAGTTCATTCCCGCGCGGCTGATTATGACCTGCTGTGCCGCCGACCTTACACCCTGCGGCTTCGTCTGCAAGTGGGCGCAGGCCGACACTCTTGCCACGGACACGTGGGTCACCGTAACCGGCACCCTCTATCAGCGCCAATACGCCGACCACAGCGAACCGCAGCTGCAAGTGCAATCCGTGGCTCCCGCCGAACCTGTGGAGGGGTATATTTATCCGTATTATTAAAAAGTAAAAGGGGCTGTTGCACATCCTCTAAAAAAGAAAGACCGAAGTAAAAGCCAAAAAAGGCTTTACAACTTCGGTCTTTTGCTTTAAGTTAATAGTTGTGAACAAAAAAACTCAAAAGCAAGAACAGCATATCGAAATTTTGGAAAAAAGTCAACAGTTAAAATTTCGGATGCCGACAGAAATAAGAATATCGAAGCACAACGCGCTCTATCAGGCAAGCATCCAGCTTGAGGAACTGGATTACACAAAGTTGTATAGAGCTTATTCGGGAATCCGAAAATCGCAGATAGAGCCGCGTGTGTTATTTAAAGTGCTGGTGTGCGCCTACATGAAGGGCGTATATTCCAGCCGTAAAATAGAGGAATTGTGCAGGGAGAATCTGGTAT
>OJKQ01000710.1_pt1 | contig 19517 bp, 17 predicted proteins | sample 1596641 | NCBI WGS metagenome assembly OJKQ01 (sample SAMEA4350167, study PRJEB24818) | metagenome | biome: human; feature: gut; material: faeces | place: Denmark | collected 2013-09 | reverse complement strand
GGCTTTTATGTTGTTGCGCAATCATCCAGGCTTCGACGCCGCCTTCATTGGCGATTTGTTGTGCAAGTGCGGTGTTCATCTTAAAAATACCCCTGACGTTTTTTCAGCTCCATAGACCCCGCCTGGTCGCGGTCAATCACGCGGCCCTGACGTTCACTGGTGGTGGAAACCAGCATCTCTTCGATGATCTCCGGCAGTGTTTGTGCATTTGACTCCACCGCACCGGTCAGCGGCCAGCAGCCCAGCGTACGGAAACGCACCATCCGTTTTTTAATCACTTCGCCCGGTTGCAGGTCGATACGGTTGTCATCAATCATCATCAACATACCGTCGCGTTCCAGAACCGGACGTTCCGCAGCGAGATACAGCGGCACAATGTCGATATTTTCCAGCCAGATGTATTGCCAGATATCCTGCTCGGTCCAGTTAGAGAGCGGGAAGACGCGGATGCTTTCGCCTTTGTTAATTTGCCCGTTGTAGTTGTGCCACAGCTCCGGGCGCTGATTTTTCGGATCCCAGCGATGGAAGCGGTCACGGAAAGAGTAGATTCGCTCTTTAGCGCGGGATTTCTCTTCGTCACGGCGCGCACCACCGAAGGCGGCATCAAAACCGTATTTGTTCAGCGCCTGTTTCAGGCCTTCAGTTTTCATAATATCGGTATGTTTCGCGCTGCCGTGTACGAATGGATTAATCCCCATCGCCACGCCTTCCGGGTTTTTATGCACCAGCAGCTCGCAGCCGTAGGCTTTCGCCGTACGATCGCGGAACTCATACATCTCGCGGAATTTCCAGCCGGTATCGACATGCAGCAACGGGAAAGGCAGCGTACCTGGATAAAACGCCTTGCGCGCCAGATGCAACATGACGCTGGAATCTTTACCGATAGAGTAGAGCATCACCGGATTTGAGAATTCTGCCGCCACCTCGCGAATAATGTGGATGCTTTCCGCCTCCAGTTGCCGCAGGTGAGTAAGTCGTTTTTGATCCATAACCGTTCCTTTGCAATACCGCTATTTTCTTGCCATCAGATGTTTCGACTATAGGGAGCGTAAGAGAACGAATGAAATTACCAATTAGAATGAGTAGTTCCTTAACGGAATAACGATTTGGCAAAGCTAATATCAAAAAGTGCTTAAGGCACCGGATTTCGGGCGTTTAGGAAGATTTGAAATTGTTTTAGCGCAGCGGCAGTTTCATACTATGGCGGTAAAAAAATTTGCATGGTATTTAAGGACTCACTATGTTTTCCGCATTGCGCCACCGTACCGCTGCCCTGGCGCTCGGCGTATGCTTTATTCTCCCCGTACACGCCTCGTCACCTAAACCTGGCGATTTTGCTAATACCCAGGCACGACATATTGCTACTTTCTTTCCGGGACGCATGACCGGAACTCCTGCAGAAATGTTATCTGCCGATTATATTCGCCAACAGTTTCAGCAAATGGGTTATCGCAGTGATATTCGGACATTTAATAGTCGGTATATTTATACCGCCCGCGATAATCGCAAGAGCTGGCATAACGTGACGGGAAGTACGGTGATTGCCGCTCATGAAGGCAAAGCGCCGCAGCAGATCATCATTATGGCGCATCTGGATACTTACGCCCCGCTGAGCGATGCTGACGCCGATGCCAATCTCGGCGGGCTGACGTTACAAGGAATGGATGATAACGCCGCAGGTTTAGGTGTCATGCTGGAATTGGCAGAACGCCTGAAAAATACGCCTACCGAGTATGGTATTCGATTTGTGGCGACCAGCGGCGAAGAGGAAGGGAAATTAGGCGCTGAGAATTTACTCAAGCGGATGAGTGACTCCGAAAAGAAAAATACACTGCTGGTGATTAATCTCGATAACTTAATTGTTGGCGATAAATTGTATTTCAACAGCGGTGTAAAAACCCCTGAAGCAGTAAGGAAATTAACGCGCGACAGGGCGCTGGCAATTGCGCGTAGTCATGGAATTGCCGCAACGACCAATCCGGGTTTGAATAAAAATTATCCGAAAGGCACTGGGTGTTGTAATGACGCAGAAATATTCGACAAAGCGGGCATTGCTGTACTTTCGGTGGAAGCGACTAACTGGGATCTTGGGAATAAGGATGGTTATCAGCAACGCGCAAAAACAACCGCATTCCCTGCAGGAAATAGCTGGCATGATGTAAGGCTTGATAATCAACAGCATATTGATAAGGCGCTTCCTGGAAGAATAGAACGTCGCTGCCGTGACGTTATGCGGATAATGCTACCGCTGGTGAAGGAGCTGGCGAAGGCGTCTTGATGGGTTTGAAAATGGGAGCTGGGAGTTCCCCGCTGACGCGGGGGAACTCCCGATGCCTGGTTTGTCATCAGGCGTACTGCACGGTTTATTCCCGCTAGCGCGGGGAACTCCCCAGACCTGAAGTCAACTTATCCATTGTCGACGGTTTATCCCCGCTGGCGCGGGGAACACACATATTCAACTGATGGCGTAACTTTGTTATCCGGTTTATCCCCGCTGGCGCGGGGAACACACTAAGCATACGTATCTGTTTTTAAACAATTTTATTCCACAACAACAATCTACCAACTAAATTCAAACTTTTCCTTATTTTTAAAGAACGGGTAACTTATTGATTCTCAACAGGAAGAAACGAAACCAACCGTAACCCATCCAAATCCACCGGAATACGTCTGTTTTCACCCCAGGTCTGAAATTCAAAACCCGACTCGGTATTGGTCGCCCAGGCCATGACCACATTTCCGCAACCTGCCAGTTGGGAGATTTGCTGCCAGATCATCTCCCGAATACGTTTTGATGTATCACCAACATAAACACCGGCACGTACTTCCAGGAGCCAGATTGCAAGCCGTCCACGTAAGCGCGGAGGGACATTTTCTGTAACAACCACGACCATGCTCATCCGCTGCGCCCCCGGTGACCACTATCACCTAGCAATTCAGGTTCCGGGATAGCTGGTGGTAACATATCCGGCGCAGGTTGTGGTGGTTCAATTTCACCGGCGGCAAGGACTTCCTCAATTAACGGAATTAATTTGCCCGTTAATTTACTACTACGGAAATTATCACGGCAGGCCAGTCTCACTTCTTTATCAGGTTCTGCCGGGTGTCTTGCCGCTATTTCAAATGCCTTTGGCACAACCAAATCAAATTTAATGATATCGGCTATGTCATAAACAAATGAAAGCGGTTTGCCACTTTGGATAAAACCAATAGCGGGCGCATATCCCGCGGCTAATACAGCCGCTTCAGATATACCGTACAGGCATGATGTGGCAGCACTGATGCAGCGATTGACAACATCGCCTTTTTCCCAGTCTTTAGGATCGTATTTGCGACCATTCCATTTCACACCATATTGTTTCGCCAGTAATGCATAGGTTTGGCGAACGCGGGATCCCTCGATTCCCCGTAGCTGCTCCACTGAACGGCGAGCGGGGGGTGGCTCACGAAAACGTAATTCATACATTTTGCGCACCACCTTCAGGCGTAGATCTTCCGTTAAAGCCAGCTTTGCCTGGTAGAGTAACTTATCAGCACGCGCCCCACCGGGTTGTCCGGAAGAGTAGACGCGAACACCCGCTTCACCGACCCAGACCAGTAGCGTCCCCACCGTGGCGGCCAGATGCACCGCTGCGTGGGAAACTCTCGTTCCCGGTTCGAGCATAATACAGGCGACCGCTCCCACCGGAATGTGCGTGCGTATCCCTGTTTTGTCGATCAGCACGAAAGCGCCGTCCAGTACGTCGATCTGACCGTACTGGAGGAAGATCATGGAGGTGCGATCTTTTAACGGGATCGGGCTCAGCGGTACAAACGTCACGCCTCTGCTCCAGGTTTGATCAGCATCAGACCACAACCGAACGCCCGGCTTTTGCCATACCCCTGGCTCAGACGTTGCAGAAATAACCCAGGATCGGTGACCGTAAGCATCCCCGTATAATCCACGCTACTGAACTGGATCAGTTGCCGGGAGTTTTCCCGCCGCAGTTGCTGTTGTCGGTAGGCATCGACCGAGGTATCCAGCAGTGTAAAACCGCTTCTCTCCCCCTGCGCTGCCAGCCAGTCCAGCGCCGCCTGTTGTTGATGCAACCAGACATTTCTTCCTTCCGCCTGCCCCCTCACCTGCCGTTTCGCCTCCATCAGCAGATCGTGGCGCTTACCCGCTTTACAGACTGTTGGATTCGCCCGCAGGTTGAAACAAAGGGATTGTCCGGTATGCAGTTCAGGCGCAAATGACCGGCATTCGATGGTGAACGTTTCACTTTCCGCCGGGCGTTCCTGCGACAGGACAAAAAAGCGAAACGCGCCCTGGAGTTCTTCCCGACGATAAAGAAATTGCCTTTCTTTGCCGCCAGGAAAAAGATCCCACAGCCACTGATGCATCACATATTCACCGCGATCCACCAAATGCAGCAACTGCGCAGGCGAAAGCTGACCGGTATGTAAGGTTATTCTTGAGAGGTACATGGTTCCTCCTTGCTGAGCCACGGCCCCTGATTGACGGTGCGTTCCCCAAACAGCCACTGCTGACGATTTAAAGGAACATCCCGGCGGCGTAATATTTTGCTCGAGACCAGGCCATCGTGCTCCCCTTCCCACCAGCATTCATCCTGAAGTTTCGGGAGTGAGACTTTCAGTTCGTGGAAACGATCCTGATACTGTTGGTATGCGTTACGTAAGGCATCAGACGCGTTACCTTCAAGCAGTAACGGCTCAAGGGGTAATGCCAGCGGATGGCTTTTTCGCCCCAGATAAAGCGGAAAAGCCGGATGGCGTAAACCTTCCTGCAACTGTTCGAGGCTGTAAGGCGCATCAGCTGTTGTTGCCACGGCCACCATCCACCAGGCATCGGTGTAGTAGTCGCGCCGGGAGATAATCGCGCTTAGAAGATCAGGGTCGCTCAACTCTTCGCGACGGCTGAAATAACGCGCTTTACGCACCTCTTTTGGCATCTGGACCGTGTGATAATCCCGTGCCCAGCGCGGGTTACGGCTGGCGCAAACCACCAGTGAATAGTGGCGATTAAACGCGTTTAAGCATTCGGTGTCATCACGCCGTATCCCTACCCCGGCAGCCAGCAGCCCCAGCAATGCTGAACGCGAAGGCAGTTCATGGGTATGACGCACCTCACCGGGTGCATCAACGCCCCAGGATGCCATTGGCCCATGAAGCTGAAAAATCAGATATTGGCTCATAAGCCGCCCCTTACGCGCAGATAAAGTCCAGCACGTCCTTCATGCTTCCCTGTTTGTTCATCACGTCAAAACTTGCGCATTCGGTCTTCTGTTCGTAAACCGTATTCATGTTTTCGCGAAGCGTTGTAATACGCTGCACCGCCACATCTAACTGACGTGTGCCATTAATGGGTTCATAGAAAGCCGCCGCCAGAGAACGCGGTTGTTCGGTGCCTTTTTCTGCCAGCGCCCAGGAGGCGTAGGCACGGCTGGCAAAGCTGTTTTGTTTACCGGTTGGGGAAACTTTAAACGCTGCTTCCGTAAAGGCGCGCAGGGTCTGATTAGCTAATGCTTCGTCACCGCCGAGGTTTTCGACCAGCAGATCTTTATCAATGCAGATATAGGTGTAGAACAGCGCAGAACCAAATCCAGTTTCACCAAGATGCCCTGCACCAGCATCTTCAGAGGCCTGGCGCAAATCATCAACGGCGGTGAAAAAATCATCTTCGACAATCGTTTCACTGACACCAAACGCGTGCGCGACCTGACAGGCGGCTTCAACATTAAACTCGGGTTTATTCGCCAGCATACGACCAAACATGGCGATACCTACCGCCATACGATCTTTACGTAACAAAGCGAGATCGTCCTCTTTTGGCGCGCGCTTTTCTTCTGCCAGTTGATGGGCCAGCGCTTTTACGGCGTCAAATTCTGCCGGGCTGATATGGACGAGCTGTTCAGTTTCAGCGTTAGTGAGCGGATCTTTTGGTTTTTTGTCTTTTTTTGCTTTACCAAGATAATCGGCAATATCTGCCGCCCATTCGATGGCTTTTTTTTCTTCGATTCCTTTCTCAATCATGATAGTTGCTGCCTCGCGCGCGATACGCCCACTACGAATACCAATATGGCCCGCCAGCGCCTGTTCAAAAAGTGCAGAAGTGCGCCACGCACGTTTCAGACTTTGCGAGGAAACGCGCAGACGCGTTGCTCCACCCAGTACCACAGTTTTTGGCGCACCGGTGTCATCACGGTTAAGGTTGGCAGCAGGGTAAGCGGTTAACAAATGAAGCTGAATAAATGTCGTCATGAGATAGTCCTTTATTAATTTTGTTCGTTATCGGCGTCGCCAGCCTGGTAATATTCCAGCGCCCAGCGGATACGGATAAATTCTGTTGGCCGCTGCTGGCGGCGGTGATGATTGAGCAGGTCGTCACTCTCCTGGCACCAGCGGAAAATATCGTCTGCCAAAGAGATAAGATTGACGGAACCATTTAATAATTTGACCGCGCGACGTAACTGGCGCAGTAATTCATCCGGCGTTTTGACTGCCGACAGGCGAGTAAAACGCCCCTCAGACATTACCGCCGCCAACTGCGCGGCAAAAGGCTGCCGTTCATCAATGGCTTTTACATTGGCGGCAACGGCGGCAACCAGCGCCAGTGCGGTAAAACGCCACTCCTGTGATTCAATTTTCCACAACGTGTGGGTCTGCATCAGCAGAGAACGAAAACCTTCTGACAGACAAACATCATTAACCGTTGTGCTACGCCGCAGACTGGCACGATTGCCGCGTTTTTCCTGCAACTCTTCGTGCCATTTACGCAGCGTGGCTTTGTGCTCCTCTTTTACAATACTCATTCAGCAGCCTCCTGCTTTTTCTCCCTGGCGGCTTTAGCACTTTGCTTCTCCGCCGATGTTGTAAAATATTTCTTGCGCGCGGTCATGACGCGTTTCAAATCAACGGGCTCATAAGGATTAGTGAATACACGCTCGTCAAAATCCTGACGCGCGAATAACCAAATTTCCTTTTGCCATTTGCCGAGTAATTCATCCGCATCCTGACCTTCTTCAATTTGGCGCACTAACCTCAGGAAGCGATGCTGAGTTTTGTTCCAGAAGTCGATATCCACAAAACTGAAATCACCCCTTGCACCTTTTGGATCGGAGAACCATGCTTCTTTCAATGCACTCCGTAACAGACTCAGAATCCGTGAAGCCGTTTGCGCAGCCAGCCGCAGCTTCGGTATCTGGCCTTCTTTTTTATTGAGCAGTAGCGGGAAATGGTGTTCGTACCAACAGCGCGCTTTCATGTTGTCAAAATCATAACCAAATCCCCATAGGCCCACTTTTGCCTGTTTCAGACTGCTGGCATTAAAGAGTTTCACCACCAGCGCGGGAAGTTCCGTATTGTTTTCTGATTTACCCGTTTCGATAAGGCCTAACCAGTCGCGCCAGATTAAACCGCCCGGTTGTGGTTTAACGGAGTAAAACTCGCCACCCTCTTTAAGTGGTACACGGTAAGGCGTTAAGGGATGCTGCCACATGGCATAATTGGCACCATAATTTTTGGTCGTCATCAGGCTCAGGAGCGCGTCGTTCTGCTCGTCGCAAATATCGCAGTTGCCGACTGTCGTGGTATTAAAATCAATACGTATACGCCGCGGCATTCCCCAGTACGCCTGGAGTTTATTGACCTGATCATGGGTTACCACCGCACCGGCCAGTTCGCTGGTACGCGTCGGGCCTAGCCAGGGGAAAATCAGATCGTCAAATTTTTTGGGTAGCGGTAAGTCGGCTTCATCCTGCGGCATCACGTTGAGCCACAGTTTGCGCCACAAGGGTGTTTGTTGATTGCCCTGATATTCCTGTAATTCAATGAGAGTCGTCATCGGCCCACCGCCGCGTAAACCGGTGCGATAGCCTTTGCCGCCCGCGGGTGCATTCAACTGTAAAGAGAACAAGGCCAATGCTAAGCAATGGGGGCACAGATATTCCGTTACACCCCGCTTGATAAAATGGTCTTTATTAAACTTCGTCGTTTGAGAGCCGGGAATCTCAGGCAGTAGCGAAGCGACCGGAACTTTATCTCCCGTGAGCGCCTCAAAATCCTGCATAAATGAAGATGAATCAGGCCCAAACTGGAAAGCATGTTCTAAAGACAGCAATGCTTCTCGTAGCTTTTCAGCTTCCAGTCCGTCTTCCCAGATATCATCCCAACGACGATGATCTTTTGGCGCGAAGCTGGTTTGTAGTAGTCCCAGCAAAAACTGCCAGGCCGCACCTTGTAAATCTGCTCGCGGTGCGGCGATATCGACAACATTCTCATCAGCCAGATCGACTGATGCCAGCTTGCCTGTCGTTCCGTCTTTGAAACGAACAGGCAACCACGGGGTTGTCAGAAGTGAAAACGAGTTCATACGCATCCTCTCGTAAAAAAGACCATCCCTGGTCGGTTGTCCATCCTTTTTTGTGTATCAACTATTCAGAGAATCCTGTCGCAGACATCTCAACCAACCTTGCCAATCAATCCCTCCGTAGCCGAATACCCACAACTTTCGTCATCGGTGACTAAAATCACGTTTGCCATCTCCGGATCATGCCGCTGTTCAACGCACCACTGCCTGAACGCATCCCCTTCCAGTAAAGCAAACTCATCCCGATGTTTTTTCCACCAGCTTCGGCGCACTCTGACAACGCTCATTTCCCATGCGTGTGCACCTGTGGCATAAGGCTTCACCACACCGTCAATACAGGTAGCCAGCCACAGGGAAACAGACTCTTCAGCCAGACGTGTCGACAGTTTTTCCGGGAGGTAATCGTTGATATTGGCGGCATAGCCGGGCCTGAAGTTCAGTACAAACTTTTTAGCCATTGCGCGATCGCAGTAATATTTGCCCACTTGCTCCTGCTCGCTGCGGGCAAACCCTTCCGGCATTACTACGTCCTCACCGTAGACTGATTCAATCAGAAGCCGGGCTGAGTGTGGCATCTGAATAGCACCTTGCTCACGCAGCACACGCTGCGTCAGCCAGATTCGCCCATGATCGGGATAGACAAATGCACTGTTACGCATGGCACTGCCAAACCATTCGTCACCCGGAGAGTCGTCCCAGACGGGGGCCAGAATCAGCAATTCAGGAGGGTGACGCTCGTCTTTACCGTCACGCTTTAACTGGCCATTCATATCGCGGATATGTCGCTGTAATCGCCCTGCTCGCTGGATCAGTAAATCAACAGGGGCAAGGTCGGAAATCATTTCGTCCAGGTCGCAGTCAACGCTCTGCTCCAGGACTTGAGTACAAATGAGGACTTTTCCGGCACGCTGTGAACAGTCTTCTTTACCAAAGCGTGCCAGCGTCTCCGTTTCAATTCGCTGGCGATCGCTAAAAGCAAAGCGGCTATGAAAAAGTGAAAGGCTGGAAGCAGGAATGACGCCGCGGGCAAGTAACTGACGATGAACCTGGATGGCGTCATCGACAGAATTTCGGATCCAGGCGATACATTTCCCCTGACTTACCGCCGATTCGATACGCGCAATACACTCTTGTTCGCTATGAAGCCAACCCACACTCACGCTGCGCTCAACGTCTTTGCGCGTCGCTACCCGGTGTGAATGCACATCGGATTTCGTAACGTGCGTCAGCCAGGGGTAATCATCCTTTTCCAGGAACGGAGCTTCTTGCTGGCCCTCTATACCACGCGCAAAGGCAGCAACGAGTTTGTCGCGCTGCTGTTGAGATAACGTGGCAGAAAGCAAAATGACGCTGTTTCCGCCACGCGCCTGCCGCTCGATCAGCCCTTCAAGAATGCATGACATGTAAGCGTCACAGGCATGGATCTCATCAGCCAGCAGGATTTTGTTACTCAGTCCCAGAAGCCGCAGATTATTATGTTTGAACGGCATCACAGCCATCATCGCCTGATCCAGCGTGCCGACGCCAATTTCAGCCAGTAGCGCCTTCTTGTTACTGTCGGCAAACCAGGCCGCACATCCCTGACTGAACGTTTGTTCATCCGGTTCTTCTGACCCGACTAAATCACCGGACCAGAGTGATTCATTAAAGCGGTCCATTAATGTTCGGGCACTGTGTGCCAGCACCAGGCTGGGGCGGGACTCTGGCGAATAGAAAGCAAGCCAGGTTTTGACCAGTCGATCGTACATGGCATTGGCCGTTGCCATTGTTGGCAGGCCAAAAAACAAACCCTGCGCTTTCCCCGCAGCCATCAACCTGTGCGCCAGGATAAGCGCCGCTTCTGTTTTACCTGCGCCGGTTACATCCTCCAGAATAAATAACTGTGGTCCCGGCTGGCTGATATCCAGATCCAGCACCTTTTGCTGTAGCGGTGTCGGATTCTCAATAAAAGGAAACAGCGTATTAATTCCGGTGAAAGGCGCGCTTTCTGCTTTTGGAGGAAAGACGGTTAAGGCGTTTTGAGCCTGAACTAAAGTTTTCTGCCAGTAATCTTCAATATCCATTGTCTGTGCGACGCGTGGAAAATATCGCGTTGACGATCCCGTCCAGTCTGCAAGTACGACGGTTGCAGAGATATACCAGGAAAGTTGTTTTATAAGTTCAACGCCCTCGTCATCATCCCAGAATGTGGGGATCTCTATGAGCGGAAACAGTACCTTGATTGCAAGGAGAAAATCTCGTGCGGCACCTTTGTCTTCAGGCAGAAAATTATCCAGTTCATCCATACGCTCAGGGGGTCGACCATGATGCCCGGTAGTCATGGGCATCCACATCTCCATCACCCGTTTAAGTTTGCGCGGAGAGAGTGAAGATGAAGGAAGCAACTCCTGACATTCACTTAAATAATGGTTCCACAACCAGTAGCCCAGCGTTGAATGAGAGATCTTTTCGTAATTCTTTCTTGCGCCTTCCGGAACCTTGAGTTGTGGGTGCAGGTAAAGTTGCTGAAAAGAGCGGGCAAATTTTCCAATATCGTGCCAGCACAGCAGCCAGGCGAAAAATTGTGCTGCCAGCTCCGTGTCAGCGAAACCTAATTGACGAAAATAGTCAGCCAGTCCGAAGCAATTGCTTTTAACCATTAAATAGCCCATCGCGGCTACATCCAGCGAATGCCAGCAAAGAAGGTGATAGTCGTCGCCCCCGTCTTTCTCGCCGCGTCGGGTTTTTCCCCAGAAATCAAAAAAAGTCACAATATTTTTATCCTTCAGTAAACTTAAAGGATATTTACGCATATATTAAAAATTATCTGTGATATATATCGTTCAATAAAATATTTACATTATGAATAATCAAATAATTTTCATCCGTAATATATATGAATAATAAACATAGGCATAATATTCACATAAACAATATAAATTAAAAAAGGGTGCAGGAGACCAAACCATCACAATTCAGTACGCGGGGTTTTACCCCCGCGTGGTGGCTACTTCTTCGATTCGTAAGCGAGAACCGCCTTAAACTCCATACCACGTTCTCTGATACTCAACTCACACAACGAGTCGCCTACCATCAGCGTGAATCCCAGTACTGTAAAACACAGCACTATGATTGCCACAAGGGCATATTTTGTCAGCATGTCTTGCCTCCCTGCAAAGAAGAGACTAACATTCGAATTGTTTGGGTTCGAACGCTGGCCTCAGGTTGATAGAAATATCGCCTGGGGCTTTTGTCCATCTGGAACCTCGCGAATGCTTAACGCCAGACAGCCTCAAGCACCCAACGCCATTCTATACCTGTTAATTCTTCCAACGACGTTCACGTTTAAAATCAGGAATGCTGCTCGCAAAATAAAAACGCCCCCATCATTTCTGACAGAGGCGTTTAATTTATCCGGCAATATTTACCCTTCGTGTAACCCACATTCTCTTTTTAAGCCAAAGAAACGCGTTTCTTCTTCCGCCATGCCGGGTTCCCATTTACGGGTTGTATGGGTATCACCGACCGATAAATATCCTTCATCCCATAATGGGTGATATTTCAGGCCATGTTTTTGCAGGTACTGATAAATAGTTCGGTTATCCCAGTCGATAATCGGCAGCACTTTAAATACGCCACGCTGAATTGCCAGCACCGGTAAATTGGCACGACTGCCGGATTGTTCACGGCGCAGGCCGGCAAACCAGGTTTGCGCGTTCAGTTCTTTTAGCGCCCGGTTCATCGGTTCGACTTTGTTGATATCGTTGTACTTTTCAATACCTTCAACGCCCTGTTCCCACAGTTTGCCGTAGCGCGCTTCCTGCCAGGCAGCGCTTTCGGTAGCACGGTACACTTTCAGGTTGAGTTTGAGTTTGTCCGTTAACTCGTCAATAAAGCGGTAGGTTTCCGGGAACAGATAACCGGTATCGGTGAGGATCACTGGAATATCCGGGTGAATCTGATTCACCAGATGCAGGCTCACCGCCGCCTGAATGCCAAAGCTGGAAGAAAGTACATATTCACCGGGCAGATTATCCAGCGCCCAGGCTACGCGGCCTTCAGCGTCCAGTTTTTCCAGTTGGGCGTTAGTTTCCGCCAGCGCCAGAATCCGGTCTACCTTTGGCAGTTCGTTCAGGGCGTTTAGATCGAGTTTGGACATAAGTTCCTCACTGTTTGCCTTGCCTGATGCGACGCTCACGCGTCTTATCAGGCCTACAAGACCGGGCTGATGGTTAATCCCACAAATCGCGCGCCGGATCGAGCACCGGGCGAATGATGCCCGCACGCACCGTAAAGTCGCCGAAGCCTTCACCCGCTTCGCGCTCTTTCGCCCAGCGCCCTATCAGTTCATCAAGCGACGCCAGGATTTCCGGCTCGGTGATGTTTTCTTTATACATCCGTGGGATACGTGTCCCAATGCGGTTGCCGCCAAGATGCAGGTTGTAGCGACCCGGCGCTTTCCCCACCAGGCCCACTTCCGCCAGCATCGCGCGACCACAACCGTTCGGGCAGCCTGTTACACGCATCACGATATGCTCATCGCTGACACCATGTTTCGCCATTAAATTATCGATGTTGTCGATAAAAGACGGCAGGAAACGCTCCGCTTCCGCCATCGCCAGCGGGCAAGTCGGGAATGACACGCAAGCCATCGAGTTTTCACGCTGCGGCGTGACGGCATTCATTAACCCGCTCTCTTTGGCGATCTTCTCGATCTTCGCTTTCTCGCTTTCCGGCACACCGGCGATGATCAGATTCTGGTTCGCCGTAATGCGGAAATCACCTTTGTGGATCTTCGCGATCTCCAGCAGGCCAGTTTTCAGCGGACGCCCCGGATAATCAAGGATGCGACCATTTTCGATAAATAGCGTCAGGTGCCAGTTATCATCAATGCCCTTAACCCAACCAATACGATCGCCGCGTCCGGTGAACTCATACGGACGGATCGGTTCAAATTTGATCCCCGCGCGACGCTCCACTTCCGCTTTAAACGTCTCAACCCCCACGCGCTCCAGCGTGTATTTGGTTTTGGCATTTTTACGATCGGTTCGGTTACCCCAGTCGCGCTGAGTCGTCACGACGGCTTCTGCCACCGCCAGCGTATGCTCCAGCGGCAGATAACCAAACTCACTCGCCGTGCGGGCGTAGGTTTTCTTGTTGCCGTGCTCGATGGAAAGCCCACCGCCCACCAGCAGGTTAAAGCCCACCAGCTTGCCGTTTTCGGCGATCGCCACGAAGTTCATGTCGTTGGCGTGCAGATCGATATCGTTCTGCGGCGGGATCACTACCGTGGTTTTGAACTTACGCGGCAAATAAGTCTGACCGAGGATCGGTTCTTCATCGGTGGTGGCGACTTTTTCCTGATCGAGCCAGATCTCCGCATACGCGCGGGTACGCGGCAGCAGATGTTCAGATATTTTCTTAGCCCATTCATAGGCTTCCGCGTGCAGCTGCGACTCGTAAGGGTTCGAGGTGCAGAGTACGTTACGGTTCATGTCGTTAGCAGTCGCCAGCGCATCAAGACCGACCGAGTGCAGCATCTGGTGCACCGGTTTGACGTTCTTTTTCAGAATGCCGTGGAACTGAAACGTCTGGCGGTTGGTCAGGCGAATGCTGCCATAGATGGTGTTTCCACCGGCAAATTTATCGATCGCCTGCCACTGTTTGGTGGTAATCCCCCCACCCGGCAGACGACAGCGCAACAGCATCGCGTGGCGCGGCTCCAGCTTCTGTTCAGCACGTTCGGCGCGGATGTCGCGGTCATCCTGCTGATACATGCCGTGGAAGCGGATCAGCAGGAAGTTGTCGCCCTTAAAGCCGCCGGTCAGACCGTCGTTTAAATCTTCCGCAATGGTGCCGCGCAGGTAGTTGCTTTCAAGCTTCATGCGCTCGGCGTCTGTCAGTTTTCCTTCGACCACTAAAGGCCCTGGATGTTTTTCGCTCATTAGTAGACATCTCGCTGATAACGGCGCTCTACGCGCAGCTCACTTAAAAATTCATCCGCCGCTTCGGTGTCCATGCCACCAAATTCGGCAATCACTTCCAGAAGTGCCTGTTCAACGTCTTTCGCCATGCGATTAGCGTCGCCGCAGACATAAATGTGGGCACCGTCATTGATCCAGCGCCACAGCTCTGCGCCCTGTTCGCGCAGTTTGTCTTGTACATAAACTTTTTCTTTTTGGTCGCGCGACCAGGCAAGATCGATACGCGTCAGCACGCCCTCTTTGACGTAGCGCTGCCACTCCACCTGGTAGAGGAAATCTTCCGTAAAGTGCGGGTTGCCAAAGAACAACCAGTTTTTACCCGGCGCTTCGTCAGCGGCGCGCTGCTGCATAAAGGCGCGAAACGGCGCGATGCCGGTGCCTGGGCCAATCATAATCACCGGGGTTTCTGGGTTGGCTGGCAGGCGGAAGTTGTCGTTATGTTCGATAAATACGCGGACTTCGCCCTCTTCTTCCACGCGGTCCGCGAGGAAGCTGGAGGCACCACCGGCACGGGCGCGGCCTTCCACGTCGTAACGCACCACGCCAACGGTGACGTGTACTTCGTTCTCGACTTCCGCCTGCGAGGAGGCGATGGAATACAGGCGCGGGGTCAGCGGGCGCAGCAGATTAATCAGCGCTTCGGCATCCAGTTGCGCCGGAGAGAAACGCACCATGTCGACAATCGGCGTGGTCGCGGCGTAATGCTGTAACTTCGCTTTATCGCCCACCAGCGGCAGCAGCGTTTCGCTGCGGGTAAGCGTGGCATAGTTCTCAACAATGTTGGCGGTGTTGACGGTCAGTTCGAAGTGCCACTGTAGCGCTTCGTTCAGAGGCAACGTTTTGCCCTCGACGGTGACAGGTTCATCGCCTTTCAGCCACAGCAGTTCGACAAGTTCTTTCACCAGTGCCGGATCGTTCTGATACCAGACACCCAGCGCGTCACCCGGCTGGTAACGCAGGCCCGAGTCACCTAAGTCAATTTCGATATGGCGAACGTCTTTTTCAGAGTTACGCCCGGTAATTTTCTGGTTAACAGAGAGGCTCGCCACCAGCGGCGCGTCTTTGCTGTACGGGCTGGTGTGGATTTCATTTACCGCGCCAGTAGCGACGGATTGCGAAGGTGCCGCGACAGGCGCACGCGATTTAAGCGCATCAACCACGCGGGCGCGCCACTCGCTGGCCGCGGCCTGATATTCAACATCGGCATCGACACGGTCAAGCAGGCGTTCACCGCCCAGTTCCGCCAGCTTACTGTCAAAATCTTTCCCGGACTGGCAGAAAAATTCATAAGAGCTATCGCCGAGGCTAAACACGGCAAACGCGGTGTTTTCCAGCTTTGGCGCTTTTTTGGAGAACAGGAACTTATGCAGCGCGACGGCTTCTTCCGGCGGTTCCCCTTCTCCTTGCGTTGACGTCACCACGATAAGCAGTTTTTCGCTGGCGATTTGTTTGAATTTATAGTCGCCCGCGTTCACCAGCTTAACGTTCAGTTTTGCTGCCAATAAATCATCGCGTAATGCTTCAGCAACCCGGCGCGCATTGCCGGTTTGCGAGGCGGAGATAATAGTTATACCCGGCATTTCTGCGGCGGGCGCTGGCGTCGCTGCAAGCGCAGCAGGCTGCTGGTTGAGCACGCCCCAGAAATAGCCAGAAACCCAGGCAAGCTGGGTGGGAGTTAAATCGGTCGTGGCCGCCTGAAGGCGTGCCAGTTGCTCCGGGTTCAACGGAAGCAACGCGGAAGGTGAGACCTGTGTCGTCATGCGTCGTTATGTTCCAGTAAGCAAAGCTGTTTCTGCGCCCTGTCAGCGCCCATAAAACAGAAGAGAAGGTAAGGTTAACGGGGTGAACGGTGTGGATTAAAGACGGGATAGCGATAACTAATAACCAAATCGACTAACCTGTTTTAGCAATAGTCTTTAACAACAAAATAGATTACTCAACCCAATGAAAAACAAGTGAATTTAGCCAATCATTAAGATAAATCAGCGATTTTGCGCAACAAAGTCGTTTTAGATAATGCGAAAAAACAGCCTTTCCGGTACTCTACGGCGGTTTTATCGTCCTGTAGAGAAATTATGATGTCCACCACGTTATTTAAAGATTTCACCTTCGAAGCCGCTCACCGCTTACCACACGTCCCGGAAGGACATAAATGTGGTCGCCTGCACGGGCATTCCTTTATGGTGCGACTGGAAATTACCGGGGAAGTCGATCCGCATACGGGCTGGATTATCGATTTCGCTGAACTGAAAGCAGCGTTTAAACCAACCTATGATCGCCTCGATCACTATTATCTCAATGATATTCCTGGCCTGGAAAACCCGACCAGCGAGGTTTTAGCAAAATGGATTTGGGATCAGGTTAAACCGGTTGTTCCGCTGTTAAGTGCGGTGATGGTGAAAGAAACCTGCACCGCAGGTTGCATCTATCGCGGCGAATGATAAGAGTGTGTCGGCGGTCAATTTCCCTTAAGTAACGCTATGTTAGGGTGTTGCGCTCTGGATATCTGGGGCATGACATGGAAGACGACTGCGACATTATTATTATTGGTGCCGGTATAGCAGGCACCGCTTGTGCTTTACGCTGCGCGCGGGCAGGTTTATCCGTTCTGTTACTGGAACGCGCTGAAATTCCCGGCAGTAAAAACCTTTCCGGCGGGCGTTTATATACCCAGGCGCTCGCGGAACTCCTCCCTCAGTTTCACCTGACCGCGCCTCTTGAACGACGCATCACTCACGAAAGTCTTTCTCTGCTAACGCCGGATGGCGCAACGACGTTTTCCAGCTTACAGCCCGGCGGTGAATCCTGGAGCGTATTACGTGCACGGTTCGATCCGTGGCTGGTTGCCGAAGCCGAAAAAGAAGGTGTCGAATGCATCCCTGGTGCGACGGTAGATGCGCTGTATGAAGAAAACGGCAGGGTGTGTGGTGTCATTTGTGGTGACGATATTCTCCGCGCCCGTTATGTGGTGCTGGCAGAAGGTGCCAACAGCGTCCTGGCTGAGCGTCACGGGTTAGTGACTCGTCCTGCTGGCGAAGCGATGGCGTTGGGGATCAAAGAAGTGCTGTCGCTGGAAACATCCGCTATTGAAGAACGTTTTCATCTGGAGAATAACGAAGGCGCAGCGTTGCTGTTCAGCGGCGGGATCTGTGATGACTTACCCGGCGGCGCATTTCTTTATACTAATCAACAAACGCTCTCGTTAGGGATTGTTTGCCCGCTCTCTTCCCTTACGCAAAGTCGTGTTCCGGCAAGCGAGCTGCTGGCTCGCTTTAAAACGCATCCGGCAGTGCGCCCGCTTATCAAAAACACGGAATCACTGGAGTATGGTGCGCATCTGGTGCCAGAAGGTGGCTTGCACAGTATGCCGGTGCAATACGCCGGTAACGGCTGGCTGCTGGTGGGCGATGCGTTGCGCAGTTGCGTCAATACCGGAATTTCCGTGCGCGGCATGGATATGGCGCTGACTGGCGCGCAGGCGGCGGCACAAACGCTGATAAGCGCCTGCCAGCACCGCGAGCCGCAAAATCTGTTTGCGCTTTATCATCACAACGTCGAGCGCAGCCTGCTATGGGATGTTCTACAACGTTATCAGCATGTTCCGGCGCTTTTGCAACGCCCTGGATGGTACCGTGCGTGGCCTGCGTTAATGCAGGATATTTCCCGCGATTTATGGGATCAGGGTGATAAACCTGTTCCGCCGCTGCGCCAGTTGCTCTGGCGTCATTTACGTCGTCACGGCCTGTGGCATCTGGCGGGCGATGTTGTCAGGAGTATTCGATGTCTGTAGCCCGTAATCTCTGGCGCGTTGCCGATGCGCCGCACATTGTTCCGGCTGACTCCGTTGAGCGCCAGACGGTACAACGGTTGATTAACGCTTGTCCGGCTGGTCTTTTTTCGCTCACACCGGAAGGTGACTTACGCGTTGATTATCGCGGCTGCCTGGAGTGTGGCACCTGCCGTTTGCTGTGCGACGAATCAACACTACAACAGTGGCGCTATCCGCCTTCCGGATTCGGCATCACCTACCGTTTTGGATAAATAATAAGGATAATTTATGCCCCTCTTACACCTGCTCCGCCAGAATCCGGTGATTGCTGCCGTTAAAGATAATGCCAGCCTGCAACTGGCAATCGACTCTGAATGCCAGTTTATTTCCGTGTTGTACGGCAATATCTGCACCATCAGTCATATCGTCAAAAAGATTAAAAGTGCCGGGAAATATGCCTTTATTCATGTCTATTTGCTGGAAGGCGCATCGAACAAAGAAGTGGTGATTCAGTTTCTGAAACTGGTGACCGAGGCGGACGGCATTATCAGTACCAAAGCCTCAATGCTGAAAGCAGCAAGAGCGGAAGGTTTTTTCTGTATTCATCGCCTGTTTATTGTTGATTCGATTTCGTTTCACAACATTGATAAGCAAGTTGCGCAATCGAATCCGGATTGTATTGAGATCCTGCCTGGCTGTATGCCCAAAGTGCTGGGCTGGGTGACGGAGAAAATCCGCCAACCGCTGATTGCTGGCGGGCTGGTGTGCGATGAAGAAGATGCGCGTAATGCGATTAACGCAGGTGTCGTGGCGCTTTCCACCACGAATACCGGGGTCTGGACGCTAGCGAAAAAATTGCTTTGACGGGATAATCGTAACGAATTGAATTTGTGTGATTTGTAGGCTGTACGCCACATCGGACATTCAGCGCCTGATGCGACGCTTGACGCGTCTTATCAGGCCTACAAGTCCCCAGGCCAGAACCGTAGGCAGGATCATCCAGCAACACGTTATTGGCAATCTGCGTGAATGTTTGTCACCATTGCCTCCAGCACCACTTTCCAGTCATCAACCACGCCAACATCTGCCTGTGAAAATACCGCTGCGCTGGCGTCATGATTAATCGCCACCACAAACTTGCTATTGCATACGCCCGCCATTAACGCTGCTGCGCCAGAAGCGCCAACAACAATACACACCTCAGGTGCCAGCAGATGTCCGGAAATACCAATCACTTTTTCGGCATCAACGCCACCGTTCATTACTCGCGCCCGACTGTAGCCCACTTCGGCTCCCAGCTTTTCTGCCAGCATAGCGATTTCCTGGTTATCTGCCTCTCCGCCCTGCCCCACCACCAGCACCCGTCTGGCCTCAGCTAATGGGTCACGGGTAACATTTTTCAGATCCTCTGTGCTAA
>OJKQ01000658.1_pt1 | contig 20597 bp, 12 predicted proteins | sample 1596641 | NCBI WGS metagenome assembly OJKQ01 (sample SAMEA4350167, study PRJEB24818) | metagenome | biome: human; feature: gut; material: faeces | place: Denmark | collected 2013-09 | reverse complement strand
GAAGGAGGACATAGGTCATGGAACTGCTCACACGAAACAACTTCGAGGGCTGGATGCAGAAGCTGATGGAACGGCTCGACCGTCAGGACGAACTGCTGCTGGCGATGAAGGCTGAGGGGAAACAGCCCACTATCACGGAAAGCATCCGCCTTTTCGACAATCAGGATTTGTGCATGTTGCTCCAGATAAGCAAACGCACCCTCCAACGCTACCGCAGCGTAGGCGCATTGCCCTACAAGACGCTGGGCAAGAAGACCTATTACAGCGAGGAGGACGTGCTGACATTCCTTTCCAACCATATCAAGGACTTCAAAAAGGAAGATATAGCCTTCTACAAGGCTCGTATCCATAATTTCTTTCATAAATAACCCATTAAAACATTTTTCAGATGGCAAAGAAAAAAGACGAAAAGGACGTGCTGGTAGTCCGTGACGAGAAGACAGGCGAGATCAGCGTGGTAGCCGGGCTGAACGCGGACGGCACACCCAAGCGCACCCCCGCAAAAGCGGAGAACGCGCAGAGTTTCCTGCAATTCGACCGACATGGCGACGTGCTGGACAACTTCTTCAAGAACTTCTTCCGGCAGTGCAAGGAACCCAGCCGCTTCGGTTTCTACCGCATTGCGGCAGACCAAGCTGAAAATCTCTTAGAGGTGATGAAGCAACTGCTGAAAGACCCCGAAGCGAACAAGGAGCTGCTCGCCCCTCACAAGGTGGACACCTCCGACTATGAGAAGAAGGTGCAGGAAGAGATGGCAGCACAACAGACAGAGAAACAAGAACCTCAAAAACAGGAGAACATGGAACAACGGAAAGAACAGCAACAGGACAAATCCGAACAGATGCAGGGCAAACGTGGCTACCAGCCCATCGACGAGAGTAAAATCAACTGGCAGGAGCTGGAGGACAGATGGGGCGTAAAGCGGGACAACCTTGAAAAGTCCGGCGACCTTACGAAGATGCTCAACTATGGCAAGTCCGACTTGGTAAAGGTCAAACCGACCTTCGGCGGCGAATCATTCGAGCTGGACGCCCGCCTCTCCTTCAAGAAGGACGGTGAGGGAAACATCAGCCTCGTGCCGCACTTCATCCGCAAGGAGCAGAAGCTGGATGAGTACAAGGAACACAAATTCTCCGACAATGACCGGAAGAACCTCCGCGAAACGGGCAATCTCGGTAGGGTCGTGGACATTGTGGACAGGGAAACGGGCGAGATCATCCCCTCCTACATCAGCATCGACCGCAAGACGAATGAAATCACGGACATTCCGGCAAGCAGGGTGCGCATCCCGGAGCGCATCGGCAAGACGGAAATCACCACGCAGGAGCGGGACATGCTCCGCGCCGGACTGCCCGTACGCGACAAGCTCATCGAGCGCAACGACGGCAGAAAGTTCGTCACCACCCTGCAAGTGAACGTGGAGCAGCGCGGCGTGGAGTTCGTGCCGGGAACCGGCAAGTCGCCCCGTACCGCACAGACACAGGAAACCAAAGGCGACACATCGAAAAGTCAGGCGCAGGGCGGGGAAAATGCCGCACAGACCAAGAAGGAGCAACGCCGCAACACGTGGACGAACGAGGACGGCAGCATCCGCCCCATCAGCAAATGGAGCGGCGTGAGCTTCACCGACCAGCAGAAAGCCGACTATGTGGCGGGTAAAGCCGTGAAGCTGGAGAACGTGACCGACAAGCAGGGCTTCCATGCCACGATGTATATCAAGTTCAACCCGGAGAAGGGACGCCCGTACCGCTACGACACGAACCCTGACAATGCACAGCAGGTTGCTCCGTCCAACGAGAGCCGCACGCAGGTGGCGGTGAACAACGATGGCAAGACCAACGAGGCTACAAAGAATCTGAGAGAGCCGTTGCAGAAAGGTCAGACCAACCCGAAGGACGCCCGCCAGCAACAGCAGCAGGAGAAGCCGCAGAAGAAAACGGGCAAGGGCATGAAAATGTAATCCCGTGTCCGCCACTGAATCCAAAATAAAATCCAAAGTATCAACAAAAAAGAAGAAGACATGAAGACAATCATTGCAGAAAAGCCCTCCGTGGCACGTGAAATCGCCCGCATCGTGGGCGCGACAAAGAGAGAGGAAGGATATTTCGAGGGAGGCGGTTATGCCGTGACATGGGCATTCGGACACCTCGTTCAGCTTGCCATGCCCGACGGCTACGGCGTGCGCGGATTTGTCCGTGACAACCTCCCGATTATTCCCGACACATTCACGCTCGTCCCCCGTCAGGTCAGGACGGAGAAAGGTTACAAGCCCGACAGCGGCGTGGTGTCGCAGATAAAAGTCATCAAAAGACTGTTCGACACAAGCGAACAAATCATCGTGGCGACCGATGCCGGACGCGAGGGAGAGCTTATCTTCCGCTACCTCTACCACTATACGGGTTGCACCACTCCTTTCGTGCGTCTGTGGATCAGCTCGCTCACCGACAAGGCTATCCGTGAGGGACTGCGCAACCTCGAAGACGGCAGCAGGTACGACAACCTATACCTCGCCGCCAAAGCGCGGAGCGAATCCGACTGGCTCGTGGGCATCAACGGCACTCAGGCGTTATCCATAGCCGCCGGACATGGCACGTATTCGGTGGGGCGTGTGCAGACACCCACGCTGGCGATGGTGTGTGAACGCTATTGGGAGAACCGCCGTTTTACGTCCGAAGCATTCTGGCAGCTCCATATCGCAACAGACGGTTGCGACGGCGAGGTCGTGAAACTCTCATCCTCCGAGAAATGGAAGTCGAAAGAACCGGCAACGGAGCTATATAATAAGGTAAAGGCGGCAGGCAGCGCAACGGTAACGAAAGCAGAGCGTAAGGAGAAGACGGAGGAAACTCCCTTGCTGTACGACCTGACCACGCTCCAAAAAGAAGCCAACGCCAAGCACGGCTTCACGGCGGAACAGACGCTTGAAATCGCGCAGAAGCTCTACGAGAAGAAGTTGATAACCTATCCGAGAACGGGAAGCCGCTACATCCCCGAAGACGTGTTCGCTGAAATCCCCAAGCTACTCGCCTTTATCGGCACGCAGCCCGAATGGAAAGACAAGGTGCGGGCAAAAGCCATCCCGACACGCCGTAGCGTGGATGACGGCAAGGTAACAGACCACCATGCCCTGCTCGTCACGGGAGAGAAACCGCTCTTCCTCTCCAAAGAGGACAGCACCATTTATCAGATGATTGCCGGACGAATGATAGAGGCATTCTCCGAAAAATGCGTCAAGGACGTGACTGCTGTCACGGCAGAATGTGCCGGAGTGGAGTTCACCGTGAAAGGCAGTGTCGTGAAGCAAGCCGGATGGCGTGCCGTCTATGGCGAGGAAAAGGAGGAAACTACCATCCCCGGCTGGCAGGATGGCGACACGCTCACGCTGAAAGCCACCTCCATCACCGAAGGAAAGACCAAACCCAAGCCGCTGCATACCGAAGCCACCCTGCTCTCGGCAATGGAAACAGCGGGCAAGGAAATTGAGGACGACGCGCTGCGGCAGGCGATGAAGGACTGCGGCATCGGCACTCCCGCCACACGAGCGTCCATCATCGAAACGCTTTTCAAGCGCGGTTACATGGAACGCTGCAAGAAGTCGCTTGTTCCCACCGAAAAGGGACTCGCCCTCAATTCCGTGGTGAAGACGATGCGCATCGCCGATGTAGCCATGACGGGCGAATGGGAAAAGGAACTGGCACGTATCGAGCGCGGGGAACTGCCCGCCGACACTTTCCGCAAGGAGATAGAGGCGTACACACGGGAAATCACCTCCGAACTGCTCTCGTGCGACAAGCTCTTCGGCAGCCGTGATTCCGGCTGCGCGTGTCCCAAGTGCGGCACGGGCAGGATGCGGTTCTACGGCAAGGTGGTACGTTGCGACAACACGGAGTGCGGACTGCCCGTGTTCCGGCAGAAAGCGGGACGCACCCTGTCCGACGACGAAATCAAAGACCTGCTCACCGACGGGCACACCAAGCCGCTCAAAGGCTTCAAGAGCAAGCAGGGCAAGAACTTCGATGCCATAGTCGCCTTTGACGGGGAATATAACACGACGTTCGTGTTCCCGGAAAAGAAATGCAAGTCTTCCTATCCGAAAAAAAGGAAATAATCACTAACTTTTGATAAGTTAGGCTGCATCTCAACAATAGAAACAAACAAGTTTTTTTCGTATTGTCTTCGATTTGCACTAACTTTGCCACTTGTTCAGAGTAATGAATTGTTCTTCGATACCGGATTACACTCATACTTTGGATTTAGTGGTGGCACTCGGAGGGATACCGAGTGCCTTTTTCTTCCTTTTTCCAATCAATTATCCCGTTAAATATCAATCCACTAAACTCCAAAGTAATGAACAACAAGAAGAAAAACGAGGGTCAGACCGACTTTTCCTATTACGGTCTGTACCTGCTGGACTACCTCCGCACGAACAAGTTTGAACAGGCGACTGACACCGCTTTCATACGGGAACGGGCCGACCGTGCCGCCGAAACGTATGAAAAGGCGCGGCTCGAAGGCTATCCCGCCGATGGCGCGCAAGAGCAGGCGATGGACACGCTGCTGCGCGGGCTGCGCTATTCCCGGTACGCCATTCTCCGTGAAGTCGTGGAGAGCGAGTTTTTCGACGAAGTGCCGGAAGAGAAACAAGAAGCCTTTATTCTGAAACTCATGCCGCTTGTCGGCAACGTGTTCTCCGTCTATGACCTTTCGGACGACAACTTCGCCCTGTCTTCCGATTACGACCTGCTCTACACGGAGCTGACGGGGGCAACCGTCCTTTACATCGGGGAATATGGCGTTTAACCGCAAACAGAAACTGCGGGACAACATCGAGGCGATACGGACGGCATTCATCCTTGACAGGGAAAACAGGACAGCGACAACCGAAGAGCGTGCCATACTTCAAAGGTACTGCGGTTTCGGCGGTCTGAAATGTATCCTCAACCCTGCAAAGGAACTGACGGATGCCGTCCGGTGGGCGAAATCCGACCTCGAACTGTTCGCCCCGACAGTGGAGTTGCACAGGCTTATCCGTGAGAACAGCAAGGACGAAACAGAGTACAAGCGGTTTGTGGATTCGCTGAAAGCGTCCGTGCTGACCGCTTTCTACACCCCCAAAGAGATAACCGACACCATCGCGGACGTGCTGGCAGATTACAGCGTCCGCCCCGCCCGTATGCTCGAACCGTCGGCAGGTGTCGGCGTGTTCGTGGATTCCATGCTGCGGCACAGCCCCAATGCGGATGTGATGGCTTTCGAGAAGGATCTGCTCACGGGTACAATCTTGAGGCATCTCTATCCCGACCAGAAAATGCGCACCTGCGGTTTTGAGAAAATCGAAAGACCGTTCAACAATTATTTCGACTTGGCGGTGTCCAACATTCCGTTCGGTGACATTGCCGTGTTCGACGCGGAGTTTCAGCGGAGCGACTCTTTCGGCAGACGCTCCGCCCAGAAAACCATCCACAACTATTTCTTTCTCAAAGGACTGGATGCCGTGCGTGACGGCGGTATCGTGGCGTTCATCACCTCGCAAGGGGTATTGAATAGCACCAAGACCTCCGTGCGTAACGAGCTGTTCAGTCAGGCCAATCTGGTATCCGCGATACGCCTGCCCAACAACCTGTTCACGGACAACGCGGGCACGGAGGTGGGCAGTGACCTGATTGTCCTGCAAAAGAACCTCAGCAAGAAGGAAATGTCGCAGGACGAGCGGCTGATGACCGTGATACAGACGGACACGAAAACCGCCCTGACCGACAACGCCTATTTCATCCACCACCCGGAACGCATCGTGCATACGATGGCGAAACTTGACACAGACCCCTACGGGAAGCCCGCTATGGTTTATCTGCACGAGGGCAAGGCAGCAGGCATCGCCGGGGATTTGCGCCGTATGCTCGACGAGGATTTCCATTACAGGCTTGCCATGCGCTTGTATTCGGGTTCAATCCGGCAGGCAGGAACGGAAGAAAAAGTTGCCGTTCAAAATAAAGTAGAGCGTCCTGCCATAAAATTGGAAACAGTATCCTCGGCGCAGACGGTGGAAACTCCGACAGAAAAGCCGCAACCCGCAGATGAAAAGCCGGAGATAGAACCGCGCCCGCAATATTCCGCAGGCGTGCAGCTCACCCTGCTTGACCTCTGGGGGATGACGGAAGAGGTCAGCCAACCGAAAACCTCCAAAAAGAAAAAGACGGTGAAAAAGGCAGTTACGGCAAAGTCCACTCCGCCCAAACCGAAAGTCACGGTTACACCGACAGCTCCAACTGCAAAACCCGCAATGGAGAATAAGGAGGTGAAAGCGGAGAACACCGCCAAGCCTGCCGACCCGGACGACATCTATGCCACACTGGACTGGGATACCAATCCTCCCATCAACGGTTTCTATGAAATGATGATGGGTTTGACGCCGGAGCGTAGGAAAGAACTTCGGGAACTGGCAAGGCAGCATAACGAGAAACAAGTGGCGGAAAAGACGGAAGTGAAAGCCGTGCCGGAAACTTCCCGTGAGCAGCCACGACAGGAGGAAACACAGCCGGAGGCAGTCGCCGCACCTGCCGTTACAGATACCCCATCGGAAGCGGTGGGGACTTTCCTTTTCCCCGACATCGAAGCGGAAAAGCCGAAGGAGGAAGTCGTGGACCTTTCTCCGCGTGCCTACCACCGCACGCCGGAGATGCACCTGCGCGAAGGGTCGCTGGTGGCTGACCGGGGGCGTCATAACATCGGCTACCTGAAAGACATCACGCCATACGGGGCGACATTCCAGCCGCTCGACCTGAAAGGATACCAGAAGGAAAAGGCGTTGTTGTATGTGTCGCTGCGTGACGCCTACGAGCGTCTGTACCGTTATGAATCGCTCCGGCGCGAGGCAAATGTTCCGTGGCGAGAGCATCTGAATACCTGTTACGATGAGTTTGTCATGCGCTACGGCAACCTCAACGCCAAGCAGAACGTGAAGTTAGTGATGATGGATGCGGGCGGGCGCGACATCCTTTCGCTGGAACGGATGGAAAACGGAAAGTTCGTCAAGGCGGACATCTTCGAGCATCCTGTTTCCTTCGCGGTGGAGAGCCATGCCAACGTAGGCTCTCCCGAAGAAGCCCTGTCTGCGTCGCTCAACAAATATGGTACGGTCAATCTCGACTATATGCGGGAGATAACCGACAGCACGGCGGAGGATTTGCTCACTGCCCTGCAAGGGCGCATCTACTACAATCCGCTCGTGACCGGTTACGAAATCAAAGACCGTTTCATCGCCGGAAATGTCATAGAGAAAGCGGAACGCATAGAGGCATGGATGGGTGACAATCCCGAAAATGAGCGTATGCCGGAGGTGAAGCAGGCGTTGGAGGCTCTGAAAGATGCCGAGCCGCAGCGCATCGCCTTCGAGGATCTGGACTTCAATTTCGGGGAACGCTGGATTCCGACGGGTGTCTATGCCGCCTACATGAGCCGGCTGTTCGACACGGAGGTGAAAATCGCCTATTCCGCAAGCATGGACGAGTTTTCGGTGGTGTGCGGCTACCGCACCATGAAAATCACGGACGAGTTTCTGGTGAAGGGGTATTACCGGAACTATGACGGTATGCACCTCCTAAAACACGCCCTGCACAACACCTGCCCTGACATGATGAAGTCCATCGGCAAGGACGAGCATGGCAACGACATCAAGATGCGCGACAGCGAGGGAATACAACTCGCCAACGCCAAGATTGACGAGATACGAAACGGCTTCTCCGAATGGCTCGAAGAGCAGTCGCCGCAGTTCAAGGAGCGGCTTGTGACGATGTATAACCGCAAGTTCAACTGTTTCGTGCGCCCGCGCTACGACGGCTCCCATCAGACCTTTCCCGACCTCAACCTGAAAGGGCTGGCAAGCCGGGGTATCAAGAGCGTCTATCCCTCACAGATGGATTGCGTCTGGATGTTGAAACAGAACGGCGGCGGAATTTGCGACCACGAGGTGGGAACCGGTAAGACGCTGATAATGTGCATCGCCGCGCATGAGATGAAGCGTCTGAATTTGGCACACAAGCCGATGATTATCGGGCTGAAAGCCAACGTTGCGGAGATTGCAGCCACCTATCAGGCGGCATATCCCAACGCACGTATTCTGTACGCTTCGGAGAAGGACTTTTCGACCGCCAACCGTGTGCGCTTCTTCAATAATATAAAGAACAACGACTACGATTGCGTCATCATGTCGCACGACCAGTTCGGCAAGATACCGCAGTCGCCGGAATTGCAGCAGCGCATCCTGCAAGCAGAGCTTGACACGGTGGAGGAAAACCTCGAAGTGCTACGGCAGCAGGGAAAGAACGTGTCGCGGGCGATGCTGAAAGGATTGGAGAAGCGCAAGCACAACCTTGAAGCGAAGCTGGAGAAGGTGGAACACGCCATAAAGTCACGCACGGACGACGTGGTGGATTTCAAGCAGATGGGCATCGACCACATCTTCATAGATGAGAGCCACCAGTTCAAGAATCTGACTTTCAACACGCGCCACGACCGTGTGGCGGGATTGGGAAACAGCGAGGGAAGCCAGAAGGCACTTAACATGCTCTTTGCCATACGCACCATACAGGAGCGCACAGGAAAAGACTTGGGTGCGACCTTCCTCTCCGGCACGACTATCAGCAACTCACTGACTGAATTGTACCTGCTGTTCAAGTACCTGCGCCCGAAGGAGCTGGAACGGCAGGACATAAGGTGTTTCGACGCTTGGGCGGCGATATTTGCCAAGAAGACGACGGATTTTGAATTTAACGTGACGAACAATGTGGTCCAGAAGGAGCGTTTCCGCTACTTCATCAAAGTGCCGGAGCTTGCCGCCTTCTATAATGAAATCACGGACTACCGCACGGCGGAGGATGTGGGCGTTGACCGTCCTGCCAAGAACGAGATACTGCACCATATACCGCCCACGCCGGAACAGGAGGACTTCATACAGAAACTGATGCAGTTCGCCAAGACGGGCGATGCCACCTTGTTGGGCAGGCTGCCGCTTTCGGAAACGGAAGAAAAGGCGAAGATGCTCATCGCCACGGACTATGCCCGGAAAATGGCACTCGACATGCGCATGATAGACCCGCATTACGAAGACCACCCCGACAACAAGGCGAGCCACTGTGCCAAAATAATCGCGGAGTATTATCAAAAATACGACGCGCAGAAAGGCACGCAGTTCGTTTTCTCTGACTTGGGGACTTACCAGCCGGGCGATGGGTGGAACGTCTATTCGGAAATCAAGCGCAAACTGACGGAGGACTACGGCATACCGCCAAGCGAGGTGCGCTTCATTCAGGAGTGCAAGACCGACAAGGCTCGGAAGGCGGTGATAGATGCCATGAACGCCGGGACGGTGCGTGTGCTGTTCGGCTCCACCTCCATGCTCGGAACGGGTGTGAACGCACAGAAACGGTGTGTGGCAATTCATCATCTTGATACGCCGTGGCGACCGTCCGACCTGCAACAGCGTGACGGACGGGGAGTTAGAGCAGGCAACGAGATAGCCAAGCATTTCGCCGGGAACAACGTGGACGTAATAATCTACGCGGTGGAAAAATCACTGGACAGTTACAAGTTCAACCTCCTGCACTGCAAGCAGACTTTCATCAGCCAGCTTAAAAGCGGTGCTATGGAAGCGCGTACCATCGACGAGGGGGCAATGGACGAGAAATCGGGCATGAACTTCTCGGAATATATGGCGTTGCTATCCGGCAACACCGACCTGCTGGACAAGGCGAAACTGGAAAAACGTATCGCCTCGCTCGAAGGGGAACGCAAGTCGTTCAACAAGGGCAAGCGTGATTCGGAGTTCAAGCTGGAATCGAAGACCCGCGAGCTGGGCAACAACACAGCTTTCATAGATGCCATGACGGAGGACTGGAACCGCTTCCTCTCTGTGGTGCAGACCGACAAGGAGGGCAATCACCTTAATATAATAAAGGTGGACGGAGTGGATTCCGCCGATGAGAAAGTCATCGGAAAGCGTTTGCAGGAGATAGCCAAGAATGCCACGACCGGAGGGTTGTACACGCAGGTTGGAGAGTTTTACGGTTTCCCGATAAAGGTGGTCAGCGAAAGGATACTCAAAGAGGGATTGGAGTTTACCGACAACCGCTTCGTGGTCGAGGGGAACTACAAGTACACCTACAACAACGGGCATCTGGCGCTGGCTGACCCGTTGGCCGCCGCCCGCAACTTCCTCAACGCGATTGAGAGAATCCCCTCCATCATCGACCAGTATAAAGCGAAGAATGAGGTCTTGGAACGTGAGATACCGCAGTTGCAGGAGATAGCAGGCAAGGTGTGGAAGAAGGAGGAAGAACTGAAACAGTTGAAGTCCGAACTTGCCGCCCTTGACCGCAAGATACAGCTGGAACTTGCGCCGCCTACACCCGAAATCACCGAAAAGGAGCATGAAGGGCAACAGGTCAAACCGGAAGCGAAAGGTGTGCGAAACGGTATCAGGCAATATCCCGAAGATACATCACCGCAAATACGCAATCCATCGGAAAGTATTATCGCCAATCACACCATAACTGGGCATCCGGGGCTGTATGCCAAGGAGGAAACCCGGTCCAAAGGATTGAAAATATAACCTTAGGAATTTTATCTGAAGTATTAATAAGGGCTATCCCAAAAGGTCTAAAAGTAAATTTTATCCTTTCTGCAAGTATCTGTAGGATGGCAACTGCATTTTTTTTCTTTTTGGGCAGCCCTTATTAAAATTTATTCTTATTTTAGGTTATATACATTCATGTCCATTTATGTAAAAAATCCTGCTGACCTTGTTTATGTCTTGTCAGTCACCATTTGCAAAACCATATTTGACCCTCAAAGAGGCTGAATTTGATAAGCAACTTGCTACATACTCATAATAAGGAGCTAAATAGAACACGAATGGGAAATACTCAAATGCCAAACTAAAGAAGATATTGGCCAAAATAAACGTTATACCGAGAGAGAAACTTGATTTTTTTCAACTTCCTAAAACGTTGTTGTTCAAACATTTCTACTTATTTGTACTTACCAGTTGAACCTACGCTTCCCTAATAAAATGTCTATGGTAAAAAGTTAAAAAATCCTCCCACTTTTGTTAGATATATTTTTTTGTGTAATTTTGTAATCGTTATGCGGCAGTAATAATATACATATTAATACGAGTTAGTAATCCTGTAGTTCTCACATGCTACGAGGAGGTATTAAAAGGTGCGTTTCGACAATGCATCTATTGTAGTATATTATTGCTTAATCCAAATGAATATTATAAATTTAGGAATTCTTGCTCACATTGATGCAGGAAAAACTTCCGTAACCGAGAATCTGCTGTTTGCCAGTGGAGCAACGGAAAAGTGCGGCCGTGTGGATAATGGTGACACCATAACAGACTCTATGGATATAGAGAAACGTAGAGGAATTACTGTTCGGGCTTCTACGACATCTATTATCTGGAATGGAGTGAAATGCAATATCATTGACACTCCGGGACACATGGATTTTATTGCGGAAGTGGAGCGGACATTCAAAATGCTTGATGGAGCAGTCCTCATCTTATCCGCAAAGGAAGGCATACAAGCGCAAACAAAGTTGCTGTTCAATACTTTACAAAAACTGCAAATCCCGACAATTATATTTATCAATAAAATTGACCGTGACGGTGTGAATTTAGAGCGTTTGTATCTGGATATAAAAACAAATCTGTCTCAAGATGTCCTGTTTATGCAAACTGTTGTCGATGGATTGGTTTATCCGATTTGCTCCCAAACATATATAAAGGAAGAATACAAAGAATTTGTATGCAACCATGACGACAATATATTAGAACGATATTTGGCGGATAGCGAAATTTCACCGGCTGATTATTGGAATACGATAATCGATCTTGTGGCAAAAGCCAAAGTCTATCCGGTACTACATGGATCAGCAATGTTCAATATCGGTATCAATGAGTTGTTGGACGCCATCTCTTCTTTTATACTTCCTCCAGAATCAGTCTCAAACAGACTTTCAGCTTATCTCTATAAGATAGAGCATGACCCCAAAGGACATAAAAGAAGTTTTCTAAAAATAATTGACGGAAGTCTGAGACTTCGAGACATTGTAAGAATCAACGATTCGGAAAAATTCATCAAGATTAAAAATCTAAAGACTATTTATCAGGGCAGAGAGATAAATGTTGATGAAGTGGGGGCCAATGATATCGCGATTGTAGAAGATATGGAAGATTTTCGAATCGGAGATTATTTAGGTGCTAAACCTTGTTTGATTCAAGGATTATCTCATCAGCATCCCGCTCTCAAATCCTCCGTCCGGCCAAATAAGCCCGAAGAGAGAAGCAAGGTGATATCCGCTCTGAATACATTGTGGATTGAAGACCCGTCTTTGTCCTTTTCCATAAACTCATATAGTGATGAATTGGAAATCTCGTTATATGGTTTGACCCAAAAGGAAATCATACAGACATTGCTGGAAGAACGATTTTCCGTAAAGGTCCATTTTGATGAGATCAAGACTATCTACAAAGAACGACCTATAAAAAAGGTCAATAAGATTATTCAGATCGAAGTACCACCCAACCCTTACTGGGCCACAATAGGGCTGACTCTTGAACCCTTACCGTTAGGGGCAGGGTTGCAAATCGAAAGTGACATCTCCTATGGTTATCTGAACCATTCTTTTCAAAATGCCGTTTTTGAAGGGATTCGTATGTCTTGCCAATCTGGTTTACATGGATGGGAAGTGACAGATCTGAAAGTAACTTTTACTCAAGCCGAGTATTATAGCCCGGTAAGTACACCTGCTGATTTCAGACAGCTGACCCCTTATGTCTTCAGGCTGGCTTTGCAACAGTCAGGTGTGGACATTCTCGAACCGATGCTCTGTTTTGAGTTGCAGATACCCCAAGTAGCGAGTTCCAAAGCTATTACAGATTTGCAAAAACTGATGTCTGAGATTGAAGACATCAGTTGTAATAATGAGTGGTGTCATATTAAAGGGAAAGTTCCATTAAATACAAGTAAAGACTATGCCTCAGAAGTAAGTTCGTACACTAAGGGCTTAGGCATTTTTATGGTTAAGCCATGTGGGTATCAAATAACAAAAGACGGTTATTCTGATAATATCCGCATGAACGAAAAAGATAAACTTTTATTCATGTTCCAAAAATCAATTTATGAATTAATACAAAACAAGAAGAAAATATGAACAAGCAATTCATTATCACGAATTTCGCCGCATTTGCTCTCATGCTGTTCCTGCCGACCGGATGCAGGCAGGCGGACGGCAAGCAGGATGCGGTGCAGAGTTATCGGGTCATAAAGGTCGCGGCAAGTCCGGTGGAAATCTCCGAGTCCTATTCCGCCGCCATACGCGGACGGCAGGATGTGGACATCCTGCCGCAAATATCCGGGCGCATTATCCGTCTGAAAGTGAAAGAGGGTGAACGGGTGAAGACCGGTCAAGTATTGGCTGTAATTGACCAAGTGCCCTATCGGGCGGCATTACGCACGGCGCAGGCCAATGTCAGCGCGGCACAGGCAAAAGTGGAAACGGCAAGAATCGAGCTGCGGGGCAAGCAGGCATTGTTTGACGAGAAGGTCATATCCGACTACGAGCTTTCTCTCGCCCGGAACCAACTGGCAGTGGCGTGTGCTGAACTCGAACAGGCAAAGGCACAAGAATCGGATGCACGCAACAATCTCTCCTATACGGAAATCAAAAGCCCGAGCAACGGAGTAGTAGGCACATTGCCCTATCGCATCGGTGCGCTTGTCGGTCCCAATATGGCACAGCCTTTCACGGTCGTGTCCGACAATGCGGAGATGTATGCCTATTTCTCCATTTCGGAGAATATGCTACGGCGATATTCGGCTCGCTATGGCTCGATTGACAGCATGATAGCCGGGACGCCGGAAGTGGGCCTGCAACTCAACGACGGCAGCCTGTACAAGGCGAAAGGACGTATTGAAACCGTAAGCGGCGTGGTGGATCCTGTTACCGGAACGGTACAAATCAAAGCCCTGTTCCCCAATCCCGACCGCGAACTGTTGAGTGGCAGCATCGGCAATGTCATCCTTCAAAACCCGAAAACGGAGGCCGTAACCATTCCCATGACCGCCACCGTGGAACTGCAGGACAAGATTATCGCTTACCGTCTGAAAAACGGACAGGCGGAAGCCGCCTATCTCACGGTGGACCGCCTGAACGACGGCAACCGGTTTATCGTAAAAGAAGGTCTTTCGGTCGGTGACACCATTGTCGCCGAAGGCGTGGGACTGGTGAGAGAAGGCATGAGCATAACCCCTAAAAACGAAACGAAATGAACCTGCGATTTTTTATAGACCGCCCGGTGTTTTCGGGCGTTATCTCGGTGGTGATTGTACTGTTGGGCATGATTTCCATGTTTTCCTTGCCGGTGGAACAATACCCCGACATCGCACCTCCGACCATCAACGTATTCGCAACTTATCCGGGAGCAAACGCTGAAACCGTGCAGAAGGCAGTGATAACCCCTCTGGAAGAAGCCATCAACGGAGTGGAAGACATGACCTATATGACTTCCACGGCATCGAATACGGGAGATGCTTCCATCAACATCTATTTCAAACAGGGAACCAACGCGGACATGGCGGCGGTAAACGTGCAGAACCGCGTGAACGGCGCACTGAGCCAACTTCCGGCGGAAGCCACCAAGACCGGTGTCACCACTGAAAAGCAGCAGAATGCCGAACTGATGACTTTCGCGCTCTATTCGCCCGATGACCGCTTCGACCAGACCTTCCTGAGCAATTACGTGAAAATCAATGTCGAGCCGAGGCTGAAACGTATCAGCGGCGTGGGAAAGGCACAGTTGTTCGGTTCCAACTACAGCATGCGACTTTGGCTGCGTCCCGACAAGATGGCGCAATACGGGCTTATCCCCGATGACATCTCTGCCGTACTTGCACGACAGAACATCGAGGCCGCCACCGGCTCCTTCGGTGCCAATCATCCTACCGCCAATGAATACACGATGAAATACCGCGGACGCTTGTCCGGAGCGGAAGAGTTCGGTGAGCTGGTCGTCAAGTCACTGCCGGGCGGCAATGTGCTTCGGTTGAAAGAGGTTGCCGATGTGGAACTGGGCGATGAATACTACAACTATTCCTCCGAGGTGAACGGGCATCCGGCAGCTATGATGCTCATCAACCAGAAAGCCGGGTCCAATGCATCAAGCACCATCAAGGAGATTCACGAAGTGCTTGACGACCTTAGCCGGGACTTGCCCGAAGGGACGGAATTCGTGGTGCTTACCGATACCAACAAGTTCCTGTATGCCTCCATCCACTCTGTCCTCCGCACCTTATTGGAAGCGATACTTCTGGTCATCGTGGTGGTGTATGTGTTCTTGCAGGACATCAAGTCAACGCTTATCCCTACCATATCCATCTTCGTTTCCATCATCGGCACATTTGCCGTGATGTCCATGATTGGATTCTCCATCAACCTGCTCACCCTGTTCGCGCTTGTGCTTGCCATCGGAACCGTGGTCGATGATGCCATTGTGGTGGTGGAAGCGGTGCAGGCGAAGTTCGATGAGGGCTATCAATCAGCAGTTCTCGCGGCTGATGATGCCATGAAAGGCGTTTCGTCGGCTATCCTGACCTCTACCATAATCTTTATGGCAGTGTTTTTCCCCGTAGCCATGATGGGCGGGACTTCGGGAGCGTTCTACACGCAGTTCGGTATCACGATGGCTGTTGCCGTGGGAATCTCGGCAGTCAATGCCTTCACACTCTCACCGGCACTTTGCGCGCTGCTGCTGAAACCCTATATCGATGAGCAGGGCAACACTAAGAACAATTTTGCAGCCCGTTTCCGTAAAGCGTTCAATGCCGTCTTCGACAGTCTGAGCCGACGCTATGTACGTGGAGTGATGTTCATTATCCATCGCCGATGGCTGTTGTGGAGCATCATAGGCATTTCTTTCGGGTTGCTGGTGCTGCTGGTCAATGTCACAAAGACGGGACTTATTCCCGAAGAGGACACCGGGACGGTCATGGTGAGCATGAACACGAAGCCCGGCACATCCATGGCTCAGACAAGTAAGGTGATGGAGCGTATCAACAGCCGTCTCGACAGCATCGGCGAGATTGAATACAGCGGTGCGGTAGCCGGTTTCTCTTTCAGCGGTTCCGGTCCCTCGCAGGCGATGTATTTCGTGACACTCAAAGACTGGGAGGATCGTAAGGGAGAGGGGCAGTCGGTGAATGATGTCATCGGAAAGATTTATGCCGCCACTTCAGATATTCCCGATGCCACGGTGTTCGCCATGTCGCCTCCGATGATTGCCGGGTACGGCATGGGAAACGGTTTCGAGCTTTATTTGCAGGACAAGGCGGGCGGAAACATCGCCGCTTTCAAGGAAGAGGCGGACAAGTTTGTCGAAGCCTTGTCGCAACGACCCGAAATCGGCGAAGTCTATTCCTCCTTTGCCACGGACTATCCGCAATACTGGGTGGATATCGATGCCGCCAAATGTGAGCAGTCGGGTGTGTCGCCCGCAGATGTGCTTTCCACATTGTCGGGCTATTATACCGGACAATATGTTTCCGACTTTAACCGGTTCTCCAAGCTCTACCATGTGACCATGCAGGCTCCGGCGGAATATCGTGTGAATGCGGAATCCCTGCACCACATGTATGTGCGCGCCTCCGATGGCGGCATGTCGCCTTTGAGCCGGTTCGTGCGCCTGACCAAGACCAACGGCCCGTCAGACCTCACCCGTTTCAACCTGTTCAACGCCATCTCGATTAGCGGGTCGCCGGCGCAGGGTTACAGTTCAGGGCAGGTGCTCGAAGCCATCGGCGAGACGGCACGTGAAGTGCTTCCGTCAAATTACACATACGAGTTTGGCGGCATTTCGCGTGAGGAAAGCAAGACGACCAACAATGCCACGCTTATATTCCTGCTCTGCATGGTTCTGGTCTATCTGATTCTGTGCGCCTTGTATGAGAGCGTGTTCATACCCTTCGCGGTTCTGTTGTCGGTGCCTTGCGGACTAATGGGCAGTTTCCTGTTTGCGTGGCTCTTCGGTCTGGAGAACAACATCTACATGCAGACCGGATTAATCATGATTATCGGCCTGCTTGCCAAGACCGCCATCCTGCTTACCGAATACGCCGGCAAGCGGCGGTCGGAAGGCATGACGCTGGCACAGGCAGCATACAGTGCGGCAAAAGTCCGCCTGCGCCCTATATTGATGACTGTGCTGTCCATGGTGTTCGGTCTTGTCCCGCTGATGATGGCGCACGGAGTGGGTGCCAACGGCAGCCGTTCGCTTGCCACAGGTGTAATCGGTGGAATGATTGTCGGTACTTTGGCTCTGTTGTTCCTTGTGCCGTCATTGTTTATTGTATTCCAATATATTCAAGAACGTGTTAAGCATAATTAAATGAAGAAGACAGTAATATATATCATATTGTCAGGATGGATGTTTGCCGGTTGTGGCACATACAGCCGGTATCATCGTCCTGACCTCTCAACGGAGAATCTGTATCGGGACGTACCGGCGGACATTGATACAACGACCATCGCGTCCCTGTCGTGGCGGGAAATGTTTACCGACCCGAAACTCCAGTCCTTGATTGAAACCGGACTTGAACGGAACACAGACCTCAATGTGGCACGGTTACGCGTGGAAGCGACAGAAGCCGTCCTGATGACTGCCAGACTATCATATCTTCCATCACTGGGACTGACTGCCGAAGGTAATGCCAATAAACATGACGGAGCAACGGCAAAGACATATAATGTGGGAGCGTCGGCAAGCTGGGAACTGGACATCTTCGGCAAACTTACGGCGGCAAAGCGTGGTGCAGCCGCCGCGTTACAAGGAAGCCGTGCCTACCGGCAGGCCGTACAGACACAGCTTGTCGCCACTATTGCAGACAGTTACTACACCCTTGCCATGCTTGACGCACAAATGGCAATAAGTAACCGGACTTTGGAGAACTGGCGGACTACCGTACGTACTCTTGAAGCGTTGAAAAAAGTGGGGAAATCAAACGAAGCCGGCGTATTGCAGGCAAAGGCGAACGTGATGCGACTCGAAGCATCCCTGTTATCCATACGCAAGAGTATTTCCGAAACAGAAAATGCCCTGTCTGCGATACTTGCCATGCCGTCACACTCGATTGGACGAAGTAATCTGGCCGAGGCTGCTTTCCCCGATACTGTCTCGATTGGAGTCCCTTTGCAACTGCTTTCCAACCGTCCCGACGTGCGTCAGGCTGAAATGGAACTGGCGCAGGCGTTCTACGCCACCAATGCGGCTCGTGCCGCCTTCTATCCCAATATTACCCTCTCGGGGACTCTTGGATGGACTAATAACGGCGGTGGCGTAATCGTAAATCCCGGACAATGGTTGCTCAATGCCATCGGTTCCCTGACACAGCCCTTATTCAACCGGGGCACAAACATCGCCAACTTGAAGATAGCCAAAAGCCGTCAGGAAGAAGCCAAACTGTTGTTCCGGCAATCATTGCTGAACGCTGGAAAAGAAGTGAACGATGCTCTGACTGCATGGCAGACGGCAAAATCGCAAATTGAAATCAATGCTCGACAGGTTGAAACATTATGCGATGCTGTGCGAAAGACAGAATCGCTTATGCGTCATTCCAATGCCACCTATCTGGAAGTGTTGACCGCCCAACAGTCTCTTCTCGAAGCGGAAGTGCAACAGCTACAAACTCGTTTTGAACGCATACAAAGTGTAATCAAACTTTATCATGTGTTGGGAGGAGGAATGTAACTGCAATAAATAGAAAAATTTGAAATTATTATTAGTGTTATTCATCTCGGATATTTTTCGTGATTCTGCCGCATGTAGATATTGTACGAAAGCAATATTTGGATTGTAAAATATCAAGCCAATGAAAATACTTTTGCAGCATAAAATATTTATAGGATACTTTCTTTTAATGGCGATCATTGGCAGCATGGTCGCTATTGTTCTGCACGAGCGTAGTCGTGTACAGAAAATAGAGAATGAATCAATCGCTATTTTTCAAACCCAGCACAATATCAATACCACACACCGCTATGTGACCACGTTAGTAACTTATGGTGAATCCGTCATGGTATGGAATGATGAGGATTCTGGGTGAAGTATAAGAATATCAGAGAAGGGGAACAATTGCATTTCGATTTGCATTTTCTTAACCGCATAAAGAAACAGTTCCCGGGGATAAAAGCTATTTCGCCTGAAATAACAGGACCTTATTCGCAAGTGATGAATAAAGCTAAAAGCGGACTTTTTAAGATTATAGGAATCAATGAAAACTATATGGGAATTAAGATACTTAAAATCAACGAAGATGGACGATATTTTAATAAAGGAGATGACGAGAATACCCGTAATGTTACCATTATCGGCGAAAATGTCAGTACGACCTTATTTAATAATCAAAAAGCGTTGGGTAAGTCGATCAACATTGCCGGTATTGATTTTAAGGTGATAGGCGTACTAAAGAATGATGATATTTTCAGCGCTTCGGAAATCAATTCGGTATATGTGCCCTTCTCAAGTTACATAAACTGTATTGACAATAAGACTCCATTGCGCGCTTTCTGTTTATATCTGAACAAAGAAGTTGATTCCAAGCGATTTGAGAATGAGCTGAGAGCCTTCATCGCTAATAAATACCAATTTGCTTATTCTGATAAGCAAGCCTTACAGATAATCAATTTTGAGACACAAACATCTGCTTTTGAGGGACTCTTTGATGGATTGAAAATGTTTATCTGGATCGTAGGAATTTGTTTTCTGATAAGTGGTATTGTTGGAGTAAGCAACATCATGTTTGTCGTGATCAAAGAAAGGAGTAGCGAAATAGGCATCCGTAAGGCTGTAGGAGCAACTCCTAAATCCATTCTTGTGTTAATGCTGACGGAATCTGTCATCATAACTGTAATCTCCGGTATCATCGGATTGATATCAGGTGCAGCTATTCTTGAGATTATAAATTGGTTGCTCGAAAGCGCCCGTCACGCGACAATGATAAAGCATGCAGAAATAGATATAAATGTAGCTGTTCTCGCTTTGGTTATCTTGATTTTGTCCGGTGTCATTGCCGGAGCATTTCCGGCTATGAAAGCATCTGTTATACAACCCATTGACGCCATTAGAAACGAAAATATAGGATAATGAAGACATTTAAGATTATATTAATTTGCATCTTTTCCGCCACACTGGCATTTGTTGCTTTTCGTTCTTCGCTAAGAGGTACAAAGGCAATTTACGAAACTACACAACCACAATATCGCGAGATCAAAGAGGAAATAAACATATCCGGCAATGTTTTTCCGATGAAGGAGATCGAAATAAAATCGCAGATATCGGGAGTCCTGGACAAGATTAATGTTTCGATAGGAGATAAAGTGCGCATAGGAGATTAAATATAAATTCAAGCAATCATAGCCCGTAATTCACTGAATTTGGCTATCTTTGCATAACATTTGAGAAAAACGGCGATTGGCAGGAGCTTTTCGCCGCCAACATATAGGATAAGACCGCAAGGCGTTTCAAGCGAAAATCTGGTAAATTGGAA
>OJKQ01000651.1_pt1 | contig 20808 bp, 25 predicted proteins | sample 1596641 | NCBI WGS metagenome assembly OJKQ01 (sample SAMEA4350167, study PRJEB24818) | metagenome | biome: human; feature: gut; material: faeces | place: Denmark | collected 2013-09 | reverse complement strand
ATAAAATCCTATGAAGAAAAAGTAGAATATTATACAAAACTCAAGGAACAGTGGCAGTCGCTTACTGATGAATATAGTAACAGTGTTGATGATATGTACGCAAAAATGTTACTTGGTCAGAGTTGGGAAGCAGATGTTCTTAATGGTCGTCTTTCAACATTGAACGATTTCAGAAATCAGTATAATGATATTCAAAAGTCAATTTCTGATATGGCATGGCAGTCTGCAAATGCACAAATATCTGCACTAAATGCTGTTAAAGCAGCAGAGGCAACAAAAGCACAGACTTCTGGTGGTTCTAATGGTTATTCTGGTTCAAGTGGAAATGTTAGTTCTGTAAGCAAACCATCACAACCCAAAAAAGATACTGTACAACATTATTGGATATACAGAACACTTGGTACTTTTAATACAAATGGGCAAGCTTCTAGTAAGATTGGAATGCTTGGTGGAGATGGTGTTATTAGTGTTGGTGGAAAATATCTTGTTGTAAAGTGGAAAAAGGGATATGTGACGAGAGGTGAAGCGTCAAGCAATATTGTTAATTATGGTGGTAATGGCGTATACAAACGTTATGCTTCTGGTACGGATAATGCGAAAAAAGGATGGAATATTGTTTCTGAAGAGAATCCTGAACTTATTATTAGAAACAATGGTGAAATCGACCTTGCAAAAGGCGAACAGTTTTACAATTTCCAAGGTGGCGAAAAAGTAATTCCTGCGAATGAGACTAAAGAAATTCTTAAGAACCAAGGTAATGTTGAACAGTTGTCAGATTCAGATGTTATAACACGTAAAGACGGAAGTATCCTTAAACCTATTCACTACGAATATGAAAATATGCTTACTAACTTTATAAAGGATAATCCTGATTATATGTATTCAATGAATACTATGTCTGACAATATGTGTAGGGATTTATTCAAGAATGCTGAAAATGTCAACTATGATAACAGAAGTGTAGATAATAAAGTATCTATTGGAGAAATTCATTTACACGAAGTACCGAATGTTGATCAGTTTGCAAGAGAACTTGACAGGCAGCTTGCAGGTATTGTTGACCAGAAACTTAGCAGAAGGAAGAGATAAAATAAAGGCGACTAAATTAATAGTCGCCTTTATCTAATGTCTTCGCTATTATTATCGTATCACTTAATTTTTTTATTTTGTTTAAGAAATCAGCGATTAAATCAAATGGTAAATTCATATTGATCATATCATAAAACGAATGCATACTCCAATCAAGTTCGCAATCAAATATTTGTGGCGCATATTTATTAATGGAAGATTCATTAAAAGCTATTATTGCTCCGTAATAATACATATATGCTTCCTCAATAGCTTTCCAATTACGGATTGTTTGGTTATTATTATATTCTATAATTGATTCATTAAGTAAATTACAAAAGTATATTATTTTATCGTCAATAGATTTTTTTGTTTGTGCAATATATTTGCACTGTTCATATGTAGCATGAAATTCTGAATATAAAGACAATACATTTTTTCTGAATTTTTCGTCTTTATCTAATAATAAAGTCGAATAATCTATCATGTGAGTAAATTCATGCACTAATGTTTCTTTGTAGTCGAAATCAGTAAGGTACATAAATCCCATATTGACATTTAATATGTATGGTTTTGATGAATTGATGATCTGCATGGAATATGATATATCGTTTGTTGGTTTAATAAAATGAATTTCATAAATTGGAATCTGTTCAAGTTTTGTCAATGACAAATATTCTTTTTCAAATTCTCTTATTTGCTTTTCCCATTTGATTTTATCATTGCTGAATATATCCATACTAATCACCTCGGAGGATTTATGCTTAATTATAAAGAAATTATAACCCAGACAGATAAAATGCTCAATAGCTATAAAATGAAGTTACAAAAATTTTTAGATAACTGCACACCAGAAGAGTATCGAAAATATTTAAAAATTAAGAAAGAAATAGATGATCTTAAGTAAATATATACTTATAGTGCAAATGGTAGGTAATTGTAATGAATAATAATAATAATAATAATAATAATAATAAAACAATTGAAAAGCTTGTTGACGAGATTATTCGCATAGTAGATAAGAAAATTGCCCATTTATATTCAGATAAAGAGGCGATTATAGTCTCTGAAAATGAGGATTCTTATACTGTGTCAATTGATTCATACAAGTACAATGTAAAAAATGGAACAAACATTAATTTTAAATCTGGTGACAAATGTTTGGTTCATTATATAAATGGAAATCAACAGAGAAAGTTGATTATCGCTAAACTGTGAGAAAGGAGACATTATGCCAATACCACAAAAGCGAATAGATTCATATGATATAGAAACATCTGTTTCCGATGATACAATTTTAATTGCAAACAAAAACGGAAAAACAATTAACATTGAGTTTTCTTCTATTCCAAACTATATACAAGAAAACATATCATATATTACAAATGAAGAAATAGATGCATTATTTAATAAAAGGAGATGAATAAATGCCACAAGATTCTATTTTAAGCCTAAATGGATTAGATCATTTATTGGATAAACTAGATGAAAAATTTGACAAAAAGGTTGATATAGTTTCTGGGAAAGGATTGTCAACTAATGATTATACCACAGATGAAAAAACAAAATTAGCCGGTATTGCTAGTGGCGCAAATAAATATAGTTTACCAACTGCTTCATCTTCTACTCTTGGTGGAGTAAAAACCACATCTACTGTCACATCCAATAGTGGACATATTGCATGTCCAATTATCGATGGTGTTCCATATTACAAGGATACAAATACAATTTATTCACCAGCAACAACTTCTGCAAATGGTTTGATGAGTTCAACCGATAAAGCAAATTTAAATACAGTGATGTCTACTCTCACACTTGCGACATGTTCGACTGCAAGAAACGTTACTGCTAAAGTTGCTACACTTGCGAATTTTGTGCTTAAACCTGGGGCGACAATTGTTGTAGAATTTACAGATACAACTACAACTAATCCGTCTAGCGGAAATCTTACATTAAATGTAAATAATACAGGAGCAAAAACTATAGCTTTTACACGCAATGGTGTTATAGGTGCTTTAAATTATACAAGAGCAGGAGCTTTTTACAATAATATAGCACATGTTTTTACATATAACGGAACTTACTGGGTGTGCTTAAGTTACAATGCCGATAACAATACATGGACTGCCTTTAAAGGTGCAACTGCTTCAGCAAATGGAACTGCTGGTTATATTCCTGCTCCAACAAAAGGAAGCCAAGACAAATTTTTTAGAGCAGATGGAACATGGGCTATTCCTTCATCGTCTTCTGCTGGGCATGGTTTTAAAATAGATTCAACAGAGCCTTCTGATCAGGTTACAGATGATGAATGGTTGAAAGAATATTAGGAGGTGATTTAAAATGGCTACACTGCCAACCCCTACTCTATCTTTAATATCAACTTTTGATCCTTCTGAAAATAATAATATTTATTTTTCTTATAGCGGAAATCAGATTGAAAAAAAGAGAATTATTATTGTAGACAATAAGACTTTTGAAACTGTATTAGACAATACACAGCTTGGGATGAAATTATGTTATGATTTGCCAGCAAATACAATTAAAGTTGGGCAATATACAGCGCAAGTTCAAGTATTTGATTTTGATGGAAATTCTAGTGAATTATCTCAGCCGATTATCTTTTATTGTTATTCTATCCCAATTGCTTCATTTTCAAATTTTACAAGTAAAATCAATAAAGCTTCTATCAATCTATCATTATCATACAGACAAGCTGAAAATGATCCTATAAAAGAATTTACATTTTATTTATACGATTTACAGAAAAATTTAGTGACCAAATCAAATAGTTTTTATAGTTTAAACGATTCTTCGTATACATTTTTAGGATTAAAAAATCTGACTACATATTATGTTCAATGTAAAGGAACATCTTTACACAATATGGAGTTTGATACTGGATTATGCGAAATTAATGTTAATTATATAGTGCAGCCTAACAATATGTTGCTTCGACTTTCGAACAATAAATGCGAAGGGTATATCCAAGTTGATTGTAATATTATTGATATTGGTTACATTATAGAAGGTGGAGATCCAGAGTTCAGTAATGGCGAAATCATACTTGATAATAAAAAAGTAACTTATATAAGTGGATTTGATTTTTCAGATAACTTTTCAATGTTTGTAAAAGCAAGAAAAACACCATTAGACACTCCGTTCTTTGGATATACGACTTCAACTTCATCTGGCAATGTAGAATTATCAATAAAAAAAATAGCTTTGAATTATTATTGCGTATTAAAAGCAGATTCTGTGATAGGTTCTTATTATAGATATGTTAAATTGCCAAATGTAATGATAATTGATGAAAGTTCTAATCAAATTATTGATGAAAACTCAAATGTTATTTCATCTCAAGTCACTCTTGATAATATTAACAATTATATTATTGTATTTGAAGTAAAACGAAAAAATGATTTATATAGCTTAAAAGCATATTATGAAGATAATGGATATATAGAAATTAAATAAGGAGGCGGATGCTATGTTATTTTTAGGTACAACATTTTTTGGAGCAAGATACACAGTTGATCCATCTCCTACTATGGCAAAAGATGTTAAAAACATATATATAGAGAATGGAACTTTTGATCAACTGTTTGTCAGCAAAAATCCAGATTTGAAAGTAGAAAATGGATATGATGAATGGGATTATGATACCATTTTAAATGCCAAATTTGATGACAATACTGTTGATGCTGGTAATTCAGGATTTTCACTTAGTAATACTGATTATGTATTAATTAAATGTAGGGAAGTCGGAACTTTTGATTGGACTCCGCTTTATGCTATAAAAATTGAAAAAATTGAAGATTTTAAAGTTTCTAAAAAAGATTTTTTCAGACCAAGTAATAAAGATTATGAATATATGGTCGTATCTGTATGTAATGGAATTGAAAATACATATGTAACCGAAACAATTCATTCAGAGTTTAACGGAATGTATGTGTGCGATAAAGATAATATATACGGAACGTTATATAATATGGATGATTTGGATTCTACCAGACCGTCTAGTTCTTCTGCTCTTTCTTTATACAATAATCGTTATCCATGTGTTACAAATAATAGTATTTCCAATTATGAACAAGGTTCTATTGCAGGTGACTTTATTAAATTTGATCAAGAAAATCTAACAGTTGATATATCAGTTGGAATTGATTATAGAAACAATGTAAAGGATTGGCTTTTCAATAGAAAACCAAAAATTCTTAAATTTTATGATGGACGTATTTGGCTTATCAGTGTTTCAGGAGATATTTCTGATACGACAGACGGACATAATGATTTAAGAAAAATAGGATTTGACTGGGTTGAAATAGGGAATGTTAATAATCCAGAAGATTTATATGATTGTGGATTATCTGATGTTGGAAAGGAATGGTGGTATTGATGATATATCCTATCACTGAACTAGACAAACAGATATTATTACAACCACAATTAGACGTTCAATATAGATTTACTATACAAGATAATTTAGGAAATGTGCTGAATACTGCAAATAATATCGTTCCAGATACTTATACGGTATCATCTGATGATAATATAAGGAGAAAGATTACGGTGTCAGTATATGATATCAAAAAAGTTGAAGATTGGTTGAACTTATATATGAGACTGAATTTTGTTTTTGAGGTTGGAATTTTTAGTTTTAGAAAAGGTGATTATATTTGGTATCCTTGCGGAACATATATCATTACAGATAGCAGTACCGTAAAAGATGCTATTAATAATACATTAACTACAACATTAGAAGATTGGTTTGCTAAAATGGATGGAACTCGCAATGGACAAGTTGGTGGTGCTGCTACGGTTATCATTGAGCAAAAAGATTCGGATGGAAATATCACAACAATTCAAAAAGTTTTGAGAAATTTTATTGTTTCAGAAGAAATTACAGATAAGATTTTGATTGAAGATATTGGTGAATTTTATGGGATGCAATCTACAAATCCTAATGATTATTTAGAATATAGAAAAAATAATCCAGATTGGAATAAATTACCAAGTGATTTAGAATTCTCTGCTGGGGATACTCAAGCAGATATTGTATCTGACATTACAGAATTATATCCGAATGTACAATCATATTTTGATGTATATAATAACTTCTGTTGTAATATGATTCCTTCTTGCCAGAATGATTCGATAGTTCTTGATAATAATTTCATTCAAAAGATTTTGGTAGCTGAAAGTACAGAAAATACAACATATACTCTCTCTTCTATCAAAAATGTAACCGAAGTCTTTGGAAAATCATATGAGATTGATAGAAATGCAGATGAAAATTGTGTTGTTTCTTCAAATGTGTTTAATTTAACATTAGACAAATATGATTCATATTCAGAATATGAGATTATTGCATTTAAACCAAAATCTACGAATATAGCAAATCCAATGCTCAATATTAATTCTCTTGGTCAAATTCCAATTTATCAAGAATATACCTCTAATCCAATTCCACAAAATACAATTATTGCAAACGAAGTAAATACAATCATGATTAGAAAACAAGAAGAAACATTCATTTCATATTATCTTGGACAGTTTCAGCCACATGCCTTATGTGTATTAACTGGCGATTTAAGTGATAAAAAATATACAAAAAAATATTTCGAAGATAAATATAATTGTAAAAATGTAATACTAAGATTAGAACATGATAGTCCATATACAGTTCAAAAAATCAAAGAAGTGTTGGATGTAAAAACTGGTGATGAATTTGATAATATTATGTCTAATTCTGTTGCAGAACAAAATGCAATTTACTTTAATAGGAAATCATCTAGCATGAATGATACTGTAGAAATTTCCACAAAGCTTGTTCCTTGGCTAGACGTAAATCAAAAGGTGGAATATCAAAAGATAGATGATGATACATCTAAACAATATATAGTAAAAGGAATATCGCATAACTTGAGTTCTTGCATTAGTACGATCACTTTACAAAGATTTTATCCGTTATATTACGATTAATAAAGGAGAAACAATGACTTTCACACTATCAAATTACAAAAATGTTGATAGTACCGTAATTCCAATAATTGATGAATTTTACAGATTGAGAGATTCTGGTGACAATGTTGCAGCTTTTCAATATGCAAAAGATAATGAAAAAATATTAAAGCCATGTGGTGTTAACTGTGAATCTTTTAATAAAATTGAACTTGGAATCTACGATTTAGCAAAAGAGATATTTTATTCTCAAAGAATTATTATTCAGAAAGAACAACCTGACGTTGACGCATACAAGCTAAACGAAGGTAGTGAATGGCTAAAGGAATACTAGGAGGAGAAATATGGTTTTAAGTGATTATTATCCTACTTTGAGAAATGATATATCTATTGATGATAAAGATATATACAATCAACATACAAACTTAATAAAAGAAAAAAAATATCAAGAAGCAGTAACCCTATTATCTAACAATAGCCAGATAGATAGTGTTACTGCTTCTCTTTTAAATTCATGGGAACAAAAAATTTATTCTTTGTGTCAAATTAAGAAAGAATATTACAACCCAATTATTACAAAGCAAACAGAGCCAACAGAGTCTGAAATGAAAGACAAAGTAATTTGGCAACAAGAATATTGATAGGAGGAAATTATATGAGTATTGCAAGTGGCTTTACTAAAATGAAAAATTACATACTTACGAGTAGTGGATATAAATTATTATCAAGGTGGACAAGCTCACAGACAGTTCATATGGGCGATGGAACTGATGACACAGATACAGTTGAATATAGATTTGGAGCAATGAAAGGCGTTACTTCTTCTCTTGCAACAGATAATGATGAATTTGCTTTGTCTGCATCGGCAGGGAAAAATTTACAAGATCAGTGCACACAGTTAAACCAGAGTTTAACTGTTAATAAAATCGATTTGTTAATTGATGATAATAAAAACTGTAAATTTAATTGCGATGGTTATAAATACTTGTTAATTTGTGCCGTAAATGATTCTAAGATAATAAATGTCGATCTTTTAAAATTAATCGGCAGCATTAATCTTGGATTCATACGATATTCATCAGAATCTTATATTGGTACATGTAGTATGAATATAAAACCAACTTATATAACATTACACGGCTTTTATAATAAAGGATATAGCTATTCTACATATCAGGTTTATGGAATAAAATAAATACACATTTTAGTCGTTGTTATAATGATAACTAAAAATTATAACTCCACCCAATCAGTCCACGAGCCAAAAGCATATGCTATTGCAAATGGTCTAGCATGACCTAATGCAAAACAAATTTGATTAATAAAAGCTACATCTCTATTTATCGGTAAAACCATCATTATTACCCAGTCGCCACTAGGTGAATTTAAGCCGCCTCTTACTGAATATATCCCACATTCTGAAAGGTCGTTTAAATTAGTATTTCCACCAAGAGTGACGACTTTAAATGACGATAGTGATAATTTTGTAGTTAAACTCTGGATCATTGCCGAAATAATGATTATTTATCAGTAAATTTAATACTTATACATCTGAAATGTGGCATTCCATAACTCAATATTATATTTGTGTCCTTTATACATCTTATACTGGTTCGTGCATTGGATTTTAGTCGCTACTCCATTGTTGGACATAGCCGCTATTTGTGCTGCATATCGCTTATCTGTAATAAAGCAATGTGTATAAAAGTCACTGCCGCTCATATTAATGACATAAATACCTGTTTCTTCACATTCATACTCAAATACTTTCTGAACTTCAGATGTGTAATTATATATATAATTGATTTGGATAGGTTCTTTAAAGATTCCTTCGTTTAACTGAGTTAAACTCTGGTTTAATTTAAATTCATTTATAAATCCTTCCGAACATTTATTCGATTTCCATTATTTTCCATATATAAAAAGAGAATAACCAAATAGAAAAAACAAACATATGTTCTAGGAGGTATTTATATGACAAGTGCAAAAGACGAATTAATAATGATGTATATGAATGAATGTATGGAAAGATTTAATGGTGAAGATTTGAAATTTTTGAAGGAAAAATTTTGGATGATATCAAACAATTTTTCTGTTGAGCAAATAACATCTACGGAGCTTACTACTACGAATGGAAATACAACAGATTTGTTATTTGAATATTTTAAAATCGGGAAAATGAGTAGTAATAAATCAGATTTAACAATTGATCAATATAGACGTGTAGTTAATCAATTGTGCGACTTTTCTCACAAAGAGTTAAACATGATTACAAGTGATGATGTACTCTCTTTTTTAGCAAAATACAAAAAAATACATAATGTAAAAGATTCTACTATGGACAGTAAGAGAAAATACTTATCTTCTGTTTTTAGTTATCTGTACAAACATAAAAAGATTTCCGAAAATCCTATGTCAATAATCGAACCTGTAAAATATAAAAAGTGTGTTAAAGTTCCTCTCAGAGATGAAGAAATTGAATTGCTTAAGATAAACTGTACAAATACACGTGATCTTGCAATTTTTCAATTTTCATTGGATACAGGTGTCCGTGTAAGCGAATTATGCGGAATAAATCTATCTGATATGGATTTTAGAAATTATAATTGTAAAATCCTTGGAAAAGGAAATAAAGAAAGAATCGTATCGTTTTCTGGCAAAACAATGATGCGAATTAATGAATATTTAAAACTACGAAAAGATATTAATTTTAATGGAGCATTTATGCAATATTCTGATAATACTCCACTGTTTAAGTCATTTAAACGGAATGATAGAATTCATAAAAGTGGTGTTGAAGCAATGATGCGAAAGGTTGGAATGAAAAGTGGTGTTGTACGAATACACCCACATCTTCTACGAGCTACTTTTGCTACAAGATTAGCAGAAAAAGATACTGACATAGGCATCATTGCAAAATTGTTAGGACATACTGATTTACAGAGTGTTAATCGTTATGTACTAACAGACCAGAATAAAATAGAACAAACCGTTAGATTAAAAGGATTTTGTTCATAATTCTTAGAATATAAGAATATATTTATCTATATGATAAAATTTAAGAATTATATTTAATAATATGCCAGAGTTTAGGTAACTTAAAAAATCCAGCTAAAGGGACAAAAGGTATTTTTGTTAATGGCGGTTCACCTTTATCCAGAGATTATTTATTAGTTTATACGCTCAAAACAACAAACAAAGCTAACACTGGAGCATCTTTTTCGATAAACGGGATAAAAGTTGCTGACTTGACTACAAGAACTCCGAATAATATTATTGAAATTAGTGGTTGTGTTAGAGCTTTTAAAGGTGATATTGTTAGTACGAATGTTTCAACCACTGGTGGGTATGCTGATGTATATGCGTATATACCAAATACGATCTAAATCTGGCATTATAAATGTTGCAGTTTAACATACTATTATATACAATCGCAGACAGTTTTGTATTAGCGGTAACACTTTAAAATCTCATTACCCTAACAACGGCACTCATACCTCTATATGTACTTTGTGCATTATAAAAATGTATACCATCATTTTTATAAAATACGCTCTGGTTCATAAAGCTGTTACCTGAATAAGTCACATTTTGATTAAAAACTGGAATCTGATTATATGTAACATCAGACGTTTTTATAATCAAGCTAAGTACAGATGTATTATCCTTATTAAAACCATCTGGATAATCAATTACTGTTTCTGAACTATTTGAAATTGTAAAATTAATTTTTTCGAAGCGAGGAAGGTTAGTTAAACTCTGGCATAAATTTAAAATATAAATTCTTAGATACAAAGAAAAAATTAATATCTTTTCGTTATTAAATCTAAAAGAAAGAAGGAATTTAATAACATGGAAAAAATAAGATTTTTAAATAACGATACTATTTATGATGTACAATTATCATTTTTAAGAGAAAACATCGTAAAAATACAATTTACTTCTATCCCATCAGAAAAATTTTATTTGTCTGGATTTAAATTGCTTAATGAACACAATTTAAGTGTTATGGGGGATTTTTCATTATTTACAACGAAATACAAAGACACAGATGAAGAAAATACTATTTATTTATCAACTGGTGAAGTTTATGTTGAACCAGTAGTTCCTGATCCAGAACCTATTCCAGAACCAACCGAAGAGGAATTAGCTGCACAAAAACTTGCCGAGTTCAATATGGAAAAAGAAAATAAAATTTATGAAATGAGAGATGCATGTGAAACTACTATTGAAAATGGTATTACCACATCAGATGGTAAAAAGTATTCATACACAGTTCAAGACCAGTCCAATATTTTAAATGCAATGAACTTGGCAAAATCCACTGGATTAGAAGTTCCTTATCATGCTGATGGAGAATCGTGTTCTTTGTATACATATGATGATATTGCATCTATTTATATGCAAGAACAGATGAATTTGACGAAAAATCAAACATACTTTAATCAGTTAAAACTTTATATCGAATCTGTAACCAATGTAAAAGATATTGATTTGATAAAGAATATTTATTATGGCACAGATTTAACTGGTAAGTATTTAGATAAATATAATGAGATTATGACACAGAGTGAGAAAGTCATTCAGAAATTAGTTTCAATTAATTGATTGGAGATATATGAGAAAATTAATAAAGTATAGCATATTGTTTATAATCTATGGAACTATATATTTTGTCATTGAATGTATATACAAGGGCAAATTAACCGATTGGCGCATGTTTATATTAGCTGGTTTTATTGGTATTGCTATAGGATTAATCAACAATTTGTTCGAGATGAATACAGATTTCATATTGCAATGTTTTGTAGGTTCAATGATTGCCACTTTGTCTGAAGCTGTTGGTGGATATTATTGGAATATAGAAAATAATTTAGGTATATGGAATTACTCTTCTCTTCCACTAAGTTTCGTTGGTGGTCAGATAAATTTGTTCTTTTCTTTGATATGGTTATTATTGTCCGGCATATGCATTATTTTAGACGATATTCTCCGTTGGAAACTTTACAAAGAAGAAAATCCAAAATATTATATACATGGTAAATTAGTTTTAAAAATTGAATAAAACTTTAGGGTTAGCTTAAAAAAAGCTAACCCTATTTTTTACGATTTTAATAATTATGCCAGAGTTTAACTAACATAAATAATTCAAAGAAAACGTATCTTAGATTAGTCCTGCCAAACCTTGCGGCTGATGCAAAAACTGTCTGCGATTATATAAATAAAAATTATTTGATGGGGCAAATTGCTCCTATGTATTCGGTTGAGTTTGATGTAGTTGCATCAAATGCAGACTGGTTTTCTGGTGTTCTGTCTACGGATTCAAATGTAGATAGTAACGCCCGTACTGTTTGGGGTATCGTACAGCGACGATCCATATCAGCAGATAATAGCACTTTATATAAATACTTTGGAAGTGGAGCAGGAGGTGCCGGTACAGTATCCCCTTTTAAAAGATATGAGGATGGCTATAATACTGGCTATGCTGCTGGTCAATCAGCAGGTGTTCCTAGTGGCAGTTGTATAGCAGGATGGCGATCAATAGACAGCTATTCCAATGGACAGTGGGTAACAGGATGGGTCGGTGTAAATCCCAATTTTTTCACAGTAAATAGTGCTGGTATAGTTCCTACAAAAAATTTTACTGCTACAGTATATTGGCAAGGCTATAACAAACGTGACATAGACTTTTTTTCTAACGGTGAAATGGGACATCGAGACAACGGTACCAGCTTAGACGGCGTGCAAATGAACTTTTACGCAGGAACACAATGCGGTTTTAAAACCAACGATAGCGGTGGTGGAAGTCTCGGAGCAGGTTTCATTGTTCTTAATTAAAAAATCTTATTATTACAGGTGGTCAAAAATCTGAAAATACGTGCAAATACTATATAAGCAGAATTTCTGTTGCTAAAAAACTACATTGCAGCAATCCAAGACAGATTTACACCGTCAACGCTTGTGAATTTTGCGTCAGCTTTATATATGGAAATTCCAAATCCATGTACGCTTCTGTTTTCATAGTATATAGCTGTGCAATCGATAACATTTGAGTCAATGCCAATAGTAACTGAATAATCATATGATGGCATTTCTTTATCAAAAACAACATTTGCTTTTAAATATTGAGGACTATCATACGATACTCTAATTCGACCACATCTGAATATAGGAATGTTAGTTAAACTCTGGTATAATAAGACAATCTTTTATATTATAATACTTCAAATTTTTCATTATAGTTTAACCATATACTACCATTCATAAATTCATCAAAACTTTCAACCCATTCTTTATTTTTGCCATCGTCTTTTTGATAAGCAGTTAAAAATAAAGCCTGAACATATTCTAATTTATTAATTAAAAGGCTGTTAAGTTTTAATATATACATAATATCAATTGCAGTTCTAAAATCTTCCTCCGTGTCTGCCTCGACATAACAAAATATTTTGTGTGATGTTATTTCATCAATAAGTTTGTCGATATTAATTATATTACCATTTTGCGAGTATGGTGTAATATAATCCTTTATAAATAAAATATCTTTATCTTTACCTACAAGTTTTAGTTGAAGTCCTTTGAAATCTATTTCGTGTATTCTCATATTATTACATATAAAGGCTGTTTAATGTTGTTACGCCTTTTTCTTTAATCGTATCAGTCAAATGGTTCGTATATATTTCCATCGTTGTTTTTAAGTCTTTATGTCCCAATCTACGTTGAATATAAACATAATCTGCCCCATTCTCTGATAACATAGTTCCATGTGTATGTCTAAGGCTATGTGTATCGTATTCTTGGAAATTTAGTTGTGTATGGATTATATAGGATGTATGTTGAGCGGTTCTAGGTGAAATATACGATCCATCTTCTCTTCTACACACAAAATCAACTATATGCTGTGAGATACTTTGCGATATTTTATTTACTGGTAATACCTCGTCTGTTTTTGAAAATACCATATTATTTTCACAATAATATTTATTATAATATTCGTCATAATATGCTCTAGCTTTGATCTGTTTATTATATTCTTTTTTGAGTGCTTCCACTAAAACATCATCTATTTCTATTGTTCTGTAAGAATTATATTTAGGTGCGCTAAAATACCAAAAGCCATTTGATTCTGATGTTCCATTGGCTTTTTTCTTTTCTTCTTTTGTTCTTTCTTCACCAGTCTCCCACTGAACTTGTCTATTTACAGAAAGTGTTTTATTTTTAAAATCAATATCCTCCCATACAAGAGCATAAATTTCACCTAATCTTAACCCCGTATGATAACCAATTATTAATGGGATATATGCTGATGATCCTTCTGGAAAACGTTCAAATATTTTATTCATTATATTTTGTGGTATATATACATGTTTCTTCGTGCGAGTTTTATTCTTAGGCTGCATTTTTGTTGGTATTGTTAATCTTGTGGCAGGTGTCATAGTAATATAATGTCTATCAAGAGCAAAATCAAATGATTTTGTGAGTAATCCTTTTACTGATGAAATTGTATTTCTTGAGAAGCCATCATTATACATCTTTGTAATAAAATCTTGTAAATTATTTTTGGTTATTGCTTTAAGTCTATATTCTCCAAGAGCAGGTTTAATATATAACCTTATCTTCTTCTCGTATCCTTGCAGCGTAGAAGCTTTACAATTAAGCTTACAATCCATTTCTAACCATTGATCGAGGAAATCTGCATAAGACATATTAGAAGGCTCTATTGGCTGTCCTACGTGTTCATATGCCTGTTGTGCAAGTTTGCCAGCCTCTCTTGCTTCTGTTTTTGTTTTAAATCCAGATTTTGATTTCCATTTTCTTTTTCCGTCAACAGATGCAATTTCAAAACGATACTCATATACAATTTTTCCAGTTGATAAAGTTCTTGCTTTTATTAGAACATCTTTCATATTAACACCTCTTTCAAAAGAACATTTGTTTGCATTTTCTTTTGTAAGATGATAATAACATAGTAAGTCCACATTTTCAAGGACATATTTCAAGTCCACATTTGATTTGAATGTGGACGTAATGTGGACTTGATAGCCGTGTTGGAAGTCCACATTTGTTTTTAACATAAAAAAGAGGACTCTTGGGAAAAATCCAAAAGTCCTCAAAATCCTTATAATTCAGGAATTTTATTTAGAATTTACCAGTTTTGTGAGCTTCCTCTACACTTACAGCTACAGCGACAGTAGCACCTACCATTGGGTTATTTCCCATACCGATAAGTCCCATCATCTCTACGTGAGCTGGTACGGAAGAAGATCCTGCGAACTGTGCATCTGAGTGCATACGTCCCATTGTATCTGTCATACCGTAAGAAGCTGGACCTGCAGCCATGTTATCTGGGTGAAGTGTACGTCCTGTACCACCGCCGGATGCTACGGAGAAGTATTTCTTACCCTGCTCGATACATTCTTTCTTGTATGTACCTGCTACCGGATGCTGGAAACGTGTTGGGTTTGTAGAGTTACCTGTGATAGATACACCTACGTTCTCATGATGCATGATAGCAACACCTTCCTGAACATCATCAGCACCGTAACATTTTACAGTTGCACGAAGTCCGTTAGAGTATGCTTTCTCATATACTACGTTTAATTTTGCTGCTTTGTAATCATACTGTGTCTCAACAAATGTGAATCCGTTGATACGGGAAATGATCTGTGCAGCGTCTTTTCCTAAACCGTTTAAGATAACTCTTAATGGTTTCTGACGTACTTTGTTTGCCTTCTCAGCGATACCGATCGCACCCTCAGCAGCTGCGAAAGACTCGTGTCCTGCTAAGAAGCAGAAGCACTCTGTCTCTTCCTCTAATAACATTTTACCAAGGTTACCATGTCCTAAACCTACTTTTCTGTGGTCAGCAACAGAACCTGGAATACAGAATGCCTGAAGACCTTCACCGATTGCTGCAGCAGCATCAGCGGCTCTTGTACATCCTTTTTTAATTGCGATCGCTGCACCTACAGTGTATGCCCAGCAAGCGTTCTCAAAACAGATTGGCTGGATTTTCTTAACCTGCTCGTAAACATCAAGTCCAGCATCTTTTGTAATTTTTTCAGCTTCTTCGATAGAGCTGATACCATAGCTATTTAATACAGCATTGATCTGGTCAATTCTTCTTTCATATCCTTCAAATAATGCCATTTTCGTTCGTCTCCTTTCCTTACTCTTCTCTTGGGTCGATGATCTTAACAGCATCTGCTACACGACCATACTGTCCTTTTGCTTTTTCCCATGCTGTGTTAGGGTCATCACCTTTTTTGATGAAGTCAGTCATTTTTCCAAGAGAAACGAACTGATATCCGATAACTTCATTGTTCTCGTCAAGGGCGATACCTGTTACATAGCCTTCTGCCATCTCAAGGTAACGAACACCTTTTTCTTTTGTTGCGTACATTGTACCAACCTGGGAACGAAGTCCTTTTCCTAAGTCTTCAAGACCAGCACCGATTGCTAATCCGTCATCAGAGAATGCACTCTGTGTACGTCCGTAAACAATCTGTAAGAATAATTCTCTCATAGCTGTGTTGATAGCATCACAAACTAAGTCTGTATTTAAAGCTTCAAGGATTGTTTTTCCCTGTAAAACTTCTGCTGCCATAGCTGCAGAGTGAGTCATACCGGAACATCCGATTGTCTCAACTAAAGCTTCCTCAATGATACCATTCTTTACATTTAATGAAAGCTTACAGGCACCCTGCTGTGGTGCACACCAGCCTACACCGTGTGTAAATCCTGAGATATCTTCAATTTTTTTAGAGTGAACCCATTTTCCTTCTTCTGGAATTGGAGCTGGTTCATGTTTTGCGCCTTTTGCTACCGGGCACATGTTTTCGACTTCCTTAGTGTAAATCATTTTAAGTCTCCTTTCACATATAAATAGATATGTCATCTGCTAAACATTGTTAGATGCTTAACATACTTCAAACATTTTCGCACATTTTTTTCATTTTCACAAGTAGAAACCATAAAATTTATGTACTTTTTTGTAAAAAGGAAAAACATACCACAAGCAATATATCATTTCGGAATTTTTACTGCTTTTCTACAATTTCATTTTTATTTTTATAAATAGAGTTTGCCGGAACAACGCCACGCACCATGGACAGCGGATAAACATTGCTGTGGCTTCCGATCACAGTACCCGGATTCAGAACGGAATTACATCCCACCTCTACAAAATCACCAAGCATTGCGCCAAACTTCTTCAAGCCTGTCTCGATTTCTTCCCCGGTTGTCTTATCTTTTACTACTACAAGTGTCTTGTCCGATTTCACATTGGATGTAATAGAACCTGCTCCCATGTGGGATTTATATCCCAGAATAGAATCTCCTACATAATTATAATGCGGAACCTGTACCGAATTGAAAATAATATCGTTTTTCAACTCGGTAGAATTTCCGACAACAGAACCTTTTCCGACAATGGCACTTCCTCTTACAAATGCACAATGGCGTATCTCTGCCTCCTCATCAACGATGAGCGGTCCGTTTAAGCAGGCAGTCGGTGCAACCTTTGCACTTTTTGCAACCCAGATGTCCTCGCCGCATTTTTCAAACTTTTCAGGATCTAATGTAGGTCCCAACTTTTTGATAAATTCACTGATTCCTTTTAATGCTTCCCACGGATAAGTAAACTGCTCTAAATATTCTTTCGCAATTGTCTCATTCAGATCATACAAATTACTGATTTTTGCGTTTTCCATTTTTTCTTCCTTCCTGTCTGAAAACTTCCATAAATATTTCACACATTCATCATTCCGTATCTTTATTCTTCCAACACTTCATGATTGCCTGCGCCTTTTCATTATAAACACATAAAACTGATTATTCAAGAAAAAAGAGCCACAGACTTTGCTGTGACTCTCTCTCATTCTTACTGTTCACACATACCTCGTTCCAGTAACTTATCGTTCTTTATTATTTCTGTTCTCTTAATGTGAACTGTCTTACAAGGTTATCAAGTGTTTCAGCCTGTGCTGACAATTCTTCACTGGTAGCAGAAGTTTCCTGTGCCATAGCGGAGTTGGACTGAACAACTTCGGAAATCTGGTTGACTCCCTGCTCTGCCTGCTCCATAGCCGTTGCCTGAGACTGTGAGTTCTCACTTAAGGACTTGGATGTATCTGCGATATCATTAATTCCTTTGATCACTTCGTCTAATGTCTCTGAAACCAAAGCAACCGCTTTATTTCCTTCTTCTACATCATGGATAGAACCCTCGATCAGTTCTCTTGTGGAAACTGCCGAAGCCGCACTCTGTTCTGCAAGTTTACGGATCTGGTCAGCAACAACTGCAAATCCCTTTCCTGCCTCACCTGCACGTGCTGCCTCGATGGAAGCATTCAAAGATAACAGGTTTGTCTGGCTTGCGATATCCTCCAGTTCGGAAATGATATTCTCAATCTTCATGGAAGACTCGCTGATACGCTGCATAGCCTCCACCATTGCGTGCATCTGCTCACGGCTGTGATCCGCATCATCTGCATATTTTCTTGCATCAGCATGGGACTTTTGAAGATTCTCTGCTGTGTGTTCTACATTGGCGGTGATATCAGCAATGGTCGCCTGAAGTTCTTCGACTGCTCCGGCCTGTTCCGTAGCACCTTCTGCCAGGGACTGTGCAGCCTCTGCCATATTGCCGGAACCTAAGGATACCTGTTCTGCTGTCTCCTCTACCTGACGGAGAGATTCATCAATCTTACGGTTCATGTTGCGTATTCCGACAAGAAGATCATTGAATTTTCCGGTGTATCTTTCTTCATGTTCTGTTGCGACAGCAAAATTACCATCTGCCATCTCATTTAAGAGTTTTCCGCTGTCAGAGATGATCACATTCAGGTTATCTGCCATCTTTCTTGCCGTTTCGATCATTTCTGCAACCTCGTCTTTCGCATCATGCTCCGGGAACTCACTGTCAAGATCTCCTTCCGCAAATGTTTTCAGACGTTCTGAAATCTGCTGTAATGGCTTTGAAATTCCATCTGCGATCTGGTTTCCATATCTTCTGCCACTCAAAATGGAAAGAATGATCACTGCGATCATAATGATCACAGCAATAATCTCCATCACTGCCAAAACTGATTCTATCTGATCCCCCTTCTGGACATAGATGTTCATCAGATTCTTCAGATCATTGTAAACTACCTGATATGCAGGTCCAAGTTCGTCTGCTTCACGTCTCTGGACTTTTTTACTGATTTCCTGATCTGTGGTTGAACCCTCCTCGATCAGTTGATCTGAAAGATCCCAATATCCGTCAAGATCTTTGACAATCTGATTATAAGCATCTTTTCCAGCCTGTGTCACCATGCTGCTTTCAATGTCGTCAAGATACTGCTGGAATGAATCTTTTCTCGTATAATACGTATCCTTGGCATCACTGATAATATCTTCATCCATATATCCCACTGCCGCACGAACCTCGCTGCGCGCACCTGAGAATGCTGTCATCGCCTTCCCAATATCTCCCTGAGAGAATCCATAATTGTTCAGCGCATTATTATACATTCTTGTCATAACCAGCAATGCAATAATGCCAACGATTGCAGAGATACTTGCAATAAAAATAACCTGTAAGTAACTCTTAGACAATCTCTCACGAATTTTCAATTCATGACCTTTTTTCATCTTCATTTCTCCTTTGAATTTATTTTTGTACGCACATATCTCAATGTACCGTACCACTGTATATGAGCATAACCCTGTACCCGACAAAAATCAATAAACTTTGTCAATTTTTTTACATTTTATTTACGCTTCAAACATAGTTTGTTTTTCCTGATTCTGTGCGCTTTCAGCTGGCTTTGCATTTTCCAACACCACGTTTTCTCCCGGATTATCAAAATCAAAACTGATCCTGTCGTCCTCAAATTTCAGGCAGGTATCAAACACATTCCCCGCTTTTGACGTAAATCCGGTTATTTTTTTCTTCGTCTTTCCGGTCTCAAAAAGTTCCTGCATAATGGCTTCCTCTAACTCCACCTTTGCCACCGTATGCGCCACTTTAAATCCACATTCACACTCATAATACCACTGGGATTTTTTCATATACTGTCCACATTTCGGGCATTTTAAAGTCGTGTCTACAGGCTTTGGTTTCTCCGGGAAATCAAACGTCACCTGACCTTCCGGCGTGAGTTTTAACGGTGCATCAAACATCATGCCTGTCTTTGCGATAAAACCTTTGATGACTTCCGTTTTGCCGCGGAGCAGCAATTCTTTCACCTGCGCCTCTTTTAACTTCACACCCGCGATTGTTCCGATTGCAAATTTGCAGCTCTCCGGGTTATCTTTGGAGTAATTGGCGCATCCAAACCCAAACGGTGTCTGGATGATCTCACCGCCGCAGAGCGGACAGACAACATCCTTCACTTTTACCGGCTCTAAATCCGTGAAATCGAATTTTAACCCGGTCACTTTTCCGGCTTCATCTCGATTCAACGCCACGCGTGCATCGAATTTTTTCCCGGTTTTCGACTTGAAACCGCGGATTGTCCCGGTTCTTCCGTTCGTCAAAAGTTCTCTGACCTGTGATTCTGTCAGTGATTTCTCTGCCATTTTTCCAATGGAGAAACGGCAGCTTTCCGGATTCTCTTTGGAATAGTTTGCGCATCCAAACCCAAACGGTGTCTGGACGATCTCACCTCCACAGAGCGGACAGACAACATCTTTTACTTTTTTTGCTTCCACATGTTCAAAATCAAATTTTATAACCGCTTTACCGTTTTCATCTTTTTCCAGACAGAGACAGGCGTCAAATCTCTTTCCATT
>OJKQ01000629.1_pt1 | contig 21238 bp, 20 predicted proteins | sample 1596641 | NCBI WGS metagenome assembly OJKQ01 (sample SAMEA4350167, study PRJEB24818) | metagenome | biome: human; feature: gut; material: faeces | place: Denmark | collected 2013-09 | reverse complement strand
GAGCGCTTTCGTAATAGGATCTTGTACATTAACACACGCAACGAAAAAGGACACGCACTGTATTCAGTGCATGTCCTCTCCAGGAGTGCATAGACACTTTAGCACCCCAAAATTTGACAAAGAACCCGCATTTGATCGAATAAAGGTCGCGGGAAAAAGGGACGGAGAATAATGTCTCGTTTTTCCCTATTGCAGGACCGGGATGGGGGAGAAAAACGCAAAAAAAAGGGGGCTGCTTACGCAGCACCCTTTTTGTACCCAACATGCAGGTTATTTCTTTTCAGGAGCCGAATGGAAGGCACAGCCGCCACAGGAGGCGCAGTTGCCGCCACACGTTCCAATCCCACTTTTATGGTCATGCACGATGGTGTACACCGAAACAAGGACGAACAAGAGGATAACAAGTCCTACAATGAGCGTTCCCATAAGGATCAACTCCTTTGCTCTACATTGCAATTCCTATCGGATTGCTTTACTTATTATACTCCAAATTGACTTCAACTGCACCCTCATATTTTTTTGCGGGACGCAGCAGGAGATAAAGGAGAATGGCAAAGATCACAGCGGCAAAGGCTGTACCGATGGTAAAGACCCCTGTCGTAAGGAACATGCCAAACTGATAGAAAATCAAGGAAACGGCATAGGCAAAACCACATTGATAACCGATGGCAAAGAGCGTCCATTTGCCGTTGTTCATTTCGCGGCGGATGGCTCCCATGGCAGCAACGCAGGGCGCGCACAGAAGGTTGAAGATGAGGAAGGAATAGGCACTGAGGGTACTGAAGTCCTTGGCAAAGGTACCCCAGAATTCTTCACCGTCCTCGGCGGCTTCTGCAAGACCGTAGAGGATACCGAAGGTTCCTACGAGGTTTTCCTTGGCAATAAGGCCCGTAAAGGCGGCGACAGCGGCTTTCCAATCACCCCAGCCGAGGGGGGCAAAGATCCAGGCGACTTTTTCACCGATGTAGGAAAGGAACCCGTCGTTCAGGTCTTCGACCATGGCAATCTCACCATCAACATAGCCGAATCCGGAAAGGAACCATACGAGGATGGTGGAAAGGAGGATGACCGTGCCGGCCTTCTTAATGAAACTGGAAGCTCGTTCCCAAACACTGCGGGCAATGTTGGAAAGGGTCGGCATGTGGTAAGCTGGCAGTTCCATGATGAAAGGCGCGGGATCTCCGGCAAACAGCTTGGTCTTTTTGAGGATGATCCCAGAAATGATGATGGCTGCAATCCCGACAAAATAAGCTGAGGGAGCGACCCACCATTCACCGCCGAAATAGGCCCCTGCGACAAGGGCGATGATCGGCATTTTGGCAGAGCAAGGAATCATGGTCGTTGTCATGATGGTCATGCGGCGGTCAGGCGCATTTTCAATGGTCCGGGAGGCCATGATGGCAGGAACTCCGCAGCCGGAACCAATCAGCATAGGAATGAAAGATTTTCCGGACAGCCCAAATTTACGGAAGGCGCGGTCCAGGATGAAGGCGATCCGGGCCATATACCCGCAGGCTTCGAGGAATGCCAGGAAGATAAAGAAGACCACCATCTGCGGCACGAAGCCAAGGACGGCACCGACGCCGGAGATGATCCCATCAACGACGAGGCCTTCCAGCCATTCCGCCACTCCCCAGGAAGCCATGAGCTCGTGGGCACCGGGAATGACCCATTCTCCAAAAAAGGTATCATTGACCCAGTCCGTTGCTTCTGTTCCGATGGTCGTGACACTGATATAGTAGACAAGGAACATGATGACGGCAAAAATGGGGAGTGCCAGGAAACGGTTTGTGACAATGCGGTCGATTTTATCAGAAACAGTCAGACGATGCTTGTCTTTTTTGACGAAGCATTTTTCGATGACTTTTGAAACATAGTTGTAGCGTTCGTTGGTAATGATGCTTTCCGCGTCATCATCCATTTCCTTTTCGACGGAGATGATATCATCCTCAATGTGGGAAATGAGCTCCGGAGAAAGCTTTAGGGCATCGAGCACATTGGCATCCCGTTCAAAGAGCTTGATGGAGTACCAGCGGTTCTGGGATTGGGGAAGGGCGCCCTGCGTGGCTTCTTCGATGTGGGCCAGGGCGTGTTCAACCGGACCGGCAAAGGTATGGATTGGCTCAGCTGGAACCTTGGCCTGAACCATTTGCGCAGCTTTTTGGACGAGGGTCTTGATGCCTTCGCCTGTCCGAGCGGAAATTTCCACAACCGGGCAGCCAATGGATTTAGCAAGGACTTCCGTATAGAGGATATCTCCGTTAGCCCGCGTGACGTCCATCATATTGACGGCCATGAGGACGGGAATCCCCAGTTCCATGAGCTGTGTCGTCAGGTAGAGGTTGCGTTCAAGGTTGCTGCCATCAACGATATTCAAGATGGCATCAGGCCGTTCCTTTACGAGGTAGGTGCGGGAAACGACTTCTTCCAAGGTGTAAGGGGAAAGGGAATAGATCCCAGGCAGGTCCTGAATGAGGATCTCGGGATGACCAATCAGGGTCCCTTCCTTTTTTTCAACTGTAACGCCAGGCCAGTTGCCAACGAACTGATTGGATCCAGTGAGGGCATTGAACAGGGTCGTTTTGCCCGTATTCGGGTTCCCTGCAAGAGCAATCTTATATTGCATAATAAAACCTTCCTTTCAAAAAGTTGCAATAGACTAATCGATTGGGAAATTGATTACACTTCTTTGATTTCAACGATTTCGGCATCGCCTTTGCGCAGGGACAGTTCATAACCCCGAACGGTCATTTCAACCGGATCCCCTAAAGGCGCGACACGGCGGATATGCAGGGCCGTTCCTTTGGTCAGGCCCATATCCATGATGTGGCGCTTCATGGCGCCGCTGCCGTGGATCTTGATGACTTCGTAGTTATGACCGGTTTCAGCATCTTTTAAGGTAAGCATCGCAAGTTCTCCTTTACTGCACAAATATTTTATTGGCCATCTCCATACTGATGGCGACACGGGAATCGCGGATGTTCACAATGATTCCTGAGGGGGTGTTCTGGACAACCGTAATGGGGGCGCCTAGGGTGATTCCAAGATTTTCCAGGTGGCTCCTGACCTTGGGGGAACCGCCAATCCGGATGACCGTTAGGACGTCGCCTGACTTTGCAAACGCTAAGGGCATGATGGCCTCCTTTGAGATTTTTAGGAAGAGTTTCTTTTAACGTCACAATGTTAGCACAGACTAACATAATATGCAAGGAGTTTTCCCGTAACAAAGAAACTTTTGAAGTAAAAAAAAAAGCACTGCCGAAGCAGTGCACAAAGGATTACCCTTCTGGATGCAATTTCTTTTCCGAGAATTTTCTGAGCTTGTCAAGGGCGTAAAGGAAAATGCCTCCCAGGAGAAAACATAGGGGACTGAAAGTTTCAAAAGTCATGGCTGGCTGGGGAATCTTAAGGGTGGTGGGGCCCGTAACGATGGTGTAGAGGGAACCGACCATGAGTCCCAAGATAAAGTAAACCATGGCGGCTCGATGCATTTCCAGTGCGTTTTTCACAATACGGATGATGCCGACAATCCCTGTAAGGACGCCGCAGCCAAAAATGATAAGGACGGGAAGGTAGGAAAGGTTCATATGAAGGAATTCACGAATGGCTCCGATGATGGGAACGTACAGCCCAAAGATGAGGAGCATGGTGGAGCCCGAAATCCCCGGCAGGACCATGGCACAGATGGCAATCATGGCACAGACGAAGATATAAAGGCCTAGCGTAGGGGTGAGCTGGGCAACGTCTACCTGTACGCCTTTTCCGCCGGCAGGATTGAACCAGGTAATCACAAAGACCACAAAGAGACCCAAAAGAAAGAAAGGCAGCCGGTTTTTCTGGGAAAGCGCCTGCTTTTCCTCTTTGAGGATCAGGGGGAGGGAAAAGAGCGAGAGGCCCAGGAAGAGGGAACTGAGTTCATAGATCCTGGTTGTAAAAAGACTTCCCAAAACCATGACGGATGATCCCATGCCAAGAGCCCAACCAATTCCTAATTTCCCCAAGAAAACCAGGGCATGTTGTTTCAGTTCCCGTGTCCCATGGGTCAGGACATAAAGGGAACCGATGAATTCATCATAAAATCCCAGGACAAAAGCAATGGTTCCTCCGGAAACACCGGGGACACTGTCTGCAAGGGCCATGGAAAAACCACGGATAAGGTTAAGGAAAAGGTCCATTTGATCATATCCTTTCTATGCCAGCATCAGGGTATTGCATGGATATGGTATAATAGTTACGCTTTCAGGGATATCTATGCATTGAAAGCCTATTATATCGTATTTTTTCAAGAATGAAAATAGAAGGGAGCTAGGAATTTGGAACGAGAAGAAGTCAAGATGAAACTCTTTGAACTTGCGGCGCAAGGCGTGGAAGTCCCCCGCATGGAGATGATCAAGACACCGGAACAGATTGCGGGCATCCGCGAAGCGGGACGGCTCAACACGGAAGTCCTGGATGCCGTGGAAAAGGCAATCCACGTGGGTATGACGACGGAAGAAATTGACCGCATTGTCTACGAATATACGGTCAGCCACGATGCCACTCCGGCCTGCCTTAATTTTGAGGGCTTTCCTAAAAGCGTCTGCACCTCTGTGAACGATGTAATCTGTCACGGCATCCCAAGCTCCGATGTGGTCCTTAAAAACGGTGATATCGTCAACGTCGATGCCACGACCATCTACAAGGGATATGTTGGGGATGCTTCCCGCATGTTCATGCTCGGAAACGTGCCGAACAATCGCCGGAATCTCGTAGGCATCACGAAGGAATGTCTCCGCCGCGGCATGCAGAATGCTGTTGGCTGGAAGAACACGCTGGGCGACATTGGCGCGGCCATCCAGTCCTTTGCCAGGAAACACGGCTATTCCGTGGTCCGCGAATTTGGCGGTCATGGTGTGGGGCTTTCCATGCATGAAGATCCTTTTGTTTCCCACGTCGGGAAAAAAGGAACGGGCATGCTCCTTGTGCCGGGCATGGTCATTACCATTGAACCCATGATCAATGAAGGGCGGGCAGCGCTCTATATTGATGAAATCGACAATTGGACGGTTCGCACGGAAGACGGGAAGTCTTCGGCTCAGTGGGAGTATACCCTGCTCATCACGGAGGGAGAACCGGAAATTCTTTCTTACTAAGAAAAAGGAGCAATCTTATGGATTTTTTCACGCTTGCCAAAAATCGTTATTCTGTACGGAAATTCAGTGAACGCTCTGTTGAACCGGAAAAACTGGAGAAGGTCCTTGAAGCCGCGCGTGTGGCAACGACAGCCCATAATTATCAGCCTTTTCGCATTTATGTGCTTAAAAGCAAGGATGCCATTGCCAAGATCCGTGAACTGACGCCCTGCGCCTTTAATGCCCCGATCGTTCTTATGGTGACGATCTGCCGTGATGAGCAGTGGGTCAATGAACTGGAAAAAGGGTTCCTTTCCGGGCAGGTTGATGCAGGAATCATTGGAACCCATCTGATGCTGGAGGCTTGGGAACAAGGACTGGGAAGCTGCTGGGTGGCTCACTTTCCGCCCGTTAAGACCGCCGACGCCTTTGGCCTGTCCCATAATGAAATGCCTGTTTTTCTCCTTCCCTTGGGCTATGCCGCAGATGGGGTGAAAGCCTCCTCTCTTCATGAAAAACGGCGCAGTGTAACGGAACTGGTGAAGGAACTTTAAGGTTTCCATACTTCGTAGGATAGAAGGAAAATTAAAAGTTTTTATAAAGAATGACCATCAATTAGATAAAATCTCCCTGAACTTTCCATTTTTCTTCCCTATGGAGTATAATAAGGGAAATTCTAAAAAAGGACGTGACCCCATGAATAAGAGAGCAGAACGCTTCAAGAAATTCATTGCTGACCAAAAAGTAGAAGGCTTTACCATTGAAGAACCCAAGAGCGAACCTAACAATCTGGTCCTTTTCCGGAGTAATTTCCGCATGGATGGCAATCTTCTTCCTTTTGGTATCTTTGTTGATGATACGCCCTTTGCCATGATCCGTGTCGTTGTCGTGGCAGAGGCCCTGCGGGATGATAACGAGAAGGAAGTCACAGGGCTTATCAATCAGCTCAACCTCAAGTATAAACCGTATAAGTTCTATATTGACGGTGCCAAGAATCTTATGGCTGAATCCTGCGTCATCTTCCGTGATGGGGAAGATGCCGTGGGGGATATGCTCCTTTTTGTGCTGAATCTGGCCCAGCAGGACCTTGGAAAGGAATACAAGGCCATCATGCAGACCGTTTGGGGTAAGGGCAGTGAGGATAAAAAACAAAACTGACGGCTGAGGGCCGTAATAAAGCTGACTGTAGGACCCGCTGCAGCCAGCTTCTTTTCTTATGGCAAAAGGGAAAGGGCTAGGGCGAAAAGACTCCTTATGGCAGTTTTTACAAGGGGCAGGGAGCCCCTTTTTTTGAATGTAAAGGATTCCTGATCAAAACTGCAACTGTTGATGCAAGAAATATAAGACCGATACAGTTCAGGATAGATCTGGCGGCAATTAAAGACGATACCGATTGTCAGCTCGAATGAGACGGAAACTCAGGACAATCGGATCTTTGAGCCGCGGGACCTAGGTACAGGCGGCCAGTATCCCCGCAGTAAGATAGGAACTACGAAAAAAAGCCACCCGCGATGCGGATGGCTTTTTTGATGAGGTTCAAAGCATGATGTATTTGCCGATAAATAGTATGGTGAGGATGTACATGAGGGCACTGATCCTGTCCGTGTGACGCGTCAGGACATTGAGGATCGTGTAGGAAATGACACCAAAGGAAATGCCTTCTGAAATGCTGTAGCAAAACGGCATGGCAATGATGGCAATATAGGCTGGAATGGCTTCGGAAAGATCATCCATGTCAATCTTGTTGACGGATGAGAACATGAGAAAGCCAACCACGATGAGGGCCGGTGCTGTTGCAAAGGCCGGGATGGCCATGAAAAATGGTGACAGGAACAGGGAAAGGAGAAAGAGCACGGATACGGTTACCGCCGTAAGCCCCGTGCGTCCGCCTTCAGCAACGCCGGCTGCACTTTCAACAAAGGTCGTGACCGTACTTGTTCCCATGAGGGCGCCCGTGCAGGTTGCGACGGAGTCGGCCATGAGGGCTCCTTTGATGTGGGGCAGACGGCCCTTTTCGTCGAGCATGTTGCTCTTGGAGGCAACTCCGATGAGGGTTCCCAGTGTATCGAAGAGGTCAACAAAGAGGAAGGCGAAGATCACGGCAAAGAAGTCGAGGGAAAAGACCGAGGAGAAATCCATTTTGCCCCAAACCGGCAGGGGATTTAAGGGAATGAAAGCGGCCAAACCGGCGGAAAGGTTGGGAAAGACACTGAAGGTCCCCAATTTCGGATCGGGAATGTAAAGGCCCGATGCTTCTGCAATCATCCCGAGGATCCAAGTGCCCAGGATGCCAAAAAGAATGTTGCCGCGGATGTTCTTGATGATGAGAAAGCCTGTAAAAAGAATCCCGATGAGGGCGATGACGACAGTGATGCCCACGCTGTGGAACGTCCCGTCAGCAACCGCTTTCGTAAAGGAATAGAGCGAAACCTTGGTTGCCGGATTGGCCACGACAATCTTGGCGTTAAGCAGACCAATGAAAGCGATGAAAAGACCAATGCCAACGGAAATGGCCCGTTTCAGTGTGAGGGGGATGGCATTGAAAATGGCTTCACGGATATTTGTGAGGGAAAGAAGAATAAAGACAAGGCCTTCAACAAAGACGGCAGCGAGGGCAACCTGCCACGTATACCCCATCTGCAGGACGACCGTATAGGCAAAGTAGGCATTAAGCCCCATGCCTGGAGCTAGGGCAAAGGGGTAGTTGGCAAAGACGGCCATGAAGAGGGTCCCCAAGGCAGAGGCAAGGGCGGTCGTTGTCACTAGCGCCCCCTTATCCATTCCTGTAGCACTGAGGATGGAGGGGTTTACAATGAGGATATAGGCCATTGTCATGAAGGTGGTGATGCCGGCAATGATTTCGGTCCGGGCATCAGTGTGGTTTTCCTTGAGGTGGAAAACGCGGTCAAAGAGTTCTTCCATGGTGTGACTTCCTTTCTTTACTGGATAATGAAAAATCAGGACTTTTTCCAGAAGGCGCGGAAGCGCTCCAGCATCGTTTTCTGGGGTAGTTTTTCCGGCCAAAGTTCCTCTTTATCGGAATGACGCAGGGCCGAGGCCATGTGGTCATAGAAATGGGGAATTTCTTTTTCAAGACGCCGAGCCAGTTCCTTCATATCCTGGCGCTGGGTCTTGCCGTCATAGGGGCAGGGATTGGCCAAAGGGTGAAGGCCAATCTTTTTGCCGATGGCAATGATTTCCGCTTCCCGGTAAAAAAGCAGGGGCCTGATGACGGTCATGCCGCTGCGGGAAAGATGGGTCACGGGCAGGAAGGTCTTGTTCTGCCCCGACTGGAAGAGATTCAGCATCAAGGTTTCCACGGCGTCATCATTGTGATGGGCTAGGGCAATCTTGCTGCAGCCAAGTTCGCGGGCTTTGCGGTTCATCGCGGCCCGGCGGAAGTAGGCACAGGAAAAGCACGGGGTGTTGCCCCGATGGCCCCAGAGGGCCTCGACATTGACCTGCTCCGAATAATGGGTGAGTCCGTAGGTGCGGCAGAAGTCTTCCAGTTCTTTTTTGGGAAAATCTTCGGCAAACATGCCGTCCATGGTGTAGCACAACAGGTCAAAATGGCGGGGACTGTGTTTTTGGATCTCGGCTAGGGCCGCTGTAAGGAACATACTGTCCTTGCCGCCGGAAAGGCCGATGAGAATCTTATCCCCTTCTTCAATCATATTGAATTCAATCAGGGCCCGCCACAGTTTTGTAAGGTCGCTGGCGGGGACAAACGCATCGTGTTTCATGAGATGATGTTCACACTCCTGGAAAAGGATTCTTCTATTATAGCAAAAATAGAGCGGACATGTTAGAATAATAAAGCAAATTCTAGACGAATTGTGAGGAAAAAATGGAAGATTTATTATCATCGCTCAATACTCAGCAGGCTGAAGCCGTCAAACATGTGGCTGGGCCTATTTTAATTTTGGCGGGTGCCGGAAGCGGCAAGACAAAGGCCCTGACGACACGGATTGCCTATCTTTTGGAAAAAGGGGTCCCTCCTTACAGCATCCTTGCCATTACATTTACGAACAAAGCGGCCAAGGAAATGCGCGAACGCGTGGATAAGCTTGTTGGTCCCCTTGCCAAAGATGTCTGGCTCTATACGTTCCACGGTTTCTGCAACCAGCTCCTGCGCCGGGAAATCAAGCATCTGTCCCACTACGGCTATGGGACAGGCTTTTCCATTTATGATACGACGGACTGCAAGAATGTCCTGAAGGGCATCTTGAAGGATCTCAAGATGGATGAAAAGTTCTACCCCTTGAGCGCGGTGATGTCGGTCATTTCAAATGCCAAGAATGCACAGCTTTCCAGTGCCGCTTTTGCCAGGAAGGCCGATGACTTCCATGCCAAGAAAGTGGCCGAGATCTATCTTGAATACGAAAAGCGCATGCGTCAGAACAACGCCGTTGATTTTGACGACCTCCTGCTCCTTTCCGTGGACCTGCTGCAACATGACAGGGACGTGCGGGAAAAATACCAGCATAAGTTCCAGTATGTCATGATCGATGAATACCAGGATACGAACCATGTGCAGTATCTTCTGGCCAAACTCATCAGTGCCCCGGAAAACAACCTTTGTGCCGTCGGCGATATTGACCAGAGCATCTATGGGTGGCGCGGCGCGGATATCAGCAATATCCTTGATTTTGAAAAAGATTATCCCGATGCCAAGATCTATAAACTCGAGCAGAATTACCGTTCTACTCAGGTTATCCTTGACGCGGCCAATGCGGTCATTGAACATAACAGTGCCCGCCGGCCCAAGAACCTTTGGACGGAAAATGGGAACGGGAAACCGATCACCTATTTTCAGGCTTTCAACGACCGTAATGAAGCGGAATTTACGGTCCATAATATGCGGCGTCTGCGCGACGAAGCTCATTTCCATCTGGGCGATATGGCGGTCCTTTACCGGACCAATGCCCAGTCCCGCATGTTTGAAGAAACCCTCATCAAAAATGGCCTTCCTTATATCATGGTTGGCTCCTTGAAATTCTATGACCGCAAGGAAGTCAAGGACCTGCTTGCTTATTTGCGTCTCCTTGTAAATGGCCGTGACGAGCAGGCCTTGGAACGGGTCATCAACGAACCGAAACGGGGCATTGGCAGTGCGACAGTGGAAAAACTCAAGATGCTCCTTAATGAAACGGGACTGTCGCTGCATGAAGCCCTCAAGGCACCTTCTGCTGGTGAACTCCTTGGTCGGAGTCTCCTTAAGGTGACCGCTTTCAGTACCCTTCTAGAAAGCCTTCGCAAGGAAACTGATACGGTCCCTGTGGAGCAGCTCATGACGGATATCCTCGAAAAGACCGGGTACTGGGATGCTTTGCTCCTGGAAGGCTCGGAACAGGCTCGGGGCCGCATGGATAACCTTGACGAATTAAAGCGCATTGCCATGGAGTTCCAGGAAGATGAAAACGAGGAGGAAAAGACCTTGGAGGATTTCCTGAACCATGTGGCCCTTGTTTCCGATATCGATGATGCCAAACTCAGCCGCGATGCCGTGACGCTGATGACGCTCCACTCGGCCAAGGGACTTGAATTCCCTGTTGTCTTCATGGCCGGCATGGAAGAGGGCCTTTTTCCGAGTCAGCGCTCCCTTGACGACACGGATAAGCTTGAGGAAGAACGGCGTCTTTGCTATGTTGGGATTACGCGGGCCAAGAAAAAACTATTCCTTACAAGCTGCCGGAGCCGCATGATGTACGGCCGGACGGTCATGTTCCCGCCGAGCCGCTTCCTTGAAGAAATCCCCCGCCATCTTATTGAAACGGCCCTTGTCGGCCAGCAGGATGGGAGCGGGGCGCAGCGCGCGGCATGGGAAAATCGGCCGCAGGAAGAAGGGTCAGGGCTTCGCAGCATTGCCAGAAGACGCGGCGCAAGCATCCTTGACCGGCGCGACAGGCGCTCCGAATATGTGCCGGATGGAAAGCTGGAAGTCTTCAAGGCTGGCGATAAAGTCCGTCATAAGGCATGGGGCGTGGGGACGGTCATCTCGGCCCAACCCGACGCTGATGGGCAGATTGTCAAAGTGGCCTTCCCCGGTACGGGCATCAAGGCCCTTTCAACGAAATACAAAGTCATCCAGAAAGTATAAGAGGCGAATCTCATGACGATCATGACAAAACAAGAGGCTTTGCTAAAGGCCCAAGCCCTTCGCAAGGAATTGGAACGCAACTCCTACCTTTATTATGTGGAAGATATGCCCACCATCACTGATGCGGAATATGACAGCCTTATGCGCCAACTGCGGGCTATTGAGGCGGAATATCCTGAACTTGTGACGCCGGATTCCCCGACCCAGCATGTCGGCGGCTACGCGAAACCTGGGTTTACGGAAGTGCATCACATTACGCCGCTGTTAAGTTTAGCCAATGCCTTTTCACCGGAAGAAATGAAGGAATTTGACCGCCGGGTCCATGAAGGCCTTCCTAAGGACGCCAAGGTAGAATATGTGGTGGAACCGAAAATCGACGGTCTTGCCTGCAGCATCATCTATGAAAATGGTCGCTTTGTCCGAGCGGCGACGCGAGGCGACGGCATGGTCGGCGAAAATGTGACGGAAAATGTGCGGACCATCAAAAATATCCCTAAGGTCCTATCCTCGCTTCCTGGCGTTCCCATACCGGAACTCCTTGATGTGCGGGGAGAAGTCTATATGCCCCGTCATGCCTTTTTGAAGCTGAATGAGGAACGGGTGGAAAGAGGGGAGACGGAATTTGCCAATCCCCGGAATGCCGCTGCCGGTTCCTTGCGTCAGCTCGATCCCCGTGTCACGGCTAGGCGTTCACTGGCATTTTTTGCCTATGGCATTGGCACGGGCGCCCTTGATACGCATAATGATTCCATGGATCGCCTCGAGGCCTATGGGTTTACAACGACAGAAGGACGGACCAAGGTTGCGACCATTGAAGAGGCTAACGCACTCATTGCTCGTCACGGTGAGCGCCGCAAGAGCCTTGGCTATGACACGGACGGTGTCGTCGTCAAGGTCAACGCCGTATGGCAGCAGAACATCCTCGGGGCCACGGGAAAGGATCCCCGCTGGGCCATGGCCTATAAATTCCCGCCCGAACAGGCGGAAACGACGCTGCGGGATATTGTTATCCAAGTGGGCCGGACGGGCGTCCTTACACCGACGGCTGTCCTTGATCCCGTAAAGCTTTCGGGGAGCACCATCAGCCGTGCCACGCTTCATAATGAAGATTTCATTGCGGAAAAGGATATTCGCATCGGTGATCGGGTCATTATCAATAAAGCCGCGGAAATCATTCCAGAAGTCCTGCGTGTCGCCGTGGAAAAACGGACCGGTGAGGAAAAGGTTTTCCATATGCCTGCGGAATGTCCGGAGTGTGGCTGGCCGGTTGTCCGAAAAAATGGAGAAGCCGCTGTGCGCTGCACCAATCCCCACTGTCCCGCCTTGGGCAGGGAAGGCCTCATCCATTTTACCAGCCGTGACGCCATGAACATCGATGGCTGCGGCCCTGCTGTCCTGCTCCAGCTCCAGGAAAGGAATCTGGTGAAGGACCCGAGCGACCTTTATCTTGTTACGGCAGATGACCTCATGGAACTTGACCGCATGGGCGCAAAGTCCGCCAATAACCTTGTCCGGGCCATTGCTGCCAGTAAGGAAAACAGTCTGGATAAGCTCCTTTTTGCCCTCGGGATCCGCCACGTTGGGGCCAAGGTGGCCCGGACCCTTGCCATGAAATACCAGACCATGGATGCCCTGATGGAGGCAACACAGGAAGAATTGGCACAGATCCCTGATATTGGACCGGTCATTGCCGAAAGTGTCGTGACCTATTTTGGCGATCCAGGAAACCAGGATTACATAGAACGGCTGAAGGAATTGGGCCTTAATATGAAGATGCTGGGGACGGCTGCTTCCAATGAGAATCATCCCTTCTACGGGAAGACCATGGTCTTTACTGGAACCCTGCCCACCCTCGACCGGGCAACGGCCCAGACCATGGCTCAGGAAGTGGGCGCCAAGGTGACAAGTTCTGTCAGCAAGAAGACGGACTATGTTGTCGCAGGGGCCGATCCAGGCAGCAAATATACCAAAGCCCAGTCCTTGGGTGTCACCATCCTTGATGAAGCTGCCTTCCGGCGGCTCCTGGAAAATAAGGACATGCAATAAGCCCGATAAAAAAGCTGCGGAGAAAGAAGAGCTCTTTCTCCGCAGCTTTTCTTATTGGATTCAGCCGGCTAAATAAGTGAAGAGGGCAATCATGAGCGGCATGGTGATGACGCACAGGACCATACTGATGAGGTTGACACTGCCAGCAAGGAAGGCGTCCTTCCTAAACATGACGGCAAATTGGGTCAGCAGCGTTGCCGGAGGGGCGCAGACAGCCAGCATTCCAATCTGGAACAAAAAGAGTTCTTCTGGATGGGCCTTCAAGAAGCCTGTTGCCAGGACAAGGAGGGTGACAAAAAAAGGAAAAAGAAAAAGCCGGCCTATACAGATGAGCCATACCTTGGCTGAATGAAAAAGGCCGGACAGGTCCTTTTCAGCCATGACCATGCCCGTTACGAGCATACTCAAGGGGCCAATCATGCTGGCCAGCATGCCCATGGTGTTTTGGATGATCGGCGGCAGTATGATTTGAAAGAAAAAGAGGGTCATGCCAATGGCCACGGAAAGGATGTTGATGTTAAGAAGCACTTGCCGAAGGGTGACACGGCGTTCCCCGCTCATGAGGACCATGCCGTGGGTCCAGATAAAAAATTGTTGGACGGCATTGTACATGCAGGCATAAAAGACGTATTCTTCACCAAAAACGGAGGCCACCAGGGGAAAGATGAGGTTTCCTGAATTGGTGTACATCAAGGAGGCCCGCGCCGTACCATCAAGACTCGTTGCCTTGCCTAAGAAGGTGGTGAGAACCAGCCAGAAAAGATGGACTGCAATGGCAAAAATGACGGCAATGCCAAAACCATGGACTTTTTCTTCCGATAAGGGAAGCTGCAGGGCCTTGATGATGGACGAGGGGATGATAACATAAATGAGGAGCGTTGAAATGGGCTTGCACTCGGACGCTTTCATGATGCCTTTCTTGACGGCCGCGTAGCCGATGATGGCAATAAGGAGCAGGGAGGATAGCTGGGAAAACAAAAGAGGCACGATTGCCAAGTAGGGTCACCTCCGTAAGAATGAATTTTTACCATTATAGGTGCTTTTGTGAAATTTTGCAAAAACTCGTTACTTTCCTATCAAAATGCTATATAATAGAACATCCAAGATTTGGATGTTGCCAATGATACTTGAAAGGAGGATTCCTATGGAACCTTATTCCCTTTCCTTATTTGATAATCCGGCACCGCGGGATGCAGAACTGGAAGAAAAACGCCGCAAGGGAAAGCTTACCTTGGTGCGTCCCTTGTCCTACGTGGTCATTGATATTGAAACGACGGGCCTTGACGTGGCACGCAGTGCCATCATAGAAATTGGGGCTGTCCACGTACGCAATGGGGCCGTTTCAGGTCGTTTCCAGACCTTCCTGACCCCGGAACCGTACCAGAGCCTGTCACCTTTTATTACGAACCTGACGGGCATTACGGACAGCGACCTTGTTGGGGCACCGACCTTTAGGGAGATCCTGCCGCGGCTGCGGGATTTTTTAGGTGGCTATACCTTGGTAGGGCACAATGTCAATTTTGACATCAACTTCCTTTATGACCGGATTTACCGGGAAACAGGGGAACATTTGAATAACCCCTATCTTGATACGAAGAAGCTTGCCAAAACCGTTGTACCGGGCCTGTCCCACTACAGTCTGGAAGCCCTTTGCAAGCATTTTGGCATCGCGGGCAACCATCACCGAGCCGTAGATGACTGTGAACTTACGGAAAAAGTGTTGGATGCACTCTGGCGCCTCAAGACGCAGCAAGGTTAATTTCACAAGGAAGAAAAAGACCTAGGTCCGCGGGATCTAGGTCTTTTGCTGTAAAGGAAGGCGCAGCCTCCTTCTTTTTTTATTGTGCCGTTTGACTTTTTGCCGTATCACCCACAAGCTCTTTTCCGCAGTGTTTGACAACCATCAGGGCAAGGAACATGAGGGCAAGGGCAACGACAAGCTGTAGGCCATCGACCATAAGGACGAAGGTGCCGGCCATGAGTTTGCCATAGATCCCGTAAAGGGACAGGCAGAGGGCACTCATGGTGACAACGAACATGAAGGTCATGGGGATGTAGAGCATCCAGCTCTTGCGGCCTGTCGTACGCAGGAAGACAGCAAGGGCAATGAGGACCAGTGCGGAAAGCAGCTGATTGGCAGCCCCAAAGAGCGGCCAAATATTGAGGTATCCGCCGAGGCAGAGCAGGTAGCTCGGGATCAAGGTAACAATCGTTGCCACATAGGTATTGGAAAGGAATTTCGCAGCATTGCTGTCATATTCGCTCAGCAGTTCCTGGAGCATCATGCGGCCGATGCGGGTGACAGCGTCGATGGTCGTCATGGCAAGGGCGGAGATGCACATGGTCACGATGCAATTGCTGACATAGGGCGGAATCCCGAAGATAGAGAAATAACGGCCGATGGCAGACCCGAAGATGGCAAAGGGCGTTGCTTTCGGCAGGGCTCCGTTGACTGCAACGGAGCAGGCAATGACGAGGGAAACAACCCCCAGGACGGATTCAATGAGCATAGCGCCATAGCCAACAGGAAGCATATCCTTTTCATTGGAAATGGTCTTGGAAGAAGTACCGGAAGAAACCAGGCTGTGGAAGCCGGAAACGGCACCGCAGGCGATGGTTACAAAAAGGATGGGGAAAAGGGGCCTGTTTGCTACCGTAAAGCCTTTAAAAGCCGGCATATTGATGGTGGGGTTACCGACAAGAATACCGACAACGCCTGCCAGGATCATGCCAAGGAGTAGGAAGACACTCAGATAATCACGAGGCTGGATAAGGAGCCACATGGGAAGGACAGAAGCAATGAAGCAATAGGCATAGGTTGCATAGAGCCAGCTGGTGCGGGAGGCAAAAAACGGATTGGCAATCCCTACAGCAATCATGGCAACCATGCAGATGAGGGCCAGAATCACTTCTTTGACGCCGCCGATATGAAAGCGGCGAACGGCCCAGCCAAACACCATGGCGACAAAAACGTAGAGGGTGGAAATGGAGCCAGCAGCTGCATTTGGTCCCAAGAGTTCGCCCGTCTTGGAAAAGCCATTGAACGTGCTTGCCATGATGTCGGAAAAGGCAGCGATGACAAGGAGGGAGAAGAGCCAGCTGAACAGGAGGAACATCTTGCAGCCCGTCTTGCCAACGTACTGTTCAATGATCTTGCCCATGCTCTTGCCGTCGTTGCGGACTGAAGCATAAAGGGCCGTAAAGTCCTGGACAGCGCCGAAGAAAATGCCGCCTACAATAATCCATAAGAATGCAGGAACCCAACCAAACATAGCGGCAATAATCGGGCCCGTGACAGGGCCTGCGCCCGTAATTGAAGAAAACTGATGGGCAAAGACCGTAAACCGGGAAGCCGGCGCAAAGTCGCGGCCATCTTCAAAGCGATAGGCAGGCGTCTTGGCATCGGGCTCGATGCCCCAGGTCTTGACGAGCCAACGGCCGTAGAACAGGTAGGCAAACGCAAAGATGACGATTGCAATACAAACCAAGGTTAATCCATTCATCATAGCCACTTCCTTTCCAAAAATTTCAAGTCCCGCATGAATGCTGGGATTGAGAGGGTGATGAGTGTTTACAGAGCCATAATTTATCACTTGTATACAAAATTGTCAACATAAATTTTAAAAATAAGTGGTAAAATACAGCTATTCTGTTATGAAGTTACAAAAAAGAACACAAAATATGGCGATAAAGTCTTTTTAGAATGGACGTATTCGTGAAAACGTACATTGAGGGAAATAGGAATTGAAAGAAATTTTACTTTTGCAGACGAAAAAATAAAAAATCCTATGAGATGAAACGCTTATTTTTTAAATCAACAATAAAAATATAGAAATGTTATCTTTTTATCAATAAGGTGTGAAAATAACTGGTAATTGTTCATAAATTTTTTAGGTGTATAAATACAAAATGTACTGTTTATTACGTACTTAAGGAATAAAAAGGATTGTATATGGTTCAGAATAAAGAGACTTATGTGGAAAAATTAGCGAAAATGATTCATTATACAAAATAAAATGAGGACAAAGGTTGATTTTTTGCACAGAGAGGATACAATAGAATATACTTGTAAGAAGAAGGAGAGTGGTAGCATGCCGAAGAAACGAATCGTAGGTGTTGTTGGTCTGGGCCATGTTGGTGCCCATGTTGCCTATACGTTAGGGGTCACGGGAACGGCTGACCTTGTCAAACTTTGTGATATCAATGAAAAGAAGCTTGTCAGTGAGCATCAGGATCTCATGGATGCGGCCATGTTCATGCCCCATCATGTCAAGTATGCCATGGCTTCCTATGAAGAACTGGGCGACTGCGATATCATCATCAATGCCATTGGGAAAATTGATCTGTTGGTTACCCATAACCGGGATACGGAAATGAACTTTACGGTGGCTCAAGTTGCTGACTTTATTCCCAAGATCATGAAGGGGGGCTTCAAGGGAATCTTCATCAACATCACCAATCCCTGTGATGTGGTGTCCGATCTCATTTCCAAATTGAGCGGTCTGCCTGCGGGCCATGTTTTTGGGACGGGGACGGGTCTTGACACGTCGCGACTGGTAAGTGCCATTTCCCAGCAGACCGGCCTTGACCATAAATCCATTACGGCCTACATGATGGGCGAACACGGCAACGCGCAGATGGTGCCTTGGTCCGTCATCCAGTTCGGCGGCAAACGCCTTGAAGAACTGAAGGATGATTCCCGTTTCGTTTTTGATCATGATGCCATCAAGGAAAAGACCATCAAAGGCGGCTGGGTGACCTACGTGGGCAAGGGCTGCACGGAATACGGCATTGCGTATACGGCAACGACCCTTGCCGGATACGTCCTGCGCGATGAAAAGCATATCATGGCAACGAGCGCGCCCCTTCGCGGTGAATATGGCGAAGACGGTATCTTTGCAGGTGTACCTGCCGTGGTTGGTGAAAATGGCGTGGAAAAGGTTGTTGAACTTTCTCTCACGGACACGGAGAAAAAGGAATTCAAGACGTGCTGCACGGCTATTCGGGAAAACATCAAAAAAGCCGAATCCATTTGGAAAAAAGCCGAATGAGGGGAACGAAAAAAGCTGTCACCAAAAAAAGGTGACAGCTTTTTCATGTCTTTAGCGTGACGGTTGTTCTTGCTGGACCGCTATTTGACGGTATTTCTTAAGACGCCGATGCCTTCGATCTCACATTCGACGACGTCGCCGCGCTTTAGATACTGGGGCGGGTTCATGCCGACGCCTGTGCCGGCTGGTGTACCCGTGGAAATAATGGTGCCGCAGCGCAGGGTCATTCCGTGGGAGAGTTCACTGATGATGTAGGCAATGCTGTGAACGAGGTTCCTTGTATTGTCCTGTTGCCGCAGCTCACCATTTACGCGGCATGTAATGGTGAGCTGCGGCGGGAAGGCAAACTCTTCTGCCGTAACGATGACAGGTCCCATGGGCGCAAAGTGGTCCAAGCTTTTTCCAAAGTACCACTGCTTGTGGGCCGTTTGGACATCCCGGGCCGTGACATCATTCAGGATGGTATAGCCAAAGATATAGTCCGGGGCTTCTTTCTCGCTTACATCTTTGCAGTCCTTTCCGATGATGACGGCAAGTTCACATTCGTAATCAAGTTTGCTGACGATATCGAAATGACCGTCGATGGCTCCATCAGGATCGACGCAGCGCGTGACCCGTTTGGAAAAGTAGACGGGCACGTCCCGCTTCTGGATCTTTTCTTCCGTGTATTCCTGCGGCAATTCCTCATCGTGGGAGGCATAGTTGATTCCCAGGCAGATGATGTCATTGGCCGGTTCCGTAATGGGTGCCAGGATCTTGACCCTTTCTATGGGGACGGCGGCAACTCCCATGCGGCTGATGGCAAGCAGTTCCTCGAAATCGCTGTGAGCCATGAGGTCGGGCATATCGGCATACTTGTTGGCGGGAATGACAGATTTACCGTCTTCAGACAGGATGCCGACTTGCTCCTGCCCGTCATTTAACATGGTTACAATTTTCACGGGAATCACTCCTCTGTAGGGTACTTCCTTTATTGTACCTTTTTTTTATCTTGATTTCTAGAGAATTCAGACGATTTTTACTTAGAAATTTCTCTTTCTCAAGGCGGCTGGCTGTGATAGAATAGCAGAGAAATTGATTTATGGAAAGAAGAGGGTCCTATGGAGCAACTGATCTATCAATGTGATGATGGGCACGGTGACTATAATCGGAGCTATGAATCCCATTTTGAAATTGATTATGCGGATTATTCAACGGACCACCGGGAAAACAATTTCCGCAACTATGAAAACAAGGTCCCCAAGAGCAAGAAGGAACGGGTCCGCAATATCCTGAACCATTATGAATGAAGAAAATCCCTCCAGGTCATCCGGAAGGGATTTTTTGTCAGCGTTCAAGGGGAATGACCGTGCCGCAGTTGGGAATGATATTGACCGTAAAGTCTGTCTTTCCTTCTGAAAGGAGCTGGGCTTTGGCTTTTTCATAGGCTTCTTCCAGCGTCCTTGTGGGAATCTGGTGGATGCGGCGGACAGCTTCAAAGTTTTCTTTCTTGGTCACAAGGTAAAGGGTATAGTCCTCTGCCAGGGTGTAGAGAAAATAAGCGACAAAAAAGGGAATGGTAAAATGCTGCCGCAGGGCCTTTTCCATAGAAAGGCGGCTGTTGTAGCGGAAACTCTCCCAGAAGATTTGTGGTTCCTTGATGTCCGGTGATTCGATTAGGGCAATGATGATTCCACCCTTTTTGGTTACGTCCCGGGCTGGCTCATAGCATTTGCAGCCTTGGTAGAGGGAAAGGTCCTTGGGATACCCGCCGGCACCAGCAATGGTCAGGTCTGCTTTTTGGGTAAAGGAAACCGCGTCATTGCTGAGCACCTCCTGCGTCCCTTCAAGCCAGGCCTCGTAAGGATCGCCGCTGACAAATCCGCAGACCTCGCCCCGTTCATTGATGAGGGAGTGCAGCAGGAAATCAGGCCGGCAGAATTCCATGCCTTCCAGCATATCCTGATGGACGGGATTGTGCGTCAAGGACCGGCCCTCCGTAAGGGGATTGATGCCTTCCCCCGGGGTATCTGAAAGGGCGAGGGCGTGGTTTTTCTGGATTGTTTCCCAACTGGCAACGCCGGGAAGGATCATTTTTCGTCCGCCGCCAAAGCCTGCAAACAGGTGAGGCATGATCCCTCCGGCCACGATGACGAAATCCGCTTCGACAACACGGCGATTGAGTTCAACTGGGGTTCCATGCGACGTGGTCCCCACAAGGACAAGGTTTTCCCGGTCGTGACAGTCGTGCTGGTAAAGGCGGATCCGGCGGGCGACTTCTTCTCCGACGACAGCTATGTCCTCATCAGGGGTCTGGGCTCGGTGCGTACCTTGGGCAAAAACGATGGAAATATCCTCATCGGGGATGCCTGCCTCATTGAGTTCGTTGATCAGGGGCCGCATGAAATCCCGTGAATGGTTCCAGGCACGGGTAATATCCGCCGTTACAATGACTACGGAGGCTCCTTTTTTTACCATCTCACGCAGGGGGGGAGAAGCAGTGGGGTGACGCAGACAGGCCGTCACGGCATCGTCTATGGAAAGGGCGGCATGGTGCCGCGGCACAAGGATGGAACCAATCCGCTCTTGAGGAAGCGTCAGCGTGGCCTCGCCTTTTCCGTAGGGAATATGAATGGTTTTTTCAGCCATAGGATGTCTTCCTTTCTTTAGATGGTCCTTATTATATCACCTTTTGCCCCAGCCCTCTATTCAATTGATACCCAAATAGGGTATAATGGGGCCTGTACAAAGGAGGAGTGATCCATGAATCACGTTGTAAAAGCCAAAATGCTTCGCGAAAGCGATGAACCCATTCATTATAATTGTGAAATGTACCCTCTTTACTGGACACCCAGTAAGGAGGGTACATTTTGCGTTATACGACTGAATTTAAGCTGATGTGTGTAGAACTTTATCGTCAAGGTAAGTGGGTAAAAACACCTAAAGGAATT
>OJKQ01000622.1_pt1 | contig 21381 bp, 20 predicted proteins | sample 1596641 | NCBI WGS metagenome assembly OJKQ01 (sample SAMEA4350167, study PRJEB24818) | metagenome | biome: human; feature: gut; material: faeces | place: Denmark | collected 2013-09 | reverse complement strand
CCCCATCCTGCATCAGTTCTTCCACCAGACCGGAAAAAGAAACCTGCTCCTTGTCATAGTCTTTTAAAAATGTATCCAATTTTCCATAATCCATCTCATCCTAAATTTCATCCAGCTCACTATCTGTCTCTTCCGCATCAACCTTCACCGGACAAAATAGCCCTGCAAGCATCAGAAACAGAATAACGCTCCACCGCCATCTCTCTTTTCTCATAAAAGGCTTCCTACCGTATCAATAAATGCCATCAGTACCGGGAGACTCACCACAAGGATCGACATTTTTGCAAAATTTTCAATCTGTCCTGCAATCGCACCATAACCGGAGTCTCTGCACACATTTACTGCAAATTCTGCTGCGTAGGTAATGCCCACCATTTTGATCACCAGACCAATATAAGTACTGTCAATGGCGATCATCCCCTCTAACTTCTCCACAAATTCCAACACGATCTGAACCTTTGTGATAATATAAATAAAAATGCAGATACAGACTGCCATGCTTAAAAACATACTGTATTCCTGCTTCTCTTTGCGCAGCGGAATTGCCATCAAAACCGCTGCGACACCTAAAATCCCCACTTTTATGATATCCATGTCTTTTTCACTCCCTGCCAGATTGTAACTGCTATATGATCTATAACGTAAAAAGCGACTGCATCGTCTCAAACAGTTCATAAATATAAGGCACGATCCAGAACAGCACGATGATAAGTCCTGCCAGACTGGTCAAAAAAGCATGTTCTTCCCGTCCACTGTGTTTTAACACCTGACTCAGCACGGTCACTAAAATCCCAACCGCAGCAATTTTAAAAATCAAATTTACACTCATAAAGTTCCTGCCTTTCCACAGCTTTCGGAGCTTTTACAAAAACAGAAGAATGATGATCAGCCCACACATCACACTGACGGTCTGATACACTTTCTGTTTTTCCTTTTGTTCTCCCCTCACCTGATCGATCACATAATCCAGACGTTCCAGATAATGTTCGAGGCTTTTTTCATTTTCTCCCATGCTTTTTCCGAAAAAGGCGCATCCTGCCCCTGCAAAGATTTCTTTTTCCTCCAAAGAGAGCCCCAGCCTTTTCTGCCACGCTTCGATCCGCTCCTGCCAGAGTTCCTGTCCGCATCCTCTTTCCTTCTTCTGTAATCCCTCACCCATCTCCTTGCAGATCTCATTCAGATACGGGTTTCTGCTGTGTATCGCATGTTCCAGCACTACCTCCATGGGATCCATCGTATACGCTGTTTCATTTGCAATGTCTAAGAGCAGTTTCCGTATGTCATAAAGCAGCCGCAGATGATTTCTCAGATCCATTTGGATTTGAAATCCAAAACCAACGCTTGCCAGAAGAATCAACATACTTCCCAGCACTTTTAACATGTGATCCGCTCCATATGCTCGTCATAAACCTGCATTTTTCTCCTCCCGTTGGTCTCTTTTTCCAGAAAAATGAACCGCTGAAAAAGTCTTCGCTCCATCCACCGTTTCAGATACGGTTTTTCCGACAGTTCTTTCATATTCCCTGCATGGATCGTGCCAAGCACTCTGCTCCCACAGTTTAATGCCTGCTCTACCGCATAAAAATCTGACTCGGCTCCAAGTTCATCCACCGCAATGATCTGCGGTGACATGGAACGGATCAGAAGCTGCATTCCCTCTGCCTTTCCACAGCCGTCCATCACATCGGTTCTCGGTCCCATGTCATTCTGTGGCACACCGTGAAAACTTGCCGCAATCTCCGATCGCTCATCCACCACACACACCTTCAGCCTGATCCCATATGCCTCCCCATTCGACAATGCCCGGATGGAATCACGCAAAAGTGTTGTTTTTCCGGCTCCCGGCATCGACAGGATCAACGTGTTATAAATGCTGTTCTTCTGCCGGATCAGTGGCAATATTTTTCTGGCGCATCCACACTTTTCGTGGGCAATCCGGATATTTAAGAACGTGATTGGACTGATCCCTGCAATTTTTCCATCCACCAGAACGGTCTGCCCTGCCACGCCAACCCGGTGTCCTCCCTCGATCGTGATATACCCCTGCTTAATCTCCTCTTTGTAGGCATACAGCGAATAATTGCTGATATAATTTAACATTTCCCGCAGATCAGCCTCGCTCGCATGGTACAGATCTTTTTCCCATCTTCTGTAGTCCTTTTCGTTACAGAACATTTGTTCTTTTTCTTTGCCGATCAGATAACAGTTGTCGCTTCCATAGCAAAACTCGATTGGTTGTCCGACTCTCACCCGGATCTCCTCCAACCCGCTCTGCCATGTATCGTCCTGAAAAAATGTTCTCATATGTACCGGAAACAACAATCTTATTTCACACAAGGCGGCACCTCACTTTCTGTTCCATCCTCACGGAATTCTTTTTTAAGAAAAAAAAGCCATGGGAGTTTGTTTTCTCCCATGACTAATTCTATGACTTGTCTTTCTTTTTATGACTGTTATTCTATTCTTTTCTTACATTCTCTCCGGTGCAGAAAATCCTAATACATCGATACAGGTCTCAAGAACGGACTTTGTAAGCTCTAACAGACGGATGTATGATTTCTGGACTGTCTCATTCTCCTCGGACATGATCTTGGTTCCATGATAGAAACTGTTGAATGCATTGGCGAGGTCATAAATATAGGAACAGATCTTATGAGGTGCTGTCTCCTCAAAAGCGCTCTCCATCACTGCATTGAACTTGGAGAGCTCTAACATTAAATCTTTCTCGCTCTTAGAGTGCGCCGCCCCGATGACTGCACCGCTCTCATCTTTTCCAAGACCGTGATATTTGTTTAAGATCGATTTGATACGGACGATCGTATACAGGATGTATGGACCTGTATTTCCTTCAAAAGAAGTAAAGCGGTCAATATCAAAGATGTAATCTTTGCTTGCCTGATTGCTCAGATCACCGTATTTGATCGCTGCAAGTGCGACCATTTTTGCAGTGTTCTCTGCTTCCTCTATGCTGATTCCAAGGTTCTCCTTTGTTTTCTGGTTCTCCTGGATTTTTGCAAGCATCTCCTCATTAATACCGGAGATCAGATGCTCTAAACGCATCACACCGCCATCGCGGGTCTTAAATGGTCTTCCGTCCTTGCCATTCATCGTACCAAAACCTAAAAACTTCAGTTCTGTTTCCGGTTTTACAATACCTGTTTTTCTCGCGCAGCGGAATACCTGTGTGAAATACAATTCCTGACGTTTATCCACAACATAAATAAGTTCATCCGGATTGTAATCTTTCATTCTCCATACCATCGTGGCAAGATCTGTCGTATTATAAAGAGAAGCTCCGTCTGATTTCAAGATCATGCATGGAGGGATCTCTTTCGTGTCAGTCTCCTCTTTGACATCCACGACAAGAGCACCGTCGCTGATATAGGCAAAGCCATCGTCCTTCATCTTCTGTACCATGTCCGGAATATATGGCTGTGCGTCAGACTCGCCCTTCCACAACTCAAAGGAAACATTTAAGTTTGCATAGTTTCTCTTTAAGTCTGTCACGGACACATTTAAAATATGTTTTAAAAGTGCCTGATAACCGCGTTTTCCGTGCTGCAGTTCAAAAGTCGCCTGCATGGCCGCTTCCTTATACGCCTCATCCTCTTTGGATTTCTTGCTGGCAGTCGGATAAATCTCCTCTAACTCAGAGATTGTAAATGGCGCCTCCTCCGGATACTCTCCGGTGTATGTGTCATCAAAATAAACCAGTTCCGGTCTTCTTTGCTTTAACTCTGTGATGATCAGTCCCATCTGAAGTCCCCAGTCACCCAGATGCACATCACCGATCACATTGTGTCCCATAAATTTGCCGATACGCTTCACACTCTCACCGATGATCGCAGAACGCAGATGTCCTACATGGAGAGGTTTTGCAACGTTTGGTCCGCCATAGTCGATCATGATGGTCTTTGGCGCTTCTGTCTTTTCACATCCAAAACGTCCCTCATCTTCCTGCATTTTTGCAACATAATCTGCAAGGTATGCCTCATCAATTTTCAGATTGAGGAAGCCCGGTTTTACAGATTCTGCCATCGCAAAAATCGGGTTTGCAGCAAGTTTTTCCACCACTTCGTCTGCGATCATAAATGGGGCTTTTTTGTATTCCTTGGCGGCTGCCATGGCGCCGTTACACTGGTATTCACAAAGATCAGGTCTGTTTGATAAAGTAACCTTTGCATATTTTGCATCATATCCGCATTCTGTAAATGCTTTTGTCACTTCATCTGTGATCAAATCCAAGATTTTCTTCATAACTTTTTCCTTTCGTTCTCTCTTATAGATACTGCTAACTATATAGTTTACTTGCGTTTTCAGAAATCGTCAATATTTTCTTAAAAATTATTAAAATGCCATGAGAAAGAGAGTTTTATCTCTTTGACATGGCATTTTTATAACCTTCACATTTATTCATTCTTAAAAATAACATTTCTCATTTTTGCCAATGCATTCAATAAGATAGAGCCAAGAATACAGCAGCAGATCACTTCTCCCGCGCCGACGGTCAGCATGTAAAAAGGAATTGTGACATCATGTCCACCAACTTCCATCGCAAGTCCGTATCCATAACGCAATACAAATGGAATGATCACCATATTTGCGATCACCGGAGGAAGCGTGCACAAAAACTTATGTTTCCGCAGTAAATATGTTCCGACTGCACCGAGTAATGTTGCAAGGCTTCCGAACACGACATCATAAACCGCTGCCCCTGTCAGCAGATTGCTCAACAGACACCCGATCGCCAGTCCCGGAATCGCTGCCGGTGTAAAAAATGGTAAAATGGTAAGTGCTTCGGAAATTCGTACCTGAATGGCACCGGAAGCTAAGTTAAATGCACTGATAAAAATAGTCAGCACAACGTAGATCGCTGCGATCACTGCAGCCTGGGTAAGAAATAATACCTTTTTGTTTCTCATATGTTTTTCTCCTTTAGTTTTGTTTTTCGTCAGGAAGGTTCCGAACTGACGTTTGTTTTTGCAGAATTGTACCTCTGCATGAAAAAATCGTTGTGTTATTCACACAACGATTTATAAACTATCATATTCTGCCTGCAATTGCAAGACTTTTTTATAATGGTTTCCATATGTTCCCATATTCCCTGCTGCTGTGCGGTATTCATAACACCAAGAAATTTTCCAATTTAAGCAAAAAAATTTTCCGCCAGCGTAATACTTCCGATATAAACCACAGGTCCTGTCATAAACACGCGGTCGTCCTCTGCAAATTCCACAAGCAGATCTCCGCCCTGCATATGAACCTGCACACGGTTTCCCACCAGTCCGAGTTTATGTGCTGCAGATGCCGCCGCACAGGCTCCCGTGCCTGACGCATATGTGTACCCGGCTCCCCGCTCATAGATTTCAATCTGAATATTTTCCCGGTCAACTACGTGACAGAGCTGCATATTGATCCGGTTTGGAAAATATTTTGAATTTTCCACATATGGTCCTAAATGCAACGCTTTATTCTTGCTGATTTCTTCCATCATCACGACACAGTTTGGGTTTCCCATGGACACGCAGGTGATATTGTAAAAATTATCACAGAAGAAAACGGATTCATTGATCATATCTCCCTCAAATCCTACTGCATGGATACTGTCTGCTCCAAATGCGGCATATCCCATATCGACTTTCATGCGCGATGCATCCTCATCTAAAAACTCCACCTGTACCGGTCCTGCCTTTGTCCAAAGCTCATAGCACTTTTCTTTCACATATCCGGCATCTTTCAGATACTTTGAAAAAATCCGGATGCCGTTGCCGCTTCTCTCAGCTTCACTTCCATCCGGATTAAAAATACGTACTTTTATTTTTTCATTCTCCAACACAGGACCAGATAAAATACCATCTGCTCCCACTCCGGTATTGCGCCTGCACAACAGCTGTATCTGCCGTTCCTGTAATAATTCACGGTTCTGATTCGGATCATAGATCAGATAATCATTCCCAAGACCGTGATACTTTTTTAATGTAACCAAAACGATCCCACCATCGCCTGTTCTTACTATTACATTATGTGGCAGACTACAAAATGTGCATCTGCCACGCTGCCCTGCCAAAACAGCTTCAGGATTCCTATCCCTCATGCTGCTCATGTTCGATCAGGTTCTGTAATCTGTCATCTTTCTCATGCAGGATCTGTTGGATTTTTGTCTGTGACACTTCATCGATCGCCTCGATCTCTGCCTGTTTTAACTCTGACTCTTCGTCATAGACATGATTTTCCTGTGGATATATGCCGACGGCATGTTCCCGCTCTTTTTCTTCCTCTTCGCCGCCAATTGCTTCCGGGGAACCATAGGAAACATTCCAGTATTTTATGATACTTCTTTTCATTTTTTCCTGTCTGTTCTTCTCATCGATCAAATCTTTCATATATGCACCAGCCTCTTGTTGTATTCTTCGTATCCCATTTGATTCTGCTTTTTTTTAACAATCCGTCTCTACTGAAACGATTTTCTTACCGTGTATAGTATAGCATTTTTTTCCAATAAAAAAAAGTTTCTTTCTGTATAATTTTTTCTTAAATGCCACATCCTCATTAATAGCATCCGACATCGACAGACCTCGGAGCTGATCCTGATTTTAGAAAAGACCGGAGGATAGCAACATGCCTGCATATAAAGTAGAAATCTGTGGCGTCAATACCGCCAAACTCCCAATTTTAAAAGAAACCGAAAAAGAAGCCCTGTTTGCACGGATCCGGCAGGGCGATCAGGAAGCAAGAGAGATGTATATCAAAGGCAACCTGCGCCTTGTGTTAAGTGTGATCAAGCGTTTCTCCGGCAGCCATGAAAATCTTGATGATCTGTTCCAGATCGGCTGTATCGGACTGATCAAATCCATTGACAACTTTAATCCTGATCTACAGGTAAAATTTTCCACTTATGCGGTACCTATGATCATCGGGGAGATCCGCAGATATCTGCGTGACAACAACAGTATCCGTGTGAGCCGCTCCCTCCGCGACACTGCCTACAAAGCGATCCATGCCAAGGAAGTTCTGTCCAGGAATTCATTTAAGGAACCTACCCTGCAGGAGATCGCAGCAGAATCCGGAGTTGCCGCAGAAGACATTTTGTACGCACTGGATGCGATCCAGAGTCCGGTCAGCCTCTATGATCCGGTCTACACCGATGGGGGCGATACCCTCTATGTCATGGATCAGATCAGTGATAAGAAAAATAAAGAAGAAAACTGGGTGGAAAAGCTCTCTCTAAGTGATGCCATGAACCACCTGTCAGAACGCGAAAACTTCATTATCAACCTCCGCTTTTTTGAAGGAAAAACACAGATGGAAGTGGCGGATGAGATCCATATTTCCCAGGCACAGGTCAGCCGTCTGGAAAAGTCTGCATTGAAAACCATCCGCCAATATCTTACCCTATAATATTATCTCGACCATTTATCACATAATGCATTAATCTGATCTGCAAATTTTGCAAGTTCCTTGTTCGGCAGACCCTCGCACTTATTAATAACCTCAAGCAGCCTCTGTCCTGCCGCAAGAAGTCTTGCAAATACGTTGCTGGAAGCTTTTGATGATCCATTTTTCTTCTTCTCAATCATCTCTCTGCTTCCGTCCGCAATCTGCTCTCCCGTCACAAGATCAAACGTATCGCCGCTATATGGTGCATACGTGTCATACCCATATACTTCATGCACATGCGCCGCAAAATTCTCCGTCACTTTGTCGTCCCCATGTACAATAAACACTTTTTTCGGTGGTGTCTCAAATGCCCCAATCCACTTTGTCAGATTATTCCGGTCTGCGTGACCGCTGATTCCCGGAAGATTCTCAATCTTCGCATGTACCTCGATGGTCTCACCAAAAAGCTTTACCTGCTTTGCCCCATTTAAAAGAGAATTTCCAAGTGTTCCGGGAACCTGATAACCAACAAATAAAATCGTGGAATCCTTTCGCCAGAGGTTGTGTTTTAAATGGTGACGGATACGTCCTGCCTCACACATACCGGATGCGGAAATAATAACTTTCGGCTGCTCGTCGAAATTGATCATCTTGGATTCATCACTCGTGATCGCCATGCGCAGTCCTGGAAAACCGATTGGGTTAATTCCCTGATGCACAAGATCCAACGCTTCCTCGCTGAAACAGTCCTCCACGTTCTTATTAAAGATCGTAGTTGCCTCCACTGCCAGCGGACTATCGACAAACACCGGGAAATTTTCAAACTCCGGCAACAGATGTTCCGTCTTGATCCTTCGGATAAAGTAAAGCATCTCCTGCGTTCTTCCTACGGAAAATGCAGGGATCACAAGATTTCCACCTCTTGTAAAGGTATCCTTCAATACCCCTGCAAGTGCGACTGCATAGTCCGGCGGTGTCTCATGCTCTTTGTCACCGTACGTGGACTCCATTACAACATAATCCGCGTCTTTGATATACTGTGGATCTTTGATCAGTGGACGATTACCATTTCCGATATCCCCCGAAAATACAACTTTGACTTCTTCATCATCCTCTCTGATCCACATCTCAATGCTTGATGAGCCGAGCAGATGTCCTGCATCCACAAACCGTACCTTTAATCCGTCACAGATCTCCACAATGCTGTTATATTCACACGGCACAAAGTGTGTCAGCACCCCCATTGCGTCGTTCATATCGTACATTGGTACCACTTCCGGTTTTCCGGCCCGTTTTGCTTTCCGGTTTCTCCATTCTGCCTCAAACATCTGGATATGTGCGCTGTCTTTTAACATGATATTACAGAGCTGCGTTGTTGCCTCTGTCGCAAAAATCTGTCCCCGGAATCCATGATTATACAATAGCGGCAGCAGACCGGAATGATCAATGTGTGCGTGTGTCACGAACACATAATCCACCGCTGCTGCATTCACCGGAATCTCCTGATTCACATACAGATCCGGTCCCTGCTCCATACCACAATCCACCAGTACATGTTTATCCCCGAATGTTACATAATGACAGCTTCCTGTCACCTCATGCGCTGCACCCAAAAATTCTATCTGCATCTGTCCTTCCCCCTGTCTGTAAATTCCAGTCCGTTTTCATCTGATCCCCATGCAGTCATCTGCTGCATGTTGTCTCATCTGTCCACTGTCTGTTCCCATTGTCAAATAGTTCGACTTCTCCTTTAATTTATAACACAATTATACTCCTGTTATTCAAATCGTACAATTTCTTTTTTCAATCTTCCCATAATTTTTTTCTCAAGTCTTGAGATATAAGACTGGGAGATTCCAAGCATATCTGCCACCTCTTTCTGTGTCTTCTCCTCCCCGTCAGAAGTATTCAGTCCGAACCTCAGTTCGATGATCATCCGTTCCCTTCCGGACAGCTTTTCGATCGCAGTCTTTAACAGTTTCCGCTCTACATCCGTTTCCATGTCTTTCCCCACGACATCCTCATCCGTCCCCAGAATATCCGATAAGAGCAGTTCATTTCCATCCCAGTCCACATTTAAGGGTTCATCGATGGAAACCTCCAGTTTTGTCTTGCTGTTTCTCCTCAGATACATTAAAATCTCATTTTCAATGCAGCGCGATGCGTAAGTGGCCAATTTAATATTTTTGTCCGGATTAAAGGTATTGATCCCTTTGATGAGACCGATCGTCCCTATGGAAATAAGATCCTCCACTCCGACCCCTGTGTTATCAAACTTTTTTGCTATGTATACAACCAGCCGCAGATTGTGTTCGATCAGCTCCTTTCTCGCCCGCTCTGCATGCACGCCATCGAGCATGCGGATACAGTATGCCTCCCGCTCTCCCTCCAACGGCGGTGGCAGGATCTCTGCACCTCCAATATAGTGCACCTCGTCTTCCTTTCGCAAAAAAAGGCTGCAAATCCCGGACAGAAAATGAACCTTTTCATATCTTGGCAGTACAAGTCTCATGATCATATTTTGTTCCTCTTTTCCCGACTCTCCAGCATAGATGCATGAAGAATCATATCATATTCTTTTCCTTCCAATAATCCTTCATTTGCAATTCCAACCGCTGCCGGTCTTATCTCGACTTCGTGCCTTCCATTCTGAATTTTTATGCATGTGATCTCTGTCACCGGCAGAAGCCCCTCCTTCTGTCCCAGGGAACAATAAGGGATAAAATGCACCCTGTCCTTTTTCGGATTTAAGATCTTTGCAGCCATATGTCTGCTTAAGATGCACACCGGTCTGTGATTGTACGGATCACGCAGTTGATTCCCACTGTCCCAGTACCCCATAATCTCCATCGCATGCCCCCGATGCACCAATGTCACTGGAAAAAGCTGATTTCCAAACTGTTTTCTACGTCCCAGATACCATGTAACAACCGACAGAACCAGTGCCGCAATGACCGCCTGAATCCAGAAAAATGTCATTCCTGTTGCACTGCTTCTCAATAATTCCATAACCCCGCCAAGGAAAATGACCATCAGATAAATGACTGCCCAGTTTTCTAAAAACTCACGCCACGAACTTTTTCCAAAACACAGAACAACCATTCCTGTATTGAGCAGGAAGTGAATCAGAATCGCCCTGCAAAAAGGCTCCGTAACTGTCAATGTAATGATCAGAGTTCCTATGGATGACAGAAATGCAATAAACCACAGTCTTCTTCCCTTTACCCTGCGCCGCAAAAGACAATTTGCGCCCGCAAGCGCAATAAAATCCATCCACAGATTCTGTAACAGATAGACATCTGCATAAAAAATATATATTTGGAACCACTCCCTCCTTTTCCTTCTCCATAGTCACATTATATTTTTTTAGAACCATCTTTTTTGTCAAAACACTCCCTCTACTTTCAGAAGTTCATCCAGTTTTTCTGACAAAAAAAGACCGTTACATGAAAACCTTATGATCTTCATGTAACGATCCTGTCATCTTCTTATGTAATTATCTTCTGGAATTCTTAAGGAAATCCGGAATCTTGATATCCATCTGCTGTACAGAGCTTTCTGGCTGGCGCGGTTTCTGAATACCAGAGAAAGTTGGTGCCGGGTTTGGCTGTACCGGAGCTGTATAACCAGCCTGTGCTGCTGGTCTTGGTGTTACAGGTGCTGTCGGTCTTGGAACAGTTCCCATGTTCTGATACTGCATCTTAGGAACAATTTTGCCTGCTGCGTTTGCACCGGCAGTCTCAAGTCCTGTTGCAATAACCGTAATGGTTGCCTCATCTGTCATAGACTCATCAAACTTCGCACCGAAGATAATATTGGCATCATCTCCTGCAAGATCCTGTACATAGCTTGCTGCATCATTTGCATCCATCAAGGAGATATCTCCGGAAATATTAATAATAACGTGTGTTGCACCGTTAATAGTTGTCTCAAGCAATGGGCTGGCAACTGCAAGTTTTACAGCTTCGATTGCCTTGTCGTCTCCCTTGGCAGAACCAATACCGATATGTGCAAGTCCCTTGTCCTTCATAACGGTGGAAACATCCGCAAAGTCAAGGTTAATGAGTGCAGGTAAATTGATAAGGTCTGTGATTCCCTGTACTGCCTGCTGTAATACTTCATCTGCCTTCTTCAATGCATCCGGCATTGTAGTACGTCTGTCTACGATCTCTAATAATTTATCATTTGGAATGACAATCAGTGTATCTACGCTCTCTTTTAAACGTTCAATACCACCGGTTGCGTTCAACATACGCTGTTTTGCTTCGAATTTGAAAGGTTTTGTAACAACACCTACGGTTAAGATTCCCTGCTCTTTTGCGATCTTGGCAACGACTGGTGCTGCACCTGTACCGGTTCCGCCACCCATACCACAGGTAACGAAAACCATGTCTGCACCTTTCACTGCAGCCGATAATTCCTCTGCACTCTCTTCCGCTGCTTTCTGTCCAACCTCAGGCTGTGCTCCTGCACCAAGCCCTTTGGTAAGCTTCTCGCCGATCTGGATCAATGTCGGTGCCTTACATAACTGTAATGCCTGCTTATCTGTGTTGATACCAACAAACTCAACACCACCAATATTTTCATCGATCATTCTATTTACAGCATTATTGCCAGCTCCTCCAACTCCGATCACGATAATTTTTGCACTGGCATCTGCTTCTGTTGTTCTAATTTCCAGCAAGGTAGTTCCTCCTTCATATCTCCCTATATTTATGTCAAATATGATAACCAGACAAACTTATTTCTACTTTGTTTAGTTATCTACTCTCAAAATCATACTATATTTTGCGTTTTTTAACTCTTATAATCTATAATATAATTTTTCCTACAACAAATCAACCGCTTTTTCAAAAAAAATCAAGTTTTTTTACGGTTTTTATTGTTCCACTGGCGGCATATCCTCCGCCGGTGTATTTTCGGCTGGCTGCTGCTCTTCGGCCGGTGTATTCTCTGCCGGCACATCCTGTGCAGGTTGTTCTTCCGCTGGTGTATCTGCCGACGGCTCCTCAGAAGGCTCTTCTGTCGTCTCCTCTTCTGTTTCCGATTGTTCTTCTGCCCTGTCCCAGATAATGTCGGTCGTCTCCGGTGTCCATGTCTCTAAATGGAGTGTGCCGCTAAGTCCGTCAAGCTGTGGCAAAATAATGGATAACCTCACAACTTTCTGCGACAGGTTGTCCTCAGAACCAATTTTCACCTGGATTGTTCCATAGTAAAGCACCGGCTCCATGTTACTGTCATACTGGATCTCATCCGGGAGCAGATTATATTTTTTCAAAGTCTGTGTCAGGTTCAGTAAATCCCGCAAAATATCACTGTTCTCTAATTGCAGTTTCTCATAAAGTACCACTTCCTCACAGGAGATTCCTGTGATCTTTGGCACACCGTCAATCACTTCCGTAGATGTCTCGACTACAAATCCATCTTTGTCAAAATAAGCATTCTGACCAATGGAATTAATATAAAGATAGCCGAGCATTCCTTTTTCGTAAACTTTAATATGTACGGTATGGGGATTGTCCAGTGAAACCTCCATCGTATCTACAAACGGAACTTCCCCGATATCCACAAATCTGTATTTCAGATCTACATACAGGGAATTCCAGGAATATTCATCATTCAGCACCATGTTTTCAATCTGTGTGGAGCTGTACAGTTCATTTCCCTCCACGACAACGTTTTCCACGGTAAAAACATTCATGACAATGAAAACGCCCGCTGCGATAAGCAGAATCAATATCAACAGGATGTACAATCCTATCTTTCTGCGCTTTTTTCTTCTTCTCTCTTCTTTTATCATATTTAATTAACCTCAAATTTAATTCCCTTTGCCACGGAAAGCGCAAGCCCCATCTCTGCAAGCAGGAATAAAACCGAAGTACCTCCATAACTGATAAACGGCAGTGAAATACCGGTATTCGGGATCGTATTGGTCACAACCGCAATATTTAAAATAACCTGGATGGACAAATGCGCCATAATACCAACCACGACCAGCGCCCCATAAAGGTCTGACGCATTATTGGCAATGATCATAAATCTCCAGATCATCAGCAGAAACAATAAGATCACGCACACCGCGCCAAAAAGTCCAAGTTCCTCACAGATAACAGAGAAAATCATATCATTCTGCGCCTCAGGAATAAATCCCAGCTTCTGCATACTCTCGCCAAGCCCTTTTCCAAATAAACCGCCGGAACCGATCGCATACAGTCCCTGTAAGGTCTGATAACCCTTCTCGTAGGCTTCCGGATTCAGCCAGATCTTGATACGATCCATCCGGTATGCCTCAAAACTGATGAAAACAACACCTACCACACCGACTGCCGCTGCCATCAACACAAAGTGGGAATACTTCGGACTGGCAACAAACAACATACAGACTGCAATTCCAAGTATAATGATCGCTGTACTTAAGTTATTATAGGCGACCACCGCAACGATTGGGAGCACAATGGCCATAATCTTGACAAGACTCATGAACTCTCCCATCTTCTGTGGTGTCTTATAAATAACCGTTGCCAGAAAAATAATAACCGCAAACTTGGCAAACTCTGACGGCTGGAAAGATAACGGCCCGATTTTTAACCATCTCGCCTGACCGTTTGCCTCTGTACCAATAAAAATAACGGCGGTACAGAGCACGATAGCTGCCAGATACGCCATGGAACTCACCTTCATCCAGAACCGATATGGGATTTTCGATACAATATACATACCTACAATGCCGAGCCCTGTTGCAAACAACTGTTTTTTTACAAAATAGGAAGCATCCCCAAACTTATTGGAGCCTGCATAGGAACTGGTACTGTACAACATGACCAATCCAAAACACAAAAGAAAAATGATCAGAAACAAAAGACTGTAATCGAAATATTTAATTGGCTTTTTTTTCTTTTCCGTCTGCTGACCTCTTGCCATTCCAATTCCTCATTTCTTATTTACTGCACGTCATGCCATTATGCCTGACATTTTTTATTCTGCCAGATTGCGCACGTATTCCTTAAAAATGCGTCCGCGCTCCTCATAGTTTGCGAACATGCCCCAGCTTGCACATGCAGGGGAAAGCAATACCGCATCCCCGCTCACTGCGTTTGCATAACAGGTGTCAATTGCCTCCTCAAATGTATCACAGAGTATGACATCCTCAAAGCCATGTTTCTTCGCACATTCCGCAATCTTTTCCTTCGTCTGACCGATCAGCACGAGTTTCTTCACCTTGCCGTCAAAACTCTCAATCCACTCATCATATTCAGACTGTTTGTCATAACCTCCACCGATCAACAGTGTCGGACGGTTCATCGCGCGGATCCCCTGGATTGCCGCATCCGGGTTTGTTCCCTTGGAATCATTGTAAAACTTCACGCCGCGTTTTTCTGTCACATACTCAATTCTATGCTCGACTGCCTGGAAACGTTTCAGCACTTCCACAATTTTATCCATCGGTACGCCAAAGCTTACCGACATTCCGACCGCCGCCATGACATTCTCATAATTGTGTTTTCCTAAAATATTCAGCTCGTTTACGTTGATCACTTTTGTGTCCGCTGTGCCGTCTGCATAAAAAATATCTTCTCCGTCCAGATAAAGTCCCTTTTCCAGTCTGCGCTTGCTGCTGAAAAATACAACTTTTGTCTGAAGTGTCTCGCCAAACCTGCGCAGCACTTCATCCTCATAATTCAACACACAGGTATCCCCGGCGGTCTGATTCTTTGTAATGCTCTCTTTTGTCTCGATATAACATTCCATCGTATGATGACGGTTCAGATGATCCGGTGTGATATTTAAAATAGCTGTCACTTCCGGCGCAAACTCATGTGTTGTCTCTAACTGGAAGCTGCTGATCTCTGCGACTGTCACAGTATCCTCTGTCGTGTCTGCCGCTACCGATGTGTATGGGATCCCAATATTGCCGACCACTTTCACATCATCGAAATAATTCGCCATGATCTCACCCACAAGCGAAGTTGTCGTAGTTTTTCCGTTTGTTCCGGTAATTGCAATAATTCTTCCTTTTGCAAAATGATAGGCAAGTTCAATTTCGCCCCAGATTGGAATCTGTCTGTTTCGAAGTTCATTGACCATCGGAAGGTCTGTCGGCACGCCCGGACTTAACACAACAAGATCAATGCGCGCCATATCTTCCGGTGCAAGTTCTCCCAAAAGGATCTCTGCTCCGGCAAATACCGGATTTTTCTCGATCAATGCTGTCACATCTAAATCTTTATTTCCATCAAAAAGTACAAATGTGATTCCTTTTTTTCTGAGCAGTTCTGCGGCTGCAACTCCGCTTTTTCCAGAACCTACTACTAACACTCTTTTTCCTTCTAAATTCATCGTCTTATCCTTCCAATCTCCTGTCCGAATCCGGCAGGTCATTTTGCAATTTTCCAATGCGATTTATAAGCCTAATAATGCAAGCATGCAAAGCAGTGCTGTCACGATTGCAAACACTGCGACAACTCTCGTCTCTGACCATCCACCAAGCTCAAAATGATGATGGAGCGGAGCCATTCTGAAAATCCGCTTTCCAACACCTGTTTTTTTCTTAGTGTATTTAAAATAAGTAACCTGAACCATAACAGATATGACTTCTGCCAGATAAATCAGTCCAACGATCAGGATATATAATGGCATCTGGAGCATATAGGCAGTTGCCACAACAAAGCCGCCCAGTGCCAGGGAACCGGTATCTCCCATGAAAACACTTGCCGGATACACATTAAATAATAAGAATCCAAGCAGGGCTCCTGCTACTGCACAGGTGATCGGTGCAATCCCTGCATTCGTTCCGATTGCCACAACGGAGAAAAAGGTCGCAACCATAATGGTAACACTTGACACAAGGCCATCCACACCATCGGTAAAATTCACACCGTTTACGGTTCCGATCACTGCAAAATAAAGTAATGGAATCGCAAGCCATCCGATATTTAAGTACTTTCCGCCGGAAAATGGGATCAACATAGTAAGTTCAATTCCGGAATAACGCACCATGTAAACTGCAAATACTGTTGTCACAATAAACTGTAAGATCATCTTCTGCCACGGGAGCAGTCCGTCTGATCTGCGGAGCACTACCTTCAGATAATCATCCAGAAAACCGATCACACCGAATCCTACGGTCATAAAAAGGATTGGGATAATTCTCGGATAATCTTTGACATAAAACAGGGAGGTAATGATAATACTTGCCAGTATCATAAGTCCACCCATAGTCGGGGTTCCATTTTTCTTCAAATGGGATTCCAACTCTTTACGCTCCGTCTGCCCCACCTTTAACCGTTTCAAAAAGGGGATCACGATCGGTCCTAAAATTGCACTGATTGCAAAAGAAATCAAAACTGGTATCACTATTTCATAATCCATGACTAAACACCTCTTGTATTTTTTCTAACGTTCAATTCGCCTAACTAGTATACGTTATTTCATCTCATTTATCAAGGTAAGGCAAAATGTTTTCGAATATTTCCTTCGCCACAGGAGCAGCGATCGTTCCGCCGTAATAAATCCCCTGCGGATTGTTAATAACAACAAGCACAAGCACCTGCGGATTGTCAGCAGGCGCAAATCCGAGAAACGATGAAATGTATTTATGGCCGCTTCTTGGAAGTGTCTGTGAGGTTGCTGTCTTTCCGCCGATGGAAAAGCCCTCAATTTTGGCATTTTTTCCGGTTCCCTCTGACACCACTTTCTCCAGCAGATAGCGCATCGTTTCCGAAGTTTCTGCTGTGCAGATATTCTCATGCGTTTCATAGGAGAACGTTTTTACTGTATTTCCGTCCGCATCCTGCACGCTTACGCCAAAATGTGGTGTCACGCGCGTTCCCCCATTAATAATAGAAGATACCGTCGTGACAAGCTGGATGGGGGTAATCTGAAACGACTGCCCAAACGAGATTGTCGCAAGTTCCACCGGTCCAATATTTTCCGTCTTATGCATGATCGTTCCCGCTTCCCCCGGAAGATCAATATTCGTTTTGGATAACAGCCCGAACTGTTTGAAGTAACCGACAAAGTTCTCCGCGCCTAACCGCTCGCCAAGTTCCATAAAAACCGGGTTGCAGGAGTTCATGATCCCTGTCTCAAATGTTTCCGCCCCGTGTCCTGTCGTTCTCGCACACCGGATTCTTCTGTCCTCCACTATTTTATAGCCCGGGCAGAAAAATGCATCGTCCAGTTTTACCACTCCCTCTTCTAACGCTGCCGCTGCCGTAATAATCTGAAATGTGGAACCCGGCTCATAGGTATCACTGATGCACTGGTTTCGCCACATTTTATTCAACAGATTCTGTTTTTCTTCCGCTGACACAGCTTCCCCGTTGTCCCCAACCAGTGTAAACGGATCGTTCAGGTCAAACTCAGGATAATTCACCATCGCCATAAGTTCACCGTTCTGTGGGTTCATCACGATCACGGAAACACTGTCCGCCGATTTTTTCGTGCAGACTTTTTTTGCCGCCTGCTCACAGTACATCTGAATATTGTAATCTAATGATAAGCAAAGGTCATAACCGTTCACGGGTTCTAATCTGCTCTCCCCGGCATTCTCAATCTCAATTCCTCTCGCATCGGTTAACGTGAGGATTTTTCCGTTGGTTCCCTGAAGGTATTCATCATACTTTACTTCAAGTCCCAAAATGCCCTGATTGTCGGCCCCGGTAAATCCAAGTACTTTGGAAGCAAGCGTCCCATAAGGGTAATATCGTTTATAATCCTCATCCACTTTCACTCCGGAGAGTCCATAGGCTCTGATTGCATCCCCGGTCTCCTTTGCGACATTTGTTTTCACTCGCTCGATGGAACTGACTTTCTCCACACGCTTTCTAGCAGTCTCTTCCGAAATGCCAAGTTCTTTCACAAGCATAGCAATGACTTTCTCAGGTTCTTCCATCTGATTATGGATCACAGAGATCGTGCACACAGATTTGTTTGTGGCAAGCACTGTGCCGTTTGCATCTAAAAGTTTTCCCCGTGCCGCCTTAATATCTCGCTCCCTCTCATGAAGATTCTCCGCTTTATTTCCATAATATTCGGAGCAGAATATCATCAGATAGACCAGTCTTCCAATCAGAAACATCATAATAAAAAAAACTGCCACGAATACGATCATTACCTTTTTGCGGTTAAAGGTCTTATTCCGATACATAAAACAAAAACCTCATAAAAGTCTTCCTTGCATTTTATTCCAACTTTTATGAGGTTATGTTTTTATTCACTGTTATCGGACGTTGTTCCTGCTTCTTCGGCATTTACACCATCATTTTCGGCGTTTTCTTCGTTGTTTTCCCCGGCTCCCGGAATATCCTCCATGGTATCCGGCACATCATCCGTTCCTTCCGGTTCTTCCTCCGGAATATTTCCTGTCACACGGTCTGTCACAGCGGCTGCGCCTGTATCCGTTCCGGTAATATCCCACCCAGAATGTAAGCCTGTCGTCTCCTCATCCGGATAAATATTCATATAAGGAAGTACTTCTTCTAAAATCTCCCTCACAATATTCTGTGCAAATGAGCTGTGTGGCTGATCCTGCGAGTTCGGCTCATCCACAAAACAGTAGATCATTAACTGAGGATCGTCCACCGGTGCAAAACCGATAAAAGAAACCAGATAGTTCACACCATCACGCGGCACTTTCTGTGCCGTTCCGGTTTTACCTCCCATGGAGTAACCGTCTACTTTTGCCGTATTTCCGGTACCGGATGTCACGGTTGAGTACATGTATTGTTTTAATGTATCACTTGTTGTCTTAGATACAGTTTCACGCAGCAACGTCGGAGAAATATCCTGAATCGTATTTCCATTCTGATCCGTGATCTTGCTTACCACTCTCGGCTGATATAACTTACCGCCATTGACCAGAGAACAGAAAGCAGTTCCAAGCTGGATCATCGTGGTATTAAAGTTCTGTCCGAAAGCATTGGTTGCAAGACTCAGCTGTGATGTTGTATCCAATGTGTAAATCAGGGAATCTGTTCTCGATTCTCCCGGAAGATCAATGTTCGTTTTCTGTCCAAATCCAAAAATCTGCTGGTACTCCGTGAAATTCTCTGCCCCGATCCGGTAGGACATCTGCATCAGGGCATCATTACAGGAATTCATCAATGTCTGTTCCAAAGTCTGCATTCCGTGTCCACCTTTTCGATAGGCAACACATTTTACGGTAAATCCGCTGAGCTGTTCGGCTCCATCACAGAAAAAGGTATCATTGGTCGACAGTGTTCCTGTCTCAAGCCCGGCTGCAACCGTAAATGGTTTTGCCGTTGATCCCGGCTCATAAGTATAGGTCAGACATATGTTCTGCCACAACTGATTTAACGCTTCGAGTCTCGCATCATCATCCATCGCATCGATCTCTTCCTGTGTATAATACTCCGATAAATCCCACGGATTGCTCAGATCGTAGTTTGGATACTGTGCCATTGCAAGGACATCGCCATTGTTTGGGTTCATGATGAGCACGCCAATTCTTGTGGCTCCGCCCTCACCCTCTCTGTAATTGTCCGTGTAGGCCTCGTTAAACTCCTGTATTTTCTTCTCTACCACCGACTGGATCGTCGCATCGATCGTTGTCACTAACGTATTGCCGTTGACTGCCGGTTTGATCGTTTTTTCAAAATTACTGTCTGAATTCAGATATCCATACTGTCTGCCGTTAATTCCATTTAACGTGCCATCATAATAATTTTCCAGTCCATTAATTCCAAGGTTACCGGATGTTGTGAACCCGATCACGGAACTTGCCAGTTTTCCATATGGATATTGTCTCTGGTATTCTTTTTCAAACCAGACACCCTTGATATATGGATTGACCAGTTTTCCCTTTTCATCCCGCTCCTCCTGCAGATTTACAAAAGGCTGGATCGTATCATAGGACAAACGCTTGGCAAGCACAATGTATCTGCTGTCCGGAGAGTCCTTCAGGTAAGAATAAAGCTGTTCACTTGTCAGATCCGGGAAGCAGCTTACAAGCGCATTGATCGTCGGCTCCACATATTTTTCATCATCATTTAAAACGGAGCAGTCCAGAATCACATTATAAACTGCGATACTGGTTGCCAGCACAGTTCCTTTTGCGTCTACAATGTCTCCTCTCTGATAAGGAATTGTCTGGCTGTCATAGCCCTGCTGTGCCAGAACGATTTTCTCATATTTTTCTCCACTGGTGTACTCAATATACATCAGCCTTCCGATGAGTCCGATCATAAGCGCTGCAACAACGGTAAACATGACGATCATTTTTTTCTGCATGCGCTTTGGAAACTTTAACATCGGCTTTTTCGGTCTTCTTTTTGCCATTCTACCACCCGGATTATTTTTTTGCCTGAAAATCCTCTCTATTGTGGGATTTCATTATACTGATTCATGTAGTCTGTCTTATCTACAGAGTAGTAGACGATCTGATCCTGTGTTGCATAAAACATACCAAGCTCATCGATTGCCTTCTCCTTGATTGCATCGAGATCCACTGCGGTATTAATTCTCTTGTAAGCCTCATCATTGTCAGCCTTCAGGTCTGTCACCTGGCTCTCCAGGCTTGCGATCGCTTTCATCCTTGCAGTCACATCGGACTGAAGCTTAATATAAGCTCCACAGAAAACGCCAAATACGGTCACTGCCATTGTCAGGAATACGACATAACTTTTGCTCATGCGAAGCGCTTTTTCCTGATTTCTGGCTGCGGCACGTCTCCGTTTTCTCAGCTCTTCCTCGCGTTCCCGCTCCTGTCTGCCTCTGCGCTCTTTGCGGTAATCCGGCATCGCCTCCATACGGCGTACGGTGTTGCCATCTACCTGATATGCTGCTCTATTTCGATTGTTGTGATTTACTGTTCTGTTCGGCATCTGCTACACCCTTTCAAAAACTCTTAATTTTGCACTCTTGGAACGGGAGTTCACTTCTGATTCTTCCTCGGAAGGAAGAATCGGTTTTCTTGTGACTACCTTTCCCTTGGATTTTTTGCCACATACACACACTGGAAAATCGCTTGGACAGGTACATGGG
>OJKQ01000608.1_pt1 | contig 21761 bp, 25 predicted proteins | sample 1596641 | NCBI WGS metagenome assembly OJKQ01 (sample SAMEA4350167, study PRJEB24818) | metagenome | biome: human; feature: gut; material: faeces | place: Denmark | collected 2013-09 | reverse complement strand
AGAAAACGGAAAATCCCACGAGGAATCTTGCGATTCTTCGTGGGATTTTGGTGCGCTCGAGGGAACTCGAATCCCTGGCCCTCTGATTAAAAGTCAGATGCTCTACCGGCTGAGCTACGAGCGCATACATTATAAAGCGCAGTATAACACGATACTGCCGAATAATATTACCATACTCCCGGGCAAAAAGCAAGCTTTCTGCACAAAAAACTTTCCCAAAGCCGTCATCGGGCAGATTTTGCCACGAACTGCCCCTTTACAAACCGGGCAAGAACCAGTACAATCAAAGCAGTTCATTGCAAAACTGCAACCGACCTGCCGGGCGCACTTCTGCGCCGGGCAAGCCGATCCGATAGGAGGGCTTTTTCCATGAAAATTTCTCGACGGTCCGTACTTCGCTATTCCGGGCTGACGGCGGCGCTGCTGGCGCTCACCGGCTGCTCTGCAAGCCCCGGCAGTGCCATTCTGGGCGGCGACCTGCCCGACTGGATGAAGAGCCTGTTCTGCGGCTCGGCGGCATCCTCTTCTGCTTCTTCTGAGGCCGCTGCATCCTCTGTGGTCGCAGCCGGTGAGGCCTCAGCCGGTGAGGCAGCCGCCTCCTCGGCAGCGTCCAGCGAAGCCGCAAGCTCTGCGTTCAGCCTTCTGCCTGCCTACGACGCTGACCCTCTGACCGGCGAAGCCCGCAAGAGCACCGGCCGGATGGTGGGTGTAATGGTCAACAACATCGCCAACTCCGAAAGGCAGAACGCCCGCCCCCAGCGCGGCATCGGCTCGGCAGACCTGCTCATCGAGAGCAAGGTGGAGGGCGGCATCACCCGCCTGTGTGCCGTGTTCCGAGATGCGGACACCATCCCGGAGGTCGGGCCGCTGCGCTCCGGCCGCGACCAGTTCCTGCAGCTGCTCATGCCCCATCAGGCCCTCTATTACCACGATGGCGAGAGCATTTTCTGCACCCAGTTCATCAATGTATACGATTACTCCGGCCTGAACATCGGCGGCAAGAGCTACTTCAACACGCCGGTCCACCCCCACGTTGCCCACCGTGACAGCCGCGGCCGCAATGTAGCCTACGAACACACCGAGTTCACCTCCGGCAAGGAGATCAAACAGGCAGCCGGTAATGCCGGCATCGGCCTGACCTACGCCAACGAAACGCCTTTCTTCCACTTTGCCGACTACCGCACCGCGGCCTCCAATGACCTTCCCGGTGCCCCTGCGGCCAAAACCATCAGCATCACCCACTCCGAGAGCTACAGGACCCGTCTGACCTACAACAGCTGGGGCCGCAGCTACAAGCTGGAAATGTACAACCGCTCCAAAAAAGCCTATGAGAACACGGTGGACGAGCTGACCGGGAAGCAGCTGACCTTTGACAACGTGGTGGTCTGCTTTGCCGATATCGCCGCCTATGCGGGCGATTCTCACGATGTCCAGTCGGTCAACTATGTGGCCGGTGGGCAGGCGTACCTCTTCACACGGGGCGGCGTGCAGGTGGGCCGCTGGGAGAAGCCGCATCCCACCCATCCGCTCAAGCTCTACACCGAAACCGGCGAGGAGATGACCCTGAACCGGGGCAAGACCTATCTGGCACTGGTGGACAATGATGAGTGGAGCAATTTCAGCTACTAAATCACTCGCCCTCCGGGGCAGAAGAGGGAAACCGATGAAACGCTTTTGGATGCGCGCTTTGCTCTGTTTTGTGCTCAGCGCCGCACTGCTGACAGGCTGTGCGCTCAGCCCCAGCTCCCAGCCCGCTGAAAGTCCCACTGACCCGCTCACCGGGCAGGAGCTTGTCTGGCCGGGCCAGCGGCCGGTCGCCATCACCATTGACAACGCGGCCGCCAGCACCACCCAGTGGGGGCTTTCCACAGCCTCGCTGGTGCTGGAAGCCCTGACCGCACAGCAGCAGGCCACCCGGCTCTGCCTGGTCTACCCTGCCGTGGGGGCCGTGCCGCAGGTCGGGCCTGTCTCTGCCGGGCAGGACCTTTACTGGCGGCTGCTGGTGGGTCAGCAGGTACTGCCGGTGCAGCGGGGCGGCGAGCAGTTTGACCAGAACTACCTTGATTACTACTCTCTGCGCGCGGTAGACGCGCTGGAGGTGGGTACCAATGCCTTTTCCTGTGAGACCGATTGGCAGAATGTCCCGCTGTGGCATACCAGCGGTGCAGCACTTTCGGGTGTGCTGGGCAGCCTGAACATCTCCCCGGCCCTGACAGAATCCCGCGTCACGGACACCTCTTCCAGCAGCTCCGACAGCGAGAGCGGAACCCTCCTCTCCGTGCCCAATCTGCTGCCCATGCAGGAAAATGGCAAGCTGCCCGATGCAGATGCTTCGGACGCAATGAGTGTCCGGGTCCAGTTTGATGCGCAGAACGCCACCGGCTTCACCTACGATGCCGACAGCAAGACCTACCGGATGCTCCACGCAGACGGCACACCGCAGCTGGATGCCAACAACGGCCAGCAGGCAGATTTCGACAACCTGCTCATCCTGTTCAGTGCCTCCACCCTGCGTGACGATGGTGTGACGCTGGATTACGACCTGACCATGGGCGGCGGTGTCTGGCTCAACGAGGGCCACCTGTGGAACATTACCTGGACGCAGGGCAGCGAGACCACCTTCTTCCTGTATGATTCCAACGGCCGCCCCCTGACCCTGACGGCAGGCCGCAGCTATCTGGCGCTGGTGTCCAGCCTGACCGGGCAGGAGCTCACTGTGCAGAATTCCACCGGGGAAAACCTGTTATAAGCAAAAGAGACGGTCCTGCAATCCGATGCAGAACCGTCTCTTTTTACGCTATGCTATTTACAGATCGACCACGCTGCCCACCTCGGCAAGGGTGGCAGGCACCGCACCCAGATGGACTTCATCGGCATCCCGGCGCACCACAAAATGGACGGTCTGCCCTGCGGCAAAGTCAGGCTGATAGATCAGCTCCAGCGCCTGCCAGTCCGCAGGGGTCTCGCAGAAGCAGTGGAGCATCGCCCCGCGCCCTGCGGAAAGATTCAGGGTAAAGGCAGAAGCATCTGCCGCATTCTCACCGTAGAGGGGAGCTGCAAAGCTGCCCACCCGCACCTGTCTGCCGTCACACAGGGCAGTCAGGCCGGTACCCAGGCTGTACAGGGCGTTCCTGCTGTCCAGCCCGCGGCTCTGCAGGTAGCTGGCCCCCACAGCCAGCGGCCGGGCCGAGAGGTTCTCCACCGACAGATAGACCAGCGTGCCGTCCAGCTCCGGGGCCGGTGCATAGCCCAGCAGCTCCACTGCCGCCTTGCCGTCCAGCAGAGCAGGTTCGCCCTCATAGCAGGGGGCCAGAGCCGCGCCCGAAACACCGGTGAGCAGGGCAGCAGCCAGACTGACTGCGCCGGAACCGGCATATTTCAGGAACGAGCGGCGGGACAGGGATTGTGACATCGGGGATTCCTCCTAACGGGAAAATAAGTTCTCTTTATACAATAGTAAATTCCGGGCTTTCTGTCAAGAGATTTGCCCGGAATTTTACCTGTTCTTCCGCGATTTTACGTGTTTTGGATATTTTCAGAGCGGCGCGGCAAAGATTCTTACTCAAATGCCTCGTTTTCCTCGGCTTCCGCCTGCCCGCGCAGGGTATCGGCGTAGCCAAAGGGCACGATGTCGATAGCCTCCACCAGACGGTCGCGCATCCAGAGCTGCACGTCGGTCTGGACGGTATAGCCGCAGCCGGGGTCGGCCATCCACTGTTCTGGGTGGCGGGAGGGCAGCGCGCGCTGGCTCAGCATACTCATGATCACGCCGCCATGGGTCACGCAGGCAGCCTCGGTCACATCCATCCGGATCATATACTCAAACAGCTTGAGCAGGGTCTCGGCGCAGCGGGCGTGGAACTGCTCGGTGGGCTCTGCTCCCTCGGGCACAAAGCCGGAGCCGGGGGTGATCCACTTCTTGAAATCCTCTTCCTTGACCAGATCCTTCACGGGGCGGTTCTCAAACACGCCAAAGCCCGCTTCCCGCAGGTCGTGCACTGTGAACTGGTGGCCTGCATTGGGGAACAGAATGTTCGCTGTCTCCACAGCGCGCACCAGCGGGGAGGAGAACACCGTGTCCACCTGCGGATACTCGAACCGCTCCTTCAGCTCCTTCAGCTGGGCGCGTCCCTCATCACACAGGGGGATATCCGTGCCGCTGCCGATGTACAACCCCCTGCAGATTACCGGCCGTCATGCCGTGGCGGATGAGATGAAGTTTGAACGTTTTCATGGAAAAACACCTCTATCTGGCAAAGAGTTCCTCTTTGCTGTAAAATTTCGCACCGGCAGTGGGCATCCTGCCCGGGCCGTGCGCCACAAAATATGCGTTGATTATCTTTAGTTTAGCATAGATATGGTATCCGGGGCAAGTCTTTTGACAAAAATGACGAAAAACGACGAGAATTTCCGTCACTTTTCTTGCTTTACTTTTTGTTTTCCACTGTGTATAATCAACATGTTGTAAACCAAAAATCAAAGAAGTTCAATTTCCACTACTGAGGAGTCCAAAATCATGGAATTCAACCGTATCATCAAGCTGCTGCGCAAGGAGCGCGGCATCACCCAGAAGCAGGCCGCGGAGGACCTTGGGGTATCCCAGGCACTGCTCTCCCACTACGAAAAGGGCATCCGCGAGTGCGGTCTGGACTTTGTTGTCCGGGTGGCGGATTACTATAATGTGTCCTGCGATTACCTGCTGGGCCGCTCGGCTGAGCGCAACGGCATGATGCTGAACGCCGATGACCTGCCCAACCCCGATAAGATGAAGGACAACGTCTACCACGGCAGCGTTCTGCCCACCATGAACAAAAAGTTGATCTCCAACAGCCTGAATGTGCTGTACGCCAAGATCGCCGAGTGCCACAGCAAGGCCCTGACCACCGAGGTCAGCACCTATCTGATGATGGCCGTGGCCAAGATGTTCCGCCTGCTCTATTCCGCCGAACCCCACAACGCCCAGAGCCTGTTCAGCGTGGAGGCCCGCCGCTGGCCCGGCTACTCCGATGCCGTGATGCGGATGAGCGAGAGCAATGTGGAGGACCTGCTGGCCGGTGAGGACCTGAACGGTGCCGAGGGCGTAAAAGACCCCTCCTGCCTTGCCATGACCACCGAGAGCCTGACCCGGGAATACCCGCTGTACACCCCCAGCCTACTGAATCTGGTCAAAACCAGCGAGACCCATGTGCGCGGCCTGGACCCCAACCAGTGAGCTTCTGTGTGAAACTCCTGTTAATTCTGTGCCCAGGGCCTTGCAATTTCCGGTAAAAAATGCTATAAACGAATCAGCGAAGAAAAAGATTTCTGCCATTGATTAAGGAGGCAAGCTTTATGTCGAACAAGATTTCCCGCCGCACCTTCCTCAAGGTCACCGGTGCTTCTGCCGCTGCTCTGGGCGCTGCTGCTGTGCTGGGCGGCTGCCAGGCCGGCGATAACTCTTCCATCGAGGTCAAGGTCGGCGATAAGATCAGCAACTGGAACAATCTGGCGGTCCAGCTGACCAGCGTCTTTACTCTGGCAAGTGCCCCCGATGCCGAGGGCTATGAGTACATTGCCATGCTGATCACCTCTGCAAACCGTTCCAGCCGCAACACCTTTGCCATCGGCGCACAGAACATTCAGGAGATCGGCGAGGCCTATCCTCTGGATACCCCGGAGCAGGTCGCAGCCAACACTGCCGGTTACTTCCACGCTCTGTCCGCTTCCACCACCGACTTCTCCTTCACCTGCGACGGTCAGGCAGCCGAGGGCGGCGCTTATGTCCAGCTGTACGACAGCACCACCGAGAGCTTTACCACGGCCTCTGCCATTCCCCCGCAGGGTGCAGGCTACATTGAGCTGGTCTGCATGGTGCCCACCACCTGGCAGCAGATCGGTGTGACCTACACCCCGACCTTTGTTTCCGGCAAGACTCTGAACTTTACCATCAACGCCTCTGACCTGACCAAAGCCTAATCAAGCAGGACGAAATTTCGTATGATTTGCACGGCGGCGGTGGGGGAATTTCACAAAATATTTGTGAAAACCATTGACATTCGCCCCCGTTTCGCCTATTGTATAGGCAGAGCCTTTTGGCATTTTCGTGCGCTTTGCACATTATAAGGAGGAACGATTATGTCGTTAGCATTTTCTCGCCGCTCTTTCCTGAAATACTCCGCTGTTGCAGCTGTGGCCGTTGCGGGTGCCAGCCTCTTCTCCGGCTGTGATCAGACCGATACCAAGAACCTGTACTGCGATGGTGCCGGTTCCATCACTGTTCTGCAGATCAATGCTGTTCTGGGCACCTACGATGACAATGCCAAGAAGTACAAGGACATTGATTTGACCAAAAACTCCATCAGCTTCCCCTTCCAGATCACCGTTGGCCGCACCAACAATCTGCCCATCCAGCCCAGCAACTTCAAGGCGATCGTCTACGGTAAGGACGGCAAGCAGAAGGCAAAGTATGTTGGTGGAACCAGCAATGAGCTTAAGATCGACGCTTCCCTGCTGGACACCAACCTGGCAAACAGCGCTATCAATAAGGGCACCATCACGCTCAACTCCTCTTTGGCTGAGGGCGAAAAGCTGGTCTTTACCTATTGCCCCGACCTGCAGTATGCCGAGTATTCCATGAACTGGGTTCTGGCTCGTGCCGCCAAGAAGGAAGAGAACGCTGCTTCTCCTGCCAGCAAGTAATCTCCCCAACGTACATCCCAAGCCGTCCGGGAAAGCCGGGCGGCTTTTTTGCGCCGTTGCATTGGCAAAGTATCTCAATTTTTCTTTAAATTTTCAGCAATTCTGTATCTTGTGCACACCCGCATTTTCTGATACCATAGGTTCATGGAAAAGAAGGGGAGCGCAGCGGCAGAGGCCGCCGCGCTGTTTGTGTTTCCGCTCAAAAAGGCCATGGGCCGTAGTTTGACAGAACAGGAGTGTTGCAGTTATGATCAACATGGTAAAGCTTCCCACCAACAAGAGCAATCTGTTCCTGCGTGTGGCAAAGGGCCATTTCGCAACCAGCCACAGCCACATCAATTACTATATCGATGTCACCACCCAGAAGTCCCGCCTTTCCGAGGCAAAGGCCGTGGCAAAAGAGCTGGTGGCTGCCTACCAGCACAACACCATCGTGGATACCGTTCTCTGCCTGGACGGCACGCAGGTCATCGGCACCTGCCTTGCCAACGAGCTGACCAAGGACGGCTTTGCCAACATGAACGCCCACCAGACCATCTATGTCATCACCCCGGAGTACACCACCGGCAGCCAGATCATCCTGCGCGACAATCTGGCCCCCATGGTCAAGGGCAAGCATGTGCTGATCCTGGCTGCTTCCATCACCACCGGCTACACCGTGCAGGCCGCGATCGAGGCGATCAACTACTACGGCGGCACCGTGGCAGGCCTGAGCGCCATCTTCGCCACCGCCACCGAGTGCCTGGGCATCCCGGTCACCTCTATTTTTGACCCCTCCAACCTGCCCGATTACGCCAGCTTCGATTCCCGCGAGTGCCCCATGTGCAAGGCGGGCCAGCATATCGATGCACTGGTCAACAGCTTCGGCTATTCGGCACTGTAAGCCTCCTTGCCTGATCCGTTTCATCCACTTCCTGCAGACACAAAGACCCGGCTGTCATCGGCAGCCGGGTCTTTTTCTTATTCTGCTTTTTTCGGGAACACAAACGGGTCGTGCAGGTAGACCAGTACGAGGTACGCCGCCATGAAGCACCAGATGATGGGCTCACAGAGGATGACGGCGTTGTAGGCAAACTTCGGGATGAAGAAGAGCACGAATACCACCTTGCCCACCAGCTCGATGACACTGGAGAAGAGGGGCAGGACCTTCTGCCCCAGGCTCTGCAGGGCGTAGCGGGTGGCCAGCAGAACACCCAGCACCGAGTAGAAGGGCGCGTTCCAGCGCAGATACCGTGCACCGTTTTCCAGCACCACAGGCTCGTTGGAGCCAGAGATGAGCTGCACCATCCACTCTGCGCCCAGCTGCATCAGAAAGATCGCCAGCACGGCCACCACCACGCTGTACAGGGCGATCTCCTTCATGCCCTTGCGGACACGCTCCGGCTGGTTTGCGCCGCAGTTCTGGGAAACAAACGTGGAGCATGCCGATGCCATGGCCATGACCGGCATGGTGGTAAAGGAGAACAGCTTCCGGGCGGCAGTGTGACCGGCGATGACCAGCGTGCCCAGCCCGTTGATGCCATACTGCAGCACCACCGAGCCAGCCGAGACGATGCTGCTCATCAGGCCCATGGAGATGCTCTGGCTGAACAGCTCCCAGTAAAGGTGGCTGCCCACCCTGAAATGCTGTTTTTCCGGAAGCAGGATCTTCACTCTGAGGAAGATGTACAGGATGCAGAGCACCACCGAAACGCCCTGCGAGATGACCGTTGCCACAGCCGCTCCCTGCACCCCCATGCCCATCCTTGCAATGAACAGGAGATCCAGCACCACATTCAGGCCCGAGGAGATGAGCAGGAATACCAGCGGCATCACGCTGTTGCCAATGGCGCGCAGCAGGCCCGCGCAGAGGTTATAGGCGAACATGACCAGCACACCCAGATCGATGGTCAAAATGTAGCGGTACGCATCGTCCAGGATCTCCGCCGGGGTGTCCAGCATGAGGAGCAGCGGGTGCAGGCCCAGCACACCTGCCAGCGTAATGCAGAGGGAAGCCACCAGACCGATGACCAGTGAGCCTGCCACGGTCTTTTTGAGCAGATCGTGATCCTGCGCCCCGTAGGAGCGCGCTGCAACGATTGCAAGGCCGTTGCCGATACCAAGGCCAAAACCGACCAGAAGCTCGTAGATCGAGCCGCAGGAGCCAATAGCGGCAAGGGCGGTATCGCCCAGCACATTGCCCACGATCATGGTGTCCACGGTGTTATAGAGCTGCTGGAACAGGCTGGAGATGAAGATGGGCAGCATGAACAGCAGCAGGTTTTTGAAAATGGGCCCGTGCATCAGGTCCACATTCATGCTGAAGGGGGATTTTTTCGCAGTTTGGGTCATAAGGTTCCTCACAGTTTACGGAAAACAACCCTCCCCGGCATTGCACAGCAAAAACGGAGAGGGTTGTGCTTTATTTTTCTTTTACAGCTCCTGGGTCTCAAAGCCGTGGCCGGTCAGCACCTCCACGCTGGTGAAGCCGGCTGCCTTGATGGCGGCGGCAGCTTCCTCAAAGCCGAAGGTCAGGCTGGAAACATCGTGGGAGTCGGAGGTGATGATGACCTTGCCGCCCATCTTGTTCCACTCCTCCAGCATCCATGCACTGGGGTAGAAGTCCTTGCGGTAGCCGCGGTAAACGCCGCCGGTGTTCACTTCCAGCAGGCAGTTGTGCTCTTTGGCTGCGCTCAGGGCCTTGAGGGCAGCGGCCCGGTAGCGGGGAGCCTCTTCATCAAAGAACTCACCCTCGCCGTTCAGCTTCTTGATGAGGTCGATGTGGGCCAGAATGTCCGGTCCCTTGGCGGCAACCTTCTCCACCTCTGCAAAGTAGGCCTCCACCGCGGCCAGCGGGTCACCGTCGAAATCATCAAAGATGCAGTCGTGCAGATCCTGCGGGCGGAAGTCGATCTCGTAGTACTTGCCGGTGTTCTTGCCGTACAGGTGATGGGCCGCACCGATCCAGTAATCGTAGTTCTCGGGCTTGTCCTCGCTCAGGCTGTCCCACTCGATGCCGCAGAGGATGTCCACCTTGCCCTTATACTCTGCCTTGAGCTTTGCAATGGTGGCCTTGTACTGGGCGGTGCGGCTGGGGCTCATGCAGTACTCACGGTCCCGCTGAGTATAGCTATGGCCGGAGAAGCCCAGGGTCGTCAGGCCCTGCGCACAGGCGGCACTGGCCATTTCCTGCAAGGTATTTTTGCCATCGCACATCGTCGAGTGGCAATGAACACTGGACTTCTTATAATCTGCCATAACTAAATCACTGCATCCTTTCCTGTTTGACCTTGTGGTCAATGACGTGTCGTTTTTCCAGCTCACGGGTGATTTCTTCCACCGTGATGCCTGCCTGCACCATCAGCACCAGCACATGGTAAGCCAGGTCGCTGATCTCATAGATGGTCTCGGCCTTGTCCTCTTTTTCTCCCGCAATGATGACCTCGGTGCACTCTTCGCCCACCTTTTTCAGGATCTTCTCCTTGCCCTTCTCGAACAGGTAGGTGGTGTAGCTGCCTTCCTGGGGATGATCCCTGCGGCCCTGGATGAGTTCGTAAAGCCCCTGCCAGCTGAACTGCTTGAGCTCCGGCGAGACATACACTTCGTTGAAGAAGCAGCTCTCAGCACCGGTATGGCAGGCAGGGCCATCCTTGACCACCTCCACCACCAGTGCGTCCTTGTCGCAGTCTGCGGTGATGGACACCACATGCTGGACATTGCCGCTGGTATCGCCCTTGCGCCAGATCTCCTGACGGCTCCGGCTCCAGAACACCGTACGCCCCTCGGCAATGGTCAGTGCCAGCGTCTCGGCGTTCATGTAGGCAAGGGTGAGCACCTCTTTGGTGTAGTGATCCTGCACGATGGCAGGAATGAGGCCCTTTTCATCAAATTTCAGTTCCATGGTCCATACTCCCTCCCCAAAGGGGATACTTACAGTTTATCCTAAAGTTGCCCGAAACGCAAGAGCTTACAGCCGCATTTCGACACCATTTTCATTCAGATAGGTTTTCAGATCGTGGATGGTCAGCAGTTTCTGGTGGAAAATGCCCGCCGCAAGGCCAGCGTCGATGCCCTTGTGGTGGAACAGCTCAAGGAAATCTTCCTTTTTGCCCGCGCCGCCGCTGGCGATGATGGGCACATTCACCCGGGCAGCGACCGCGTCCAGCATCTCGAGATCGAAGCCGGTGCGGACACCATCGGTGTCAATGCTGTTCAAGCAGATCTCCCCCGCGCCATGCGCCACGCACCAGCTGATCCAGTCCAGCGCGTCCCGGCCGGTATCCTCGCGCCCGCCCTTGGCGAACACCCGGAACTGGCCGTTCACCCGCTTCACGTCCGCCGAGAGCACCACGCACTGGTCGCCGTATTTCTGGGCCGCCGCCGGGATGAGGCCGGGGTCCCGCAGCGCGCCCGAGTTGACGCTGACCTTATCGGCACCGCATTTCAGCACCCGGTCAAAATCCTCCAGCGTGTTGATGCCGCCGCCTACGGTCAGCGGGATGAAGATCTCGCTTGCCACTCGGGTCAGGATATCGGTGAACAGAGCACGGCCCTCAAAGCTGGCGGTGATATCGTAGAACACCAGCTCGTCGGCACCGGCAGCGTTGTACATCCGGGCCATCTCCACCGGGTCGGCCACATCCCGGATGCCCTCAAAGTTCGTGCCCTTGACCACCCGGCCATTCCGGACATCCAGACAGGGAATGATGCGTTTTGTGATCATTTTCGTTCCCCTCCGTTTAATTCTGCACCAGTTCTACACAACGTTTCAGATCCAGCGCCCCGGTATACAGGCTTTTGCCCAGGATCGCGGCAGCGGTGCCCATCTTTTTCAGTTCCAACAGCTCGGCTTCCGACGAGATGCCGCCGCTGGCCGTGAAGGCCACGCCCGGCACCTCTGCCGCCAGCTGGCGGTACAGCGCCAGATTCGTACCCTGCATGGCACCATCACAGGCAATGTCGGTGTAAATGATGGCCGTACATCCGGCATCTGCCAGCCGCCTGCAGAAGTCCACGCCCTTTTCGGCGCTGACCTCCTTCCACCCATGGATGGCAACAAATCCATCTTTGGCATCCACCCCCACGGCGATCCGTTCGCCGTAGCGCTTCAGCATCCGGACTGTGAAATCAAAATCCGTCACGGCCACGCTGCCCAGGATGCAGCGATCCACGCCTAGAGAAAGGTATTTTTCAATGCGCTCCTCCGTGCGGATGCCGCCGCCCACCTCAATGTACAAGCCGCCCTGCTCTGCCAGCGCGGCAATGGATCTGTAGTTGGAAAGGGTGCCGTCCTTTGCACCGTCCAGATCCACAACGTGGAGATACCTGGCCCCGGCCTCCACAAACTGCCGGGCCTGTGCACAGGGGTCCTCCCCGTAAACGGTCATACGGTCGTAATCTCCCTGCGTCAGGCGGACAACTTTGCCGCCTCTTAAATCAATTGCGGGAAACAATTGCATATTAGATTCCCTCCTAATTTTAGCTTTTCCTTCGTACAACCTCTCAGTCTCACTTCGTTCGACAGCTCCCCTAGTATGGGAGCCCTTGGCAAAATGGGAAACTTCTCCCTGACTGCCAAGGCCTCTCCTACTAGGAGAGGTGGCAATGCGTTAGCATTGACGGAGAGGTTGTACGGAGCAGGGCCTTTCCACTACAGCTCGCTGAACGCCTTCAATATCCGCAGCCCCGTCTCCCCGCTCTTTTCGGGGTGGAACTGGGTGCCGTACACCCTGCCCGCCCTGACCACACCGGTCACGGGGATGGAGTAATTGCTGACAGCAAGTGTACTCTCGGTACAATTTTTGCCGTAGTAGCTGTGGACGTAATAGACATACTCGCCCTCACGGATGTATCGGAAAAGCGGGTCATCCCGTACGATGTGCAGGGCATTCCAGCCGATCTGCGGTACCTTGAGGGTTTTGTCTTTCAGGTCAGGTTCCAGCGGGCAGACCTCGCCTTTGACAAAACCCAGGCCCCCATGCTCACCGTACTCATAGCTTTTTTCAAAGAGCAGCTGCATTCCCAGGCAGATGCCCAGCAGGGGCTTTTGCGCCGCCTGCTCCCGGATGACCGGCACCAGACCGGTAGCCGAGAGCTTGTCCATGGCATCGCCAAAGGCCCCCACCCCCGGCAGGATGAGCCGGTCGGCCTTGCGGATGGTCTGTGCATCGGCGGTCACAACGGCCTCCAGCCCCAGATGCGTCAGGCTGGAGCGCAGGCTGAACAGGTTGCCCACGCCGTAATCGATGATCGCGATCATACCAGCAGTCCTTTCGTGGAGGGGATCTCGTCCCGGTGGGCGGCATCAATGGCGACTGCCGCAGCCAGCGCGTGGCCCGCGCCCTTGAAGCAGGCTTCGAGAATGTGGTGGGTATTTTCCCCTGCAAATTGTACAAAGTGGAGCGTAGCGGGCACATTGCGGGCAAAGCCCAGCCAGAACTCCGAGGCGCATTCCACATCGAAATCGCCCACCTTTTCGGTCTTGCAGTGGACATCCCAGTTCAGGGTGCACCGGCCCGAAAGGTCTACCGCGCAGAGCACCAGCGCCTCATCCATGGGCAGGTAGAAGCTGCCATACCGCTGGATGCCCCGCATCTCGCCCAGCGCCCGGGCAAAGGCCTGCCCCAGTGCAATGCCGATATCCTCAGCCGTGTGGTGGTAATCCACCTCCACATCCCCGTGGCAGGTGAGTACCAGGTCAAACCGGCCATGGCGGGCAAACAGCTCCAGCATGTGGTTCAGGAACCCACAGCCGGTGTCCACCTCATAGCGGCCCGCACCGTCCAGATTCAGGGTCAGCTCGATCTGGGTCTCGTTGGTGTTGCGTTCCAGTGTCACTTCCCGCATGGGTCATTCCTCCATTATTTTGTCAAGGGTGTTCAGGAAGATCTGCATCTGCTCCGGCGTGCCGATCGTGATGCGCAGCCAGTTTTCGATGCGCGGGGCATCAAAGTGGCGCACCAGAACGCCCTTTTTCTTCAACTTCTGGTACAATTCGCCGCCGTTTTTCTTCTGTGTAGAGGCAAACAGGAAGTTGGAGCGGCTGTCCAGCACCGCAAAGCCCCGGGCTTCCAACTGCTGTTTTGTCCGTGCCCGGGTGTTCACGATGGCGGCACGGGTCTTTTCAAAATAAACGGTATCTTCCAGCGCGGCCTGCCCTGCTTTCAAGGTCAGGCGGTTGATGTTATAGGGGTTCAGGCTGAACTTGACCCGGTTCAGATCCGCAATGAGGCTGGCGCTGCCCATGGCAAGGCCCAGCCGCGCTCCTGCCAGCTGGCGGGATTTCGAGAAGGTCTGCACCACCAGCAGGTTGTCGTACCGGTCAATGAGCGGCACGCAGCTCTCGCCGCCAAAGTCCACATAGGCCTCATCCACAATGACCACATTGTCAGGGTTCGCTTTCAGGATGCCCTCGATGGCACTGCGGGGCAGGGCCAAGCCGGTGGGGGCGTTGGGGTTGGCGATGACGATGGTCTCGTTCAGGCCGTAGTAATCGGCGGGGTCAAGGGTGAAATCCTCCTTCAGCGGGATGATATGGCTGGGGATGTGCATCAGCCCGCACCAGACGCTGTAACAGCCATAGGTGATGTCGGCATAGGCCAGCGGGTGGGTCTCGTCACAGAAGGCCCGCAGGGCGAAGAAAAGGTTCTCGTCACTGCCATTGCCGGGCATGATCTGATCCGGCTGCAGGCCAAAGTGCACCGCCGCCGTTTTCAGCAGGTCGGTGCAGGCGGGGTCGGAGTAGAGACGGAGCTTTTCCACCTCATGCTCGCTCACCGCCGCCACCACCGCCGGGCTGGGCAGATAGGGGCTTTCGTTGGTGTTCAGCTTGATGTATTGCTGGTCCTGCGGCTGCTCCCCCGGGGTGTAGGGGGTGAGAGATTCCAATTTGGGCGATAGATAACGGCTCATAAATACAGCCCTCCGTATTTGCAAAAAACTTTCCCGCTATGCCAATGGCTCCCCTACTAGGGGAGCTGGCACGCGAAGCGTGACTGAGAGGTTTAATCCGTCTCTTCATATCTTATCGTCACACTCTTCGCATGGGCGTGCAGGCCCTCGCGCTCGGCAAAATCGGCAATGCGGGGTGCCACCTCGCCCAGCGCCTCGCGGGTGTAGTAGAGAAAGCTGGACTTCTTCACAAAGTCGTCCACACCCAGCGGGCTGGAGAAGCGGGCCGTGCCGCTGGTGGGCAGGGTGTGGTTGGGGCCTGCAAAGTAATCGCCCAGGGCCTCGGGCACATTGCGGCCCAGGAAGATGCTGCCCGCGTTTTTGATCTCGTTCAGCACCCCGAAGGGGTCCTCCACGCAGACCTCCAGATGCTCCGGCGCAATGATGTTGCAGGCCTCAATGGCCTTGTGCAGATCGGTGCAGACGATGATCTTCCCGTTGTCGTCCACGCTGGCGCGGGCAATGGCGGCACGGGGCAGCTGGGGGATCTGCACCTCCAGCTCTGCCTGCACGGCCCTGGCCAGCGCCGGACTGTCGGTGACAAGAACAGGGCTGGCCAGCTTGTCGTGCTCGGCCTGGCTCAGCAGATCTGCCGCCACCCAGGCGGGGTTGCAGCCGCCGTCGGCCAGCACCAGGATCTCGCTGGGGCCGGCGATCATATCAATGCCCACCTTGCCGAACACCTTCCGCTTGGCGGTGGCAACGTAGATGTTGCCGGGGCCGACGATCTTGTCCACCACCGGGATGGTCTGGGTGCCGTAGGCCAGCGCGGCCACGGCCTGTGCACCGCCGGTCTTGAAGATCTTGGTCACACCGGCGGTGGCGGCAGCGGAAAGGATGACCGGATTCACCCTGCCGTCCTTTCCGGCGGGGGTGGTCATCACGATCTCCGACACACCCGCGACCTTGGCCGGAATGACATCCATCAGCACGGTGGAGGGATAGGCCGCCGTGCCGCCGGGCACATATACGCCCGCCTTTTCAATGGGGGTATATTTCTGGCCCAGCACGATGCCGGGCTTCTCGTTGATCACGAAGTTCTTGTGCACCTGCTGGCGGTGGAAGCTCTCAATGTTGGCGGCAGCCTCCCGCAGGGTCTCAAGGAAATAGGGGTCCATATTGGCAAAGGCCTCATCGATCTCCGCCTGCGTCACCTGCAGGTCGTCGATCTTTGCCCCGTCAAATTTCAGCGCGTACTCCTTCAGCGCCTCGTCGCCCCGGGCGCGGACCTCGGCAATGATGCCGTCCACCACATCCTCCACGTTTTTCTCCGCGCGGATGTCCCGGTTCAGGATCTCCTCGGGCCTGAGCTCATCAAAATTATACAGCTTGATCATTTTGTTTCCTCCTGCAAGGTCTTGCGCAGCGCTTCCAGCATGGCATCCATCTCGTTGTGCTTGAACTGGTAGCTGGCCTTATTGGCAATGAACCGGGCCGAGATGGGCATGAACTCGGTGACCACCCGCAGGCCGTTCTCCCGCAGGGTGGTACCGGTCTCCACGATATCCACAATGACATCGGAAAGGCCCAGAATGGGGGCCAGCTCAATGGAGCCGTTCAGCTTGATGATATCGATATCCCGCCCGATGGATGCATAGTAGCTCTTTGCAATGTTGACGAATTTGGTCGCCACCCGCACCGGGCGGCTGGGATCATCCTTGTAATCCGCCGGGGCAGCCACGCACATCCGGCACCTGCCAAGGCCGGTATCCAGCAGCTCGTAGACATCGGCAGAGGCTTCGGTGAGGATATCCTTGCCCACGATGCCCACATCTGCCGCGCCGTGCTCAACGTAGATGGCCACATCGCTGGGCTTGACAAGGAAATAGCGGATGCCCGCCGCAGAGTTCTCCACCACCAGCTTTCGGGTGGCGTTGTAGTCCTCGGTGCAGCCGTAGCCGATGCGGGCCAGCAGGTCATACATCCTGTCACCCAGACGGCCCTTGGGCAGGGCCACATTCAGCATGACCCGGCCCGTGCTGTTCCTCTGTACCGGCGGGGTGGGGGCGCTCAGGCGGTCCAGCTCGTCCAGATAGACCGCAAAGCCGATGGCCCCGGCCCCGGGGGTGAACTTCTGCATCAGCAGGTCGTAGCGGCCGCCCTTGAGCAGGGGCCGCGGCAGACCCTGCAGGTAGCCCTGAAAGACCAGCCCGTTGTAGTATTCCATCTCACCGGCAAGGCTCAGGTCAAGGCGGACCGCCCCGCCGGAGGCCTCCAGCGTTTTGGCCAGTGCCCGCAGCTCGGCGGCGGCGGCGCGCATCCGGTCGTTGCGGCAGGCGCTCTCTGCCTTTGCCAGCGTCTCCTCGCAGCTGCCGGAAAGCTCCAGCAGGCCGGTCAGGGCATCGGCCCCGGCGGCATCCAGCCCGGCGACCTGCGCGGCGCGGCGCAGCTCGTGCGCATTCTTTTCCCGCAGCTTTTCCAGCAGGCCGGGGCGGGCATTCTCCGGCACGCCCAGTGCGTCGAACAGGCCGAACAGATAGCCCATGTGGCTGACTTCCAGCACCCACGCGGCCCCCAGCTGGGCCAGGCTCTGCGCTGCCAGCCGGACCGCCTGCTGCACCTGTGCCTCCCCCACCGCGCCCAGCATCTCAAGGCCCATCTGGGAGATTTCCTGGAAGGTGTGGCTCTCTGCCGAGGGGCGGTAGACGTTCTCATGGTAGTAATACCGCAGGGTCTCGCCGGGGGCGGGCTGGGCCGTCTTGGCGATAGACAGGGTCACATCAGGCTTGAGCGCCAGTAGACGGCCATCCAGGTCGGTGAAGGTGATGACCTGCTCCGAAGACAAAAAGCTCCGGTTCTCCTGATAAAGCCCGTACTCCTCAAAACGGCCCATGTGATATTTGCGGCAGCCCGCCGCCTCATACAGCGCCCGCAGCGCAAAGGAGGCCCGCTCCTTGGGCTGCAAACTGTCCAGACTGAATTCCATCTCGATCTCCTCGTTCCCTCTCTGCGTATTTCCCACTTCTTTTGTTTATTTTACTTTATCAAGATAAAGTTGTAAAGTATGAAAGTGACAGCTTTTCAGCCCTATCTTACCGTTTTTCTGTGCGTTTGTACAGAAAGGCGAAATCATTTCACCCCAGCGCCAAAACAGATGATGGAGAGCGAAAACCGGGGATGCAAAAAGGCCGGGCCAGTCTCCTGCATTGGAAACCGACCCGGCATCTTTCTTATTTTGCAAGCTTCAGATTCTGCGGCTCTTTGGGTGTGAACACAAGCTTCAGGTCCATTCCCATTCCGTCTGCCAGACGCTTCAGCAGCTTCAAAGATGGGTTGCGTGTTCCATTTTCCAGCTTGCTGATATCCGCCTGATTGATGCCGGTGCGTTCGGCCAGCTCCTTCTGGGTCAGGTTCTGAGAAATGCGTGCATCTGCCATCGCCCGGATGATATCCATTTCCGGCTGGTTCTCTTCCCACTCCTTGCGGAACTCCTCATTTTTCAGCTGTTCATTCAAATACAGATCCAGTGTTTTCATCTGTTTCTCCCTCTCTTTCCAAAAAATCTTTCCGATACTGTTTTGCCCGTTCAATTTCACTCTTGGGTGTTTTCTGGGTCTTTTTGATAAAGCCGTTCGTCAGAATGATCCTTCCTCCATAATAGAAGAAATACATGACCCGCGAAATATCCGTTCCAACTTTTCCGCGGATCTCAAAAATCCCATCATCCAGATGCTTGCTGTATGGCTCCCTCAGACGGTTTCCCTGTTCCTGTAAAACCTTTAGGGTCATTACCAGCTTGCTCCGCATTTTGATATCCAGTTCATCCAAAAAATCTTCCGCAGGGCGCTGGCCATCTCTTGTTTCATAAAATTCCACCACGAACGGTCCCATTTCAAAATCCTCCCTACACTTTTCCCCTTTTAGTATATGGCAGATATGCCATATTGTCAAGTGCAAAAAGGCCGCCGCCCATTCGAAAACAGGCAGCGGCCATGCAGCTCGATTCTTTTTCTTTTAGCCCAGCAGCGCCAGCACACCGGCCTTGGGGCGGGCACCCACAGCCTGATTCACAAGCTTACCGTCGCGGAACACCAGCAGGGTGGGGATGCTCATCACGCCGAACTGGGAGGCCAGCTCGGGCTGTTCATCCACATTGACCTTGCCCACCTTGACATCGGTGCGCTCCTCGGCCACCTCGTCCACGATGGGGCTCAGCATCCGGCAGGGGCCGCACCAGGTGGCCCAAAAGTCCAGCAAAACAGGCTTTGTGCTGTGCAGCACCTCGGCTTCAAAATTTTCTTTGGTAATGGTAACAACAGCCATATCGGTTCCCTCCATTTTTTATCCGCACCCTCTGCGGGGGCGGTCAGTTCCCTCAAAAGAAGGAGTGATTCTTACTTATGGCTCTAGTATACCCCAAACGACAGGATTTTTCCAGAAACAATCTGTGAACAAAAAAGGCGGCGGCCCGCCCGCTTGGGGAGAGCCGCCGCCCTGTGTTGTTCTTTGGAGTTCTCCGGGCTGTCTGGTCAGAGCGATCAGGCCGTGACCCAGGCGATCGCGGTAACGGGCCACCAGCCGGTCAGGTTCAGAGCGGTGTAAACGCCAACGATTGCGTTGCCGATGGACTTGCCCATGTAATCGGCAGCGGCATTGATGCCCTTTGCTGCCAGATCGGTGATATTCTCGCCGTTCTTCTTGTTGTTCTTGATCCAGGTACGGGTCTGATCCAGACCCCAGATCAGGTTTGCAACAGAAATGACTGCGCCAATCGTCCAACCCACAGCAAACGGAGCGGTAAAACCGTCGCCGCCGCTGGTATAGGTCATTTCTTCTTCGTTCATCACGTTGTAGTTCGCGGGCAGCATGAGCTTCTTTTCCATAATAATACTCCTTTACAAAAGCATTTATTGCACGGTGCATCGTACACCGCAAGTTACAGAAAACAGACCCGGTATCCCACTTTCCCGGCTTACAGGATCAGCAGAACAGCGCTCAGGGGAGCCAGCGCCACCACCATGGTGCTGGAAACGGCATCCCGGACAAAGTTGGCTGCGGACTTGGACATATCCTCGCCGACAGCATCTGCGGCACGGCCCAGAACGGTGAAGAGGTTGCCCTCACGGTTGCTCTTCTTGTTCAGCCAGTCCTTGGAAGCGGAAATGCCCCAGATATAGCTGGCACCCAGCACCACAGCACCCACGACCGTAGCGGCAGTGGTTGCAAAGCCGCCAATATCGGAACCGCCCTGGGTATAGGTCATCTCTTCTTCGGAAAGCACTGCGTATTCAGCAGGCAGATTCATGTTCTTGTTCATAGGTCTCATACTCCTTTTTTGAGCAGCTTGAACCGATGGTGTTCTTTCCCAATTTACCATCCGGTTTCCAGCCTTATATTACTACATCACACAGTTTCATGCAATGGATTTTGTGAAAAACCATCAAAAATCGGAAAGTCGCATGAAAAAACAAACGAAAGTTTGGTGAAAAGCACTGCAATAATTTCCCACTCAGCCTGCCACGCCCGCACGGTAGAGATACGGGTCGGTGGTAAAGCTGGCATAGCTGTACAGCACAAGGATCTGGTCGTAGTCGTTGGCCGCAATGAGCTGGTCCAGCCCATAGTTATAGTTGCGGAAATCCACCACGTCGATGGCCGCATAGTTGGCTGTCAGGTAGGGTACAAAGCTGTTGGCATAGCTGTCCTTGATGACCAGGATCTTTCCCTCGCCATCACCCTCCACCCGGCTCAGGCCGTTGTTGCCGTGCAGGAACATGGCGTACTTATCATACACCTTCAGCTTGTCCAGATCATACAGGCCGGTGGTGGTACCCTCGGTGGGCTGGCCCGGGCCGGTGACGTTCCAGATCGTCAGGCTGTTCTGCAGGTCGTACCAGGTAATGGTGTCGGGTTCGGCATTCCAGGTGCGGGTCTTGGAGTAGTGGGTGCCGTAGAAATCCTCACAGGTCTCGGCCGTGTGGACATCCCGGTCAAAGGGGGTCAGGCCCAGCGTCTCACAGAACTGCTGGTAGGCGTAGTAGGCCCCCAGCGTCGTCCAGTGGTGGTCGGTACGGTAGTAGAGGTATTCCTCTTTGTGCTCCGTCAGGGCGGGCAGAACATCAATGAACCGCCCGTAGGCCTCCCCCTGTGCGGCAACGCCTTCCAGAATGCCCTTCTCATCGATCTGGGGTGCCCCCGCCGGGACATTCTCAGGGTAGACCACCGAGGCCGACGGCACCAGCATGAGGTTCACCCTGCCCGGGTAGCGCTGGGCAAGGCTCTGGACGGCGGCAAGGTTCTTGGCCATCCCCTTTTCCTCATTTTTCAGGATGCTGTAATGCCGGGCGAACATCATGTGCTCCCGGCCCAGCAGGATGCCGCCGCTCTGGGTCTTTTGGAAGAGGGTGGTCTCCGCCGCGCTCTGCAGGCTGATCCACTGGTCGCGGCCAAACACCTGATCCTTGACGTATCGGGTGTAGCTGGTGAAGTAGTTGTTCAGCCCGTCGGCGGAAACGGCGGTCAGCCTGGGCCGCTGGGTCAGGGTGGTGTTTTCCAGTTCACTGTACGCGCGGTCGGGCGTGGCCATATCCAGCACGAACAGCCCGATAAAGAACAGCCCGAAGGCCACCAGCACCGGATACCGGAACAGAGAGGGAGTTTTCTTTGTATGCTTGTCCATTCAGTTCCCCTCCTCAGAAGTTGAAATACAGGAACGGGCTGTTGGTGCTGCCCACGACATAGGCCGTGGAGACCACCAGCAGCACAAGGATGGTAGCCACCCGGGTCAGGGTGCGGCGGCGCAGCAGGTTCCAGAGCTTTTCAATGAGCGGGGTGCAGCAGACCACCGAGACGGCCAGCAGCACGCCGTAATTGCGCAGGAAATAGAGGGGCGACACGCCGCCCGAGGGGACAAAGAGCTTCTGGAACAGCAGCCCGAACGAGACGCCGGTGTCGTTGCCCACAAACATGGCCCAGCCCACCACCACGAGGAAGAGGGTGTAGATGTGGGGCCAGACTTTCCCCTTTTGCAGGTATTTGAGCAGGAACAGCTTCTCGATGGCCAGCAGCACAAAGTAATACAGGCCCCAGCAGATGAAATTCCAGTTGGCACCGTGCCAGATGCCGGTGAGCAGCTCGACCACAAACAGGTTGAAGATCTGCCGCTTGAGGCCCTTGCGGTTTCCGCCCAGGGGGATATACACATACTCCCGGAA
>OJKQ01000607.1_pt1 | contig 21782 bp, 20 predicted proteins | sample 1596641 | NCBI WGS metagenome assembly OJKQ01 (sample SAMEA4350167, study PRJEB24818) | metagenome | biome: human; feature: gut; material: faeces | place: Denmark | collected 2013-09 | reverse complement strand
AGCTGTAGGTAAAGGCTCCAGCGGCTGCCGCCGCGGGCTGGGCCCGCGAGACAGCTTGATTATTATAGCAAGTAGTATGACCTTTGTCAACAGGTTTTTGCAAGTTTTTTTGATTTTTTCGACAAAGTTTGAGGGTGAAGTTTGGGCAAGGTGTATATTGGGGTGACGGCGGTTGGCGGGCACAAATTATGGGGTGGTGGGTGGAAAGCGGGTTGCGGGGTTAGGTGGTTTGGGGGAATGGGTGAGCGGTGGAAGATTGACGGCAGGCGATGGGAAGGTAGCTGGCCGGGCATACCCGGCCCCTACGGGGTGGCGGAAGGGTGAGCGGGTGCCGGCCGGGAACGGGCAGGCGGAGGGGTCAAGACCCCTCCCTACGGTGTGGGGTGAGACGGGGTGGCAAAGCAGTAACGGGTGGTTATGGAAAGCGCGCGGGCCGGGCATGCCCGGCCCCTACGGGGGTGATGGTGGAGGGAGCGGTATATTTTCAACATCCGGCACACGTGAATGTGGAAAACACTTGCAATTTCTACCTTATTATAATAGTATAGAGTCAACATACTTGAAACGAGGTCCTGTCATGATCCTGGCATTGAATATCGGCAACTCCAATATTACGTTTGGCGGGTATACGCCGGACGGCAAGCTGGTGTTTTCGTCGCGGCTGTTTGCGGACACGGCGCTGAGCAGTGATGAGCTCCTGTACAAAATCGTAAACATGCTGGCGCTTTACGGGGCGGAGCCGCAGCAAATCACGGCGGTCATCTTTTCCAGCGTGGTACCGGCGCTGACGCCGCGGCTGCGCGAGGCCCTGCGCAAGATGTGCGAGTGCCAGATCATGGAGGTCGGCCCCGGGCTGAAAAGCGGGGTGCGCATCCGCATGGACAACCCGGCCCAGCTGGGCGGCGAGCTGCTGTGTGCCATCGTGGGCGCGCTGCAGCGGTGCACGCCGCCCTGCGTGGTGGTGAACTTTGATACCGCCACTACCCTGCTGGCTGTGGACAGCACCGGCGCACTGGTGGGCGGCAGCATCCTGCCGGGGCCGCAGTGCTCGCTGTCGGCGCTGGTGCGCAACACGGCGCAGCTGCCCCAGGTGGAGCTGGAGGCCCGCCCGCGGCGTTTGCTGGGGGCCAACACGGCGGACTGTCTGCACAGCGGCATTGTGTACGGCACGGCGGCCATGCTGGACGGCATGGTCGCGCAGATCCGCGCAGCGCTGGGCGTCCCCGACGCGCCGGTGGTCGCAACCGGCACGCTGCCCGACAGTGTGCGCACGGCGTGTGCGACGGATATTGTGTACCGCGAGACGCTGGTGCTGGAAGGGCTGTATTGGATCTGGAAGAAGAATACGCGGAAGTGACGTTTTGGTTGCGGGCCATCCCTGTAGGGGGCGGCGTTCTCGACGCCCCGCGGAGGGGTCAAGACCCCTCCCTACGATGCAAACCAGTAACAGGCGGCGACGTAAAGTTGCGAGCCGGGCATGCCCGGCCCCTACGGGGTGGTGGATGGTTGGCGGGTGCCGGCCGGAAGGTGCGGGCGGCATATATGCCGCCCCCTACTGGCAGGCGTATTGTACTATCCGTATTCCGGACAAACATCATTATATATCCAAAGAGGTGCTGCCCGCGCCTCTTTCTTTTTTTGTGGTGTCGTGTTATAATATATTATGTATAGTTGTGTACAAAATTTACAGAGAAAGGTATTTATTCATCACCCATGCAGCATTTGAAAAACTTTAACTGGAAGAAATTCCTCTTGCAGGGGGTGCTCCCCTTCCTGCTGGCGGTGGCGGTGGGGTTCATCTCCCGCTATCAGCTGGAGCTGTCCGACGGCGTGGCCGAGAGCTTTTTGCAGCTTCAATGGCCGCTCTACGCGCCGCTCAACGCGCTGACCGCCTTTTGCCTGACGCTGATTTTGTTTGCGCTGCTCGGCAAGTGGAGCCGCGCAACGGGCATTTCGGGCGCGGTGTTCACCGTCATTGCGCTCATCAACTACTACACCCGCGACCTGCACGGCTCGGCGCTAATGCCCCAGGACATTTTGAACCTCGGCACCGCCGCCGAGGTCATGGGCAGCTACACCCTGAAAATCACGCAGGACGTTGTGAAGATCGCGCTGCTCTACCTGCCGATTCTGGCGATTGCGTTCGTGCAGGCGCAGCTGGTCAAGGGTGCGCCTAAGCGCGCCGGCTGGAAGGCCCGCGGCGTGCGGGCGGCGGGCAGCGCACTGGGCGTGTTTCTGGTCATGTTCTTCGGCTACTTCGGCCCCGTGACCATCAAGCCCAAGACGACCTACGGCTGGGCGTGGCAGAACACCTATTACACCTACGGCTATCTGGCCGGGACGATTGAGGCCACCAGCCTGATGGCCGACCCTATCATTGAGCCGGAGAACTACAACGACGCCGCGGCGGTGAACACCGCCCGCAAGGCCGACGACTACATCGCCCCTGCCAGCCCCGAGAGCGCCGAGGACTACCCCGACATTGTGCTGATCCTGTCCGAGAGCTTCTACGACTTTGACCTTGTCACCGACCTGCAGGCCGACACTGACATCATGCCGGTCACCAAGAACCTGCCCAACTCGGTCTACGGCCACACGATCAGCCCCCATGTGGGCGGCGGCACAAACTCCACCGAGTACGAGATGCTGACCTCCAACTCGCTGATCCTGATGCCCAGCATCACGCCGTTCAACTGGCTGAACCTGTACAACGCCAACAGCGTTGTCAGCTACCTCAAGGGTCTGGGCTACTCCACGATGGCCGCCCACCCCTACACGAACTCCAACTACCGCCGCGACTCCGCCTGGCTGGCGCTGGGCTTTGACGAAACCCATTTCCAGAGCGATTTTACCACGCAGGAGACCTACGGGGACCGCCCGTACCAGACCGACTCGGCCACCTACCGCGACTGGGAAACGATGTACGAGGCCATGCCGGAGGACCAGCCGCGGTTCAGCTTCCTGGTATCCATCCAGAGCCACGGCGACTACGATATGAACGATGCGTCGCTGGATATTGTCCACGCCGCCACCGACTACGGCGACTACGATGCGCTGATGGACGAGTACCTGAGCTGCATCAAAATGACCGACGCCGCCGTGCAGGAGCTGTGCGATTACTTTACCGCGCAGTACGAAAAGACGGGCCGCAAGGTCATTGTGGCCATGGCTGGTGACCACGCGCCCAGCTTTGTGACCCATGTGGCCGACGCCAGCTTTGCCGAAACCGACAACGAGCTGCAGATTTTGGAGCGCAGCACGCCGTTTTTCATCTGGGCCAACTACCCGCTGGAGCACACGGCAGCCGCCACCAGCACCACCGACCCGCTGAACCGCATGGACATGGTCATGTTGGCCCCCACCCTGCTGCAGCAGGCAGGTCTGCCCCTGAGCGACTACTACAAGTACTTGTTGGAAATGAAGCACAACACCCCCGTTGTGACCGCCGCCAACGACTACATGAAGGTGGACGGCACCACAGCCGAGTACGGCGCAGACCCCGCGCTGGACGAGTGGGCCAAGGGGTATCTGATGCTGGAATACAACAACATCGGCGCGCACGCCAAGCGCGACCAGAGCATTTTTGACCCCGCCGAATAAAGAGGAGGCATCCCTATGACAGGCCTGAAACGAACCCCGCGCAGCCGCGACGGCTTTACGCTGGTGGAGCTGATCGTGGTATTGGTGATTCTGGGCGTGCTGGCGACCTTTGCCGTCCCGGCACTGACCGGGTACATTGACAGCGCCAAGGAAAAGCAGGCCGTCAGCGAGGCGCAGGCGTGTGTGATGACGGCGACCCGGCAGGGTGCGCAGAACTACGCCTTGGTGCAGAACGCATCTGTAGCCGGGAACGCCGAAAATGCAGCCGCCTTGACCAACTGGGCAGGCACGTTGACAAACGAGGTTCCCACCGTGACCGGCGGAGATGTAGCACTTACCGAGGGCAGCGGGCAGTATCTGCTGCATGTGAACAACCCGCCTGCGGGCAATATTAAGCCTGTTGGGATTTCTTCGGATGCCGGGGTCAAGGGTACCGTGCAGGGGATGACCTGCAACGCCGGCGGGCAGGTTTTATACTTAGTGTATACCAGCGCCGATGGGATACAGGTCGTATACACGAACGCGGGAACCACCGCAAGTGTAAATATCGGCAGTGACGAGGCTGTTGTTGTGCCGACGCCGAAGCCGGGCAGCAGCAGCGGTGGAACGACCGGCGGCGGTGAAACCGGCGGGGGCGGTACGACCGGCGGCACTGTTACAGCAAATGAAAAGCAGTTCATTATACACTTGCAGGATATTAAAACTGCAAACTCTACGCCTTTTGCAAACAAAAAATATCACATTCAGAGCGGCGATAACTCTTTTGATGTGGACTCTGATGCAAACGGCGATATTCTGTTGGATATTTCTCCTAAGGAACGCTCTCGTCCCAACACTGTTATCGGGGATACGCCGACTACTATCACCGAAGCTGAAGTTCCTGATGGCTACCAAGTCATTCCCAGCAGTACAAAAATCTATATCAATGTTGTCAATGATGGGGACGATTATCATCTCAATTCCATACAGGATGGCGGAAATAACAATCCATTTGCTATCGACATGACTAAAAGGCAGCTTACCATTATGCGCTTTCCCATTGCCAAATTGAAGCTGCGCATCACTGACCCTGATGGAAAAGCGCTGTCCGGTGCTACCTTTGCTATTAAGAACGGCTCAACCCTTGTTGGCGAATTCACCAGTGATAGTAACGGAGAATGCTCCATTCCTGTCAAACTGCATGATGGAGATAGCATCGGGTATTCTGCTGCTTTCCTAACTGCCGAAGACCAAAATAGCCAAACTTATGATATAACGGAAACTCCTCCTGCCGGATATAAGGGAGACTTCGCATGTTCGTTTCATTTATATTATAAGGAATATCCCTCTACTCCGACTCCCCATTATACAACCTGGTTCCGTATTGATGCTTTTAACGGCAATAGTGGAGAATGGGGTAAATATGAGTTAGAGAGCACTGTTGGTGAGCAGGATACTTTTCATGTCACAAACAAAAAACGCTAACTCTGCACTGTCTATATCCGTAAAATTGATAACGCCGGAAATCCTGTATCCAACGCCAATCTAAAAACTGACAATACCAGCAGCTTCGTTACGCCAGAACATAAACTACAGGATACAACCAAAATATAGCAGACTGTCAAAAAACGCTTGTAGGGGCGAGCATTGCTCGCCCGTGCCCGTTTGCCTTGCAAAAAACTGTCCCGGAAAATGCGTTGCTGCGGTAAGTTGGCGGGCGACCCATGGTCGCCCCTACGCACGCAATAAGGCAAGAATGCAATTTATTGTCGGTCTGCTATATAATTTCACCCTCAATCAATAAGAAAGCCCCCACCCAGCCGCAGAACATCTACGGTTGGGTGGGGGTGGTTTATTTGTAGAGATTGCAGGGGTGCGGCGGCAGCGGCAACACTCCCGGGCGGATATGGGATCCGCCCCTGCGTTCTCTGCCAATCACAAAAACTCTTTCCAGTAAACCTCTGCGCTTCTCGTCATCTCCCGGGAAAAGTCGCTCGCGTACTTGCGCTTGCAAAATGCCTGCACGGCTTTGTCAAAGTCGTAGTCGAGCTGGCCGTTGGCGGCGGCTTTCGCCGCAAAGTCGGCGCGCAGCTCGTCGGGCGTGCGGTCGCGGTAGGTGTTCTCGCAGACGACGGCCTGCTCGGCAAAGCGGGCGGGCTTGGGGCGGCGCTGCTGCTGCTCTGTGGGGCGGCCAAACACCAGCATACAGGCGGGCACAACGTACTGCGGCAGATGCAGGGCGTCGCGCATGGCCTCCGCATTCTCGAGGACGTCGCCTATGTAGCAGCTGCCGATGCCCAGAGACTCGGCGGCGACCACAGCGTTCTGGGCGGCAATGCAGGTGTCGGCCACGGCCAGCATCAAGTCCCCTGCCCCGGGCTTGCGGGCGTCCGTGATGCCCGCGGCGTGGTAGGCGTTGAGCCAGCGGCGGCAGTCGGCCAAGAATACCAGCACCAGCGGCGCCCCGGCAATGAACGGCTGGTGGTCGCACAGGTCGGCCAGCGTGGCCTTCAGCGCCGGGTCGGTGATGTCCAGGATCGTGTACAGCTGCTGGTTGCCCGCCGTCGGTGCCTGGAACGCCGCGTTCAGGATGGCCGCCCGCTCGTCCGGCGTGACAGGGTCGGGGGTGAATACCCGCACGCTTTTGCGGGCGGAGAGGGCGGAGAGGATAGCGTTGTTTTCCATAATAAGCTCCTTTGTATAGCAAAAGCCTCCCTTGTCAAAGGGAGGTGGACGCCGTAGGCGGCCGGAGGGATTCCGGCGGGCTTTCCGGGAGCAAACCGCTTCCGCGACGCCCGTCGAAATCCCCCAGTCCGCTCCGCGGACAGCCCCCTTTGACAAGGGGGCCTTTTGCCGTTTTATTTAACTTTTCCGTTTCTTCAAAAACTTCCCGATCAGCGTATCCAGCATGCTCAGCACCTCGCGGATGTTCAGCACGCAGACCACCGCGGTGATGCCCACGACGGACAGCGCCCAATGGGTCAGGTTCATCATGCACCAGATTTCCGCCAGCACCAGCGCCAGATTCAGCACAAGCCACGCCGGGTGGAAGTCGATCTCCAGCAGACCGCGGGTCGAGTAGGCGCGCAGCAAAAACACCAGCATCAGGCCCAGGAAGCTGGCCGGGGTTACGCCCCACGGGCCCCACTGCAAAATGAACAGGTAGTTCAGAATCAGGTTCAGCACCGCACCGGCCAGCATTGTGAACAGCGAGCCGGCAGACCGTTTATACACGACGTAAACGCTGTTCAGGAACTGGTTCAGGCAGGTCAGCATCGAGCAGAGCGTCAGGAACGGAACAAACGTCCAGGCGTCAAAATATTCAGCCTTGAACACCCGCATAAGCAGCTGGCACAGCATGATGATGCCCGCCACGCAGCAGAACAGCACGCTGGCATACACGCGGAATATCTTGGAGAAGAACGCCTCGCGGTCCGTCTCCTCGGTCACGGCGGAGAGCTGCCACGCCTCGTAGAAGATGCTGCCCAAAATCGTGATGATCTGCGGCAGGAAGTACCCCGCCGACAGCAGCCCGACCCAGTGGTTGCCGCTGCGGCCCGCGTAGCCCTCGCACATGCCCTGCACAAAGAACATGTCGCTGGCGTTGATGATCCAAAAGCTGATGGACGCCGGGATCATCGGCAGGCAGTAGCGCAGCATCTCCTTCCACAGCGCCTTGTCAAACGCCTTGGGCTTGAAGTACCGCCAGCACCCGCCCGCAATGAACACAAACACCATGGATGTCAAATCTGCCAGCGCGTTTGCCAGCAAAAAGCCTGCAGCGCCCATTTTTAAGACGCTCAGGAACAGCAGGTAGTAGAGCAGCAGGCTCAGCGTTGTCAGCACACCGTCTATGGCGACCAGCCGGTTCAGCATCCGCGAGCGGATGAACTGGGTACACAGCGTTCTCATACAGCTGGCCAGCACGCAGAGATACAAAAAGCCCAGGTACTCCGCAGCGTTGGGGATGAGCCGCACCAGCGGCATGGCCAGCAGCAGCACCACAAAGCCCAGCCCGATAGTCGCCGCGCCGTTGACAAATACGCTGGATTTGTTGGTCGCTTTGTCCAGCCCGAACCGGATTACCGCATAGGCCACGCCAAGGCTGACCACCGGGATCAGCAGGTTTGTGGCCTGCTGCAAAAGGCTGGACACGCCCATAACGTCCGGCGAGTCGAGCGCGTAGCTCAGATACGGGCGGATGAAGAAGCTGAGCAGCTTGGAGCTGAAGTTGGAGATGGCAAACAGCAGCGTATTGCTGACCAGCGTCGTATATTTTTTCTGTGGAGACGGCAAGATGGGAACCTCCCTTGTTTGTAGAGTATGAAGCCTTCCCCTCCGGGGGAAGGTGGCCGAGCGAACGCGAAGATCGGATGAGGGCAAACCTTCCGCCGGCACCCCGTTCACGGGCAATCGCGGCAAACTCCCCCTCATCCGTCTGCTCTCACCGCAGCTTCAGCATACGTTCCCGCTGCTTATAATCCGGCAGCACCTCCGCCACCGCGGCCCAGAATGCCGGGCTGTGGTCGGGGTGGGCAAAGTGACAGAACTCATGCACAACAACGTACTCCTGCGCGGGCAGCGGCATCGTGCAGAGCCGCCGCGCAAACGCCAGCGTGCCGGTGCGCAGACTGCACGACCCCCAGCGGGTGTTCATGTCGCGCACCGCAATTTTGGGCATCGCGCCGCCCGGGCAGGTCGCTGCGAATTGCGGATAGTATGCCCGGCACAGCGCCTGCATATAGGCCAGCGCCTCGGCCCTTGGCGGCAGCGCGGGGGCCTCGGCGGCCTCTCGTTCGCGCCGGGCCGCGGCACGCGCCTGTGCGGTGTGCACCCAGTCGGCCCGCGCCGTGACAAAGGCGTCCACATAAGCCGCTGGCACCCGCGGCGACGCACTGGCCGCCACACTGCCGTCGGCCCGCACGCGCAGGTTGATGTTGCGCACCCGCCGCCGCGTCAGCGTGTAGGTGATGCCGCCCGCCGTCCGCTCCATGCCCGGCCCCCCTTTTGCAAAAGTATATAGCTTATTGTACACGCATTTGCCCAAAAGTGCAACAGTTGCCTGCGGCGGCGCATTGTGGTATGATACTGCCAAAAGGGGGCTTTTGCATGAAATCGCTGTTTTTTGTTCTGCCCGCCCTGCTGCTGGGCCTGACGGCCTGCGGCGCGCCGGTGGCCGCCGTGACCCTGCCCGACACCGTGCAGGTCGAAAAGACCCAGACCGCCGAGACCGCCGTCCTCTACGAGGATGCCGACGGGCGTGAGGTCAGCCCCCGCCGCGCCGCCCTGACCGAGTGGCGCTGGTCTGTGGCCGATGACACGATTGCCGAGGTCGATCCCAGCGGCATTGTGACCGGTCTGCGCGGCGGCTCGACCACCCTGACGCTGCAAAGCGCCGACGGGAAAATTTCCGCCAGCTGCCCGGTGCAGGTGTCCAGCCCGCTGCGCGGCATTGCTTTGGACGACTACACGCTGTATTTTGACGACCGCGATGTCGTTATCATCGACTACGACGGCACGGCGCACCACACCCTGGCCTACGCCAGCCGCGTCGGCGCAGTCTGCCATCTTCTGCCGGAGGACACCACCGACCACCCCGCCGTGACCTATCACATCGCCGACGAGCGCATTGCCCGCTTCGACGGCTCCTGGCTTGTCCCCGTGAATTACGGCACCACGACCCTGACCGCCGACTGCGGCGGTTTTACAGCGCAGTGTACCGTAACGGTGGTCAGGCCGGAGGAATAGGCAAAAGAAAACGAGGGGATGTACAACAGCCCCTTTGGTGACCCTCCCGTCCATCTCCCGCGCCCTAAAAACAGCCCGCGGGGCTGTTTTTGCCCCGCGGGACGCTGGACGCGGGGCTGCGACTTGCGGTTACCGCATCAGGCTGCGCCCCTTGGGCGGGGCTTGCCTTCTGCGACCGCTGCGCCTGCTCCGGCTTCCTGTTTCCGCCGCAGGCGGCGGTCGCCTCCGCAGCAGGCTGTTCGATTCCCGCACGGGTCACCTTTTACGCCCGACACCTATTAAAAAGCGTATACAAAGAAAAAAGCACTACCTCAAATGAAGTAGTGCTTTTTGGTGACCCGTACGGGAATCGAACTTCTATCATTCTACAAATATCCTTTAATGCAATACGTACTAACGATAATTTTATCACTGGTATGGATTTCATTAAAGGGTATTTTTATATCTGTGTGGTACAAAGTGTGGTACTCTTCATATAAAAAGTGTGGTACAGCACCTGCTTGCAAGAATAAATAAAAAAGTTGGTGATACCCCTCTTGCCAGTACGTGCGAACTGAATATCATGATAATAAAGCCACCTACTGAAAATTACTCAAAGGAGATTATTATCATGAAAGGCAAATATTTGAATTTGCGGTCCGAAATCATCCGCGCAGGCTTTACCTGCTACAATGTCGCGGAGGCCATCGGCATTTCCCCGCAAGCATTGTCGCAGAAGATGAACGGATATTCGCTCTTTTCGGCAGAGGAAATCGCACGCATCGGAAGGTTGTTGAATATCAATAAGGACGATTACTACACTATTTTCATCGAGCCAGTTACATAAAATGGCCGGCTCTAAGGAGTCCGCATGTATACCACACAAAGTAAAATGATTTCTCGCGCAATCTGGGTTGAGAAAAAGCACGTTTGGAAAATCAACCTCCAAAAGAACGGTGTCCGAAAGTCTTTTTATTCAAGCGTCCCGGGTGACAAAGGCCGAAAGATCTGCGCCCAAAATGCAACCTCGTGGTTGTCTGGAGCTTGCCCATTTAGCGTCAGCGAACGTACAACGGTTGATACCGTGTTTGAGCGCTACCTCCAAGATAAGGCACTCGAAACCACAAACATCTACACCATCCGCAACAGGTATAACAACCACATTAAACCTATAATTGGCAAAGTCCCGGTTATGCTACTAACTAAGCAGGATTTAAAGCGAGTTATCTATACCGCATACAGAAAGCACAATCTTAGTCAAAAAAGTCTTAAAAATATACGCGGCGATTTATCTGGATTCTGTAATTATTTGGACTGTGCCGATATCCGGAACGATTTGCGTACATCAAACATTAAAATTCCCTCAAACGCCAAAAAAGGTCAAAAGCAAGCACTTGACGTTTCTTCGCTTAACATCTTATTCACCGAATCTCAGGTGCCTTATAATGGTACGATTTGTCAAGACAGCTTAATCTATGCATATCGATTCCAAGTCGTTACAGGGTTACGTCCTGGTGAATTGATGGGCCTTGAGTGGGGCGATATTGACAATGATTATATACATATACGCCGTGCCATCAATGCTAAAGGCATCACTACAAATGGGAAGAACGAATTTGCCGCACGCGACTTCCCGCAGACTCGATATACACGTATGCTTTTAGAAAGTCAACAAGTCTATCGAGTCACTCCGTTAGACCCTCATGAGAGGGTCTTTGGAAGCACTGGTCAACTATGCTACCGTAAACGCTGGGGGATCTATTGCAGGTATAACGGTATCCCTTATATTACGCCGTATGAGCTGCGACATACCTTTAGCTCAATCTACAAAAATCACTTTAGCAACTGGGTTTACGAGGAGTTAGTTGGTCATACACATCCTGGTGTTAATGGTGTCTATATGCACCCGATGGATGGAGACATGGACGGCGTTCCTGCTCTGCTTGACAGCTTGCTTGATGAAAGACTTTCATTAGGTAGAGCAAAGCGGATGCTCTTATCTAACGGCCAAACCAAATAAAAAAGTACTTTATAAAGACGAGCTTCATTCAAGAAATTTGTAATGAAGTTCGTCTTTTCTTTATTGTCCACCCTTGCGAACTGAGTAGAATTATAAGCACAGGGAGCGAACAAGCAAGATACATCCTCTCGGTTGTCATATTGCTTTACGTTTCCTCCATCAGAAAAGGGAGGTGACAGAAATGTCGTTTGGTTCTATCAACAGCAGTGCTCGACACACTTGCTTTTGGTTGCATCTATCCGGCACCATTCCTTAGTTACCAATGGCGAGGACAGTACTTCGGAAACAACATAACGATAATGCCAAGGAGGAAATAACCATGAAAATCATTGGTTATAGACGCAGTGACTTTGTCACGAAAGAAGGCCGTCCCGTCACCGGCTGCCGCATCTACCTCGCAACGGAGATTGCCTCCCAGAACGGGGAGGGCGTCTTCGTCAGGGATATGTATCTCTCTGACGCTAAGATGGCCGAACTTAAAATCAACCTTCATGACCTGATGGGACGCGAAGTGAAGATTTTCTACAACGAGTACCGTAAGCCTGAGAACATTGTGGTGCTCGACTAAGGTTTCCAAGCACACTGTAGGACGCGTTAGCGGCCTCACCTCAAAAATGGGGCTTGTCTCATTTTTGAGGTAAACCAATCAACACCCATACAGCACCTTGAAAATTTTATAACGACAAGCGTACGCTATGGACTTAAAGCCGCCACACAGGTATGGAGCTAGTATTACCTCCATACCTGTGTGTACAGTCCATAAAGCCTATAACTATAAGCTTTAAAGCGTACACAGCGGCTTTGTGTCCGTAGTGTACTGGGTACACTATATGGCAAAAGGTTACGCGACACGCCGTTACCAGCTGACAATCAACAATCCACAAGAGCATGGCTATGATCATAATGTTATCAAGGCTGCTCTTGAAAAAGGAGCCAAGCTCCTTTATTGGTGCATGGCTGATGAAGTGGGGCAAGAGGAAACCTATCACATACACTTATTTTTAGTATATGAAAATCCTGTAATGTTCACAACCCTAAAGAACAAGTTTCCTACTGCGCACATCGAAGTGCCTCAATGGGGAAAAAATTCCGAAAACTATGCTTACATCCGTAAAGAGGGTGCTAAGTATAACAAGGATGCAAACGGTCACTACAAGTATACCGACTCCAAGGGAAAAGTACATGAAGGGATAAACTACTCTGACACGTTTGAAGAAAGTGGCAGTTTACCCCCTGACAGCAAGCAGGGCGACCGTAACGACTTACGGACTCTGTATGCACTGATTGCATCCGGGGCAGACAATGCGCAAATCCTGGGTGAGCACCCGGAATACCTGCGAGATATCTCCCACATTGACCGGACAAGGCAGACCATCCTGGAGGAGAAATACCGCAATGTATTTCGCCAGATGACAGTCACCTATATCTTTGGCCCTACTGGCACAGGAAAAACTAGGTCGGTAAAAGAAGGATGCGGATACTCAAACTGCTACGCGGTGTCTGACTATCACCATCCTTTTGATGGCTACCGGGGGCAGAAAGTGATGCTCTTCGATGAGTTCCACAGCAGCTTGCCCCTTAATAGCATGCTGCAATACCTGGATGGCTATCCTTTGGAATTACCCTGTAGGTATGCTAACAAGCAGGCTTGCTACACGGAAGCATACATCATTTCCAACTTGCCGTTGGAGAAGCAGTATGTTTCCGAGCAGCACGAAAAGCCGGAGGCTTGGGACGCGCTCTTGCGGCGCATCAACTGCGTTCGGGTTTTTGACCTCGACGGCAGTCACAAGGACTATACGGTTCACGAGTATTTTCACCCTTGCACCACACCGACATTTGAGCAAATAGAGATTGATGATTGTCCGTTCTAGCGGATGAAAGCTGTGCTATCAGGCTATACGGGCATTTATTTTGAAAGGAGATTTAATCATGCGTAATGATTCTGATCGCCTGCAATGGCAGACGGAAAAAAATTATATCATGAATACGTTCCACAATGGGCTTAGACGTATTCAAACCGATTCAAAGACCGCACAGCAATATGTGCTGCTGTGCCTCGCACTCGCAGTTGCCGCCCTGATTATGGTTTCGGGCGGCTCTGGCGAGGACGTGATTTCGGTAGTATTTAGACCGTTCGTTAATTTTATTCGGGTAATTGCATGGCTGGCAGAGTGCCTTGGCGTCATTTACCTCTTTGGTTATATCCCCCACAGTTGGTCATATTACGACGATTTTTCGCGTGCTGGTATCTGCAACCAGGCGCATGAAGCACCACTGCTAGTTAAGGCCAACAGGGATGGTAATATTCAACAGCTTACTTTCAGCCTTAAAGGCTGCCCGCTCGAATACTGGGAAGACAATCGGACAACAATCGAATCCGCACTTAATGTGACCGTCCTCTCTATCACTCAGGGCAGCAACAACCAGCTCTTTGACCTTCGTGTTGTTGCCGGGTGCAACCTTATGGGGCGGCTAATCCCGTGGGCAGATACATATATGGACGATAGCGACACAAAAATCGTCTTGGGCATCAATGCGGCAGGCATTCCCGTTAGCATTGATTTTAGCCAGCTGCCTCATTGGCTTTTGGCTGCTGCCACCGGCATGGGTAAGACGCAGTTGGCACTGTTGATTCTCTACCAGCTGTCGCAAAAAGGCTACGACATCTACCTCGCCGATTATAAAGGTGTGGACTTCGGCCCCGAATATCGTAAGACGGGGCATTATGCAGATGATGATGCTGCCCTTGAGCAGATGCTTGACAGTGTTGTACATGAGCTTAACCATCGCCGTACAGAGTTTTCTATCGCTGGCTGTGCAAATCTTGAGGAATATGTCCAGACGACCGGAGAAGAACTGCATCGAATCGTCGTTATCCTGGATGAAACCTCGATGATTCTCGATACAACTGGACGTGATAAAGATGGCAAGGCAGTAGTTGCCTCGATTACGAACAAGCTCCTCGCCATTGGCCGTCTGGGCCGTGCGCTCGGTATTCATCTGCTTGTGGCAACTCAGCGCCCCGACGTAGGGTCTGTTCCGGGTAGTCTTAAAGCACAGCTTGACGGTCGTATTTGCGGCCACACTGCCGATGCACAGAGTTCCATTGTTATCTTGGATGACGGCAGTGCCGCAAAGCTCCCTGCTATTCCCGGACGCTTCATCATCCGCAATGGCAGTGGGTCGGACGAAATTATTCAGGCTTACTACTATCACCAGTGACCAAGGAGTCGACTATGAAAAATCCACCTCTACAACAGGGCCATGACGGCCCGCGGGCACCACCGTTGCGTCCTTATCAGGCTGACACCCTTCAGCGTATGAAATCCTACGAGGGAAATGCCGCCCTGTGCGTTATCGCAACCGGCCTTGGCAAGACACGAATTTTTGCTGAGTACATCCGCTGTGATGTACTGGAAAATGACCACCACATACTGATTTTATCTCACCGGGAAGAACTCGTGATACAGCCGTTGGAATACCTCAAAGGCCTTCCCTGCGGCATCGAGCAGGGAACCACACATGCACACGGGGAACCCATCATCAGCGCTTCGGTGCAAAGCCTTGTGGGGCGGCTCGACAAGTACAACCCCTACAGTATCGATACCATCATCATCGACGAGGCCCACCACAGTGCTGCACCGACCTACCGCAAAATTTTTGAGTACTTCAAAAATGCCGTTCGTTTTGGCTTCACTGCAACCGCAATCCGCGGTGATGGTGTCGGCCTGGATGTGGCTTTTGACGACATTTTGTGCGAGTATAACACCCTATACGGCATTGAGCACGGGTATCTTAGTCCTATAGAAGCTTGTCAGGTTAATCTCAAGTATGACTTGGGGACAGTGCAGTACCGTGAGGATACTGGCGATTATGATACCGCAGATATAGCACGCGTTATGTCTGGCACAGCAGCGGGTATCGCGGAGGCCTACACCTCAAACGCACGTGGGCAGACCATCATTTTCGCACCATCCATTGAAGAGGGCAAAAATGTGACAGCACTGCTCAATTCCCAGCATGGTGCCAGTACCGCGGCCTTTATCGATGGCACTACTCAAAATAGAGGACGTCTGTTGGAGGCCTACCGTTTGGGCCTAATTAAAGTACTTGTCTGCTATGCTGTCCTGACGGAAGGTGTTGACCTGCCGATGACAGAAACCGTTCTGCTGGCCCGCCCGGTTGCCACAACCAATGTCGGCCTGTATGCGCAGATGGTAGGTCGCGGCCTGCGGTTGCATCCGGGAAAAAGTGCCTGCAAGATTATTGATTGCGTGGGCATTTCCAGGATGCCGATATGCACGGCAGCAACGCTAATCGGCGAGGAACCGCTAGCTCCCAAACCTAAAAAGGAGCAGGTGGAAAAGTTGCCGGAGGAAACCGAACCGATAAAGGTACTTACAGGTGCGGACATTCCCGATACCTGGATACAAAATCAGAAGGAGGTAGACGTTATGGCACTTGGCGAAGGTGTTACCACCCATGATGTCGCATGGATTACACTCAAGGATGGCGGCTATATACTGCCTATCCCGACCGTAACCTACCGCATCAGCAAACCGCTGACTAACGGCATGGTGTACCTGCGGAAAAATAAAGCGTGCTCCAAGAGTGCGGTGCCATTACAATTTGCATTAGACTATGTGTATCAGGACTTGAAACAGAAGCATGCTAAATATCAACATATCTGGGACAAAAAACAGCGCTATAAGTGGGATAGACAACCCATCACCAATGAGCAAATTGCCCTTATCCACAAGCTGGCCCCGGATTACAAAATTGACACCCATAAAATGACACGAGGGGATGCCTCGCGGGCGATACAACTGCTGACCTACAAGCCGGAAGAATGGACGCCCCAAACGACACCCTCGGAGGTGCAGGACGATGCCAAGAAAAGCCCGTAAACTTTCGTCCTGCGGCGTGTATCACATCATGATCCGTGGAATTAACCGCATGACCATCTTTAATGATGATGCCGACAATCTGAACTTTTTACATATTCTCGATTTTTGCGCAGATGAAAATTTTATCATCATGGCATACTGCCTGATGGGCAACCATCTGCATCTGCTCGCGAAGGATTGTAACGATTCCTTGCAACACATGATGAAGGCCATCGGGGTACGGTACGTTGCCTACTACAACCGCCGCTACCAGCGGACAGGCCCGCTCTTCCAGGGCCGTTACAAATCCCAGCCTGTCACAACCAAAGGCTACTTCCTGCGGGTACTGCGCTATATCCACCGCAACCCGGTCGCTGCCGGAATGGTGCAGGATATGCAGGACTACCCGTGGAGCAGCTACATTGACTACTTTGCTAGTCGAAAAAAGCCGTTATGTCATGTAGACACAAGCTACGCGCTTGCACTGCATGATTTAGATTGGCTGCGGCACTACCACCAGCAGCCAGAATTAAATGCCCGCGGCATTCTGGAGGATTCTCCGCTGCCTGCCTTTACGGATGCTGAGCTTTGTGACTTTGTACGTGCAACGGCAGGCATGGAATGCCACGAAATCCAGCTTTACCCCGAATCCACCGCAACCCCGCTGCTGCGCCGTCTGGTAACACAAGAGGGCGTCAGCATTACACAACTCTCACGGCTTACAGGGATGGCACGCGGAGACATCCGCCGCCGTCTGCTGTGAGCGGTGATACAACTCTCAAAGGAGAAATCCCATGAAGAAAGAAAGCTTTATTTACAGCACTCTCACGATTGGCGGTTCGAAGGAACAGGTCAATGAAGTAATGAAGTACATCTGCGATGACATCTATGACATTGGGAGCATTGATTTGAATAAAATCTGTGCTGTGCCGGTACACCTGAACATTGGCCCCGATGATGAAGTTTCTTGCGGCGAAAAGCTTTACCGCCATTATCTTGATTTAGTTCCTTACCCTACAGAAGAGGAAGAAGAAAATTTTCTTGCTGTTCTTAGCCGTGCAGATCAGCGCCGGTTCCTTTTGGGAAAAATGGCTGTGCTGAACCGGAAGGAATACGGCTATCCTACTTATACCGGCTGGTGCACGGAACACTGGGGTACAGACGAAAACGTGATATCTTTTGAAGAATGTAATGAAAATGGCATTGCATTTCTCACCCATAGCGCACCTGCAAGTGAGGCTATTCATACGCTCTCAATTCTTTTTCCTAAAGTAAAACTTACTTTCGCGTGGGAGGAAAACAAGGTCGCCCTTATGGACGATGAAGTAGTTTTACATTATGAAGTATATCGTTACGGGGAGCTGGCAGAATCCAAATCTGCCATTGCCGGAAAGACCCACTGGCAATATAACGGCAGCTTAAAAAAACCGTTGTACTGCACGCCCCAAGAAGATAATGATTATGGGGAAATCCCTGAAGGAATTTCTGCGGAGGATTTTGAGGAACCGGACGCTATGCCTTTCTAACCCTGCCTCGTTTGAAAAGTAAACATCAAAAGGACGACAGCCTTTATTGGCTCTCGTCCTCTTTTTGTTGTCTAGTCTCAATATTGTCAAATAAAGGGCTGTCCCAAAAAGTTTTAAATGGGATTCCTAACCCCACACATATCCGTGCAACTATTTCAGTTGAAGTATTTTTAGTGGTAGCATAAGGCTTGACAGTCTTTTTAAGGACAGATGGTGCAATGCCGGAACGCTCAGCCAGCTTGTTGACACTGTAGCCGCGCTCGTCTGCAAGCTCCAAAATGCGCAGCTTAATTGCCTCCTGTAGTAGCATTTGCCCTCACCACCGTGTACAATAAAGTATATTTATTGTACCGATTTGCTAAGGGAAAAATCGTCTACCTGGAGACGATTTGAATCTTGCTCTTACGTGCTGATGTGCTATAATATAAAAGGAAGGTGATAAATGGATGCAAAAACTATCCCACACCGCACCGTACATAGCCTATGCTGTGGCAACTGCTGGGATGGCTGTGCTGCTACTCCTTGGCAGCTCGCCGGGAGCAATAGTTGCCCGCAGTTACCGGGCGTATAATGGGCGCGCTGTTCCCGGCTACACAGAATATACGTACCGGGATGTTAATCTGTCCTTCTCGGTGCCGCTATCACCTGTGACCGCGGTGGAAGCACGCGCGAAAAAAGACGGTTATATCTTGTTTGCCTATCCGCGCTGTCCCTACTGTCGCAACCTGCTCCCTGTGCTTGCCGCTGTTGCTACAAGTGAAGGGGTCACGATGGACTACTGCCAGGTAGACCTATATCGGGATATATACACCTACAACTCGGATACTGCCGCACCAGTGCAAACCAAACCAGCGGGGGAAGGCTACACCGAACTGCTAACCTGGCTGGATGACTACCTGGCCGAGTACACCGTCTCCGACCCGGAGAAAAATGAAATTGATGTCGGGGAGAAGCGTATCGGTGCACCGACCATCATCAAGGTGGAAGATGGCAAGCCCGTGTCAAAATGGCAACTATCGGATGCTTCAATATTTGTAGGCGGATACCCGGAAAACAAATACGCAGTCTGGGACAATTCCATACAGGAAGGAGTTGCAGATTCCTTGCGGGAGTATCTGGAAACTGCGTGATGTATCGGGGACGGTGAGTCGCGCAGCGATCTCCCCCGTCCCCGATTTAAAAGAATCCAAAGCCGCCACTTATCAATAGAGTGGCGGCGGCAAAATTAAAGAGTAGCCTCGGCGCTAGATGCCGAGAAGGAGTGTTTTTATGAAAAAGAATATCGTATTGGCAGTTATCGCGACTGCGGCTATGGCGCTCAGCCTGGTAGGATGCGGCGTTAAGGTCACGAACATCTCGGTTCCGGATACTGCGACCCTCGAAAAGGGTGAGAGCATCACGCTGCCGGTGAATTTTGGCACGGAGGATACCCCTGCTGAGACGCCGGTTATTGCGACTGGCGAGTCCGCTACGGCAGAGACTGCTGCGCAGGATGAAAAGATTTCCAAGGCGGCTGAGAAGCTGACGCTCGCATGGACCTCTTCCGATGAGAGTGTCGCTACGGTCGATGAGACCGGCACTGTTACGGCAATCGCAGCTGGTGAGGCTGAAATCACCGCAGCGGTCAAGGATACCGAGATGCAGGATGTCTGCGTCATCACCGTTAAGGTATCCGCGAAAGAGTTGAAGGTTCCCGATACTCTGGAAGTCAAACTCAACGATACCGATGAAACCGCAATCGAAGCGAAATGCGAGCCGAAAGATGCATCCAACATTTCGTTTGATTTCGCTTCCAGCGATGAGGAAGTCGCCACCGTCGATAAGGACGGCAAGGTGAAGGTCCTCAAAGCAGGCGAGTGCGACATCACCACGACCCTCCTGCAGGATGGTGAGAAGGTCACCGAGAAGACGACTCATGTGAAAGCGTTCTACGAAGTTGAGAGCATCACGCTCGACTCCAACGAAGGCAAACTGACGGTCGGTAATTCTCATACCATTAAGGCGACTGTTGCTCCCGATGAGGTCGCCGCTGAGACCACCATCGAGTGGTCGTCCAGCAACGAGAAGGTTGCTACCGTTGACTCCAATGGGAAGGTAACTGCCGTTTCCTCCGGGAATGCAACCATCACCGCAACTGCCGGTGAGGAGAGCGCCAACTACGAAGTGACGGTTGAGCAGCCGAAGAAGACCACGACCAGCAACAAGTCCTATACCAACAGCGGTTCCAGCAACAGTTCTGCTGTCGTGACGCCTTCCAACCAGACCCCCGTTGCGCCGGTCACGCCGTCCGCTCCCACAACGCCGGTACAGCCCAGCAATCCGGAGCCTGCTGCCCCGGCTCCCGCACAGCCTGACCCGGCACCGGCACAGCCTAGCAACCCTGAGCCTGCGCAGCCGAGTAATCCGGAACCGTCTCAGCCGAGCGGTGGGGACAATGGTGGGTCCAATTCCGGTGGCAATGGCGATGGCAGCTGGGATTGGGGTGGTCCTGTAATTTCCAGTCCTACTGATAATGGCTGTCCTCCCGAAGAACACGAGGTCGGTTGGTGCTAATCTCGCATATCGAAACGTGTAAGTTGTAATGCTAAACTCGTAGTATAGAAGTGCAAACCTTCTTGCTACGGTAAAAATGGGGACGGTTCCTAAATTGAGAAGTTGACATCAAAACCTCAAAAACGGGGACGGCGCAGTCGTTTTAACGACCTGCACCGTCCTCTTTTTGTAAAAGCATTCGCTCGTAGAAACGTAGAAAAGAACCGGTGAGGTAACAGCTTGTTACCCCACCACGAATAAAGTTGACTCGTTTTGAATAGTAGACATCAAAATGGAGTAAGGCCGCTTGCGGCCCGAATTTTGCAGCAAAAAGCCGGGAGCTTTCACTCCCGGTTCTCTTTATTGTGCGGTCATCATCATGTCGCAGTCGGCACATTTTATGCGCACAACCTTTGTCCCTCGCACGCTGTTGTGACAGCAGGGGCAAACATACTTGATGCTGTGGCTGTTGGGGTTACTTCCTGTCGGCTTGCCCGTGGCGTCCCCTGCGCCCTTGCCACGCGGGGCGTAGAAATCTTCAATGCGGTTCATGCTGATGTCCTGCCAGTCTTGTTCCAAAATGAACTCACACAGCGCGTCGGTCGGCTCGGTGATGCTCCATCCAACGCGCGGGTCGTAACTGATTTTCAAATCGCGGGCCTCGGCGGCCTCCTTAAATTTTTTGTTGTGGTATGCGCCGCCCCTGCTGCAATCCTGTATGCCGTTTTGAAGGTTCCACAAGTGTACACACTCGTGGAGGGTGGTCGCCACCACGTTTTCTATGGGCCGTGCAAGCGTCCCAGCGCCGATGTTAAGCTCATGGCGGGTTGTGTCTCCTCTCTGCCATGCCTTGGCTACGGTGACGTGTCCGTAGGCTCTGGGCGTGCTCTGTATCGTGATGATAGGCTCCTCCAACTCACCGTTGAAATACTTTACATTCAACGCGCGGAAAATTTTCTCCAAGTAACCAGCCGTCCGGGAAGTCTTAACAGTCTCTTTCATTTTCGTGTCCTCACTTTCGTTTTCCCAATCTTTGCCCGTGTTATCCCACCGGGATAAGGGGTTGCGGGTTGTTCCGCGATTAGCGGACAAAAGTGAGGTTGGATAGTTGTCAAGGTGACTGTGGAATACCGCAGCCATAATTTTAAAAAGCGAGGATATGCCGCAAAAGCTCCTTTACAATTTTCCAATCCACGCTTTTATAATTTTTAAAGGAACAACAAAAAACAGGATTGCCACGGCTATAATTTACTCCGCGGCAATCCTGTTCCCATGTTACAGGGCTTGCGTTTATTTTAAAAGTGTGGTACGATTGTGGTACTTGCAAAAAGGGTAATAAAAAAGCTCCTAATTTTCAACGCATCATCGAAGAAAATCAGAAGCTTAGTTTGGTGACCCGTACGGGAATCGAACCCATGTTACAGCCGTGAAAGGGCCGTGTCTTAACCGCTTGACCAACGGGCCATATAATCAAAGATTTCGCTAAAACAGCAAGGAACTTAACGGGCA
>OJKQ01000577.1_pt1 | contig 22571 bp, 31 predicted proteins | sample 1596641 | NCBI WGS metagenome assembly OJKQ01 (sample SAMEA4350167, study PRJEB24818) | metagenome | biome: human; feature: gut; material: faeces | place: Denmark | collected 2013-09 | reverse complement strand
CCCAGTGATTGATGTGCGCGAGATCCGCGAGCCGCGCCTCCGCCCCCACGCTGCTGGTAAAAGGTCGCTCGCCGAGGACCGGCAGCCACTCGTGCGTGCGCGGTGATCGCATACAGATCGTCCAGCCGAGCTGGTCATCGACGACCTTTCGGCGCACTGCAAAAAGATAGTCGCGCCGCCGATATGTCACGCTTTGCATCCGTTACCCTCCTATGATGTCGATCTCGTACTCTTCCCGCAGCACGCGGATCAGGTCGGGCGCGGAGACGTACCCGTCGCGCACGCTCTCACTCAGCGCCTCGACCTCTCGCCAGATGCGCTGCAGCTGCTCGGCCTCCATGCCCTCCTTGTCCAGTAGAGCGGTAAAAAAGATCGCCAGCGTCACGCGGCAGGCATCCGCCGTCGCCGTGTCCTTTGCGCGCTGCACGTCCGCCTGTGTCGCCGGCCTCCGGCGCGGGTTAACTCTCTTTGGCATCGTCGTCACCGTCCATCCTCGCGCCGCACCACGGGCAGTAGTCAAAGCGTGTCTCCACGCCAGACGCCAGTCTGCCGCAGTTGCTGCAGTGCCACCAGTCCACGCCGCCAGCAAACCTCGGCCCGTCATGCGCAAAGTGTGCGCTGGGTCGTGCGTCGATGTCCCGCAGGCGCTACGCCGCCTCCCGCAGCAGGGCGCAGCCGTGGATGCCGCAGCCGTGCTCATAGCCGCAGCCGAGGCACGCGAGCGATCCGGTCTCCGGCGCGATCCTGCGCAGGGCAGCCGCCAGATCAGCGTTTGTCATCATCGTGCACCTCCAGACTTTCCGGCAGCACCATCAAGCGCCCGGCCTTCCCAAGCGCAACCACCTCGCACAGCTGTTCGACCGATACGCCAAGCGCAGCAGCCGCGCAGCGGACAATGATGTCCGAGCTCATGGTCCGCTTGTACTCCTCTGGCTCAAACCCGAGATCCACGTAGGCCTTGAGCTTAACCACAGCATCCTCCGCCGCCAGCAGCACCGCGCAGCCGTGGACGCCGCAGTTGTGCTCGTGCCCGCAGCCGAGGCAGCTGTGTTTAAGGTCCCCGGTGTGGATTGCCAGCTCGTGTAGCCGCAGTGACAGGTCGGCCAGATTCCGCGGCGCATGATTATTACTTGCCATGGACGGCCTCCTGCTCGTCGATTAAAAATTGATGATGTTGCAGCAGCTCAAAGGCAGCCTGCATCAGTACATCATAACAGCGGACGACGTCGTGCAGCAGACACTTGCCACAGTTTTCCGCGCTGGCGCCGGTGCAAAGCCGTAACGTATCCATGACCTCGTCGCGTGTCATGCCGTTAAAATCCCAGCGCCCGTCGACGACGCCGCGGATTTTGCCCTCGCGTGTCGTCGCAAGCGTCCACCTGTAATAGCGCGCAGACTTGATGTCATACGTCGGCTTGCCGGTGTACTCCACCAAAAGGTGCTCAATCCGTGCACCTTTGGAGTCCTCCCAGTCCGGCAAAAACGCGACTGCGTCGGCGCTGTCCAGCTGCGCAAAGCTGATGCGCATATAGTCGGCGTTGCTCATGCCCTCCGGCTGCATGGCCGGGTTGATGGGCGTGTGGCCGGCAACGGCGATGTCCGCAGCGGCGCGAGCGAACTTGGCCTTATAGTACGGGTCTCCGGTGATCTTACCTGCTATGTACACTTTCATGCGTCGTCCTCCTTTTTGCTCTCGCGCTGCGGCAGCACCGTAAAGTGCGGGTCATCCGTCCGGCAGAGCAGATAGTCCGTGGTCACGCCGAGGATGTCGGCGGCCGCGACCAGCGCGTCGAGCGACTCGACAGCCACACTCCTGTAAGGCGCCCAATACGTGCCGCCACTCGCAAGCCCCGCCACAGTGGTGTGCAGTGCCTCGGCAACCGCCTCCTGCTCTCCGTATGCGGCCAGCGCGTGCGTCAGTCTGCCCCAGTAGATGCGGCACTTGCTCTCGCGCTCCCCGCGGCGCTTGGCAGCCTCGTCGTTCGCGCGCTGCTCGGTCTTTGCCTTGTCCTCGCGGAGCTGGAGGTGCCTGTCCTTGGCGACCTTGCAGTATTTGTCGCACGTGGCAATGTCGTAGCACTCCATGCAGCAGGTGTGCTCGCAGGAGCGCATGTAGTTGCCGGTCGTCTTTTGCAGCGATTTGACCATGTTGCCGCACGGGACGCCGCATGCATACTTGCACTTGCGGGCGGCGAGACTGTCGCGGTCGCTCAGGATGCGCTCGGCCTCGCCGCAGCGCATGGCGCCCAGGCCGTCCTGGCCGTTGCCCTTGACCTTGGCGATCAGTTGCTGGTCGTCCGCGGAGCACTTGGCGATCTCGTAGGCCACGCTCTCGGGCATGCGGCCGTCGTCATAGTACTGCTTGATCTGCGGGATCAGCTTGGTCTTGATCGTGTCCAGCCGCGCGATCTTGGACGCCGAAATATTGCACGCGCTGGCGACGTAGTCGCGCATCCGGCCCGGGAACTCGTAGCCCTGGGACTTGAGGCCGTACAGCAAATCGCGCACACGGTCGACCTGCTTGGAGGTCTCCGCCGAGGTCAGCACGCGCGTCGCGCTGTTGGCCTGGATCAGCATCAGCTCCTCCATCAGCTCGTCGCCCGGCTCTCGCACAAAGCACGGCGTTGTCTCAAAGGGCTTTGTGTCCTCGGCGAGATGGTCGTCCAGGATCGTCATCAGCGCGCGGTGACGCCGGTGCCCGGAGATAATGATGTAGCCCTCGCCGTCTCCGGACGGCCGGACGGTCAGCGGGTCGAGCAGCCCCTGCATCAGGATGCTGTCGATCAGATCATCGACCTTGGATGTGTCATAAAAATTTTTGTCGTTTGCAAAGATCTTGCGTGTGGGGATCATCTGCAGCTTGCGCTCGGCAGGCTTCGCGGCGCCGGCCGGCGGCTGGATGTAGTCCGCAAGGTTAAAGCTGCCCATCGTCCGCCGCCTCCTTGCTTACGTACTCGTCGACAAAGTCACGGTAGTCTCTCGCCGCCGCGCACCATCTGCTGTAGTCGCTGATCGGCTGGCGCGCAAAGGTTGCCTCGTCCATCTTGTCTGTGCGGCGGATGGTGGTCTCAAAGACCGGCACGTCCATGGCGCGCAGGTACTGCTCGCCCTGCGTGACGACCGGGGCGTTGTGCCACATCGTCACCAGCACACCGGCGATCCGGATGCCGCTGCGCACCGTCTGCACGGCGCGGATCTGCGCCGTCAGCTCGTCGATGCCGGAGATGGCAAAGGCGTCGACCTTGGCCGGGATGATGATGTCGTCGCTGACGGAGATGCCCGCGATCGACACCGCCGTAAAGCCCGGCGGGCAGTCGATGAGGACGTAGTCATAGTCGGACTCCGCAAACTCCGATGCCATAAAGTCACCAAAGCCGGAGACCAGCGACTTGTCCGCGGTTGCCGCCGCGACGTCGAGCTGCAGCAGGTCCATGCTGGCCGGGATGATGTCCACGCCGTCGACCTGCGTCATCCAGCAGCATTCATCCCACGAGCTCGGGCGCGTGAAAACGTCGTACAGCGTCACCGGCGCGTGGTCGCCACCGAAAAAGCGGGTCGCGTTGGCCTGCGGGTCTGCGTCGATCAGCAGCACACGCTTGCTGTGCTCCGCCGCCAGGATGCTGGCCATGTTGATGGCCGTGGCGGTTTTGCCGACACCGCCCTTGAGATTTACGATGCTGATGACTTTCATACGGCGCAACCCCCTTTCGCGGTTGCGGCCGCGTCGGCCACGCACTTGCGGCACACGCAGACGCCCATGTAGTCGATGGTGTTGCGGACCTCGCCGCAAAGCACGCACCCCGGCACATGCTTGCGCAGGATGACGTCCCCGCCGTCTGCGTAGATCTCGACGCCGTCGCCAATCTCAATGCCCAGCATCCGTCTCACGCCCACCGGGAGCACAATCCTGCCGAGCCCGTTGATTTTCCTGACAATGCCCGTTGATTTCATTTTTTGCACCTCTCCGATTTTTTCTTTTTGCCCGGCAGCTGCGGCTGCCGAGTCGTGCGCGCCAGCGGAGCACCGCCGGCGCGGTCCGGGAAATAAAAGCTCTCGCGGAATCTGCGCCCGCGGGCAAACGCAAACTCGACGGTGTAAAACCGCCGCTGCGGGTGGATGTATACCACCGTCGCCGTATAGCCCTCGCCATCCGAGGCAAAGCCCGTGCAGGTGGCACCGTAGGACGGCACCATGCCGGGCAGCTTGTCGCCGACCATCATGGCAGATCACCTCCTGTGTCCGCTTTGGGCCACGCCTGCATGCGCGGCCAGTCGTCCTCGTCGTCGTGGTCTGCTGCCGTGTCCGATTTGGACACCGCCGGCAGCATACGCAGATGCGCCGCGTCAAATACCAGCTCGATTGCCCCGCGCTCGCCCTCTTTGTTTTTGACGATCGACAGGATCCGGTTGCCGCCGGGCTGCGCCGCGAGGATCATGATGGCGTCTGCGTCCTGCTCCAGCTGGCCGGACTCGCGCAGGTCCGACATGGACGGTGTGCGGCTGCGCTGCTGCCCTTTTTCCGGGCGCGACAGCTGCGACAGTGCGATGACGGCGATGCCGGCCCGCTGCGCCATCGTGTGCAGCGCCAGCGAGATGTTGGTCACCTGTTCCACGCGGGTGTTGCCCTTTGCCTGCAGCAGCTGCACGTAGTCGATGACGATCACGTCGTACCGCCGCGCCATGGCGAACGCCTGCACATCGGCGACGCCAGAGCCGCCGGCGCGGATGACATCAAGGTGGATGTGCTCCGCCGTCTGGATCGCCGTCGAGGCCGTCTTGTAGTCATCCAGCACCATCTGGTTGCGCTTGATGCGGCCAAAGTTGATGCCCACCGCCTGCGCGGCCATGCGGTCGTACAGCTTGGCATCCGACGTCTCTAGGCTAAAAATCCCGACCCGGAGACCGGAGCGCGCCATGTGCATCGCAAACTGCGTCGCCAGCAGCGTCTTGCCGCTGCTCGGCAGCCCGCCGAGGATAATCAGGTCACCGCGCTCGGCGTAGAGCCTCTCGTCCAGCTGCCGGATGCCCCAGCGGAGATAGTCCGGCTGATGCCCATCGGCGTGGCGCTGGTAAAACTCGCACAGGCCCTGATGCCAGCTGACGACGCGCAGCGTCTTGCTGTCGCACAGGCACTCGCTTGCCGTTTCGACGGCCGCGCGCGCCTCGTCCAGCGTCGCCGCGTCGAGCATCTTGGCTGCCGCATCCTTGATGCGTGCGAGCCTTGCCTGCTCGCGCATCACGTCGGCATACGCCTCCCAGTGCGCCGCCGTCGGCGTGTCGGCCATGATCTGCACCAGCAGCGGCCGGTACGCATCGCCGAGGCGGTGCAGCACCGTGACCACGTCCACAGCCTGGCACGCTGCCCACTGCTCATGGACGGCATCAAACACATGCCGGTACTGCGGCGTCAAAAAATCGTCCGCGGAGACGTGCAGCATCACGTCGCCGACGATCTCCGGCGAGATCAGCACGCTGCCGATTATGGCGGCCTGCGCGTCGATGAGGGCCTGCTTTACGTCCATAGCGGGAGACCTCCTCCCTCGCCCTGCGACTCGGCCGGCTCATGCTTTTCGTCCTCCCAGCGTCGCTGGTTGAGGTATGTCGACGCATACGGGATGCCGACGCCCCGCTGCCACTCCTCGCTGGCCATCTGGCGCTTGAGAGCGCGGGCGATGTCGTCGATCAGCGCATCGTCCGGCCGGAGCTTGTCCCAGGCGGCAATAGCGGCCTGTTTGGACTCGCCCCGCGGGTAGTACTGCCAAAACGCTGCAAAGCGCTCCGGCTTCCAGAGCGCCACTTTTTTTGGCGCTCGCCGCCCCCTTTGGGGGGTAAGGGGGGTATTAGTATCTAAGTACTTGGTATCTATAGTACTTGGTTGCGTTGGATTTTCCGTCAACGGGTTTCCCGTTGTCGGGTTTCCCGACGACGGTGCCGCATCGGCGTCAACCGGGGCCTCGTGCACGATGTACTCGTTGCCCGCAAAGGATCCGTCCGCCGCGTGCGTCTGGCGGCGCTCGATGTAGCCCGCCTGCTCCAGCTCGACGATTGCCGACCGGATGGCATCTTTGCCCTCCTTGCAGATGTGGGCGAGGCCCTCGAGCGTGTAGTCCCAGTCGTCCGGCAAGCGCAGGATCTTGCTCAGTAGGCCGATTGCCTTGAGGCTCAGGCGGGTGTCGTCAAGATGGCGGTTGCTCATGACAGTGTAATTTGTCGACTTTTCGACGCGCATCACGGCCATCTCAAAATCCCCCCTTGCAATCGTTTTGGATCTGCTGTAAAATGTAAGTGCAATAGCTATTGCACTTTTTTGCACCTGAGTCGTGTCCGTTGCCGCGGGCACGGCTCTTTTTTTGTCTCGTCTGCATAGGTCACACCACTTTCATGCCGGGGTAATACTCCGGGACTGTGTTTTTGATTGGGCGGCCGCGCTTGCGCTTTGGCGGCGCTGGCTGCTGCACCGGCGCGCAGGTGACGGCCGGCGACACCTTGACGCGGCAGCGCTCTAGATAGGCGTCGATGTCCGCCTGATAGTAGCGCAGGGACTTGCCCAGCTGGTAGCACGGCAGATCACCCAGCGCGACCAGACGGCCGACAGACGACCGCGAGATCGACAGCTGATCGCACACGTCCTTAGTCGTCAGCATAGCCATCTGTGTCCCCTCCCCTCGCATACTTGAGCTGCATGGCAGCCTGGACGATCCCGTCGAGCTCGCGCGTGATCTGCTCAAAGTCCGGACGCTCGTCCTGGTCGATGCGGCCGTCCTCGGCGATGTCCACGAGGCGGTCGATACGGTGCGCGCCGTCAAAGTCGCGGATCCGGCGCAGCAGCTGGATCACGGCCTGCGGCAGGGCGATGGTGTCCACCGGTGGCAGCAGATCGGCCGCGACACGGCTCTTGTTGAGCAGGTGCCAGTAGCCAAGCACCGGCGCGCCCGAGACCTCGACCATCCGCGTCGCAACGTCGTCTGACGGCATCCCACGGCCGGACTCATACAGGCGCACGCTCTCGACGGAGATGTCCAGCGCCTCCGCCCAGCGCTCCTGCGTCATGCCGGCAATACGTCTACCGGTTTGGCTGATATTGTGGTAGTTGTGCTGCATGGTGTTTTGTCACATCCTTTGGTAGCATGATGGTAGCCAGTCAGGCCGGCCCCCCATAAGTTTTGATGCTTTTCCCCTCCGCCCACTTGACCTTCTCAGCCAGCATGGTAAAATCAAGGCGAAAGGAGGTGAAAATATGCAGTACTGCAATAAAACGGATAAGGAATTGGCAGTTGAAGCGGCGATTGAGTATACAAAGTCGTGGAATGCATGTACAACCGCGTCGGCAAGATCGCCAATGAATGCCGGGCAATTCTTGGACATGCTGAAAGCGACCTACAACACTATCAAGAATCTTGAGTAAACGCTCGGTCAAGTACATCCGCAACTGCGCTGGCCGCGACCAACAACGCCAGCGCAGTTGTCATTTGTGGTAGGAGCGAGTAGCCGTCCTCAGTACCTGCGTCGCTCACAATGCGGTCGCAAATGCTCGTGATTGCTTTTTCGATTGCTTCTTTTGGCATATGTTTATTTCCTTTCTCCGGGTTGACAGATGTGTTGTACAGGTCATCGATCGTGCAGCCGAGCGCTGCCGCGATTGCGGGGAGTCTGTCGGCTGGCGGGTACGATTTTCCGGATTCCCACGCGGCAACTGCCGTACGGCATACTCCCACTTTGGCCGCAAGCTCCGCCTGCGTGAGCCCTGCGGCCTTGCGCGCGATAATGATTCCTTGCATCGCAATACTTCCTTTCTCCGGTCAGGCCGGCACGTTGTACAGGTCGTCGATCGTACAGCTCAGCGCTGCCGCGATCGCGGGGAGCTTATCGGCCTTAGGGTAAGAGCCCCCGGCCTCCCACGCCGCGATGCTGGACTGACTGACGCCGATCACATGCGCAAGCGCTGCCTGCGTCAAGCCTGCTGCCTTGCGGCGAGCTTCCAGCCCATCCACATAATCACCTCCATACGAAATATAGGCTATGCCTATAATATAGGCGGCGCACATCACTTTGTCAATAGGAAAATGTGTTTTTTATGGGTTTGCTCGGTTGGATGTTGAAAAAATATCGCCTACGCTGGTATTTTAATATCGTCAGGAGTGATATTATGAACAATCTTAAAGCAGCGCGGCGGGCAAAAGGCATGACGCAAGTCGAAGTTGCAAAATACATAGGGCTATCACAAAGCGCATACTCGGATTGGGAACGAGGCGAAACGAAAATTGACGGTGTCCAGCTGTCAAGGCTGGCGGAGCTTTTTGAAGTGTCCGTTGACTATCTCCTGGGAAAGACAGACATACCGGGCAATAAGTACATCCGCATCCCGGTCCTCGGCCGCGTGGCAGCCGGCATCCCAATCGACGCGATCGAGGAGATCATCGACTGGGAGGACATCAGCGCTGATACTGCCGGTGGCGGCGAGTACTTTGGCCTGCAGATCAAGGGCCACAGCATGGAGCCCAAGATCTCAGACGGCGACATCGTGATCGTCCGCCGGCAGCCGGACGTGGACAGCGGCGACATCGCCGTCGTGCTGGTCAACGGCGATGATGCGACCGTCAAGCGCATCAAAAAAGGCCCGCAGGGCGTGACGCTGATACCCAGCAATCCGGCCTACGAGCCAATGTATTACAGTAATGATGAGATTGAGAGCTTGCCCGTGCAGATCCTCGGCCGTGTGGTCGAGCTGCGCGCGAAATTTTGATTGTGTCCAAAATGGACACGGGAGGAGGGCCAAAAAAATGAAAAAGTGGTATCAGTACTGGACGATCTGGGCGGCGATTGCATCGACGCTTGCGTGCTGGATGATCATGTGGATCACCGGAGCGCAAGAGCCGGGAGCAGTCGCAAGCACCTTGGCGACCGCTGCGTTTGCATTTTTTGTCGCCTTTTTCGTCCAGCGCAGCCGCGCAAAAAAAGCGGCGCGCGAAGCTGCCGACGCAGCACACGCAGCCGAGCTGCGCGAGCAGTGGGCGCAAAAGCAGGCAGACGCAGCCGCAGCCAAGGCAGCGGCCGAAAAAACGCCCGCAAAGCCCCACGCGGAGTTTGAGCGCCACAAGGTTGCCGGCACGTCCTACCATCTGGATGCGATCATGGTGCTGGCGCAGGAAAATCCCGACTATGATCTTACAAAGCGCGAGATCATCGACGACGGCCTGACCGACGAGCGCATCTACCAGTACACTTTTTCCGACGGGCCGGTCGAACTGGTCGACGACCCGGACAACGAGTACGATCCCAACGCCATCAAGGTGCTGATCGCGGGGCAGCACATCGGCTACATCAAGCGCGGCAGCACCGGCCGCATCCATAACCTCCAGCGCGCCGGGCGCGTGCTCGGCGTCACGGCGGAGATCTACGGCGGAAAGTACAAGGTGGTGGTCTGCGACGACGACGATGACGGCGCAGAGCACTACGACCTGATCAAAGACGAGACGGGGTACGGCGCAGCCATCGAGATCCTCGTCCGCCCGGAACAGGAGCAAGAGCCTGTGTCCACTTTGGACACATAACAAAATAGCCGCCCGGTGCTGGCACACCGGACGGCTGACACAGAAAACCCAACCCAAGCAATAAAGGGGGTAGTCTGCCCTGTTATCTTATCACGCCCATGCCGGGCGCGCAAGATGCAAGGCGCATTTGCTATGCAAAAATATCTCAAGAAAAAGATCAGGGACGAGCGCGGTGTCTATATCGCCGTGTACGCCAAGGACCCGGAGGAGCTGGAGCGCAAGGTCGCCGAGCGCCTGGTCGAGGTCGAGCGCCGCAAGGCGCTGGCAGCCAATCCCATGGTGTGGCAGTATGCGCAGACGTGGTACAAGCTCTATACGGCGCACCTCAGCGACAGCCGCAAGTCCGACTATGCTATCGCCATCAATCGCCACATCTGCCCGATTATCGGCGCGCGGCACATGCTGGAGGTCTCCGAGGACGACATCGCAGAGGTAATGCGCGCCTGCGGCGCCCTGTCGCGCAGCTCGCAGGATAAGATCGTCTGCGCGCTCAAAAAGATCTTTGAGGCGGGCGAGCGCGCGGGCGTCGTGCGGCATAACCCGTGCGCCGGACTGCGCGCCGGCGGCAAAAAATCGGCCGAAAAAGAGGCGCTGTCCCGTCAGCAGATGCAGACGCTGGAGGACGCCGTCGCGGGCACGCGCATCTATCCCTTTGTGATGATCGGGCTGTACGCCGGGCTGCGCCGCGAGGAGATCCTCGGCCTGGAGTGGGACTGCGTCCATCTCGACGGCGCCGCGCCGTATATCTCCGTGCGCCGCGCGCTGCGCTGGGTGCACAATCAACCGGTCGTCTCGGACGAGCTCAAGAGCGCGGCCGCCCGGCGCGACGTGCCAATCCCGCCCACGCTCGTCGGCTGCCTCGCCGACCTGCAGCGCACCGCGACCGGCGACTATGTCATCAGCAGCAGCGACGGCCAGCCGTGGAGCATGACGGCGTACCGCAACGCCTGGCGCTACATCACGCGCCGCCAGACCGGCACGGCCAAGCGCACGAAGCACGGTGAGACCGTGCTCCGTGAGAAAAAGCTCGGCGAGACGGTGCGCAACTCCAAGGTACAGATCACGATCGACTTTGACGTCACGCCGCACATCCTCCGGCACACATACATCACCAACCTGATCCTGTCCGGCGCCAATGTCAAGGTCGTGCAGTACCTGGCCGGGCACTCCAAGGTGGAGACCACGCTCAACATTTACACGCACCTCATTGAGCGCAGCCCGGAGGCCAACCTCGGCACCGTGCTGCAGGCCTTTCCGGCAGCCGAAAAAATATCCCCAAAAGTATCCCCAAACGCCCCGGCAGACGCCAGATAGCCGCGTTTTTAGCCCGTCGCAACGGGCGGTATGACGCAGTGCGGACATGCTGCAAAACGCAAAGAATCCCGCAATCTCAACAGATTGCGGGATTCTTCGTGGTGGACGATACAGGACTTGAACCTGTGACCCTCCGCACGTCAAGCGGATGCTCATACCAGCTGAGCTAATCGTCCGTGTCAGCGTTGGTTATTCTAACGCATCTGCATCCTTTTGTCAACCCCTTTTTTCGACGGCCCCGATTATTTTCGGAGCCGTCGAACATGGGGCGCTTTACTTCGCCGTGATATAGACCGTGCAGTCGGCCTTCACGCCGCCGCACTCGGCCGTGATCGTCGTCGTGCCTTTGCCCACGCCGGTCACGACGCCCTTGTCGCTGACGGTGGCAATGGATTCGTCCTTACTCGACCACGTGACAGTCTGATTGCCGCCGGCCGGATAGATCGTCGTGCTCAGCGGCACCTCATCGCCGACCTTGGCCGCGAACTCCGTGCGCTTGCTGCCGAGGAACGTGATGGTGATGCTCGTGACCGACGGAGTCGGCGTCGGAGTCGGGGTCGGCTCCGGTGTGGGTGTCGGCGTGGCGACCGGCGCGGCACTGGAAACCGTCGCCGGCGGGGTCGGCTCGGCAACGCTCGGGGTATTTTGACTGGCGTTCAGGCTCACGGTGATGAGCACGATGACGGCAGCCACGACCGCGAGGAGCAAAATGCCGCCGAACAGCATCTGCCACTTCGTATTGACCGCAGCGTGCTCCGCCGCCGGCGTGCCCGCATTTTCACTGGACGTGCGCAGCGGTATGCGCTCTGCGGATTTGCTGCGTCCCGTACCGCAATATGGACAGCGGCTGCGCAGGCCGGAATACTCGCGCCCGCAGCGCCGGCAGGTGATCTTGGGAATGACGCTCATGAGAAGCCTCCAATATGTAAAGATTTGATACGCATTTGTTTTCCCTATCATACACTGTTCGGTTTTTTTCGTCAAGAGGGAGAGCCTGCCGCTCCCCCCTCTTGCGCGGCGCATCAAAACTGCATCTGCACCCCGCCGGACACGTCCGATGTCTGGATGCGTTCCTGCTGCCCGGTGCGGGCATTGACGGCGATGACGCAGCGCTGCCCATCGTCCGTTTCGCACAGGTACTCATAGCACAGCGTCTCCCGCGCGCCGTAGAGCCGGAGAAATGCCGTGCGCGTGTCCACGACCTGCAGCGCGCCGGGCACGGCCGCCTGTCCCGCTTCCGCGCCGATCGTATCGGCCGAGAGCGTGCGCGCCCGGTGCGTGTCCAGATACGATGCCGACGAGAAGCCGCAGACCGTCCCGTCGTCGAGCCGGACGCGCACGCGCAGCTGATCCGCCGTGCACAGAACACCGTCCTGCACATAGCAGAACGTGCAGATGAGTGACTGCCCCGCGTCCTCCGTGTCGATCAGGCGCATGCCGTCATAGCCGCGCGCGCGCAAAAACGCCGCGGCCGCTTCTGCCGCCTCATCGGTCGAAAGCACCGGTTCGCCGCCGGCACAGGAGGAGTAATAGCGCAGCACTTCCCCGCCGGAGACCGTGACCGCGATATAGGACGTATCGTCCCCGTCGTCGATGTCAAAGTTCCAGCACGGTACGGCGCCCTCCGAGCGGCCGGTCGCCTGCAGGCGCGCCGCATCCAGATCCAGAAAGGCCGCGGCCGCAGCCTGCGCCTGCTCCTCCGTGACCTCGTCGTGGCCCGCCAGCATGGCATAGTCCGCCGCCGTGCGCACCTGATAGCTGCCGTCCGCGATCGGGAGCGGCAGCTCCTCAAACGAATCGGCCAGCGCCGCAAGCTCCGCCTCGAGCGTATCGGACAGGTCCGCCTCCGATCCCAGGTTTTCCAGTGACTCCGTGCTGCGCACGTGCGCCGTCGTCGTGACCGCGCCGTCATAAAGCGACTGGCCAAGCGCCGCGAGCTGTGTGCTCAGCTGCTTTGTTGCATCGGAAAAGGCGCGCAGATGCTCCAGCTCCTCGGATGTGAACGTTCTGCCCTCCGCCGCATTGCGCGAGAGCGTGCGCGCGTAGTCCCCGGCAAGGGCGATGTTGCGCGCGATGCGCTCGAGCGCATGCGAATTGACCGGCAGCACACCAAGCGCCATCTCCGCCGTCTGCGCATTGCTATAGATATCCGTGCAGACCGTGCACTCCATGGCCGCCGTCGTTGCATACAGGCTCTTTTGCAGCGAGCTGTCGAGCTCCTGCACGGCGTTGAGCACCTCGCCGTAAGCGTGGCGGTAGTTGGCATCCATGGCCGTCTGGCGGCGGTTGGCATCCGTGCGGCAGGCGATCAGGCCGACCGCAAGCGCCGCGACGAGCGCCGCCGTGTAGGAAATGATGAGCACGCGCGTTTTTTTCTTCATAGCAAAACACCCCTTCCGGACTAGTGTTGCCGGAAAGGGTGGTTTTGATGTGCAATTTTTCTCAGTCGGCGATCTGCAGCGTCTGCGCCGAGGCAAGCAGGCTCTCATACCAGCCCGCCGGCGCCGTTCCCGCCCGGCAGAGCACGACCGAAATGCAGCCACACGCCGTCGGGATCAGGTATGCCTCGAGCTGCCTTTGCACCGTGGCGCCGTTGACGCCGTAGGCATTCAGATCTCCAAGCTTGACCTGACCGAGCGACTCCGTCGTTGCGATCGTGCCGTAGTCATTGAGAATCGTACCCGCAAGCGTCTGTGCGTCCGCGCCCGGGTGATAACCGATCTCCAGATAGGCGTCCATGCTCGCATCATCCGCGCGGGCAAAGCAGCACTTGCCGTCCATTTCCGTGCTCAGAAACACGGAAGTATCCAGATACAGCGAGAAATCCGGGCCGCCACGCTGGGCAAACGAGCCGGTCACGAGCTGCATAGTCTTATCCTCGCCGCCGACGGAAACTGCCTGCTGGGCGTCCCGCGACGGGGTCTGTCCACTGCCAAGGATCAGCTCCGGCTCGTCGGAAAACGGAAACTGCGGCAGATTTGTCGCGGCCGGTGCCTCCGGTGCAGACTTGTGGATGCGGATGCCGGCTGCGTTGACCACGATCAGCGCGATCGCAAGCAGCACGACCACGACGGCCATGACGATGACCGCCCGCTCCACGCCCGTGCGTTTTTTCATGCCGCTCACCCTTCCAGTTTGGCGATGCCGGCGTCGATCCGGCGCAGGGTCTCGTCCCGGCCGAGGATGCGGCAGATCTCCACCGCGCCGCCGGGCGTCACCGCGCGGCCGGACACCGCAATGCGCACCGGCCACATTACCTTCGCGTTTTTTACTTCCAGCCGCTCGGCCAGATCCTTCATGGCCGCAAGCAGCGTCTCATCATCCCACGCCGGGAGCTCGGCGAGCAGCGGGCGCACCGTTTTGAGCATCTCGAGCGAGACGGCGGGGTCGGTCTTGGACTTCTTATTGGTATAGAGCGTGATGTCATACTCCGGCAGCGCGTCGAAGAAATCCACCTTCTCCGGAATGTCCGTAAGCACCTCGCAGCGCTGCTGCAGCAGCGGCGCGATCTGCGCGGGGTCGATGGTGGGGTTTTTCACCGTCTGGCGGATATAGGGCGCGGCCACGGCGGCGAACTGCTCCGGCGTCATGGCGCGGATATACGCGCTGTTGAAGTACTTGAGCTTGTCGATATCGAAGATGGCCGGAGACTTGGAGATGCCCTTGATGTCGAACGCCTCCACGAGCTCGGGCAGCGAATAGATCTCCCGCTCGCCGCCGGGCGCCCAGCCGAGCAGTGCCACATAGTTGACCACGGCCTCCGACAGGTAGCCCTGCGCGATCAGATCCTCATACGACGGGTCGCCGTGGCGCTTGGACATCTTGTTGTGCTGGTCGCGCATGACCGGCGAGCAGTGGATATACTTCGGGATCTCCCAGCCGAAGCCCTCATAGAGCAGGTTATATTTCGGCGTGGACGACAGGTACTCCGACCCGCGCACAACGTGCGTGATGCCCATGAGATGGTCGTCGATGACGTTGGCAAAGTTATACGTCGGCAGACCGTCGCGCTTGATGAGCACCTGATCGTCGAGCGTGTCGTTATCGACCGTGATGTCGCCGAAGATCTCATCATGGAACGTGGTCTTGCCCTCGCGCGGGATCTTCTGACGGATGACATAGGGCTTGCCGGCCGCGAGATTGGCCGCGATCTCTTCCTCGCTCAGGCGCGAGCAGCGGCCGTCATATTTGTGGATGACCGCGCCGTCGGAAACATTTTCTTCGGCGGCATCGTCCTTATCGCAGAAACAGCGGTAGGCGTGGCCGCGCGCGATGAGCAGCTCGGCATATTCTTTATAGAGTCCCCGCCGCTCGGTCTGGACATACGGGCCGACCGGGCCGCCGACATCCGGGCCTTCGTCATGCGTCAGGCCGCAGGCGCGCATGGTGCTGTAAATGACATCGACCGCGCCCTCGACATAGCGTCCCTGATCGGTGTCCTCAATGCGCAGGATGAACTTACCGCCGGCGTGCCGCGCGATCAGGTACGTATACAGCGCCGTGCGCAGATTGCCGACGTGCATATAGCCCGTCGGGCTCGGTGCAAAGCGGGTGCGCACCTCGCCGTGCGGGATGCGCTGCTCCATGTCTTCAAACCACTTTTGATCTTTCATATTCTCTGTATCCTCCGGATAGATAAACCATAATTATTTATATCTTATTTTACATCGCATGGATTGTCAAGGAACTTTCTGTGTTGTATTCCACCACAGGTTGTGGTACAATATTCGAACAAATACGAATTTTCAGCACAACAGTTAAGGAAGTAATCAAAATGGAAGAAAAAACAGCAAAAAAAGTGATGCTCTCCGGCATCCAGCCCTCCGGTGATCTGACGCTCGGGTCTTATTTGGGCGCGATCAAAAACTGGAGCGAGCGCGCCGAGATCTTTGACTGCTATTATTTCATGGCCGACCTGCACTCGATCACCGTGCGGCAGAACCCCGCCGACCTGCGCCGCCGCACCATCGAGCAGCTCGCGCAATACATCGCCTGCGGTCTCGACCCGGAAAAGAACACGCTCTTCATCCAGAGCCATGTGCCCGCGCACACCCAGCTCGGCTGGGTGCTCAACTGCTACACCATGTTCGGCGAGCTCTCGCGTATGACGCAGTTTAAGGACAAGAGCGCCAAAAACGCCGAGAATATCAACGGCGGCCTGTTCACCTACCCCGCCCTGATGGCGGCGGACATTCTGCTCTATCAGCCGGACTACGTTCCCGTCGGCAGCGACCAGAAGCAGCACGTCGAGCTCTGCCGCGACGTGGCCACCCGCTTCAACAACATCTACGGCGACGTGTTCAAGATCCCCGAGCCGTACATTCCGAAGATCGGCGCGCGCGTCATGAGTCTCGTCTCGCCGGAAAACAAAATGTCCAAATCTGACAAAGACCCCAACGGTACCGTGTACCTGCTCGACCGTCCGGAGGATATCATGCGCAAGTTCAAAAAGGCCGTCACGGACTCCGACACCGAGCGCTGCGTGCGCTATGACCTGACGAACAAGCCCGGCGTGTCCAACCTCATGAGCATCTATTCCGCCTGCACCGGCAAGACCTTCGAGGAGATCGAGGCGGAATTTGACGGCAAGGGCTACGGCGCGTTCAAGCCCGCCGTCGGCGAGGCAGTCGTCGAGACGCTGCGCCCCATCCGCGAGGAGAGCGAGCGACTGCTCAAGGACAAGGCCTACCTCGAGAGCGTCTACAAGGCCGGCGCGGAAAAGGCGTCCTACATTGCCAACAAAACGCTGCGCAAAGTCTATAAGAAGGTCGGCTTCGTCGCCAAATAATACTTACATTATTGGAGATCGGTTCTCATGTTTCTTAACACTGCTGTCTGGATCAAAGTCATGCTTGCGATCCTCATCGCGTTCGTGGTCAGCTTTGCGCTGACGCCGGTCGTCAAGATCCTGGCGCAAAAAGTCGGCGCCATGGATGTACCGGGCGAGGCCCGGCGCGTGCACGATCACCCCATCCCCCGCATGGGCGGTCTGGCCATCTTTCTGGGCTTCATCGTGTCGATGCTCCTGTTCGTGGACATCACGCAGGAGGTGCGCGGCATTCTGCTCGGGTCGATCATCATCGTCATCACCGGCGTGATCGACGACATCATCTCCCTGCGTGCGTGGACGAAGTTTCTGATCCAGATCCTCTCCGCCGTCATCGCCGTGCTGCACGGCGTGGTCATCAACGTCGTGTCGAACCCGAACGTGTTCAGCAGCCAGGAGGCCATCGTCCTTGGATGGCTCGCCATTCCGCTGACCGTGCTGTGGATCGTCGGCATCACGAACTCCGTCAACCTGATCGACGGACTGGACGGTCTGGCCGTCGGCGTGTCGACCATCAGCTGCGTGACCATTCTGGTCGTGGCGCTGCTCGTGTCGGATCCGAACGTGGCGCTCATCGTCGCGGCGCTCGCCGGCGCGTGCATCGGCTTCATGCCCTACAACCTCAACCCCGCCCGCATTTTCATGGGCGACACCGGTTCCCTGCTGCTCGGCTACGTGCTGGCAACGGTGTCGGTGCTCGGATTGTTCAAGTTCTACGCGATCGTCACGTTTGTCGTGCCGGTGCTCGCGCTGGCCGTGCCACTGTCGGACACGCTCTTCGCGTTCTGCCGCCGCATCGTGCACGGACAGAGCCCGTTTCACGCCGACCGCGGCCATTTTCACCACAAGCTCATGGATCTCGGTCTGAACCAGAAGCAGGCCGTTGCGATCCTCTATGCCATCAGCGCCACGCTCGGCCTCGCCGCCGTCGTGCTCACGACAAAGGGATCTATCCGCATCGCGCTGCTCATCCTCGCACTGCTGATCGGCTTTGTCGTGTGCGCCTTCATCCGCAAGAGCGTGCACAAGCACCACATTGACGTGGAGCTGCAGGAGGCGCAGGAAGCGGCCAAAGCAGCCGAACAGGCAAACGACGCCGCTGCCGCCGAAGCACCTACACAGGAGGTCAACGATGAGCAAACGCATTAAAGTCATGTCCGTTTTCGGCACGCGGCCGGAAGCGATCAAAATGGCGCCGCTCGTGCTGGAGCTGCAAAAGCATCCCGAGATCGAGAGCATCGTGTGCATTACGGCGCAGCACCGGGAAATGCTCGACTCCGTCATGGACTGTTTCGGCATTCGTGCCGACTACGATCTCAACATCATGCAGCAGGGGCAGGATCTGACCGCGATCACAACGCGCGTGCTTGAGCGGATGCGCGAAGTGCTCGGTGAGGTGCAGCCGGACATCGTGCTTGTCCATGGCGACACCACGACGACGTTTGCCGGCGCGCTCGCCGCGTTTTACGCCAAGATCCCCGTCGGCCATGTCGAGGCCGGTCTGCGCACGTACGACCGCTGGTCTCCCTTCCCGGAGGAGATGAACCGCTCGCTTGTCGGCCGCATTGCCACGCTGCACTTCGCACCGACCGCAAACAACGCCCACAACCTCGAGCGCGAGGCCGTGGAGGGCGACATTTTCGTCACCGGCAACACCGTGATCGACGCCATGGCCTACACCGTCCGCGGGGAGCAGTTCGTCTCGGACGAGCTGCGGCAGGTCGATTTTTCGCGCCGGGTCATCGCCATGACCTGCCATCGGCGCGAGAACTACGGCCAGCCCATGCGCAACATCTTCACCGCCGTGCGCCGCCTGGCGCTCAACTATCCGGATGTCGAGATCGTCTATCCCGTGCACCTGAGCCCGGTCGTGCGCAGCACGGCGGAGGAGCTGCTCGGCGGCGTGCCGAACATCCGGCTCATCGCGCCGCTTGACGCCGTGGACATGCACCGGCTCATCGCGCGCAGTTACATGGTCATGACCGATTCCGGCGGCATTCAGGAGGAAGCACCCGCACTCGGAAAACCCGTGCTCGTGCTCCGGCGCGAGACGGAGCGGCCGGAGGCCGTCACTGCCGGCACCGTCAAGCTCGCCGGCACGGACACGGAGGAGATCTACCGTCTGGCTGCCGAGCTGCTGGACGATCCGGCCGCCTATGACCGGATGGCCAAGGCCGTCAACCCCTATGGCGACGGGCGGGCCTGCCCGCGCATCGCGCAGGCGATCCTGAGCCATTTTCTCGGCGCACAGCCGCCCGAGCCGTTTGTGCCCGCGCACTAAAGAAACAGCATCCCGCCGAGGATGAACAGCAGCTCCTTGTCGCCGCTCTCGCGGTACATGATGTATAACACCAGGATCAGCAGCAGATCCTCGCTTTCGAGGTCTGCGAGCGAAAATTTCTGCAGCAACTGCTGCAAGCCGCCGCCGGGCAAGCCCGGCGGCGGCTTGTTGTTTCCGGCAGGCGGCGCGGGCGGGCGCGGACGGATAGACGGCTGCGGCGCATCCGGCACGCGCTCGACCCGGCCGCTGTTGCCCTGATAGCGATTATACATGGTCGTCCCCCTCCAAGTCCTCGGCGGCAAGCTCGGCAAGCGACGCAAGCCGCGCGAGCTTCATGGCGCGGTCGATCTTGCGCCGGCGCTTCTCAGCCAGATAGGGCTTCATGGCCTCGAGCAGGTGGCGGTTGGCGGAGTCGTGCCCGCCGCCGCGCAGCGCCGACATCATCCGGCGCAGCTGCCCCATATCGACGTCGAGCTCCGGCTCCGGCGCGGACGGCGGCGCTTGCTTGCCGCCGCCGTCGCCCAGGATTGAGGATGCCAACTGCGCGATCTTGCCGAACTGCTTCGGATCATTGAGCAGCGCGTCGAGCTTCTCCCCGATCTCATCCATCCTGCATCGCGTCCTTTACTTTTCCGGCCAGACGCTGCCCGGTGTCCGTGCTGAGCACCTGCGTGAGGATCTGCCGCAGCGTCTCGGTGTCCCCCGCGCGCGCCGCCTGCTCGATCTTCTGCGCATCGAGCGCACCGGCCAGCTTCTGCCCGTCGGTCGAGTCGGCGATCTCCTGCAGGCGCTGCAGGCGTCCGTCGCGCGCGAGCTGGTTTTTCAGCGCATCCAAGTCCTTCATATCGGTCACGCTCCATTCGGGGCGGCTTGACTTTGCAGGCCGTGTCCCGTATAATGCGGATGGCCCGGCCGTGCCGGGTATCCTGCTTTTATTGTATTCTATGAGCAATGCAGAGGTGACTTGCCACGAAGATCCTTGTTTTTTCCGATTCTCACGGCCGGACGCTCGGCATGGTGCGCGCCATCCGGCAGCAGCAGCCGGACGCCGTGTTCCATCTCGGCGACTGCGAGCGCGATACACAGCGGCTGGAAAAAGAGTTTCCGGACCTGCCGCTGTACCGCGTGTGCGGCAACTGCGACCGCGAGCCGGTCAACCCCGAGGTGCTGCAGCTCACGCTCGACGGCGTGAAGTTCTTCCTCACGCACGGACACCGATACAGCGTGAAGTATACGCTCGACGCCCTGCTCAATGCCGCCTATTTTGCGGGCGCGGATATGGTGCTCTTCGGGCACACGCACCGTGCCATGAGCGAGACCATGCAGGGGCTGTACGTCGTCAACCCCGGCACGGCGGGCGTTGGAGCGCTCTGCACGTACGCCTGCATCGAGACGGAAAACGGCGCGATCCGTACCGTCGGCATCCACGCCATTCCGGAAGCATAAAGCATAAAATATACGCCCCCGGCAGTCGCCGGGGGCGCATTCTGTGCCGTGTTTACTTTTCGCGGAACGTCACGTAGAGCGTGTGGTTGCTGTCCACGTTCATGAAGGAATAGCTCGTCAGGGGCAAGACTGTGGTGCCGTCGATGACCAGCGTTGCGACCTCGTAGCCGTCCTTCGGCGTGATCGTAAATGACACGCTGCCGCCCTCGGCCACCTTCTGATTGCCGCTCGGGCTGACGCTGCCGCCCGCGCCGCACGTAACGGTGACGGTGTGCTCCTTCTTCTCCTGGCCGGCCGAGATGGAGACCTGGATCGTCGTGCCCGGCTTGACCATCGTGCCGCCGACCGGGTTCTGGCGTGCAACGGAGCCCTTGCGCACGTTGTCGTCATAGACCGTGCCGCTCTCCTCGATGGTGACGCCGAGGCTCTTGGCCGTCGCCTGCGCCTGCTCGAGCGTCAGGCCGACGAAGCTCGGAATGGCGACCGGGGTGTCCTCCGGCGCCGTGGGCTGCTCCTTCGGGCCGAGCGAGACAACGAACGCGACCGTCTGCCAGTGCTTGAGCTGCGTGCCCTCATTGACGTCCTGCCGGATGACGATGCCCTTGGTCTCGTCGCTGTTTTCATAGGTAATGCTCGGCTCGGCGTCCAGCTCCGCAAGCTGCGCCTTGGCTGATTCCTCCGTCTGGCCGACGAGGTTCGGCAGGATGCGCTCATTGCCTTTATGAAAATTGAACACGCCGGTCAGCGCACAGATCACGACCGTGACCAGGGCGAGCACCGCCGAGATCGCCGTGATCGTCAGCCGTTTGCGCTCGCTCATGCGCCGGACGCCGTGACGGCGGCGTGTGGTTGTCTGTCTGCTCATATTTTTTCCTCCGGGATCGACAGGATGGATAGCAATTTCAAAGAAACAAGTATATAATAACATAGACGCAGCGTTTTGACAAATGTTCGTTTCTGGGAGGATCTTGACATGAAAAAAATCGCACTCGTGACCGGAGCGTCCCGCGGCATCGGCAAGGCAGCCGCGCTGGCGCTGGCCCGCGACGGCTGGACGGTACACGTGAACTATATTCAATCCCGCGCGGCCGCCGAGGCGGTCGCCGCGCAGACCGGCGGCATGGCCATCTGCGCCGATGTGAGCGACGGACAGGCTGTCGAAGCCATGTTCGAGAAAATTGAACCTGTGGACCTGCTGGTGAACAACGCCGGCGTCGCGGTCTACGGGCTGCTGACGGATCTCGACCCGGCCGTCTGGCAGCGGCTGTTTGACGTGAATGTCACGGGTATGTATAACTGCTGCCGCTGCGTGATCCCGCCGATGGTGCATGAAAAGGCCGGACACATCGTCAACCTCGCCTCCATCCTCGGCACGAACGGCGCCTCGTGCGAGGTGGCCTACTCGGCCACGAAGGGCGCGGTCGTCGCGTTCACGAAGGCGCTGGCAAAGGAGCTCGGCCCGTCCGGCATCCGCGTCAACTGCGTCGCCCCCGGCTGCATCGACACGGACATGATCGCAAACCTCAGCCCCGAGGACAAGGCGGAGCTGGCCGACAGCACCGCCCTGTGCCGCATGGGCACGGCAGAAGATGTGGGCGATGCGATCGCGCTGCTGGCAAGCGAGCGCGCCCGCTTCGTGACCGGACAGGTGTTCGGCGTGGACGGCGGACTGCTGATCTGAACCAGACAGCGCAAAAAAACAGGTGCATACCGGATCGGTATGCACCTGTTTTGGCTTTTATTCCGCCGCCGGCGTGCTGGGCGCTGCATTGCCGGGCGTCGTGGACTTGTTGCGGCCGCGCCCGCCGCGATGGCGGCGGCGATGGCCGTCGGCGCGTTTTTCGCCGTTCGGCGCCGCGCCCTCGGCCGGCTTGGGCGGCTGCGCCTTGGCGCGGCTGCGCTCGGCGTTCTCGCCCGCTGGCTTGTCCCCCGGCTTGCGCGCGCCGGATTTGCGGTTGGGCTGAGACTTCTGCCGCGGCTGACCCTTGGACTTTGCACCCTCCTGCGCCGCCTTCGGCGCAGCCTGAGCGTCCGCGAGCTTCTTGCCGCCGTGGCCGCGTGAGCGGCGGCGCGGGCGTTTTTTCTTCTCGCCGGATTCTGGCGTGCGTGCACGCTCCGGCTTCTTGTCGCCGTAGACCTCGTCGGCAAAAAGC
>OJKQ01000565.1_pt1 | contig 22891 bp, 18 predicted proteins | sample 1596641 | NCBI WGS metagenome assembly OJKQ01 (sample SAMEA4350167, study PRJEB24818) | metagenome | biome: human; feature: gut; material: faeces | place: Denmark | collected 2013-09 | reverse complement strand
CCTTTTTGTTGTATAATAAAGCCATCAAAAGAATCCCCCTCTGGATGTAAAGGAGAATTACCATGTCGTTTTCAGAGCTATTGAAGCAGTGCCGCAAAAAACAGGGCGTGAGCCAGGCAGAACTCGCCGCAAAGCTCGGCGTGACCCAGCAGGCCGTCGGCAAGTGGGAAAGCGGCAAATCCTCCCCCGACCCCTCCACGGTGGCCCGCATCGCGGAGCTGCTGAACACCACGGCAGACTATCTGCTGGGGCTGTACCGCCCGGTGAGCAACGTGTCTGCCCCGGAAGAGCGCTTCTTTGGCAGCTATTCCGAGAGCTTGATCCCGGTGATCGGCACCGTGAAGGCCGGTTACGGTGCTCTGGCCTTTGAGGAAGACTACGGGCAGGAGTATGCCCGCGTGAAGGATCCCTCTAACTATTTCTATCTGGTGGTGCGCGGTGACAGCATGGAGCCCCGCATCCAGGACGGTGACCTGGCCCTGGTGCACAAGCAGGACACGCTGGAAAACGGCGACCTGGGCGTGCTGATCTACGGCGACGAGGGCGAGGGCACCCTGAAGCGCTACATCCAGCGCGGCAACTGTGTGGTGCTGCAGCCCTTCAACCCCGCCTACAACGAACTGGTGATCAAGGGCGAGGACCTGAACCACCTGCACATCGCCGGCCGCGTGGTGGAGACCAAGGCCAAGTGGTAAATCTTCTATTTTAAAATGGCCTCCGTTTCACTCTGGCCATATTCAGCGGAAAATTTGTTTTTTATTTCGTGTTTGTCGTGGCCTGCGGGCCACTCCAAACACATTTTCACGAAAAGATCGAGCAAACAGGTTTTCTGCATGCATCTGTTTTTTGAATCAAAAGCCATTTGCAGTTTTGCGTATGGCTTTTTCTTTTATACTCTTTTTTCCATTCGGGGGTGCATTTTTATGGAACAGACACTCATGGACAAGCTGACCATTCTGGCCGACAGCGCCAAATACGACGTAGCCTGCACCTCCAGCGGGGCTTCCCGCACGGCGCGGACCGGAACCGTGGGCAGCTGCTATGCACCGGGGTGCTGCCACGCCTTTACCGCCGACGGCCGCTGTGTGAGCCTGCTCAAGGTGCTGATGACCAACTGCTGCTCCTTCGACTGCGGCTACTGCGTCAACCGCCGCTCCAACGATATCCCCCGCGCAACCTTTGCGCCCCGGGAACTGGCAGAGCTGACCATGGAGTTCTACCGCCGTAACTATATCGAGGGGCTTTTCCTCAGTTCCGGTGTGGTGCGCAGTCCCGATTATACGATGGAGCGGATGCTGCGCGTGGTGAAGGAGCTCCGTACCGTACACCGTTTCGGGGGATATATCCACATGAAGAGCATACCGGGTTCGAGCCGGGAGCTGGTGATGGAGGCGGGCCGGTATGCCGACAGGCTGAGCGTGAACGTTGAGATTCCGACGGAGGCCAATCTCCGGCTGCTCGCTCCCGACAAGAGCCGCGAAAGCATCTATACCCCCATGTCTTTCATCCATCAGGGGGTGATAGCCGGTGCTGAGGAGCGTCGTCTGTTCCGCAGCGCTCCTCCGTTTGCTCCGGCCGGGCAGAGTACGCAGATGATAGTGGGGGCGACGGACGAACGCGACAGCGAGATACTCCGTCTCTCGTCGCAGCTCTACCGTGTCAAGGGAATGCGGCGGGTTTACTATTCCGGTTTCGTACCGGTGAATTCTTACGACAAGCGATTGCCCTCCGTCGGGAGTGCGCCGCTGGTGCGTGAAAACCGTCTTTATCAGGCCGATTGGCTGATGCGTTTTTACGGTTTTACGGCGGCTGAAATCGCGGACGACGCCCATCCCGACCTCGACCTGGAGATAGACCCCAAGCTGGCATGGGCGCTTCGCCATCCGGAAATTTTTCCGGTGGATGTCAACCGGGCGGAATACGGCTTGATACTGCGTGTGCCTGGCATCGGTGTGAAGTCGGCCCGGATGATAGTGACAGCCCGTCGCAGCGGGCGCATTACGGCGGATGCGATGGCACGGATGGGGGTGGTAATGAAGAAGGCGCGTTACTTCGTGACCTGCGGCGGAGTGCCGGCAGGGGCATGTATCGCCGATATGACGCCGGAACGGGTACGTAGGACACTCGTCCCCCGACAGAGGTGCCGGACGACTGCCGGGCAGTTGTCGTTCGCCTTTCCCGAATGACCGTTACGGAGGGGCGGACGGCTGCGACGCGTGACGGATACGGAATATGGTTAAACATCTGAATATATGAGTGCGGTATTTCATGTTATTGATAGGGAGGAGTGGGAGAGAAGCGCGCATTTCGATTACTATTACAGGCAGGTCAAGGCGCGTTACAACATTTCCTCCGACGTGGATATCACGGCGCTCCTCGATTTCCGCGGGGAGCACGGATTGAAATTTTTCCCCGTGATGCTTTATGCCATCATGCGGGCTGTAAATCGCAACCGGGAGTTCCGGATGGGATTCGATGAGGAGGGACGGCTCGGCTATTGGGACGAAGTGGTTCCCTCCTATACCCTGTTTCATCCGGAGGACAATACCTTTACAGATGTATGGAGCGAATACGACAGCGGATTCGGAACGTTCTATCGGACGGTGACCGGGGATATGGAGCGTTACGGCAAGGTTCGCGGGGTGATAAAGGCCCGTCCCGGCCAGCCCCGGAATTTTTGTCCCGTGTCGTGTCTGCCGTGGCTCAGTTTTACGTCGTTTTCGCAGGATACCTATACGGACAGTCCCTTCCTGTTTCCGCTCATCCGGTTCGGCAGGTATTTCCGCCGCGATGGCCGCATGTGGCTGCCGCTGTCCGTATTCGTAAGCCATGCTGCTGCGGACGGTTATCATACATGCCGGCTTATCAATGATATACAGGAGATTGCGGCCCGGCCCGAGCTGTGGCCCGAAGGGCCGGAAACGGGAGACCCGGCCGGCGGATGGGGGAAACGATGAGGACGTTCGTTTACGACAGAAGTTTCGAGGGGCTGCTGACCGCGGTTTTTCATGCCTATGCGCGCAGGGAGTTTCCCGATTTTCTGGCGGTGGAAGGGGAACCCGGCCCTTTGTTCGTCGAGGAGAGATTCCGTGTCGTGACCGATGAGGTTTTTGCCGCGCGGGTTTGGAGGGGGCTGGAGCAGCGTGCGGGAAAGGGCGTCTGCAATATGGTGCTTTGCGTGTGGCTCTCGGAAGAGGAGGGGGCCGATATGCTCCTGTTCCGGTATCTGTGTCGGATATTCGGGAGTCCGCACGGTGTGGAGTACGACTTTACGGACAGTGCGGTACTTCGGATGAAGCAGACGGCGTGCAGGGTGGCGAAGGAGGGGCACCGGCTCATGCAGTTCGTGCGTTTCCAGAAGGCGGCCGATGGCAGCTATTTTGCACCCGTATCGCCGCGGTATAATGCACTGCCTCTGGCGGTAGCTCATTTCCGCGAACGTTTTTCCGACCAGTGTTGGCTGATATGCGATATGAGGCGCGGATACGGTTACGGGTACGACCTGCATTCCCTGCGTGAGGTGGAGTTTCAGCCCGACGGCCGCCTGGCGGACGGGAGGCTGCCCGCCTCCATGGCTGCCGAAGGCGAAGAGGTCTGCGGGGCGCTTTGGCGGATTTATTACGGTGCACTGACGATAAGGGAACGGCTGAATCCGAAACAGCAGCGCCGTTGCATGCCGGTGCGTTATTGGAAGTATATGACCGAACATTGGTAATGTTCCGTATTTCGGTACCGGTGCGTCGTTCTTGCGGTCTGCTGCGGTATCGGTCATTCGCAGCAATGAGGGGAGTCTGCGGCCGCAAACTCCCCTCGATAGGAATGGCAGTTTCTTCTATGTGGTATCCCGGTTTCAAGGAGACCGGGCCTGTCGAACCGCATGCGTGCGGTTCGATACCGGCCTCTCCCGTCGTTTCGGAGGTCAGTTGTCGCCGCAGAGGGCTGCGGCGAGTGCTTCCGTTCCTTCCGCCCCCGGCAGTCCGGGGTAGGCTTCGTTCAGGGCTCGAAGAAACGCTTCCCGGGAGGTGTGCTCTGCCAACAGGTGCCGGACGTTCTCCAGATAGTCGATTTTGAACCGGACGGCATCGGCGTCGGCTGCGCCTCCGTGTCCTCCGATAAAGAGGGTGGCTCCCGATGCGAGTGCTTTCCGGGCCTCGGCTATTTCCGCGTCAACTGCGGCCGGGGAGGAGATTTGCAGGGAGCTGGGGTGTGCTTTTGCCGGAGCCCAGTGGGTATAGTACACCTTTCCGCCTATCAGGATGCTTGCTCCGGGAAAGTCGGTGGAGGCACCGCGTTCGAACCGGAAGGGAATGCCGGCCCATGTATGGGTGGAGCCGAAGGCGGCTTCACTGACCGAACCGGTGGGAAGGTCGGCCAGCGCATTGCCGAAGGTTGCGGCGAATCCCTGCATCATGCCTCCGTAGATTTCTCCTTTCGTAAACTCCGGCATCCCTTCCGCCATGACGGTGGCGTGGTCGCCGGTTCCTCCCACATGGTAGTCTGTGATGCGCCGTACGACCGGTTTGCCGAGGCTGGCGAGGTAGCGGTCGAATTCGGCGACGTTGTCTCGGAACAGCGGCTGTTCCATCGTTACGAGTTCTTGCGTTCCCTCGATGATGTAGCTCGCGTCGCCGAGGGCGTCATTGGTATAATAGACGTGCAGTTTGAAATTGTCGAGGTCGTACACTTCGAAGCGTCCTTTGTCCTGTGCCATGGCTGTAATCGTTAAAAGGTTAAATAGAATGAACAATACTTTTTTCATCTCGGTACATGTTTGAAAGTTAATAATGGTATCTAAAAAATATTAAGTATCTTTTCGGATGCAAATATAATGCATCCTTGCATGTATGTCAAGTAGGTACTTGTTTTTCAGTTACTTACTTGCATGTGACCATTGTTGGAAATGAGCGGGTTGGCTGCCGTTTTTTTGTGAATTTTTTTTACTTGCGGTAAAGAAGATGTATGCTTACTTTTGTAAACTGTAATTTGAAATGCGATTGTATGGACAGGATGAGTGTGGAGGATACGTTGTTTCCGGGGTGCCCGATACGCAACGTGCTCGCCCGGATAGGCGACAAATGGTCGCTGCTGGTACTTTATACGCTTGACGGAGCGGAACCGATGCGTTTCGGGACGCTGCGCAAAGCCATACCGGATATCTCCCAGAAGATGCTGACCGTTACGCTGCGGACGCTGGAAGAGGACGGTTATCTGACGCGGAGCATCTATCCGGAGGTTCCGCCTCGTGTGGAGTATGCGCTGACGGAGCGGGCCAAATCGCTGTTGCCGCATATCAACAGTCTGATTGCCTGGGCTATTGAGAATATGGATGCGATAAAAGGGGAACGGAAGGCTTCCCGCGAGGTGTAAGGTACGGGTCCGGACCGACAGCATCGTTTCATTCCCTTTCGGTTGGCCCTGTGACAATGAAGGCGCCCCGGCATGACTTACGCCGGGGCGCCTTTTCGATTTATTTTTTCTGTCTTTCCGTTAATCGGCTTCCGAATAGGTCAGGGCATCGGACAACATCTCCGGATTGACGAAATCTTTCAATATCACCTTTTTGTCCCTGTCGAGCAGGTAAAGGCTCGGAATCGCCCGCAGGTCGTAGAGTTCTTTTTCGTTAATCTCCTGCGCTTTGTCGCAGGCATTTATCCATGTGTCGGGAATTTCGTTCGCATGGGCCACCCATTCGGCCATGTCGGTATCGGGGTAGAGGGCGATTATCCGGAGTTTGCCGGATGCCAGCATCCCCGCCGCCGGTTCCCGGGCTGTTACCGAGACGATTCCCTGGCGCACTTCCCGGCATGCCGGGCATCCCAGATTGTGGAAAAAGAGCAGTACGTAATCGGCGTCTATGCCGTACAGGGTGCCGTGTCCGCCTTTTCCGGTCGTGAAGGAAAAGTCTGCGGCCCGGTCGCCCGGTCTGTTCTTCAGGGCCATCCGGAGCCGCTCGCGCGGGGCTACCTTATATATATCTTCGAGGTCGGGGTCGGCTATCTGCTCTTCGAGCACAGTGATGTAGAGCTCTTCGTTGCGCAGCGGAGAGTTGGGGTCGTAAAGGTATTTGTCGGCGAGCCCTGTCATCAGGTCGTAGACGTCGGGGACGGCCTCTTCGCCGAGACGCTGCATCAACCGGGCTACCGCCTGTTTCGACAGTTCCATGTCGGGATAGAGGGAGGCGACTGTGATGAAACGTGCGAAAGCCTCCTCCATGGTCTCCGCGGCTTCCGTCCACGATTCGTCCGAGAAGTCCACTCCGTCCCAGAAGTGCATCAGCACATAACCGGCCTCTTCCTCTTCTCCGTTCAGGTAGGTCGGTATCTCAGGATACGGTACGGAAAGTTTTGCTGTTGCGGCGCATTCTCCCGCAGGGAGAGAGGAGGGCGTACCGGCTTTCAGGGCCGTCCGGCGTCCGCATGCCATGCAGGCTGCGGCGGCCATCGCTATTATCGCTGTTTTTCTCCACATGGATCTCCTGTTTCGGTTCTCGGCAAAGATAACCGTTTGGCGGCGGCTCTCCAAGAAAGGAAGCGGGCAAAGAGACGCTTCCGCCCCCTTACTTCCGCTCCGAAAAGATACCTGGCCGTCGCCGTGGTTTCCTGTTCATCCAGATTTATTCCCGTTTCGACGATATATTGTTGCATGTGACCGCTGCCCGGATTACATTTGCGGTATTTGGCCGAAAATGTACGTTGAGGATGCGTACAACGAGGGTTGGCCGCGTTTATTGTCCGGCGGACGAATTATTTAAAAAAATTAAAAAAACGGAATAAAACGCGAAAACTTTTTTTGTTTTTATAGTTTTCGCCGTACATTTGTCCCTGCAAAAGGGGGATGAATATGGAGATTAAGGAGAGGGTGATAACCGAGGCCACGCGGATGTTTTCCGAGATGGGAATCAAGTCTGTGCGTATGGACGACATCGCTGTCGCCTGCGGCATATCCAAGCGGACGCTGTACGAGAATTTCGCCGACCGGGAAGACCTCGTCAGGCAGTCGATATACTACCATCTCAGGAGGCACGAGGAGGAGATGCTCGGACAGATGAAGGCCGCATCGAACGTCATAGACGAGTTCTGGATAATGTTCGGCCACAGTTCCGAGTTCAGGGCATCGACCAAACTGGTGGTGCTCGACCTCATCAAGTACTATCCGCAGATATTCGATGAGGTGATGCGCAATCACCACGAAACGATTGTCCGCAACAACGAACAGCGGCTGCGGAAAGGCATTGAGCAGGGGCTTTTCCTGCGATGTATCGATACGGAATTGATGGCACGGAGCCTCACGCGATACCTGTATGGTCTGCACCGGGATTTTTCCGATGTCGTCATTTCCGCCCATGTGGATGATAATAAACCGGAGCCGCGTCCGTTACAACTTGCGATAATGTTCTTTCTGAGGGGGATAACTACCGAGAAGGGAAGGGAGTACATAGACGGGAATATTTTGAAAGGGATAGAATAAACAAAAGAAAATCAGGTTAGTGATGAAAAGAGTATTTTTAGCAGCCCTTGCATCGTGTGCCGCCGCCGTACTCGGCGCGCAGGAGCCGACGCAACCGCAAACTATTACGCTTACCCTCGACCAGGCGATAGAGATAGCGCTGAACGAGAATCCGACGATACGAATCGCCGACATGGAGATAGAGCGTCAGGATTATGTCCGGAAGGAGACCGTAGGCAACCTGCTCCCGTCGCTTTCGGGGTCGGGACAGTACAGTTATGCCATCATCAAGCAGAAGATGTCCAAGAGCGGGCTTTCGTTCGGAGCCGACAATACGGTGACCGTCGCCGCTAACCTGAACGTGCCCCTTTTCGTTCCGTCAGTGTATGCTTCCCTGAAACTCAACGATGCCCAGATTGCGGAGGCGGTGGAGTCGGCGCGTTCTTCACGGGTGAACATGGTCAATGAGGTGCGGAAGGCATACTACAACATGCTGCTTCTGCAGGAGTCGCTGGACGTGCTGCGCGAGAGCGAGAAAATCATGCAGGAGACGGTCGATAACACCCGGATGATGTACGAGGCCGAACTCGGTTCCGAGTACGACTACATCACCGCGCAGTCCAACCTGAGCGCCATCATGCCGAATATCATCCAGACGGAGGGGTCGATAGAGGTGGCGGACCTCTACATGCACATGTTGCTGAGTCTGCCGAACGACGTGGAGATAACATTTGTCGGTGACCTCGATTACTATTCGGAAGACATTGTCAACAGTACGGGGTATTACTCCACGGATGTCAGCAACAACAGCGACCTGAAGCTGCTCGACATACAGGAGCGGATGCTGGAGGCCCAGTTGAAGATGACCAATGCGCAGCGTATCCCGACCGTTTCTGCTTTCGGTTCGCTGAGTCTTTACGGAAACGACATGCCGGAGATTAACTTCGGCGATTTGGGAGGGGGCAGCCAGGTTGCCGGCTCATCCAAACAGTTCTGGTGGCAGTACCCGGCGAGTGTGGGCGTCTCCATCTCCATACCGATATTCTCGGGAAACAAGATAAACAACCAGGCCAAGCAGGCCAAGATTGCCATCGACCAGCTCAAGATGCAGCGGGAATATATGGAGGAATCGACCGGCATGCAGGTGCGTACCGCCATCAGCAATCTCGTTACGGCACGCAGCAAGATGAAGGCGAACGAGACGGCCATGGCCCAGGCCCGGAAGGCGTACGACATCATGAATGCACGCTATACCGGCGGTGCGGGTACCATCCTCGAACTGAACTCTTCGCAACTGCAATTGACGCAGGCGCAGCTCAACTATACGCAGGCCATCTACGACTATCTCGCGGCCGAAGCCGATTACGAGAAGATAATCGGTTTGGATTATGTGCCCGAAACGGAGAGAACCGACAGCGTGTCCGGTGCGGACTATTCTGAAAATAAATGATAAATATATATTGGTGAATTATGAGAAAAAGTCTTTTAATCGCAGCGGCGATTGTGTCGGTAGTGGCTTTTACCGGCTGCAAGGGTAAGAACAAGACTGTGACCGGCGGGGGCGACGAAGCCGTCTCGGTGAAGATAGAGCAGTCCTACAAGGAGAAGGTGGCCCAGTCCGTGGATTTCACGGCCAATCTGGAGGCGTACAAACAGACGTATATCGTTCCTTCGATAACGGCCCGTATCGAGAAGCTGAACGTGGATGTCGGCGACAAGGTCAAGAAGGGCCAGATACTCGCCGAAATGGACAAGACGCAGTACAACACCAATGCCCTCCAGCTTGCCAATGCCGAACTGGATTTTGCAAGGATGAAGCCCGTATATGAGACGGGAGGGATTTCCAAGCAGGAGATAGATGCGGCCGAGACCAATATCAATGTCTTGAAGGAGACCGTATCGAATCTGGAGGAGAACGTAACGCTCCGCAGTCCGTTCGACGGCGTGGTAACGGCGCGTTACAACGAGGAGGGCGACCTCTTCTCCTCGATGAGCGGCACGGGTATCTATCAAGTGATGCAGATGAACCCGCTCAAGGCGTACGTCTTCGTGTCGGAGCAGTATTTTCCGCAGGTTTATATCGGGATGCCGGTAGAGGTGAAAGTGGACGTCTATCCGGACCAGGTATTCTCCGGTAAGGTGAGCCGTATCGCACCGGCCATCGACCCGACTTCGCGTACGTTCGAGGTGGAGGTAACCGTAGGCAACTCCGCACTGACACTCCGTCCGGGCATGTATGCCCGCACGACCTTCAACATGGGCGAGGTGGATAACGTGACCGTACTCGACGTGGCTATCCAGCGCCAGACGGGGACCAACGACAAGTATGTCTACGTCCTGAAGGACGACGGTACCGTAGAGAGCCGCTTCGTGACCACGGGCCGTCAGGTAGGTGACCGGATAGAGGTGCTCGCCGGTCTTGCCGAAGGGGAGAAGGTCGTTATCGCCGGTTCCGCCCGTCTGCTCGACGGCATGAAGGTGCAGGTCATCGAAGGAGCGCAGCAGTAGGCTTTCATCCGTCCGGGCGGTCGGCTGCCCGGACAATTCAAACACCAAACGAAACAAGGATAAACAATGAAGATATATGAGAGTGCGGTCAGGAAGCCTATTTCTACGGTCCTGATATTCCTGATGGTGATGATACTCGGTATTTTTTCGCTGAGCAACCTCGCCATCGACATGTATCCGGAGATGGATATGCCTACCATATCGGTCATCACGACCTACGAGGGGGCCAACGCTGCGGATATAGAGACCAACGTGACCCGTGTACTGGAAGACAATCTCAACACGGTGGATAACCTGAAGGATATTACCTCCAAATCGTCGGACAACTTTTCGCTCATTTCGCTCGAATTCGAATGGGGTACCGACCTCGATGTGGCGGCCAACGACATCCGGGACGCCATCGACCGGGTAAGCACGTTCCTGCCCGACGAAGTGGACAATCCTACACTGTACAAGTTCAGCAGTTCCATGATTCCGGTCATGGTGCTTTCGGTGACGGCCGACAAGAGCTATAACGGTCTTTACAAACTGTTGGACGACCAGCTCGTCAACCGCCTCAACCGTGTGAATGGCGTGGGTTCGGTCAGCATGATGGGTGCGCCGGAGCGCGAAATACAGGTCTATGTGGACCCGCGTAAGATGGAGGCCTACAACCTGACTGTCGAACAGCTCGGACAGGTGATAGCCGCCGAAAACGTCAATGTACCGGCCGGTACGATTGATATCGGCAACAACACCATCAATGTCAAGACCGACGGCGAGTTCAACTCCAGCGATGACCTTTACGGCATCCTCGTGACGAGTTACGGAGGCCGCGATATCTTCCTGCGCGACGTGGCCCAGATACGCGATACGATTGAAGAGGAGACGCTCGATGAGCGCATCAACGGCCGCAAGGGCGTGCGTGTCGTCGTACAGAAACAGGCCGGGGCGAATACCGTCAGCATTGTGGACCAGATAATGGAGACGCTGCCGTCCATTCAGAAGAATCTGCCGAATGACATCGAGATAAGCGTCCTGATGGACGGTTCGGAGAATATCCGTGACAGTATCTCCTCGCTGACGGAGACCATCATGTTCGCCTTCATCTTCGTCATCCTCGTCGTCCTCGTGTTCCTGGGTAGGTGGCGGGCGACGCTGATTATCTGCGTGACGATACCTATCTCGCTACTCGCCGGTTTCATCTACCTCTATCTGACGGGCGGTACCATCAACATCATCTCGCTCAGTTCGCTCTCCATCGCCATCGGTATGGTCGTGGACGATGCCATCGTGGTACTGGAGAATATCACCACCCACATGGAAAAGGGCTCTTCGGCCAAGGAGGCGGCCATATACGGTACCAACGAGGTGTGGCTGTCGGTCATCGTGACGACACTGACGGTCGTTGCCGTGTTCCTGCCGCTTACGCTCGTGTCGGGCATGTCGGGTATCATGTTCCGGGAGCTCGGTTGGATGGTCTCCATCATCGTGACGATATCCACCCTGACGGCCATTTCGCTGACGCCTATGCTTTCGGCGAAGCTGCTCAAGGGCAACTACATGCATACGTATAAGGGACTCGGTGTGATATTCAAGCCGATTGACCGTTTCCTTGACAACCTCGACAACTGGTATGCATCCATCATTACGTGGGCCGTACGCCACCGGGCGGTCGTGATGTGTTCCGTGTTCGTCATCTTCCTGGTGGGATTGTTTGTGGCGACCAAAGTGCCGAGCGACTTCATGCCCGTGTCCGATAACGGCTCCATCAGCATGAAGGTCGAACTCGAACAGAATACGGGGCTCGAGTACACGAAGAAGATAGCGCGCCAGATAGATACGATGATATTCGAAATGTATCCCTATGTGGAACGCGTATCGGCCAGTGCCGGTTCCGCTTCGGAGACGACCGCTTTTTCGGCCATGAACACGTCGGGTTCGTACATCATTAACTATACGCTGAAATTCCCGAAGGCGCACGAGAGGGAGAAGTCGATATTCCTCATCAGCGACGAGCTGCGTGCCGAGCTGGCCAAGATACCTGAACTGAAACGGTTCACCGTAACGCCCGGCGGCGGTTCGGGCGGTGGCGGCGGTATCGGCAACGCCGCGAATGTGGAGGTCAAGGTATTCGGTTACGATTTCGATGAGACGAACGCCATTGCGGCCGACCTCAAGAGCAAGATGGAAAAGCTCGACGGTGCCCGCGACGTGATTATCTCCCGCGAGGACATGCGTCCCGAATACAACGTGAAGCTCGACCGCAACATGCTGGCTTACTACGGACTCAACACCGCGACCGTTTCGACCGCCATCCGTAACCGTATCAACGGATATACCGCCAGCAAATACCGCGAAGACGGCGACGAGTACGACATCATCGTGCGTTACGCCAAACCCTATCGTCTCTCGGTGCAGGATATAGAGGATATCATCCTTTACAACTCGTCGGGCAAGGCCATCCGGGTGGGTGACGTAGGTACTGTCGTTGAGGAGTTCGCTCCGCCTACCATCGAGCGTGAAGACCGTCAGCGAGTCGTTAAAGTTACCATGATGCTTGGCGACGGCGTCGCACTCGGTTCTGTGGTGGACGAGGTGAACGGGGTACTGGCCGACTACGTGCTTCCCGACGACGTATTCATCGAAGTGGGCGGTACGCTCGAAGACCAGCAGGAGTCGTTCGGCGACCTCATCGTGCTCTTCGTGCTGATAGTCATTCTGGTTTACGTGGTAATGGCCACCCAGTTCGAATCCTTCGTGAACCCCTTCATCATCATGATTACCATTCTGCTCGCCGTACCGGGCGTCTTCTTCGCCCTCTATCTGACGGGTACTTCGCTGAGCCTTATGGCCCTGTTGGGTGCGATTATGCTCGTCGGTATCGTGGTGAAGAGCGGTATCGTGATGGTGGACTATACGAATCTCCTGCGCGAGCGCGGCTACGGTATCAATCAGGCCGTGATAGCTGCCGGCAAGAGCCGTCTGCGTCCTGTGCTGATGACTTCGCTGACCACCATTCTCGGTATGTTCCCGATGGCGCTGAGTCTCGGCGAAGGTTCCGAGCTGTGGCAGCCGATGGGTGTGGCCGTCATCGGCGGTCTTACTTTCTCGACTATCCTCACACTCGTGGCCGTTCCGGTCATGTACTCGCTGTTCGGAGGTGCGGGCGTCAAGCGCCGCCGCCGGATGATGCGGGAAGCGTATATCAACGGCACTACGCCTGAAGCATAAACGAGATGCGTTCCGGCGGGGAGAAGATTCCCGCCGGACGTTCATCATAAACATAGAAAACGATGAAAGCACTGTTCATTTCATACAATATGACGCTTACCGAGCGTGTGGAGGGCCTGCTCGACCACTATACTGTCCGCGGCTTTACGCTCTTTCCGCTGACGCACGGGAGGGGGTCTTTCGACGGTGAGCCTCACATGGGCACGCATACGTGGCCGGCCATGAACTCCACCATCATTGCCATGGTCGAGGATGAGAAGATGCCGCGTGTGATGGAGGCCCTGCGCAAGCTGGAAAAAGAGACGCAGATGCAGGGCATGAGGGCCTTCGTGTGGGATATCACCGATACCTTATAGCCTCTGTCTTCTTGAGTCGAAGGCGGCGGAAGTATATTTCCGCCGCCTTCGGCGTATCCGGCAGCCCCAGGCAGGATACGGTGGCTGTCGTTTTCGAGCAGAATGAGCGATGTCGCCGAGATAAAATGAGGTGCCCGAATATGGAGAGGCCAAAAGACTGCTGAAGTTCCTCGATAACTTTCTGAACATATCGTCGGTGGAGATTCCTCATGCTTCTATACTGCGCGAATTCATAGGCGGCAGCAGTTTCAGATATTGACCTTCGGCCGCAGACGAAGCGGACGGCAGGGAACGGATGTTCCGTAAGGTATATGAGAAGGCCGCAACCATCGGGTTGCGGCCTTCTCCTTTATTTTCGACCGGTACCTGCGGTCGGAGTCCGTGGATTAATCGGGAAGTTGCCTCCCGTTTACGTTGAGGCCGATAGAGCCGGAATATGTTCCAGTGAGCCTGTTGCCGATATCGTCCAGCAGGTCGAACTCGAAGACGTAGGAGTTTTCGAACCCTTCCATTTTGGTTACGATAACGGTGCCGGATACGACGGGCGCTGCACCGACGACTTCGTTGTCGCGGTATTCCAGATACCAGAATCCCATGTATTTCGACCATACCGTTTCTCCCTCCGAGCCCTGTTCGATAGTCCACGGAGCTTTGTAAACTCCGCTCCCATCGGAATCGAGCGGTGCAGGAACGATTTCGTATTCCCCGTCGGGGAGGATGTACATGTCGTCGTCGTTCATCTCGATTCGTTCCGTGACGGGCATGAAGTGGAGCCGGTGTCCCGAACCTTCGATACCGCCCATGGAGGGCGTCACTCCGTCGGTCAGTATATTGATGTCCCATGTGCTTACGGGAATCATGGTGTCGTCGGGTGCATACGGCATCAGCGTGGAGTAACCGTGGTCGAAGTCCAGCGTCATGAGGTCGAGGTCGCCGGTCAGGGTAGAGAGATGGTCGGGTGCTCCGCCCTGGGAGACCGGGATGCGGAGTTCGGCCACCTCCTCCCGGTCGGCCGTAATGACGATGAAGCCCGACCGCGGTGCGCTGTCCGTATTACGCTGCGGAACCGCATTGATGTAATCCTCTGCCTGGTAGACGCTCAGCCAGGGAAGCGTGCTCCCGTCGTCATCGACGGCTTTTGCGCTCCACTGGACGTTTACGGCAGCGATGTTGATGACGGTTCCCGTATCGTTGTCGTATTCCCATGCGATGGGGCCTTCGGTATCGGCGGAGAGGGAAGGTGGAAGTACCTTCGCTTCCTGAACGATTACGATGGCTTTCGGGGAGGCGGCGGTATGCTGCGGCGTTACGACGACTTTGCCTGTCCTGCGCCGGGTTTCGGGGTTGTCCGAGACGGCGACGGTCAACTGCCCCTTCTCCTGCGTCAGCGTTACCCATCCCTGTGCGTCGTCATCGGATTCGGCTCTCCATTCCATGGATTCGGGTTCGGCGGTTACGGTCACCTGCTGATGTGCGGCCCCTTCGGCCGGAAATGTCAGCGAGGCAGGTTCGACCGAAAGAGAGACTTGCGGCGGTTCGGGATTCGCCTCCTGCCTTACCGTGACGCTGCGGGCGGGAAGTTTGCTGTTGTCGGTCGCATCTATCCGGATTTGGCCTATCCGTTCTTCGGCCAGTTGGTTGTCCGAGACGGAGACGGTGAGCGTAGTGCCCTGTTGTGTTACAGAAAGCCATTCCTGCGAAACCGCCGGAACGGTGTATTCCCAGGTCACGTTGTTGGCGGTCACTGTAACGGTTTGGGATGCTGCCCCGACCGCGGTGAACGAGAGTTCGGTCGGCGATACGTTGAGGGAGCGTTCTTCCTGTTCGGTAGGCTGGCAAGCTGCGGCGAGGAGCAGTGCAGCGGCCCCCAATACTGTTTTTTTCATGTTGCTTTCTTCGATTTCGTTCGTTTGGAAAATGTGTTGCTGTTGTGTGTATGCACGGGCGTCGGCTATTTTTCGAGGGGCGGAGCCACATACCAGCTTACGACACGTGTTCCGACCGCAGTGCTTTCCAGAACATTGCCCATCAGGCGCGAGCGGTCGGGGGTGATGTAGGTGATGTACCCCGTCGGAATGACGATGCCGTAATTGTCGGACACCCATTCCTCTACGGAGCCGAGGCTCACCTGATGCTCGATGTCGTACACGATACCCGAACTCGGCAGAAAGGTTCCGAGCAGGATGATGCCCAGGCCGTCGTCCGTCGCGTGGGATGCGTAACCTTCGCCGAAGTCCGTGACTATGGTTGTTTTTCCCGTTTCGGTATTGAAAAAGGCCGGATATTGGGTTCTCGCTATGTCGTTGCCGGCCAGTTTTTCCGTCCGGTAGGCTCCGGCAATCCATCGGCCGTTGGGACTTATTTTGGTGTATTCGGCGGTAGCGATCATGCCGTTTACCAGACGGTAGTCGATGGTTTCTCCTATACCGTTATCTATTTGTACGGTTTGCGTTTCGCGGACGTCGCTGCCGACCCAGTCGACCTTGCCGTCTTTCCAGTAGAGCATTCCGAAGTCGAGGTTGTCCCACGTGCTGCCGTAGATGACCGAACCGTCGGCGGAACATCCGCGGACCGTGACACCTGTCACATATGGGGCGTCGCGGAAATTGAGCGGCGGTACGGGCAGTATCTCCGGTTCTCCGTCAATCCATCGGATGGGTTGGTAGAGGTTGCCCGGCTGATGGCCCCAGCCGACCCAGATGCGTCCGTCGGCCGAAATGCTCTGTACCTGCGGAATGGTCGTCTGTCCGGCGGGAGCCTTCGGAGTAAAGGCATTCCCGGAGATGTCGAATCCGATGCATCCGTTCGTGTTGGAATCATAGAAAAAAACGGTGCCCTCGTCCGATACGGCGAAAGGGACTTCGATGCAGTAGAGGTCATCGGGCAGCGGTCCGAACTGTATCCATTCGTCGGTTTCGATGTCGATGACGGTCGGACGGTTTTCCCATACGTCGTCTGTCCTCACGGTCTTGACGTTTCCGGCAGCGTAGCGTCCGTTTTTCGACAGGACGGCTCCCATGTCGAAGGTTTTGAGGATACGGTAACGGTTGGTTCGGTGTTCCGGAGCCATCTGGATAACGGTGATATGTGCGGTAGCTTGTCCGCAGGCAATGGTGATTTCGGTCCGCCGTTCGGAATCCGCTTTGTTGTCTGCAGCGGCGAGGACGATGCCCTCCGCCTCTTCCGTGACGGTGAGCCACGAAGCGCCCGTTTCGGCACTCCATGGCCCGGAGGCTGCCACTTCGATGGCTTTGGGTATGTTTCCGTCGGCGAGGAATGTACAGGCGGCGTCGCTCAGGCGGACGTATTCATATTGTGTTGGTATCTCGCAGGCTGTTGCAAGAAAGCCTGCCGCTGCCATCCATAGGATGGATTGGAGTTTTTTCATGAAGTCAGGTGTTTTTGGTTGAGTGATTAATGGAGAAAATGGAACTGACATTGTACAATAAGTTCTATGCAAAAGTAAATAGGTAAATAAAATTTAATATTATATGAGGAAAAAATATGATAAAATGAACGCAAAAAACGAAGTTCAGTGCATTTGGCAGGAGCCTGAGAACGTGTGCGCGGACTTGAAGAGGCAGGAGGGGACCAGGGGAGTGCGGGTATTGCCGTCCGGTAGGGGGATAGCGTACGGTAACGTTGCGAACAAGAGGAGGGAGGAAGATACGGACGTGTTGCGGTCAGAAAGGAGTTCGGCTGTCGGAGGCGGTTTACGGTCCGGCCCGGTACCGGAAAGGTATCGGGCCGGGTGTGGTTCTGTGGCTGGAAGGATGTATGTTGTACCGGCGGCCGGGTGTCAGATGTCGTCGCCCTCCTCTCCGTCGCCGGCCGGCGTTTCGTAGGAGAAGGTCATGGTCAGCCGGGGGGTGGATGACGGGAAGACAATATCCGTTGCGGCGTCGGAGAGTTCGTCCCCGTTGCGGTGGTAGGAGTAGAGGTATCGGGTTGGCCACGAGGTTTGCAGTCCTTCCTGAGAATGTATCTGCGTCGTGATATCGGCGCTTTCGGGGAAGTTGCTCTGCGGGTCGCCCGTCAGTCCCAGCAGCCAGAAACCGGTGAGGGAGTAAAACGGCGTACCCTGTGCCTCCGGCAGGACGAAGATGTTCCATACGTTGGTTGTCAGGTTGTTGTCCTGATATCCCGTTTCCTGTGTCGGGTAGTTCAGCTTGTATTGGACGGTATCCTGCACCATTTTCGCCTCGTCGTTCGGATTGTAGGTGGTGATGTGGCAGATGCTGTCCACGCGGAGATTGTCGTAGAAGTAGTCGAACGTTTCGTTGATGACCTGCGCCGTATCGAGGGTCTCTCCGTTGCGCATGCTCATTGTCTCGTTGCGCGTGATTTTTTGCAGGAGCTTGTCCTCGCTGTTGTCGTAGCTGAGGCTTATCGATACGGTGGACCGGTTGAGGATGATGCCCGTATTCGCGTCGGCGAAAGACCACTCCAGATTCTCATACCCGTATGCGCGTCCGTCGAGCATTTTTATCTGGAAGCTGCTTTCGCTTCCTCCGGAGGCCATCGTGACGGTACCCGAGGAGCTGCCCTTCTCCACCGAATAGGTGACGGCGCCGTTGCCGCTTCCCGTCGTGAAGGAGGTTACCTCGTCCGATTCGTCTGCGTATTCGAAAGAGAGTTCCGCCGGCCCGTCGAGCGTTCCGCCGATGAGGGTGCGTCTGATGCCGGAGAGCTGCCTGGGTCTGGCGACGGCCGGCTGCGTTACCCGGATTTGCGTTCCGACATTTCCGGGGAGCTTTATCTCCACATCGGCATGGCGGTCGCTGCCGGTGTAGTTGGCCGATTTGGCCATGATGGTTACGGAAGTGATGTTTGGACTTCCGGAGAGCGGCGTGACGTTGAGCCACCGTGTCGTGTCGCCCTGTTCGTAGAAGATGCGTGCATACCATTCGGCGCTCGCCCGGAAATTGACCGTGAAGGGATTGGTACCCGACAGTTCGATGTCGTGCATGCCGGGGTCGTCGATATCGACGTATGCGTTGTCGTGTGCGCACGATGCGGAAAGTGCCGTGAGGCACAGTGCGATGGTGATATTCGCAAGGGTTCGTCCCATGTTCATGTCCGTCGGTATGGTCGATGGCGGAAGCGTTCCGGCTCCGCCGAACAAGTGTAGCCTAAGACCGGACAGGCCGGTGTGCCAAAGGAGATTTCCCGGATTACAGGCCTGCAACTGTCTGTTACAAAGATACGCAGAACCGGCGAAAATCCGATAGAAATGGTGCAAATAAAGTAAATGGTTGATAATTAGTTCTTATGTGCTGTTTCCTGTGTGCTGTTCCTGCGGCGGAAAGGGGACAGGACGCCTCGCCGGCGGACGGCTGCGTGTTCTTTTGCCCTGTTTGTACGGGGTATCCGCCCCTCCCGGCAGCAGTCTGCGGAGAGGCGGCGGTTTCCTGCCGGTTCCGGTCGGCGGGTTCCGGAAGCTTCTGTCGTTCCGTATCGGACTGCTGCGCAGGCATCGCTCCTGCGGCAGTCTGTCTGCGGTTATTCGTAGAAAAGGATGAAATCTCCTACGTTGTTCTCTACGATGGGCGTTTGGATGCCGTCGGTTTCGTTGGCGACGGTCGTTTTGATGTAGCGTTCCAGTTCGAGCGTGGTGATGTTGCCCTGCCCGTCGCGGGCCTCTCCGGCAAGACCGTCGAGCAGGGCGCGGGTAAAGACTCCGTTCTGCCACTTTTCGGCCTCGTTGGATTGTTGGGAATCGGTGCTCGAATAGAAACCGATGACGCCGGGTTGGGCAAACTGAAGCGTTCGCGAGATGGACTTCGTGTTATAGAGCGCCCCGGCATGGCAGGCGTCCATGAAGACGACTACCCGGCAGTGCTTGTCCACCAGGATGCGCATGGCCGTGCGGATATCGTTGAAATTTACAGCCGTGGCATAGAGATTCCCTTCCACGGCGTCGGAGGTGAGGAAATAGGTCTCGTCGTTCTCCTGCGCTCCGTGTCCCGAGAAATAGAGGATTGCCACGTCGTCCTGCCGGACGCTGCGGGCGAGTTGCATCAGCGCCGTTTTCAGGCTGACGGCCGTAGCATGGGCATCGGTCAGCAGAATCGGTTCCTCGATTTTGCGGTATCCCTCCGGGTTGGCTCCGGCCACTGCCCGGGCGATATCCTTCGCATCTTTGGCCGCATGTGCGAGGTCGGCGATGTTCGGGTCGTCGTATTGTCCCACCCCCACGGCGAGCAGGTGCAGCGCGGGTTTGAGTTGCTCGCCCGTATATCGGAGCGTCAGGTAGACGGGCTCGCTGTTCAGCCCGCGCGAATCTTTGGCAATCAACTGAATGCGGCGCACTCCCTCTTTGGAAGGCAGTTTCAGCCGCAGCTCGTCGCCCACGCGCCGTACCCCCTTGGCAGTCATGTCGTAGGGTTCGTTGTCGATGGAGACCATGATTTCCGGCGCTTTGCCGTCGGCCGTTTTCGCCTCGTAACGGATGACCACCTCGTCCAGGTCGTAACCCGTACCATCCTTCGGACTCAGGATGGCCACTGTCGGAGGCGTCACGGCGGCCGGCGGGGCCGCATCTTCGGCGGGTGTCCGTACCGTCGTGTCCGCCGCGTGTTCGGCGAGGTTCCGGGCAGTCGTGGTCTGCGGATTCATGTCTGTCCCGTCGGGTACATAGTTGGCCACCTGGGAGGCCGGGACGACCGCATAGTCCGGAGAGTTCTGCCACTCCATTCCGGCCAGGTAGGAGTCGCCGTAAGAGAAGACGGGTTTGACGACGAACTCGCCCTTTTTGTTGATGCATCCCCATTTGCCGCGGTATTGCACGCTGGCGAAGTTGATGCCTTCGCCGAACGAATAGGGATGGCAGTCTTCGTAGCGGGGCAGGATGGCCCAGTTGCCGAGGTGATTGACGAATCCCCATTTTCCCGTGTCGCGGTCCTGGATGCGGTAAAGTACCCTGCCTACCGGGGTACCTGCGAGCAGGTGCTGTCCGGCCAGATAGGAATCGCCGTAGGAAAATACGGGACGGATGACGAACGCTCCTTTGCGGTCGATGCAGCCCCAGCGTCCTTTATATTTGACCGAACCGAGGCGGAATCCGCTGCTGAACGAATAGGGGTGGCACTCTTCGAATGCGGGAGCGATGGCCCATTCGCCCCGAGCATCGACGAAGCCCCACAGTTCGGTATCCGGGTCCTGTGCGGCACGCAGGGAGATTTGTGCCGGGGCGCTTGCCGGCAGCAAGAGGGACAGGAGACTAAATAACAGGAATCGTTTCATGTCGTAGCCGTATGTCGGTTAAGGATTTGTTACTTCGAGGGGCATCCGGAAGATGCCGACGCCGTCGGGCGATGCGTCTGCCGGTCGATTCATGCCGAGCGCTTCGGCCACGCGGCGCAGGTCGAACGGCCGGTCGTAGGCCGTCAGGACGAGGAGGTCGGTTCCGGCCGGTTCGGAGAACTCCATCGGATACTGCCGGAAGTCGACCGTACTGTTGCCCGGGACCAGCAGGTGCAGCATGGTACCGCCTTCGTCGATGGGCAGGCAGTCATAAAGGCTTCCGTCCGAGGCGATGTCCAGAACATTGACGAACAGCGGGATATCTCCCCGGTTGGTGATGCGGAAAAAGAAACGTCGGCCCATCGGGGCGCGGCCGCTGATTTCCGCTCCGGTCTGTTCGTCCACCAGCACCATCGACAGGGGGTAGGCCGACCGGTAGTCGAGGGTGACGACGGCGGCATGGATGGCTCCGTCGGCGTTGAGGTCTTTGTAGGATACGGTCGCTTCGTGGCTGATTTTTTCCGTATCGCCGCGGGTCAGTGCCCGCAGGAAATTGGTGGCGAAACGGCCGAGGGCCGAACGGCGCTGAGCCTCGATGATTTCGGCCAGCGGGGCTTCTTCCTGCTCCTTGAGGGCGTAAAGTCTGTTGCCGTCCCGGTCGATGACCGACAGCACGGAGTGTTTCCCGATGCGTACTATATCCTCCGCGGAGAGGGTTTCTCTGGGGGTCAGTGCATCCCATTGGCCCGCACGCAGGCAGTGGGCGTCGCCGTTCACCGAAGCGACGCGGTAACTTTGGGCGGAGAGGGTTCCCGCCAGAAACAGGGAGACCAGCAGGCCCAGCATTTTACGGATTGTCCGTTTCATCTGTTGCGTTTTTTTTCGTCCGTCCGGAGCGTTTGCGTGTACGGTGTCTCCCCCGAACCCATCCGGCCAGTTCGACGATGTCTGCCGCGAAGCCTGTCAGCGCCAGGGCGAACATCGTATAGACGAGGTTCAGTACCACTCCGTATTTCGAGAAGAGGCAATATCCGGCCAGCATCAGCAGTACGATGAGCAGGATGCGGGCCGCACTTTCGATAAAGTTGGCCCAGCGGGGGTGAAGGCGCCGGCTTTCCCGGACGGCATAGCAGAAATATGTGAAGAGAAATGTCAGGACGAAAGCGGCGGCCGCGCCCCAGACCGGGGCGAGCTTCACCACCCACGTATCGTGCAGGATGGTGGAGAGCGTATGGGCCAGCAGCACGGTGCCCGGTACGCGGTGCGTCCCTCCTATGCGGAAGGGCATGTCGTGCGTGTCGCGCAGGTCTTTCAGGTCACCCACCAGCACGAACCGTCCCCGGATGTCGTCGGGAAGAAGCGGTTGGGAGATGCCCGTCGTGAAGAACTCCTTGTCGAAGTAGTTCACCGTCCGGTACGGGTCGGGCGTGCCTGTCGTTCCGGTTGCGAGATAGGGCAGATAAGGGATGGTATCGCCCTGTTCTGTCTCGGCAGGGCGGAAATAGGTGAGGCGGTTGACGAGCCCTTCGGGTATGTTTCCGTCTGTCACGAAGAACGACCGTTCCGTCTCCCCGTCGGTCAGCCGGCAGGCCGCATAGAGGTTGCGGGCCTCGGTGACCGCATTTCGTAGCCGTCGGTCTTCGGCGGTATCCGTCGTGGCGGCTGCCGGAAAGATGACGTCGAGCAGGATGGCTGCGGGAGCACAGGCGTCTATGCGTTCGATGGCCTCGGCGATGGCTGCCCGCGATTTCTCTCCTTCCAGGTCGAAAAGCACGATGCGGTCGTCGTAAAAGCAGCTATAAGCTTCCGTGTCGGGCCCCCGGTTCTCAATCGAGTAGAAGTAGTTGATGACGTCCGCTTCGTCGTCCTGCGGCGCCAGATGGTCCAGTACATTGACGTCGAGAACGGTATAGAGCAGGAAGCAGAGTGCCAGCGAAATGCACGTTCCGGCAAGGGAGCGTAACAGGCGGGACGTATGGATATGAAAACGGACGGGAACCACGGTTGCGGAGCGTTTCGTTGGACTGGCGCGTGCAGATGACGGGAGTCCGGAACAAAGATAGGGAAATTTTGCACAATGCGGTTTGATGCCGTAACACAAAATGTCGGTAGCGTACTCGTAT
>OJKQ01000552.1_pt1 | contig 23593 bp, 21 predicted proteins | sample 1596641 | NCBI WGS metagenome assembly OJKQ01 (sample SAMEA4350167, study PRJEB24818) | metagenome | biome: human; feature: gut; material: faeces | place: Denmark | collected 2013-09 | reverse complement strand
TGAGGCAGCACCTGGCACGGCTGGGACGGAAGTCGCTGTCGTTCTCAAAATCGGTGGAGCTGCATGACAAAGTCATCGGGCATTATCTGAACATAAAACACTATCAATAAGTTGGAGTCATTACCGATAATCCAGGACATATCAGGCTCCGGAGAATTGGGGCCGTCCCCGGTGAAAAGAGGCGTTTGCAGGTCGTCCTGCAAAGCTGATGGTTGAACGGATATTTTGCCAGGTGGCAGGGGAATTTCAACTATTACCTTTGTGACTATCGCAAAAAAACAAACGGCACGACATAACTGTCGTACCGTTATTGCTTACTGCTGCGCTTTCGTTGCTGCGCCAGAAATCGCGTTACCGCCATCAGAAATGTCTTCACCAACGCCACGCGTGGTGTTGCAGGCAGTTAATACTGTTGAAAGCACCAGAACAGAAAAGATCGCTGCAATTGTCTTCTTCACCATAACGTCTTCCTTTTAGGTAATGTTATTTATGTTTGCCTATAGCAAATTAATAATAGACAACATCACCAAAAATGATGGAAATCTGATGATTTTTCGGAAGAGAAGAAAAATTAGCTGGCAGCGCGGGAGATGGAATTACCGAGATGTTTAATGTCTTCACCAAAACCGCGAGCGGTGTTACAGCCCGTGAGCAGCGCACTGGCAAGCAAAACAAGAACGATAAGGCGTTTCATCATCTCTGACCTGAATAAGTGATGGTGCAGCCTGCAGGCCGCACCACAACCGCATTACTTCACGCGAGAGACGTATTCACCAGAGCGGGTATCCACTTTGATGACTTCGCCGATCTGCACGAACAGCGGAACTTTAACCACAGCGCCAGTAGACAGGGTAGCTGGTTTGCCGCCAGTACCTGCGGTATCACCTTTCAGGCCCGGATCGGTATCAACGATTTCCAGTTCAACGAAGTTCGGCGGAGTAACGGAGATCGGCTGACCATTCCACAGAGTTACGATACACTCTGCCTGATCAAGCAGCCATTTCGCGTTGTCGCCAATTGCTTTTGCGTCAGCAGACAGCTGCTCGAAAGTTTCGTTGTTCATGAAGTGCCAGAACTCACCGTCGTTGTACAGGTAAGTCAGGTTCATATCGACAACATCAGCGCCTTCAGCGGAATCAGTAGATTTGAAGGTTTTTTCTACGCGAGTACCGGTCAGCAGACGACGCAGTTTAACGCGAGCAAATGCCTGGCCTTTACCCGGTTTTACGAATTCACTCGCTTCAACCGCGTAAGGTTCGCCGTCTAACATGATTTTAAGACCAGCACGAAAATCGTTGCTATAGTACGTTGCCATAAGGCCCTCTGAAATTTGTTAATTGGTAGCTAAGCCACAAAATGGCGCATATTGTAACCCTAAATACCCCATCCAGAGAAGATTGGTTAACGCAACTTGCCGATGTTGTGACCGATCCTGATGAACTTCTGCGTCTTTTGAATATAGACGCGGACGAAAAACTGTTGGCCGGACGCAGCGCCAAAAAGCTGTTTGCCCTGCGTGTGCCCCGCTCATTTATCGATCGCATGGAGAAAGGCAATCCGAACGATCCGCTTTTGCGTCAGGTAATTACCTCGCAAGATGAGTTTGTCGTCGCGCCCGGATTCTCCACCGACCCGCTGGAAGAACAGCACAGCGTAGTGCCTGGTTTGTTGCATAAATACCACAACCGGGCGCTTTTGCTGGTCAAAGGCGGCTGCGCGGTAAATTGCCGCTATTGCTTCCGTCGCCACTTCCCCTATGCCGAAAATCAGGGCAACAAGCGTAACTGGCAAACTGCACTTGAGTATGTTGCTGCGCATCCGGAACTGGACGAGATGATTTTCTCCGGCGGCGATCCGCTGATGGCGAAAGATCACGAGCTGGACTGGTTGCTCACACAACTGGAAGCCATCCCGCATATCAAACGTCTGCGGATTCACAGCCGTCTGCCGATTGTGATCCCGGCACGCATCACAGATGCGCTGGTTGAACGCTTTTCTCATTCTACGCTGCAAATCTTGCTGGTGAATCACATCAACCATGCCAATGAGGTAGATGAAACATTCCGTCAGGCGATGGCTAAGTTGCGCCGGGTGGGCGTTACTTTGCTGAACCAGAGCGTTCTGTTACGTGGTGTGAACGATAACGCGCAAACGCTGGCAAACCTGAGTAATGCGTTGTTCGATGCGGGCGTGATGCCGTATTACCTGCATGTGCTCGATAAAGTACAGGGCGCGGCGCATTTTATGGTGAGTGATGACGAAGCACGGCAGATTATGCGTGAGTTGCTGACACTGGTGTCGGGATATCTGGTGCCTAAACTGGCGCGAGAAATTGGCGGCGAACCCAGCAAAACGCCGCTGGATCTCCAGCTACGCCAGCAGTAACTGATTAAACAGGGAAGTTTAATCTTTGCACGTTGCATAACCTTTAATTATTCATATACATTGCTGTTGTTACTCTTTATATAATCAACACCAATAATTAACCTTTCTTTTCTGTTTATATAGAGTGAGTACGGCTATTTATGTTATTTTAACAACTATTACTACCAAGCCCATTTATCTGGCTTATAAACTAAAATTAATTATTTAATTGAGAAATGGTTAGGGAGAACCTACATGGCCATAAGCATCAAGGGTGTTAATACCGGTGTTATTCGCAAGAGTAATAATTTCATTGCACTGGCGCTGAAAATTAAAGAGCCTCGCAATAAAGAATCGTTGTTGTTTCTGTCTGTCATGGAACTGCGCGACCTTCTGATTGCGCTGGAAAGCCGTTTGCATCAAAAGCATAAACTGGATGCTGCTGCACGCCTTCAGTATGAGCAAGCTCGCGATAAAGTCATTAAGAAAATGGCAGAAAATATCCCAGAAATTCTGGTTGATGAGCTTAAAAATGCCGATATTAATCGTCGGGTTAACACGCTGGAACTTACCGATAATGAGGATGAAAATCTTACCTTCGTATTAACGCTACATGACGGTAGCAAATGTGAGTTAGTCATCAATGAATTGCAGATTGAAATGCTGGCGCGAGCAATCATTCATGCAATTAATAATGCGGAAATGCGTGAACTGGCATTACGTATTACCTCACTGTTAGATTTCCTGCCGTTATACGACGTTGACTGCCAGGACAATGGCAATCTGGAATATGACACCTATTCCCAACCGGAATGGAAACATAACTTGTTCAACCATTATCTGGCGGTGCTTTACCGCTTTAAAGATGAAAGTGGCAAAGAACAATTTAGCGGCGCAGTGGTGAAAACGCGTGAAGCAACGCCGGGTAAAGAAGTGGAGGCGATCACTCGCCGAATGCTTGATTTCAGCCCACGACTGAAAAAACTCGCGGGTGTACCATGTCAGGTCTATGTTCGCACCGTAGCGGCAAATAACGCCCAACCGCTAACCCAGGATCAATGCTTACGCGCGCTGCATCACTTACGTGTTCAATCCACCAGCAAAACTGCACCGCAGGCGAAATAATCCCATCTGTTTTACTACGAGGCTGGAAGTATCCAGCCTCTGGATCCCATCAGTTCGGGCACTTATATACCTGGCCGATAATCTGGCTATCCGTCGGGACAAAACTGGACAACATTCCCTGCGACGGGCTGCTGATGCCATAAATCACGTTACCGCCCATTGCAGCCGCCTGGTTGCGCAGATCGTTTGCTGCGCCGCGCATAGAACCGCCTTCTTCACCGTGTTGCCCGGAAAGCCAGTTGCTTTGCTTACCTGTCGCAGTACCAATCAGCTGGCACTCTGCGCCTGGCTGCTCGTCCACAATGCGTACACTCTGACCGGCAGCACTCAATTCGTTGCTGGAGCTACAACCCGCCATCAGTAGCGCGGCACCGACAATCCCTGCTAAGTATTTTACGTGCATGTTATTCCCCATAATCAATGAGCTGGACGCCACTCGCGTCGTCCGTGTCTGAATCTTATACTAGAAAGATGACCAAAAGAAAAACCCCCAGACATTTCTGCCCGGGGGTTTGTTTATTTCTGCGAGGTGCAGGGCAATTACATCATGCCGCCCATGCCACCCATGCCGCCCATACCGCCAGCAGCGCCTAAGTCAGCTGCATCGTTTTTCGGCAGGTCGGTAACCATGCACTCGGTGGTGATCATCAGGCCAGCCACAGAAGCCGCGTACTGCAGAGCAGAACGGGTTACTTTGGTTGGATCCAGGATACCCATGTCGATCATGTTGCCGTATTCTTCGGTTGCTGCGTTGTAACCGTAGTTGCCGTCGCCGCCTTTAACAGTGTTAGCAACAACAGACGGTTCTTCGCCGCAGTTCAGGACGATCTGACGCAGCGGAGCCTCCATTGCACGCAGTGCAACTTTGATACCCACGTTCTGGTCTTCGTTCTGACCACGCAGGTCAGCCAGTTTAGACGCTACGCGGATCAGCGCAACACCACCACCAGCAACCACGCCTTCTTCTACCGCAGCACGGGTCGCGTGCAGGGCGTCTTCAACGCGTGCTTTTTTCTCTTTCATTTCAACTTCGGTAGCAGCACCAACTTTGATAACTGCAACGCCGCCTGCCAGTTTCGCTACGCGCTCCTGCAGTTTTTCACGGTCGTAGTCAGAAGTTGCTTCTTCAATCTGCTGACGGATCTGAGCAACACGGCCCTGGATTGCAGCTTCTTCACCCACGCCATCGATGATGGTGGTGGTGTCTTTGTTGATCACAACACGTTTAGCCTGACCCAGGTCTTCCAGGGTTGCTTTTTCCAGCTCCATACCGATCTCTTCAGAGATTACGGTACCGCCAGTCAGGGTTGCGATATCCTGCAGCATAGCTTTACGACGATCGCCGAAGCCCGGAGCTTTAACCGCAGCAACTTTCACGATGCCACGCATGGTGTTAACAACCAGAGTTGCCAGCGCTTCGCCTTCAACATCTTCAGCGATGATCAGCAGCGGTTTGCCTGCTTTGGCAACAGCTTCCAGAACCGGCAGCATTTCGCGGATGTTGGAGATTTTCTTGTCAGCCAGCAGGATGAACGGGCTTTCCAGTTCTACTGCGCCAGTTTCCGGCTTGTTGATGAAGTAAGGAGACAGGTAGCCACGGTCGAACTGCATACCTTCAACCACGTCCAGTTCGTCCTGCAGACCGGTACCGTCTTCAACGGTGATAACGCCTTCTTTACCGACTTTGTCCATCGCTTCAGCGATCAGTTTACCTACGGTTTCGTCGGAGTTAGCGGAGATGGTACCAACCTGAGCAATCGCTTTAGAGTCAGAGCACGGTACGGACAGCGCTTTCAGTTCTTCAACTGCAGCGGTAACAGCTTTGTCGATACCACGTTTCAGGTCCATCGGGTTCATGCCCGCAGCAACAGCTTTCAGACCTTCAGTGATGATAGCCTGAGCCAGTACGGTTGCAGTGGTGGTACCGTCGCCTGCAGCGTCGTTCGCTTTAGAGGCAACTTCTTTCACCATCTGCGCACCCATATTTTCGAACTTGTCTTCCAGTTCGATTTCACGAGCAACGGAAACACCATCTTTGGTGATGGTCGGTGCACCGAAAGATTTATCCAGAACTACGTTACGGCCTTTCGGACCGAGGGTAACTTTCACTGCATCTGCCAGTACGTTTACGCCGCGCAGCATTTTCACACGAGCGTCGTTACCGAATTTTACGTCTTTAGCTGCCATTATCTTTATTCCTTAAATTCGTATGTTCAGTGTCGTGCGCGGATTACGCTTCAACAATTGCCAGAATGTCGCTTTCGGACATGATCAACACTTCTTCATTGTCGATCTTCTCAGATTTCACACCGTAGCCATCGTTGAAAATAACGATGTCGCCAACTTTCACATCCAGCGGCTTCACTTCGCCATTTTCAAGGATACGGCCATTGCCGACAGCCAGCACTTCGCCGCGGGTGGATTTAGCCGCTGCAGAGCCGGTCAGAACGATGCCGCCAGCAGATTTAGTTTCAACTTCTTTACGCTTGACGATCACGCGATCATGCAATGGACGAATATTCATTGATAACTCTCCTTTGAGAAAGTCCGTATCTGTTATGGGTGACGCCGGAGCTTACGTGGTTTCCCGGCTGGTGACCAGAGAAATGGGGATGAGGCTTCGCCCCTTCAAGGGGGAAAAAGAAAAAAAATTCTGATCAGCACAAAATCGGGTGAAAACCCTGATTCACCTCACATTTCATCGCAATTTCTTCATCACCGTCATAAGCGAATCTGATTGTGCTACCATCGAAAATCTACGCAGTTGCCCATAATTTGGGCGCAATCGGACATCAACCCATGAGTGGACTCAAACAAGAACTGGGGCTGGCCCAGGGCATTGGCCTGCTATCGACGTCATTATTAGGCACTGGCGTGTTTGCCGTTCCTGCGTTAGCTGCGCTGGTAGCGGGCAATAACAGCCTGTGGGCGTGGCCCGTTTTGATTATCTTAGTGTTCCCGATTGCGATTGTGTTTGCGATTCTGGGTCGCCACTATCCCAGCGCAGGCGGTGTCGCGCACTTCGTCGGTATGGCGTTTGGTTCGCGGCTTGAGCGAGTCACCGGCTGGTTGTTTTTATCGGTCATTCCCGTGGGTTTGCCTGCCGCGCTACAAATTGCCGCCGGGTTCGGCCAGGCAATGTTTGGCTGGCATAGCTGGCAACTGTTGTTGGCAGAACTCGGTACGCTGGCGCTGGTGTGGTATATCGGTACTCGCGGTGCCAGTTCCAGTGCTAATCTACAAACAGTTATTGCCGGACTTATCGTCGCGCTGATTGTCGCTATCTGGTGGGCGGGCGATATCAAACCTGCGAATATCCCCTTCCCTGCACCTGGTAATATCGAACTTACCGGGTTATTTGCTGCGTTATCAGTGATGTTCTGGTGCTTTGTCGGTCTGGAGGCATTTGCCCATCTTGCCTCGGAATTTAAAAATCCAGAGCGTGATTTTCCTCGTGCTTTGATGATTGGTCTGCTGCTGGCAGGATTAGTCTACTGGGGCTGTACGGTAGTCGTCTTACACTTCGACGCCTATGGTGAACAAATGGCCGCGGCAGCATCGCTTCCAAAAATTGTAGTGCTGTTGTTCGGTGTAGGAGCGTTATGGATTGCCTGCGTGATTGGCTATCTGGCCTGCTTTGCCAGTCTCAACATTTATATACAGAGCTTCGCCCGCCTGGTCTGGTCGCAGGCGCAACATAATCCTGACCACTACCTGGCACGCCTCTCTTCTCGTCATATCCCGAATAATGCCCTCAATGCGGTGCTCGGCTGCTGCGTGGTGAGCACGTTGGTGATTCATGCTTTAGAGATCAATCTGGACGCTCTTATTATTTATGCCAATGGCATCTTTATTATGATTTATCTGTTATGCATGCTGGCAGGTTGTAAATTATTGCAAGGACGTTATCGACTACTGGCGGTGGTTGGCGGGCTGTTATGCGTTCTGTTACTGGCAATGGTCGGCTGGAAAAGTCTCTATGCGCTGATCATGCTGGCGGGGTTATGGCTGTTTCTGCCAAAACGAAAAACGCCGGAAAATGGCATAACCACATAATCCGGCGTTTCGACATTAATCCTGGCGATCGTCTTTATGATCAAGGCGGTCGCGGTCATCATCCTTTCGCTGGTACTCACCATCAAAAGTATTACCGCCACCGGTCCCGGCGCTAAAACCGCCGCCTGGCATGCGAGAAAAGCGCAAATGTGGCATCAACTTCACTGTCAGATGCTTTTGCACCGGCGGCAATAAAAGTAGAAGACCGAGGAAGTCGGTAAAAAAGCCCGGTAATAAAAGCAGCAAACCGGCAATGATCAGCGAAACACTTTTAATCATCTCCGCCGCTGGGTTTTCACCCGCCGCCATTTTTTGCTGCATCAGCACGAAATTCTTAAAGCCCTGGTTGCGTACCAGTGACATACCGATAACTGACGTGAATATAACCAGCACGAGGGTCAGCAATACCCCCAATACATGGGCAACCTGAATAAAGATTGAAATCTCAATATAGACATAAAGGAAAATGGCAATAAAAGGTAACCAGCGCAAAGGTTTCTCCTGTAATAGCAGCCGGTTAACCCCGGCTACCTGAATGGGTTGCGAATCGCGTTCAGCTTATATTGTGGTCATTAGCAAAATTTCAAGATGTTTGCGCAACTATTTTTGGTAGTAATCCCAAAGCGGTGATCTATTTCACAAATTAATAATTAAGGGGTAAAAACCGACACTTAAAGTGATCCAGATTACGGTAGAAATCCTCAAGCAGCATATGATCTCGGGTATTCGGTCGATGCAGGGGATAATCGTCGGTCGAAAAACATTCGAAACCACATATATTCTGTGTGTTTAAAGCAAATCATTGGCAGCTTGAAAAAGAAGGTTCACATGTCAAACAACATTCGTATCGAAGAAGATCTGTTGGGTACCAGGGAAGTTCCAGCTGATGCCTACTATGGTGTTCACACTCTGAGAGCGATTGAAAACTTCTATATCAGCAACAACAAAATCAGTGATATTCCTGAATTTGTTCGCGGTATGGTAATGGTTAAAAAAGCCGCAGCTATGGCAAACAAAGAGCTGCAAACCATTCCTAAAAGTGTAGCGAATGCCATCATTGCCGCATGTGATGAAGTCCTGAACAACGGAAAATGCATGGATCAGTTCCCGGTAGACGTCTACCAGGGCGGCGCAGGTACTTCCGTAAACATGAACACCAACGAAGTGCTGGCCAATATCGGTCTGGAACTGATGGGTCACCAGAAAGGTGAATATCAGTACCTGAACCCGAACGACCATGTTAACAAATGTCAGTCCACTAACGACGCCTACCCGACCGGTTTCCGTATCGCAGTTTACTCTTCCCTGATTAAGCTGGTAGATGCGATTAACCAACTGCGTGAAGGCTTTGAACGTAAAGCTGTCGAATTCCAGGACATCCTGAAAATGGGTCGTACCCAGCTGCAGGACGCAGTACCGATGACCCTCGGTCAGGAATTCCGCGCTTTCAGCATCCTGCTGAAAGAAGAAGTGAAAAACATCCAACGTACCGCTGAACTGCTGCTGGAAGTTAACCTTGGCGCAACAGCAATCGGTACTGGTCTGAACACGCCGAAAGAGTACTCTCCGCTGGCAGTGAAAAAACTGGCTGAAGTCACTGGCTTCCCATGCGTACCGGCTGAAGACCTGATCGAAGCGACCTCTGACTGCGGCGCTTATGTTATGGTTCACGGCGCGCTGAAACGCCTGGCTGTGAAGATGTCCAAAATCTGTAACGACCTGCGCTTGCTCTCTTCTGGCCCACGTGCCGGCCTGAACGAGATCAACCTGCCGGAACTGCAGGCGGGCTCTTCCATCATGCCAGCTAAAGTAAACCCGGTTGTTCCGGAAGTGGTTAACCAGGTATGCTTCAAAGTCATCGGTAACGACACCACTGTTACCATGGCAGCAGAAGCAGGTCAGCTGCAGTTGAACGTTATGGAGCCGGTCATTGGCCAGGCCATGTTTGAATCCGTTCACATTCTGACCAACGCTTGCTACAACCTGCTGGAAAAATGCATTAACGGCATCACTGCTAACAAAGAAGTGTGCGAAGGTTACGTTTACAACTCTATCGGTATCGTTACTTACCTGAACCCGTTCATCGGTCACCACAACGGTGACATCGTGGGTAAAATCTGTGCCGAAACCGGTAAGAGTGTACGTGAAGTCGTTCTGGAACGCGGTCTGTTGACTGAAGCGGAACTTGACGATATTTTCTCCGTACAGAATCTGATGCACCCGGCTTACAAAGCAAAACGCTATACTGATGAAAGCGAACAGTAATCGTACAGGGTAGTACAAATAAAAAAGGCACGTCAGATGACGTGCCTTTTTTCTTGTGAGCAGTAACTTAAAAATAACAATCTAATATCAACTTGTTAAAAAACAAGGAAGGCTAATATGCTAGTTGTAGAACTCATCATAGTTTTGCTGGCGATCTTCTTGGGCGCCAGATTGGGGGGAATAGGTATTGGTTTTGCAGGCGGATTGGGGGTGCTGGTTCTTGCCGCTATTGGCGTTAAACCCGGTAACATCCCGTTCGATGTCATTTCCATTATCATGGCGGTTATCGCCGCTATTTCTGCCATGCAGGTTGCTGGCGGTCTGGACTATCTGGTTCATCAGACAGAAAAGCTGCTGCGCCGTAACCCGAAATACATCACGATCCTCGCACCGATCGTGACCTATTTCCTGACAATCTTTGCTGGTACTGGCAACATCTCTCTGGCGACACTGCCAGTTATCGCTGAAGTTGCGAAGGAACAAGGCGTTAAACCTTGCCGTCCGCTGTCTACTGCAGTGGTATCCGCGCAGATTGCGATCACCGCATCGCCAATCTCAGCGGCAGTGGTTTACATGTCTTCCGTGATGGAAGGTCATGGCATCAGCTACCTCCATCTGCTCTCCGTGGTCATCCCGTCCACCCTGCTGGCGGTTCTGGTGATGTCCTTCCTGGTCACTATGCTGTTCAACTCCAAACTCTCTGACGATCCGATTTATCGCAAGCGTCTGGAAGAAGGCCTGGTTGAACTGCGCGGTGAAAAGCAGATTGAAATCAAATCCGGTGCAAAAACGTCCGTCTGGCTGTTCCTGCTGGGCGTAGTTGGCGTGGTTATCTATGCAATCATCAACAGCCCAAGCATGGGTCTGGTTGAAAAACCGCTGATGAACACCACCAACGCAATCCTGATCATCATGCTCAGCGTTGCAACTCTGACCACCGTTATCTGTAAAGTCGATACCGACAACATCCTCAACTCCAGCACCTTCAAAGCAGGTATGAGCGCCTGTATTTGTATCCTGGGTGTTGCGTGGCTGGGCGATACTTTCGTTTCCAACAACATCGACTGGATCAAAGATACCGCTGGTGAAGTGATTCAGGGTCATCCGTGGCTGCTGGCCGTCATCTTCTTCTTTGCTTCTGCTCTGCTGTACTCTCAGGCTGCAACCGCAAAAGCACTGATGCCGATGGCTCTGGCACTGAACGTTTCTCCGCTGACCGCTGTTGCTTCTTTCGCTGCGGTGTCTGGTCTGTTCATTCTGCCGACCTACCCGACGCTGGTTGCTGCGGTACAGATGGATGACACGGGTACTACCCGTATCGGTAAATTCGTCTTCAACCATCCGTTCTTCATCCCGGGTACTCTGGGTGTTGCCCTGGCCGTTTGCTTCGGCTTCGTGCTGGGTAGCTTCATGCTGTAATGATCAATCGCGGGGCGTTCACGCCCCGCTTTCTTTCCCGCCGACTAACATCCTTCCCCCGTCCGTTGTATAGTGACCTCTCTCTTGCGGTTCCATCTGTTCTTGCGAGGTGTTTATGCTTGATGAAAAAAGTTCGAATACCGCGTCTGTCGTGGTGCTATGTACCGCACCGGATGAAGCGACAGCCCAGGATTTAGCCGCCAAAGTGCTGGCGGAAAAACTGGCAGCCTGCGCGACCTTGATCCCCGGCGCTACCTCTCTCTATTACTGGGAAGGTAAGCTGGAGCAAGAATACGAAGTGCAGATGATTTTAAAAACTACCGTATCTCACCAGCAGGCACTGCTGGAATGCCTGAAGTCTCATCATCCATATCAAACCCCGGAACTTCTGGTTTTACCTGTTACACACGGAGACACAGATTACCTCTCATGGCTCAACGCATCTTTACGCTGATCCTGCTACTTTGCAGCACTTCCGTTTTTGCCGGATTATTCGACGCGCCGGGACGTTCACAATTTGTCCCCGCGGCTCAAGCCTTTGCTTTTGATTTTCAGCAAAACCAACATGATCTGAATCTGACCTGGCAGATCAAAGACGGTTACTACCTCTACCGTAAACAGATCCGCATTACGCCGGAACACGCGAAAATTGCCGACGTGCAGCTGCCGCAAGGCGTCTGGCATGAAGATGAGTTTTACGGCAAAAGCGAGATTTACCGCGATCGGCTGACGCTTCCCGTAACCATCAACCAGGCGAGTGCGGGAGCGACGTTAACTGTCACCTACCAGGGCTGTGCTGATGCCGGTTTCTGTTATCCGCCAGAAACCAAAACCGTTCCGTTAAGCGAAGTGGTCGCCAACAACGCAGCGTCACAGCCTGTGTCTGTTCCGCAGCAAGAGCAGCACACCGCGCAATTGCCCTTTTCCGCGCTCTGGGCGTTGTTGATCGGTATTGGTATCGCCTTTACGCCATGCGTGCTGCCAATGTACCCACTGATTTCTGGCATCGTGCTGGGTGGTAAACAGCGGCTCTCCACTGCCAGAGCATTGTTGCTGACCTTTATTTATGTGCAGGGGATGGCACTGACTTACACGGCGCTGGGTCTGGTAGTTGCCGCCGCAGGGTTACAGTTCCAGGCGGCGCTACAGCACCCATACGTGCTCATTGGCCTCGCTATCGTCTTTACCTTGCTGGCGATGTCAATGTTTGGTTTGTTTACCCTGCAACTCCCCTCTTCGCTGCAAACGCGCCTCACGCTGATGAGCAATCGCCAACAGGGCGGCTCACCTGGCGGTGTGTTTGTTATGGGAGCGATTGCCGGACTGATCTGTTCACCATGCACCACCGCACCGCTTAGCGCGATTCTGTTGTATATCGCCCAAAGCGGGAACATGTGGCTGGGGGGCGGCACGCTTTATCTCTATGCGTTGGGCATGGGCCTGCCGCTGATGCTAATAACCGTCTTTGGTAACCGCCTGCTGCCGAAAAGCGGCCCGTGGATGGAACAAGTCAAAACCGCGTTTGGTTTTGTGATCCTCGCACTGCCGGTCTTCCTGCTGGAGCGAGTGATTGGTGATATATGGGGATTACGCTTGTGGTCGGCGCTTGGTGTCGCATTCTTTGGCTGGGCCTTTATCACCAGCCTACAGGCCAAACGCGGCTGGATGCGCGTGGTGCAAATAATCCTGCTGGCAGCGGCATTGGTTAGCGTGCGCCCACTTCAGGATTGGGCATTTGGTGCGACGCATACCGTGCAAACTCAGACGCATCTCAACTTTACACAAATCAAAACGGTAGATGAGTTAAATCAGGCGCTCGTTGAAGCCAAAGGCAAACCAGTGATGTTAGATCTCTATGCCGACTGGTGCGTCGCCTGTAAAGAGTTTGAGAAATACACCTTCAGCGACCCGCAGGTGCAAAAAGCGTTAGCAGACACGGTCTTACTTCAGGCTAACGTCACTGCCAACGACGCCCAAGATGTGGCGCTGTTAAAGCATCTTAATGTCCTTGGCCTACCGACAATTCTCTTTTTTGACGGACAAGGCCAGGAGCATCCACAAGAACGCGTCACGGGCTTTATGGATGCTGAAACCTTCAGCGCACATTTGCGCGATCGCCAACCGTGAACGACACTTGCAGTGGGAAAGACGGAGGAAAATAGCGTGCAACGTGAAGATGTACTGGGAGAAGCCCTGAAATTATTAGAATTACAAGGGATTGCCAACACCACGCTGGAGATGGTTGCTGAACGTGTGGATTATCCACTGGACGAGCTACGCCGCTTCTGGCCAGACAAAGAGGCAATCCTCTACGATGCGCTGCGTTATCTTAGCCAACAGATAGATGTCTGGCGTCGTCAGCTGATGCTGGACGAAACGCAAACCGCCGAACAAAAGTTGCTGGCACGTTATCAGGCGTTATCGGAGTGCGTTAAAAACAACCGCTATCCGGGCTGTCTGTTTATCGCTGCCTGTACGTTTTATCCCGATCCTGGCCACCCTATTCATCAACTGGCCGATCAGCAAAAAAGCGCGGCCTACGATTTCACCCACGAACTGTTAACCACGCTGGAAGTTGACGATCCGGCGATGGTAGCAAAGCAGATGGAACTGGTGCTGGAAGGCTGTTTAAGCCGAATGCTGGTGAATCGTAGCCAGGCGGATGTCGACACCGCACATCGGCTGGCGGAAGATATCCTGCGCTTCGCCCGCTGCCGTCAGGGTGGTGCACTGACCTGACAGAAACACAGAAAAGAAGCGATTTGCCGCAATCTTAAGCAGTTGAATCGCTTTTACTGAAATTAGGTTGACGAGATGTGCAGATTACGGTTTAATGCGCCCCGTTGCCCGGATAGCTCAGTCGGTAGAGCAGGGGACTGAAAATCCCCGTGTCGTTGGTTCGATTCCGAGTCCGGGCACCACTTTCACCTCCAGATTCATCTCCCGAACTCCACGAAACTCAAGTATAATCACATCTTTACAAGCAAACTGAACATTCTGAACTCCACCAGACTCCACTGAATTCTCTCTCAATCAAGCGTTCATTGGGGGCACCTGTGGGGGCCCATTGTGTTCAGTCAGTTTCAGGAGCCCCCATATGGCACTTACAGCCAGACAGGTCGAAACAGCCAGACCTAAAGAAAAAGACTATAAACTCTCTGACGAACGTGGTTTATATCTGCTGGTTAAAACCACGGGAGCCCGCTACTGGCGGCTTAAATACCGGATAGCAGGAAAAGAGAAAAAACTGTCCCTCGGCGTCTATCCCGATGTTTCCCTTGCTGAAGCCAGAATCAAACGCGACGATGCCCGAAAAATTATCTCCGAAGGGGGTGACCCGGGCGAAAAGAAGCGAAAGGAAAAACTCACTCAGAAAATCTCTGCCACCAATACGTTCCATGCCCTCGCTACGGAATGGCACCAGCATAAATCTTTATCATGGTCTGAAAGTTACGCCAGAAGCGTACTGGAGGCGCTGGATAAAGATATTTTCCCGTATCTGGGCAAACGAAGCGTTACTGATATCCTCCCGCTGGAAATGCTGGAAATTCTGCGTCGCATAGAAAAACGTGGCTCACTGGAAAAACTGCGTAAGGTCCGCCAGTACTGTAATCAGATTTTTCGTTATGCCATCGCCACCGGACGAGCCACTGTCAATCCGGCATCTGAACTGACCAGTACGCTGGCGACGCCAAAAGCTGCGCATTTCCCCCACCTGAGAGCAGATGAGCTCCCTGTTTTTCTCCGGAGGCTCGCTGAATATCATGGCAGTCCTGTTACCCGCATGGCGACAAATCTGCTGCTTCTGACAGGCCTCAGAACGATTGAACTACGGTCCGCTGAATGGTCAGAAATTGATTTTGATAATGCCCTGTGGACAATCCCTGAAAGCCGCATGAAAATGCGACGTAAACATGTCGTACCACTGTCACAACAGGCCACTGACATTCTGCTGCAGCTCAGAACCTTCTCCGGACAATACCGGCTGGTTTTTCCCGGGCGTTGTGATATCAACAAGCCGATGAGCGAAGCCAGCATCAATATGGTGCTCAAACGTATCGGTTACGATGGCAGGGCAACCGGTCATGGTTTTCGTCACACCATGAGCACCATTCTGCACGAACAGGGCTTTAATTCTTCCTGGATTGAAATGCAGTTAGCTCATGTGGATAAAAACGCCATCAGAGGCACCTATAACCACGCACAGTATCTGGATGGTCGCCGTGAAATGATGCAGTGGTACGCCGACTACATTGATTCACTCTCCAGCCAGTAAAGTTAAGTCAGAAATACTTTTCCATGATACTTTTTCAGGGTTAAGTATTTTACCCTCCGGCCTGCAGGGCCGGAGGGGTTTTGTTATTAATTATATTTTTTCATCTGCAAAATTATCACAAAAAACATGATTGCAGACAAATTGACATTTTCAGGCTGGTGATTACAGAATATGGCCTTGCACTTATTCCGGCACCTTCAGCAAAGGAAAAATTGATTCAGATATTATTTAGCATTTCAGTCATCTGACATCATTATAAAAAATGAAATTCATATAAAGATAAGATTATTGTTATCAATGCCAGGCAGGCACTGGCTTCGTAAGTAATGATCGTTCGGGGCCAGGACAGAGCCTGATGCGTATTCCGCTCTATTCGATCACGGATTGGCATCGAAGTCCGATCAGCGATTCGCATTTTTTACCAAAACGCTGCTGGAGTGAGAGCTTCATCTGCTCTTCCAGAATACGCATACGGTCCAGAAGGCCAGCATTCTCAGCCTTGACTTTCTGCACCATGGCAATCGCCAGTGTGCGAAGCTGTTCCGGGTCACGGGTGGTGGTGAGAAGTGAAATATCCATGCGGTGGATTATACACCATTGGGCATGGATATTCATTACATTTCATGTGGTTACTGTGATATGCTGCGCATCCGGAGGCGGTTCCCGGTATACCCATTTTGCCAGGTCATGCCCTTTCACCTGTGGCCAGTCAACGCCACAGACAAGCCAGTGAAAGCCATCCGGTGTGAGATGCTATGTGGCATCACCTTTCCGGGGCCAGCGGTTAGCATCCCCGGTGCAGTCGTCGGGTACACAGCCATACGCCATGTTTGTCCCACCGGAGAACTTTTATCCGGGAGCGGGCTTTGTTGGTGAAGACAAAAGCAGCCCCGTCATGCCATGCTGCGTTAAGTTCGTTCTGAACGTACTGGGGCAGGGTGTCGATACCGGCACGCATATCGACGGGTTTCACGGCCAGCCAGACGTTATCAGGTGTCAGCATGGCGAAGCGCCCTGAATACATCAGTCAGTTGCGCTGCCCGGCAGCACAGTCGGATACCACCGGGCAGGATACAACGTTACCGGTTCGTCAGCGGGGGCAGTCGCAGTTGTCCCCCGACTCTCCGTATGTCGTAAGACGCTGACCGGGATGAAAGCGGGTCCATGCGCCTTCCTGTCGCCCCGGTTATTACCTTTTCGGCCATGTAGCGCATGGATTTATGGGGGATATTGTGCTGTTCGCAGGACGCCATCCGGGATAGACCACCGCCCCGCCATGCGTCAACACGTTGTCTTTTTTGCTCAAGCGTCCATCGTGAATCTGTGATTGTTATTTTCCTCCAGGTTGCACACATGTAGCGTGACGTTCCGGGCATCTCATCTTGACGCGATGATCACAGCCTGTTAGCCGAACCTGGGTAATCCGCTCGGATGCTGAAGTACTGAGCAGGGTGTTCGCGACGGGCGTTGAAGTACTGACCAGGGGAATGGCGGTATGGGCGGCGAGTACTGACTCGGTTTTTTCACGGCGCTGAAGCCGCGTGGTGAGCGGGCTCCCGCTGTTTTCGGTGTCAGGCGCGTAAGTCCTGACGTCAGGAGTTACCGGGGGACTGGCAGGTCATCGGGCGGGTCACAGTCCCTTCCCGATCAGCATTTATGCCCCTTAAGCTGAGAAGGTGAACCCCGGCAGTGGCAGCAGTTCCTCAAGACGATCTTCGGGCCATAACGGCAGTCTCTTCAGTACATCCGTCAGCCAGGCATGTGGCTCCAGACCATTGAGCTTAGCCGTTTCCAGCAGACTCATTATCCGGGCCGCACGCTCTCCCGCTATCCGTGAACCGGCGAAGAGCCACGATTTTCTGCCCATGACCACCGTTTTGATGGCTCTTTCACAAGGGTTATTGTCGAGGGGGACCGCGCCATCCTCCAGGAACAGACTCAGTTCCACACGCCGCGCCAGCGCATAGACGATCGCTTTGTGTAATGCACCTCCCGGAGGGCATCTTTGCTCCTGCTCCTCAAGCCAGGCAAACAGGTCATTCACTATCGGCCGGGCATAACGCTGTCGCCACTGGCGGATTTTCTCCACGGGACGGCTGCTGATCTTTTTCTCCAGCCTGTACAACCCGGCGATCTTTTTCACCGCGATGGCTGCCCGTGGATCTTTGTTCATTTTATACAGGTCGGCGAAGCCCCTTCTGGCGTGGGCCCAGCATCCGGCAAGGATAATACCGGGCGTTTTACCCGCCATCGTCCGGTAAGCCTGGTAACCATCGACAACCTGCGTCTCGCTCCAGCCCTGAAGCCAGTTTTCAGGATGTTCATGACCACGCCCGGTCTGGCAGTCGAAGCTGACTATCTGTGGACCACTTCTTTCTCCGCTGGCATAACACCACAGATAACCCGAACGTGATTTACCGCCTTTTTTCGTGTCCAGGATACGCAGCCCGGTCTCGTCGGCGTGTATCACGCCGCGGGTCAGGAGTTTCGTGTGTAACAGTTTCGCCAGTGGTGACAGAGCCGCGCCTGCGGCACCAACCATATCTGACAGCGTGCTCTCTGGCAGGTCAACATCCGCGCGGGCGAAGATGTTATTCTGACGATACAGGGGCGCATGGTCACAGTATTTGTTGATAACCACCTGCGCGATGACCGACGGTTCAACGGCACTTTTCGGGAGGATGTGAGCCGGCATTTCACCACTGAACACCTTCTGGCAACAGGGGCAACTGTACTGCGGGCGCACATAGCGGTTCACCACGAAGTGCGCGGGGATATACTCCAGTTTTTCACTCACCGCATCGCGGATATGGCGCAGCGGTTCGTCACATTCAGGGCAATGATCAGTGGCCGGCAGGATTTCCTTTTCAACACGCGGAAGATGGGACGGTAAAGGTTTACGAACCGGACGTGAACGGGGCGCTTTGTCGTCTTCTTCAACAGAGGGCGGCAGCAGTTTATCCAGTTGCGCAGTGATTTCGGCGATGTCAGCGTCCACGTCCTCTTCGAACAGGGAACGCTGCATCCCGGCCAGTGTTTCGCATTTTTTACCGAAGCGTTGCTGACGCACCAGTTTCAGCATTTCTTCCAGAAGCTGGATACGCTGGCTTTTGGCCTGTAATTCCCGCTCTTTTTCAGCATTCTCCGACATGGCTTTTTGCACCATGGCAAGTGCCATCGCGCGCAGTTTTTCGATGTCATTTGTCGTGGTGAGAGCGGAGATATCCATGCCGTAGAGTATACCACTTAAGGCATAGATATTCATTATTTTTCACTGAGTTAGCGCTGTATTTTGCGTATATGCGGAAGGTGTTTCCGGGAGCCATTTTGCCATGTCATGCCCTTTCACCTGTTGCCAGTCAACGCCACAGACGAGCCAGTGAAACTCATCCGGTGTGAGATGCCATGTGGCATCACCTTACCGCGGCCTGCGGTACCTTTTCCCGGTGCAGTCGTCGGGGAACAAACCCATACACCATGTTTGTCCCTCCGGAGAACTTTTATCCGGAGCGGGCTTTGTTGGTGAAGACAAAAGCAGCCCCGTCATGCCATGCTGCGTTACGTTCGTTCTGAACGTACTGAGTCGGGGTGTCTATACCGGCACGCATATCGACGGGTTTCACGGCCATCATACGTTATCAGATGTCATCATGGCGAAGCTCCCTGAATACATCAGCCAGTTGCGCGGCCCGGCAGCACAGTCGGATACCACCGGGCAGATATAACGAAACCGGTTCGCCAGCGGCGGTCGCAGTTGTCCCCCGACTCTCCGGAAGTCCGGATACGCTGACCGGTATGAAAGCGGGTCCTTGCTCCTTCCTGTCGGCCCGGGCGATATCTTTCGGCCAGTAGCGCATGGATTTATTGGGGATATTGTGCTGTTCGCAGACACCATCCGGGAAGGTCCACTGGCCCGCCATGGGTCAACATGTTGTCTTTTTTGCTCAAGCGTCCATCGTGATCTGGCATCGTCATTTTCCCTCCAGGTTGCAGATATGCAGCAATCCTAAAGCAGCGATATTTACTGTGAAGAGGAGTTCGCCAGACATAACACAAACACGGGGCTATCGTAAAGGAGCCAAATTTTCTGTGAATATGAGTTACCCGTATCATGACGAGTTGGGCCCATGACTTCTCATCGTTTGTTTGTTGGTTTGACCTTTTTGGCGTGATCGTGCGCCGTCCTGGCCGCCTCGGCGATCAGGAGCGGCCACTTATGGTCGTTGATGGGGATGTAGTGCCGTTTCAGTGCGGGATCCGTGAATTCCATTGAACGGCCAAGGGTCTATTGGGTTATAGGTTTATTTTTAGCTCGAGCGCCCGGGGGGATCTCGCAAGGTCGTTTTTCCTGATGACGTTGTGAATTCGAAAGTCGTGGTGTTAGCGATCATGATTAGGTTTTCTAGAATCCTTAAGCGCATGCATGGCTCAGTGATAATATCCGCTGTGCTGTTAGTCGCCATTTTTGTAGCGCAACTTGTTTCGAATTGCCTTGTCGTAGCACGATCGACCAGTAAGTTGCCGCCGTTACGAGGCGTATTGCCTCCGTGTAATCGGCCGTAACAGGCACCAGGGGCGCTCCACGGCGCGCGGCTTCCTTGGTTGGGCAGCCTACCCGGATACTCGCGCTGGCGCCATACCATTAACCTGCCGCGTGCAATAGGTCGGTTTCGTGATAGCAGGACACTTTTTCGGACAACTGTCGGTTAGGAGGCGGCGATGCCTTCCCGGTAGTTGCCCCATTAGCGCGTTGACATCCACGTTTGCACCGTCGCGTATAGCGCGTGGTCTTGCCAGGTTGTACATTGTGGCCTGCGCCTATATCCCGGCGTTTCCCAGTCGTTCGGACGGCACGGGATCGGCTGTCACCGTGCAGGGTATTCATTTTTTGTTCTATTCCACGTAGCGCAGCTGATAATGTTGGGGTCTGATCGCGGCAGGCTTGCCCCGGGCGGCTGCGGCCCCGTCGCGATCACTGTGCTGCGGCTCGCATTATCCCAGCTGGTGCGGGGGCGTTGCGGTGCTCGCCCCCTTGTTCTGGTAGCGTGCGGTCAGGCTTCCGTGAATACAACCAGACCGCGGTCAGATTATTTTGTCCAGAACCCGCCTTCGAGGTTCAGGGTGTACTTGCCGGTTGGTAGGTGCTGTTGGTCATTTCGTACGATGAACACCATCTGCCCGTTCCAGTTCCCGTCCCGGTTGATATAATATACACCGCCGTCTTGGGTCCCATCGCCCGTCGCAGAGCCCATACTCACCAGAAGCTTGTCAGTGCCGTTTTCGTGCGTCATGTGCGCCCCGTTCGTGTCGTCGTACGAGCCCGCGCCAAGCTTGAGCGCGACACGTTGTCCTGTCCCACACCCCGTGGATTGGATCCCGAGGTTAGTGATGTGCCTGTTGGCGACCAGGCCGCTTCGCAAGAACGACTCGCTTTTGCTCTCGACTGTCACGCGGCATTCTTCGGTTATAGTCAGGTCGACCTTCCCGTTGGTGCCGCTGCTGGTAAAATTGGCTTGAGCGGTGCCGGTCATCATCATTACGCTGGTTGCGCCTATGATCGCTAATTTTTTCATATGGATTACCTATTCAGTTTTGTGAGGGGGTAACACAACAGTACGGTCTAATTCATCCCAGAATCAGTAAGCTGTCTTACCCCACATTAACCACCGTTCACAGATGTCTGCACCCGCAGCAGAGACTGTTCATTGCATATAAGTAAGTTTCTGACTGCAGGGCTTGCTCATAAAGCCGCAGACAACGTGCACGGTGATGCCTTATTCCACGGTCTGCCAGTCCGGTGGCCCCGTGTTCAGCCGGTGTTCGCCACCACGATGCACCTGACCAGTGCGCGTCATCTGTGTGCTTCCCGGATGACGTAATTCATTCATACCGGCGCTGCGTTTTTTACCTTTATATAAACCACGACTTCTCACTGGCAGATTACCCATAATAAAACCTCCACCTTATTTCTGATTTAAATGATTCTGACCGTTTAAATTAAATCCGGATGGCCGATTTATATTTATGTAATAAACCGCCAGCACGGATTAACTGCCTGTGTTAATCAGCTTTGTGCTTTCCTTCTCTGGTCTTTTATTTTTCCTTTATTCTTTCCTGTATTCCCTGCGTGCCCCCTCCGGGTTGCAGGTATCCCTCCGCCTCTTCTGCGGAATACAAGTCACTGCCATCCGTGAATCAGTGTTTATTTCATTTCAGTTAATTTAATCCGGTGAAATAAATACTCTCTGTGTTTTCTGTTTTGTTTTTGTTTTTGTTTTATGCTGTGTTGTGCTTTTGTCTTTTTCTTCTGTTTTTCTTCTGCGCTTTATTCCTGTGGCACCACACAGGCTCCGCCAACCGAAAACCGGTATTCACCAGGAGCAATGTCCTGATTTCCGTCCGCCATCACATCAAAAAAAACCTGCTCCTCCTGACCGGGCCTCGACACCCCCTTCCCGCCTTCTCCCTTCACCGGCGACCAGCCATCTCCTCCTGTCCTGACACGAAGCTCATGACGACCATCCTTACTCTGCACCACATAGCGCTCCGCCCTGCCGTCCACCTGACGCTCATTCATCCATACATGAAAACCCGTGTGCGCCTCCCGGCAGATAATCCGCCCCGTCGCCAGCTTCGCACCATCGCGCAGCTGCGTTCCTGAACCTCCCCGGCTCTCCAGGTGGAGCTCAGCCGCCTGCGACACACCACTCATGACCATCAGTAACATCCCGCAGGTGACACGCATCATCTTCCTTATACTCCCGTTCATCTCCGGCTCCTCCCGTCACATACACACCGTACGGGTCAGAAATATCCCCGCAGGCCCCTTCTCTTCCGGAAGACGGTAATCCGCATGGCACAGACTGTTCTCTCCCCACTGCGCCTTCAGCTTACCGCTTTCCTTCAGCCCGCTCAGGTACACCTCACCACGGTCTCCCACCACACCGGCTGAGCCCGCAGCCTGACCCGCTTCGCCCTCAACTGTCACCACCGCACCAAACGGCAGCGGCGTTCCGTCCTGACGGGCCAGACTCACCAGCGCACGACCACCCACACGGGTCCTGAATCCGGCCCGGACCACTGCCCCCTTCGTCGGCACCACACGACTGTCCGTCTGCGGCACTTCCGCATCCTCCGGAAACGTCGTCGGGTCCAGTGTCAGCACGTTCTCCTGATACGGTGACGCATAACCGGCCAGCGTATACCCCCGGAAATCCGTTCTCACACCCGGCCAGCCACCCACAGACGCACCACTCACGCCCGGTGCCGCAATCAGTGCCACCGTATCCCCGGTCCGCTGACCAAAGGTGACCCCCTCACTGTGGGCCACCATGCTGCCGGACATCCCGGCGTTCAGCTGGCGCATCGTGCTGCTGTAACTGTACATCCCCGTCAGTTCACCATATGTCCCGTACCACGTCAGGTTCAGACGACTGGTGTCAGCATGGCTCTCACTGCCCGGCACCATCTGCTCACGGACATCCCAGTACAGCCGGCGGTCAAATGCCCGTCCGTTCAGCCCGGCCTCATACCGGGTATCCTGTCCCGTGGAACGCTGCATCTGCGCCGTGGCACTGATGTCGTTATCCGTCCCCCCAAACCAGCGTCCCAGCGGCACACTCATCCACATACTGACACTGTCTTCCGTACGCGACCAGCCACCGTAATAGCCGCCGCTGTTGCGGTTGCGTGACCAGTTAACCGACAGCGAGATATTGTTCCAGGACGTACTGTATGACGCGCCAAAATAATCACGGTGCGGTCTGTCACGGTACTCATCCCGGCTGCCGTTCAGTCCCACATAGCCCCACTGACCCAGGGACTGACTCAGACTCAGCGTGGTACGGCGACTCCGGTTCTCCGTGTGACGGTATGCGTACCGGTCATCACGCCAGGTGTCCAGCACGTCCGGGTCCCGGGTCAGATGGGTGAAGCCGCACTTTTCGCACTTGGTGGCCACCGGCATGTCCCAGGTCATGAAGTCGCAGTCCGGGTAGCGCTCGCAGCCGTAGTAGATGCGGCCCTTGGCGCTCTTGCGCTCCAGCATCCGGCCCTTGCCGCACTTGGGGCAGATGCCTCCGGTGTCCT